>Ga0209963_1000215_pt1 | contig 168801 bp, 161 predicted proteins | sample ThiBio_1000_biof_2_FD_183957 | JGI IMG/M metagenome (GOLD analysis project Ga0209963, IMG submission 183957) | Wastewater bioreactor microbial communities from Cape Town, South Africa - Thiocy_cont_1000_biof (SPAdes) | ecosystem: Engineered > Bioreactor > Thiocyanate-remediating >... | reverse complement strand
GGTAGCCGCCCACGACGCTGACGAGCACAACCAGGGTTCCGACCAGGACAAGCATGCAGGTTCCAGCGCGCGGTTCGACAACGAGTTATCGGCCCGCCGCGGGAAAGATGTAGCCCGGATTTGCCGCGAGGCCGCGGGCTCCGCCAACGGCAGGTGTGCCGGAAAATCGAAAGGCCCGGCATGGCCGGGCCTTTCGCCTGACTGGTGCCACGCGTGATCGATCAGGGACGGCGCGCCAGCTCCGGGTTGTCGCGGGTGACGGGCATCAGGTCCTTCTTCGACACGCCCAGCCACAGCAGGATCGGGCTGGCCACGAAAATCGAGGACAGCGTACCGACCACGATGCCGATCAGCATGGTGATGGCGAAGCCGTGCACGGCCGGCCCGCCCAGCAGCCACATCGCACCCATGGTGATGCCGGTGAACAGCGAGGTGATGATGGTTCGCGACAAGGTGTTGTTGATGGAGCGGTTGAGGATCTCCTCCGGCTCGGCCTTGCGCGCGAGGCGGAACAGCTCGCGGATGCGGTCGAACACCACCACCTTGTCGTTGATCGAGTAGCCGATCACGGCCAGCACCGAGGCCAGCACGGTCATGTCGAACTCGCGCTGCACCAGCGCGATCACGCCCAGCGTGACCAGCGTGTCGTGGATCTCGGTGGCCACCGCGGCGATCGCGAAGCGACGCTCGAAGCGGACCCACAGGTAGGCCATGATGCCCAGGATCACCAGCAGGGCTGCCCAGGTGCCGTCCGACTTCAGCTCCGCGCCAACCTGCGCGCTGACGAAGTCGCGGCTCTTCAGCTTGGCGTCCGGGCGCGCCGCGTGGAGCTTCGCCATCACGTCGGCGGAAACGCGGTCGAGGTTGACCGTGCCGTTGGCCTGGATTGCCTCCGGATCATCCTTGGCCTGGAAACGGATCGACACCTCGCGGGTACCGCCCAGGCTCTGCACCACGGCGTCCTCGAAACCGCCCTTGGCCAGCGCGCCGCGCACCTCGGCGATCTCCACCGGCTGGTCGTAGTTGACCAGCATCGACACGCCGCCGGTGAAATCCAGGCCGTAATTGAGCCCGCGGGTGGCGATCAGCACGATCGAGCCGATCATCAGCAGGATCGCCAGGCCGACCGTGTACTTGCGCATCCCCAGGAAGTGGATGTTGCTGTCGTGATTGAAAATTTCCATGGCAATTCTCTGTGTGGACGTTCCGTTCCGGTCAAGCGGCCTTCATGGCCGCACGATCAATTCAGGGAAGTCCCGTTCCGGCGAAAGCGGCCGTCCGGGGCCGCACGGTTCGAAGCGACGCCTAGACCGACAGGGTCTTGAGCTTGCGGTGGCCGTGGATCGCCGCGGTAAACGCATGGGTCAGCGTCACCGAGGTGAACAGCGAGGTGAGGATGCCGATCATCAGGGTGACGCCGAAGCCCTTGATCGCACCGGTACCCATCGTGGTCAGCGCCAACGCCGCGATCAGGTGGGTGACGTTGGCGTCCAGAATGGTCGACCAGGCCTTCTCGTAGCCGGCGTAGATTGCCGCGTGCGGCGTGGAACCGTTGCGCAGCTCCTCGCGCACGCGTTCGCAGATCAGCACGTTGGCGTCGATCGCCATGCCCAGGGTCAGCACGATGCCGGCGATGCCGGGCATGGTCAGGGTTACCCCGATCAGCGACATTACCGCCACCAGGATTACCAGGTTGAAGAACAGCGCGATGTCCGCGACCAGGCCGAACAGCTTGTAGTAGATCGCCGCGGCCAGCAGCACCAGGGCCAGGCCCAGCATCACCGACTTGAAGCCCTTGTCGATGTTGTCCGCGCCCATGCTGGAGCCGATCACGCCTTCCTCGATGATGTCCACCGGCGCGGCGAACGCACCGCCCTTGAGCAGCAGGGCGAGGTCGGAGGCTTCCTTCGGGCTGCCCAGGCCGGTGGTCTGGAACTGCCGGCTGAACGGGCTGGCGATGTTGGCGTCGTTGATCACCGACTCGGTGACCTTGGGGACGCGCACTTCCTTGCCGTCGACCATCTTGGTCTCGGTCACGCGCTCGACGTAGACCACCGCCATCGGCTTGCCGACATTGGCGTTGGTGAAATCGCTCATCTTGCGCGCGCCGGCGGCGTTGAGCGTGACGTCCACCTTGGGCGTGCCGGTCTGCTGGTCGATGCCGGAGGAGGCGTCCACCAGTTCCTTGCCGGTGACGATCACCTTCTTGCTGACCAGCACCGGCAGGCCGGTACCGCGCATGTGGTAGAGGTTGGCGTCCGGCGGAATGTTGCCGGTCTTCTCCGCCTCACGCGCCTGCGGATCGCCGGGGTGGCCGATACCGGGGCGATATTCGAGCGTGGCCACGGTGCCGATCAGCTTCTTCGCCTCGGCCGGGTCCTGCACGCCGGCGAGGTCGACCACGATGTGGTTCTCGCCCTGCTGCTGGATCAACGGCTCGGACACGCCCAGCGCGTTGATGCGGTTGCGCAGCGTCTGCAGGTTCTGGGTGATCGCGCCGCGCGTGATGTCGCGCAGTTTCTCCGGCTTGATCACCGCGTTGAGCACGAAACGGTCGCCGGTGCTGGGGCCGTCGGACACCAGCAGGTCGGTGTACTCGTTGGCGATCGCGTCGGCGGCCTTGGCGCGGTCATCCTCCGAGCGCAGCACCACGGCGACGCCCTTGCCGCGCACCGCGTTGCGCGCCACCGACTCATAGCGGATCTTCTTGTCGCGCAGCAGGCTGCGGATGTCGTCGGCGTAGCTGCTTTCCTGCTTGTCGATGACGTCGTTCTGGTCGACCTGCATCAGGAAATGCACGCCACCCTGCAGGTCCAGGCCCAGCGGCATGGAGCGGGCGCCGATCATGCCCAGCCAGGCCGGCACGGTGGACTGCAGCTTGAACGCCACCGTGTACTGGTCGCCGAGCAGCGCCTTGATCGCGTCCGAGCCGCTCTTCTGCACGTCGGTGTCGGCGAACGTGGCCAGCAGATTGTCGCCTTCCACCACGACCTCGCCGAAGGCGATGCGCTTCTGGGTCAGCGTGTCGATGACCTTCTGGCGCACGGCCTGGTCGATCGCCGGCGCGCCGCGGTTGGCGCTTACCTGCACCGCCGGCACCGGCACGAAGGCGTTCGGCAGCGCGTAGATCACGCCGAACACCATCACCAGCGCCACCAGCGCGTATTTCCAGCGGGGAAAATCAGTCATGGTCTGGTCCTTTGCGATCATCCATGATCGCGAACATCGAGAAGCGGCCATCCACTGCCGAAGTTTTATGTTTGCGGTCGTCCATGACCGCGAACGTCAAGAAGCGGCCGTCCATGGCCGCACTGTTCGAGAAAGCCCCGCCCTGGACATCCCGTGGCTCAGGAGGACTTCAGCGAGCCCTTGGGCAGCACCTGCTGCACGGCGCCCTTCTGCAGCTTCACCTTCACGTTCGGCGCGATCTCGACCGTGACGAAGGTGTCGCCCACCTCTTCCACGCGCCCGGCCAGGCCGCCGTTGGTGACCACTTCGTCGCCCTTGGCCAGCGCGGCGATCAGGGCGCGATGCTCCTTCTGCCGCTTCATCTGCGGCCGGATCATCATGAAATACATCAGGCCGAACAGGACCACCATCATGATGATCATGGACAGGCCGCCGCCTTGCGGCGGCGTGGCTTGGGCAATCACGGGGGAAAGCGGAAAACTCATCTTCGCGTCTCGCAAGTGGTGGCGCCATCAGCGATTTCCGCTGAACGCCCGATAAAAGATTCTCGATTATGCCTTGCAGGTGGGGTCAGAGTCACCTTTCGCAAGCGAAAGGTGACTCTGACCCCCGCGGCGCAATGTGTAGAACCGGGCGACGAAAGCCTCCAGCGCCTGGCTCGCGATCGCCTCGCGCAGCCCGGCCATCAGCCGCTGGTAATAGCGCAGGTTGTGCATGGTGGCGAGCTGGCTGCCCAGGATCTCGTTGCAGCGGTCGAGGTGGCGCAGGTAGGCGCGGCTGAAGCCCTGGCTGCAGGCGTAGCAGTCGCAGCCCTCCTCGATCACGCCGGTGTCGGCGGCGTACTGCGCGTTGCGGATGCGCAGCGTGCCTTCGGCGGTGAACAGGAAGCCGTTGCGCGCGTTGCGGGTCGGCATCACGCAGTCGAACATGTCGATGCCGCGACGCACCGCCTCCACGATGTCCTCCGGCCGGCCCACGCCCATCAGGTAGCGCGGCTTGTCAGCCGGCAGCAGCGGCACGGTGAAGTCCAGCGCGTGGTTGCGCTCGGCCTCCGGCTCGCCCACCGCCAGGCCACCGATCGCGTAGCCGTCGAAGCCGATATTCACCAGGCCTTCGGCCGAGCGCCGGCGCAGGGTCTCGTAGACGCTGCCCTGCACGATGCCGAACAGCGAATTCGGATTCTTCAACTCGTCGAAAGCGCGGCGCGAACGTTCGGCCCAGCGCAGGCTGAGTTCCATCGAATCGGCCGCCACCTTCTCCGTCGCCGGGTACGGCGTGCACTCGTCGAAAATCATCGCGATGTCCGAATCCAGCACTTTCTGGATCTGCATCGACACTTCCGGCGACAGGAATACCTTTGAGCCGTCCACCGGCGAGGCGAACCTCACGCCCTCCTCGGTGATCTTGCGCTTGTGCGCCAGCGAGAACACCTGGAAACCACCCGAGTCGGTAAGGATGGGCTTGTCCCAGCCGATGAACCGGTGCAGCCCGCCGAACCGCTCGATGACCTCCAGCCCCGGTCGCAGGAACAAGTGGAACGTATTGCCCAGGATGATCTCGGCACCCGTATCGGCGACGTCGCGCGGCGTCATCGCCTTGACCGAGCCGTAGGTGCCCACCGGCATGAACGCCGGCGTCTCGATGGTGCCGCGGGCAAAGGTCAGGCGCCCGCGGCGGGCCGCGCCGTCGGTGGCGTGGAGGTCGAACTGCATGGAAGTCATCGGCCCATTATCGCGGGTTTGGCCCATTCCGCCCATCGCCACATCGTGTGTGCAGGAGCCCGCTTGCGGGCGATGCTCCTTGAGCCAGGATCGGAGATCGCAAGAGCATCGCCCGCAAGCGGGCTCCTGCAACAATGCAGCATGTCGCTCAGGCCCCGTGCGGCAGGATCAGCATGGCGTCGCCGTAGGAGAAAAAGCGGTAGCGCTGTTCGACCGCGTGGCGATACGCGTCCAGCATGAACTCGCGCCCGGCCAGCGCCGACACCAGCATCAGCAGGGTCGACTGCGGCAGGTGGAAGTTGGTGAGCAGGCCGTCGATGCTGCTGAAACGGTAGCCGGGGAAGATGAAGATCTGCGTCTCGCCGGCAAACGGATGCACCTGGCCGTCCTTGCTGGCGCTTTCCAGCGCGCGCACCACCGTGGTACCCACCGCGATCACTCGCCCGCCGCGGGCGCGGGCATGACGGATCTGTCCGACCAGATGCGCACCGACATTGAGCCACTCGGTATGCATGTGGTGATCTTCGAGATTGACCGCACGCACCGGCTGGAAGGTACCCGCGCCCACATGCAAGGTGATGTAGCCGAACTCGACGCCGCGCTCGCGCAGCCGGTCCAGGATCGCCTCGTCGAAATGCAGCCCGGCGGTGGGCGCGGCCACCGCGCCGGGCTCGCGCGCGAACACGGTCTGGTAGCGCTCCATGTCGCTGGCGTCCGCGTGGCGCTCGATGTATGGCGGCAGCGGCATCTCGCCGAGCTTCAGCAGCAGTTTTTCCAGCGGCTCCGGCGCCTCGAAACGCAGCCGGAAGAAGCCCTCGTCGCGACCCAGCACCACCGCATGACTGCCGTCGGCCAGCTCGATCCGGCCACCCTCTTTCGGCTTCTTGCTGACACCCAGCTGCACCACCGCCTCGTGTGCGCCGGTGACCCGCTCGATCAGGATCTCCACCGCACCACCGCTCTCCTTGCGCCCGTACAGCCGCGCCGGCAGCACGCGGGTGTCGTTGAACACCAGCAGATCGCCGGGCCGCAGGAAGTCGGGCAGCTCGCGAAACATGCGGTCCTGCCGCGACTGCGCCGCCACATCGAGCAGCAGCAAACGGCTGGCCGAGCGCTCGGGCAACGGCGCCTGCGCGATCAACTCGTGCGGCAGGTCGAAATCGAAATCGGACTTCTTCAAGGGTGCGGCCGGTGTGGGAAAACAGGTCATTATCCCGCAGCACGGACGCACGCGTCGCCTGTCGATGCCTACAGCCAGCCTTTTTGCCGCGCCAGCCGATACGCCTCGATGCGGTTGCCGACACCGAGTTTGCCGATTGCCTCGGACAGATAATTGCGCACGGTGCCGGGCGAGAGGTTGAGTCTTGCGGCGATGTCGCCGGCGGCCTGGCCTTCGCCGGCGAGGCGCAACACCTGGCGTTCGCGATCGTTCAAGGGGTCGGCCTCGGACCAGGCCTCCAGTGCCAGCTGCGGGTCGATCGCGCGGCCGCCGCGATACACGATGCGCAGTGCTTCGGCCAGGTTCTCCGCCGGCGCGTCCTTCAACAGATAACCCGATACGCCGGCATCCAGGGCACGGCGCAGGAAGCCGGAGCGGGCGAAGGTGGTGACGATGACGACCTTCACCGGCAGCTCGTCGTGACGCTGGATGCGCTGGGCCAGCTCCAGCCCGGTGAGCCCGGGCATCTCGATGTCGGTGACCAGCACGTCGGGTTTCAGGCGCTGCACTTCGCGCCATGCCGCCTCCCCGTCGGCCGCCGAGCCGAGCACGTCGATGTCCGGCTCCATGCCCAGCAATGCCGACAGCGCGCCGCGCACCATCGCCTGGTCCTCGGCCAGCAATACGCGGATCATGCGGCACCTCGCGGCGATTGCTTCAGCGACATTGCAACGGCTCCATCGTGATGGCTTCGATCGTCAGGCGGCCGAATGCCCGCCCTGCGACGCGGCCGCCACGCCGTCGACGCCCAGGGGTGAGGTGGCGACCAATCGCAACACCGGCAGCGGCGCCACCACAAGCAGCGTCGTGCCGCCGCGCAAGGGCGAACTGATCTCCAGCGTGCCGCCCAGCGAGCGCACGCGTTCGCGCATGCCGCGCAAACCGTTGCCGTCGCCGCCGATGCCGCCGCGGCCGTTGTCATGGATGCGCATGCGCACGCTGGCGGGTTCGCGCGTGAAGTCGACCCGCACGCAGCTTGCGGCGGCATGGCGGGCGACGTTGGTCGCGGCCTCGCGCAGGATCAGCGAGAGGCTGCGCTCGGCATCTTCGGGCAGGTCGGTCGGGGGCGCCGCGTATTCCATGCATACGCCGGAGGACTCCAGCAACAGCCGCGCCGAAGCGAGCTCGGCGGCCAGGTCGGTGGCATGGATGCCGCTGACTGCGCTGCGCACTTCGGCGAGCGCGTGGCGCGCGACTTTCTCCGCTTCCTCCATCTCGCGCCTGGCCGCCGCGTGATCCCGGTCGAGCAGCTTGCGCGACAACTCCAGCTTCAGCGTGATCAGCGAGAGGGTATGGCCAAGCAGATCGTGCAGGTCGCGGCCGATGCGCTCGCGTTCGGCGGTGGCCGCCAGGCGGCGCACTTCCTCGTGCGAGAGCCGCAATTGCGCATCCTTCTCCTCGCTGGCGCGCTCGGCATTGATGATGATGCCGATGATGAAGGAGGTCAGCGGGATCGAGAACACCGCCTGCCACGGATAGCCGAGCAGCGAGGTTTCCGCCAGCAGCACCAGGTTGAGGCAGGCCAGCCAGCCGAGATACGTGCGGAAACGGATCGAGTTGCCGCTGAGCATCACGCAACCGTAGATGAAATAGGTCAGGCCGCTGGGATACCAGGACAGCAACGACATGCTCAGCAGGATCAACGCCAGCGCGTAGGCGCGAACATGTGCCCGCGGCGCCACCATGCAGCGGTAGTACAGGGTCAGGAACAAGGGATACGTCACCAGCGTGGTGGCGATCCAGCGCGCGCTCCAGCCCTCGGCATCCCACACCGGCACCACGAACACCCACGCCGACCACAGCAGATGCACTGCATCCACCCACGGCGATTTGCCGCGATGCATGCCGCGCGCCGCCACGGAGTCCGGGGCGGGTGTCAGGAACTGGACGATGCGCCGGTGCATGGCGCCTGGCTCGGGCGAACGGGGCATGACGGGCATCCTACTTCAACCGTACCGGCGCAGCCGGCGCGCCGCCAGCCACAGGAATGCCGCGGCAAAGCCGGCCAGCGCCAGCACGTTGCCGAGCAGTGGCGCATGGTTCAGGCCCACCGCCGCCTGGGTCAGCTGGTTCAGATGGTAGCTGGGCCAGATCGGTGCGATCCGCTGCAGCGCATGCGGCAGCATCGACAGCGGCAGCCACAGCCCGGACAGGAACGCCATCGGCAGGTAGACCAGGTTGAGCAGCCCCGGCGCGCCCTGTCCCTTGAGCAAGGTGCCCACGAACATGCCCAGCGCGCAGAACGGCAGCACGCCGAACGCACCGGTCGCCAGCAGCGCGAACATCTGGCCGGGCGACACGCTGACGTGCGCCAGCAGGGTGCCGATCGCCAGCAACAGCACGATCACGACGCTCGCCGCGATCATCGCCATCACCATCTTGCCCAGCAGGTAGGCGCCCGGCGGCATCGGCAAGGCGCGCTTGAGGGTGAGCAGGCCGCCATCGCGCTCGATCGCCAACGAGACGCCGAAGCCGAACAGTCCCGGCCCGATGATGCCGAACGCGCCATAGCTGGCCAGCAGGTAGCGTGACGCCTCGCCATGATTGAGCAGCACGCCGAACATCAGATAGAACGCCGTCGAGAACAGGGTCATCGGCAAGATGAAGCCCGGTGCACGCAGGTAGCGCAAACACTCGCTGCGCATCTCGGCGAGGTAGGCGCCCAGCACGCGCTGGCGCGACATCGGGATGGTGGCGGCAAACGGGATCGGCATGGATTGCTCCATCTCAGGCAACCTCGCGGCGTGGTTCAGGCGAAGCTCGTTCGGCTTCGCGGGTGAGCTCGGTGAAGGCTTCGGCCAGACCGGCGCGCTGCACTTCCAGTTCGCTCAGCTGCGGGTCGGCGTCGAGCAGGCGGCGCACCACGGCTTCGGCCGCATCGGTGGTCACGTGCAGGCGGCCCTGGCGCCGTTCCGCCGCAGTGACCGCAGGCCAGCCGCCGACGACACCGGCATCCACCGTGCTGAGGCAGCGGATGCGCCGGGTCGCGATCCGTGCGCGCAGCGCTTCGACCGTTCCTTCGTGGATCACCCGCCCGCGCGCCATCACGCAGACCCGGTCGGCCAGCGCTTCGGCTTCCTCGAGGTAATGCGTGGTCAACAACACCGAACAGCCCTCGGCCAGCAATTGACGGATCGCCGCCCACAGTTTCTGCCGGGTCTCGATGTCCATGCCCACGGTCGGCTCGTCCAGGAACAGCAACTCGGGCCGGCCGCACAGCGCCAGCGCGAACTGCACGCGCCGCTGCTGGCCGCCGGACAGCTTCGCGTAGGGGCGCGTCAGCAGGTCATCGACTCCGGCGATCCCGGCGCTCTCTGCCACGCTGCGCGGCGCCGGGTAGTAGCTCGCGGTCAGGCGCAGCAGCTCGCCCACGCGCAACGTGCCGGGCAGCTCGGCATGCTGCAGCATCACGCCGATGCGCCGGCGCGCGCGGACATCCTGGGGGTCACGCCCGAACAACTCGACCGTGCCGGCATCGGCGCGCAGCAGGCCCAGCAACAGGCTGATCGCGGTGGTCTTGCCGGCACCGTTGGGGCCAAGCAGGGCCAGCAGTTCGCCGCGGCGCAGTTGCAGACCCGTGTTTTCCAGCGCAACCAGGCGCCCGTAGCGCTTCTCCACCCCCGCCAGTCGGGCCACCACCTGCTCGCAAACATTCATCGGCACGCTCCTCCTCGATGCCCACAGCTTGGGCATTTCCGGGCCGGTTGCCCATGCGCCTGCGTCAGTCTTCGGGGGTGACAGCCGTCATGCCGGGGGTACCGGAGACCCGGCCGGCCGCGTTATGCTGGGTCACTGATCTTGCGCGACCGGCCACGTCCGGGCGCCCCGAAGGGGGCTCGCCACGCTGGAATTTGCGCTACGCAAGGATTTCCGGCTCATGGCGCCCACGCGCGGATCGAGCGGCCTGCTTCGCGCCGGGTGCGAGGCGCCGACGTCTACGAGGAGAATGTCATGGGTGTGATCAACCAGCTGCGCGAACTGCGCGAATTCGGCGGCAAGCCCCGTACCACCGGCCTGGACGACGCCAGCATCGAGCGCATGGCGGCGAACGATCCGTTGCTGGGCCAGGCGATCGCCGAGGCCGTCGCACGCCATCGCGAACTGCGCGACGAGTTGGGGGATTTCCTCAAGCTCGACGAAGCCGAGCAGTTGGCCAAGGCACAGGCAGGTTTCGTCAATTTCTATCCGGACGACGCGATCAACCCGTACCTGCCGGCCGCCGCCCGCGGCCCGTGGATCGTCACGCTGAAGGGCGCGGTGGTGCACGACAACGGCGGCTACGGCATGCTCGGTTTCGGCCACAACGACGCGGCCATCCTGGCGGCGCTGTCGCGTCCGCAGGTGATGGCCAACGTGATGTCGCCCAGCGTGGCGCAGATGCGTTTCACCGCCGCGCTCGACAAGGAGCTCGGCCGCAGCCGCGGCAAGAATCCGTACGAACATTACCTGTGTCTCAACTCCGGCTCCGAGTCGGTGTCGCTGGCCTGCCGCATCGCGGACGTCAACGCCAAGGCGATGACCGATGCCGGCGCGCCCTATGCGGGCCGCACGATCAAGCGCCTGGCGGTAAAGGGCGCCTTCCACGGCCGCACCGAGGCGCCGGCGCTGTATTCCGACTCCTCACGCAAGACTTATCAGCAGAACCTGGCCAGCTACCGCCACGAGGAGAGCGTGATCACGGTCGCGCCGTACGACGTGGCGCAACTGAAGGCCGTGTTCGCCGATGCCGACAAGCACGGCTGGTTCATCGAGGCCATGTTCCTGGAACCGGTGATGGGCGAAGGCGACCCGGGACGGGCGGTGACGCCGGAGTTCTACAGTGCCGCCCGCGAGCTGACCGAGGCGCACGGCACCCTGCTGCTGGTCGACTCCATCCAGGCCGGCCTGCGCGCGCACGGCGTGCTGTCGATCACCGACTACCCCGGTTTCGAGAAACTGCCGGCGCCGGACATGGAAACCTTCTCCAAGGCGCTCAACGCCGGCCAGTACCCGTTGTCGGTGCTGGCGGTGGGCGATCGCGCCGCCGGGTTGTACCGCAAGGGCATCTACGGCAACACCATGACGGCCAACCCGCGCGCACTCGACGTGGCCCTGGCGACCCTGGGCGAATTGACCGACGAGGTGCGGCAGAACATCCGCGAGCGCGGCAAGGAGTTCGTCGACAAGCTCGGTGCGCTCAAGCACGAGCTGGGCGGCCTGATCACCAAGGTGCAGGGTACCGGCCTGCTGTTCTCCTGCGAGCTGGCCCCGGAATACAAGTGCTACGGCGCCGATTCGACCGAGGAGTACATGCGCGAGCATGGCATCGGCGTGATCCATGGCGGCGTCAACTCATTGCGCTTCACCCCGCATTTCAAGGTCACCAGCGCCGAGGTCGACCTGGTCGTCGCCCACGTGCGCAAGGCCTTGCTGGAAGGTCCGCGCAAGGCCAAGGCCGAAGCGGCCTGAGCTGCGCGGCCACCCACACCGGCTGCGGCGAAACACGACATTTCGCCGCAGCTGAATACTTCATGCACGTAAGAACTTGCCGACTGCCTTGACAGTGTCCCCCTGCCTAGACTGATCCGGCCGGCAGCTGCCGGTCACCCAGGGAGGATTCACCATGTTCATGTCACTGCGCATGCTCGCCATCAGCGCCGCCCTCGCCTTTGCCGGCACCGCCTTCGCGGCCAGCCCGGCGACGCCCGCGGCAACCACCAAACCGCACACTGCCCAGCAGCAGCGGATGATCGACTGCAATCACCAGGCCACCGGCAAGAAGGGCGCCGAGCGCAAGGCGTTCATGAGCTCGTGCCTGAAGGGTCACGCCTCGACATCCGCGGCAACCGGCACGACCCAGCGCGCGAAGATGAAGAGCTGCAATGCGGACGCCACGAGCAAGGCACTCAAGGGCGCCGACCGCAAGGCGTTCATGAGCTCCTGCCTGAAAGGCGAAGCGACCGCGCACTGAGCACGCCCCGGCACGCTGCCCGCGCCCGCGTGCGTGGGCAGCGTCGCTTCGCTAAGCTCTTCGGACTGTCGCGCTCGGCGCCGCCACCAGACCGTCCACCGATGAAGATCGTCGAAGTCCGCCACCCGCTGATCCGGCACAAGCTGGGCCTGATGCGTCGCGCCGGCATCAGCACCAAGGAGTTTCGCGAGCTGGCTTCCGAAGTTGCCGCCCTGCTCACCTACGAGGCCACCAAGGACCTGGAGACGGTCGAGGAGGAGATCGAGGGTTGGGCCGGTCCGCTGCACGTGCACCGGATCAAGGGCCGCAAGATCACCATCGTGCCGATCCTGCGTGCCGGCCTGGGCATGCTGCCCGGCGTGCTCGACATGATCCCGGCCGCCAAGGTCAGCGTGGTCGGACTGCAACGCGACGAACACACGCTCAAACCCGTCGCCTATTACGAAAAGCTCACCGGCCGCATGGACGAACGCATCGCGCTGATCGTCGACCCCATGCTGGCGACCGCCGGCACCCTGGTCGCCACCGTCGACATGCTCAAGGCGGCCGGCTGCAAGCGCATCAAGGGCCTGTTTCTGGTCGCCGCGCCGGAAGGGCTCGAGCGCATCACCGCGACGCACCCCGACATCGAGATCTACACCGCCTCGATCGATCAGCGGCTCAACGAGAACGGCTACATCCTGCCCGGCCTGGGCGACGCCGGCGACAAGATTTTCGGCACCAAGCAGCTGTCCTCCGGCTGACCGCGCAGCCCCGACACGGCGAGCCGCGTCGATTTCACGGCGCGGTCACAAGGCGCCACTAAACTCGGCGCGTTCCGGCTGACCGGACCTCATCGGGGGAGACACCATGTTCGCAAAGCTCGCGCAACGCGGCCTGTGGCTGTTGCTGGCCGGCGTCGCCTCGACGTTCGCCGCACAGGCTGCCGACGTCAGCATCGACCAGTTCCGGGTCCGCGGCCCCGCCGGCGGCAACGACGAGTTCGTCGAACTGTTCAACGCCGGCCCTGCGGCCATCGACTTGTCCGCGTACAAGTTCAACGCCTCCAACGCCAGCGGCACGATCGGCACGCGGCTCACCTTCCCCGCGGGCACGCAACTGGCATCAGGTTGCCGCCTGCTGCTGACCAACAGCGCCAGCAGCGGCTACTCCGGCAGCGTGCCGGGCGATCTCACCTACGCCACCGGCGTCACCGACACCGGCGGTCTGGCCCTGCTCGATGCCGACGGCAACATCGTCGACCAGGTGGGTCTGAGCACCGGCTCGGCCTACAAGGCGGGCACGCCGCTGGCCTCGCTGGGCAGCAGCAATACCGACCAAGGCTACCTGCGGCGACAGACTGCAGCCGGCCTGCCACAGAACACCGGCGACAACAGCGCCGATTTCGTCACCGTGAGCCCGACCCAGCCGCACAACAGCACCAGCCCCTGCGTCGCCATGGGCCCGTCGCTGTCGATCGCCGACAGCAGCATCAGCGTGCATGGCACCGGCGACGTGGCCATGCCGTTCACCATCACCATGAACCAAGCAGCCCCGAGCGGCGGCACCAGCGTGCACGTGGCCACCACCAACGGCAGCGCCACTGCGGGCGTGGAGTACGAGGAGCTCGACACCACCCTCACCATCGCCGCGGGCGAGACCCAGGCCAGCTTCAACGTGGTCGTGCACGGGCGCACCACACCAGCCGACGACAAGAGCTTCAGCGTCACGCTGAGCGATCCCGGCGATGGTGTGGCGCTGGGCGACGCCACCGCCATCGGCACCATCCACTACGACATCCCGGTGCAGGCGGAGATCTGGCAGATCAACGGCAGCGGGCAGCGGGCCGCCCTGCTCGGCAAGTCGGTGTTCACCTACGGCAACGTGGTCACCGCGGTGGGCCCGCTGGGCTTCACCATGCAGACGCCCGATGCGCGCGCCGACGCCAGCCCGCTGACTTCCAACGGCGTGTACGTCTTCACCAACAGCATACCGACCGTGCACGTGGGCGATGCCGTGGACGTGGCTGCACGGGTGGACGACTACTACGGCCTCACCGAACTGAAGAACGCCACAGTCAACGTAGTCGACCGCCACGTGCGCCTGCCGCGTGCGGTCGTGTTCGACCGGCGCACGCCTTCGCCCGATCCGGACCATCTCTCCTGCGGCGCCACCAATTTCCAGTGCTTCATGAGCATGCGTGTGCGCATCGACCACGGCATGATCAACACCGGCAACAAGCGCTTCAGCAGCGAACCGTATGCGGAGGTCAGCATCACCGCGAATGGCCGACGCTCGCTGCGCCAGCCCGGCGTGGTGTTCGGCGTGCCGGTGCCCGCAGGCGTGGACCTGCCCAACTGGAGCGGCAACCCGGAAGTGTTCAAGATGAACACGGCCGACTTCGGTGCGGTGCCGCTGAACACGCCGTTCAACGCCGGCAGCACCTTCCATGCCGAGGGCGTGATCTCCTACGACTTCGGCGCCTACACCTTCATCCCCACGCAGTTCCGGCTGGCGTACGCCGCGCCGATCCCGCGGCCGGTCTCGCCCACCCCTCTGCTCGCACTGCGCATCGGCGCGTTCAACACGGAACGTTTCTGCGACAGCGTGTTCGACACCACCTACACCTGCAGCGGCGGGAGCAAGGAGTCCACGCCGGACGAGGTCGCACTAAAAACCCGGCGCCTGTCCAGCTATGTCGGCAGCGTGCTGCAACTGCCCGACGTGCTGTCGGTGGAGGAAGTGGAAACCCTGCCGTTGCTGCGCGGCCTGGCCACGCAACTCCTCACCGACTATGGCGTGACGTACGACGCCTACCTGCTGCCCGGCCACGACCCCAGCGGCATCAATGTCGGCTTCCTGGTGCGCCGCGACCGCGTGCAGGTACTTTCGGTGCAGCAACTCGCCGCCAGCGAAACCTGGAACGACGACGGCCACACCGCCTTCATCCACGACCACCCGCCTCTGCTGCTCACCGCGCAGGCAGGTCACACGCGCTTCCACGTCATTTCGGTGCACATGAAGGCACGCTCCAACGTCGACGACAACACCGCCGACGCCGAACGCGACCGCGAGAAGCGCTTTCTGCAGGCGAAATCGCTGGCCAACCAGGTGCAGGCATTGCAGCAAGCCGATCCGCGCATGCCGCTGCTGGTGGTGGGCGACTTCAATGCCTACCAGTTCACCGATGGCTGGACCGACGTGGTGAACCTGGTCGCCGGCCGCTACGACGACAACCAGAACCTGCTCAAGCTCGGCCACAATATCGTGCAGCCGGCGCTGTGGAACGCCGTGAATACGGTGCCGCGCAATGATCGCTACTCGTTCCTGTACACGCAGAACTTCGGCGAGATCCAGGGCTATACCAGGGCCGGCAGCGGCAACCCCGGACGCGCCGTGCCGACCTTCCAGGTGCTCGACCACGCCCTGCTCAACGTGCCCGCGCGGTTGCGCTTCCTGGACATGCAGTTCGGCCGCGCCGACCTCGACGCGCCGGCGCAGACCGTCGACGATGCAGCGAGCGCCAGCGACTGGACGCGGGCGATCGGCGTGTCGGACCATGACGGCTTCGTGGTGGACCTGTTCGTGCCGCTGATCCACCGACGGCTGCACTGAACGCAACCGCGAAGGCCGCCGATTGGCGGCCTTCGCATGTTGACCGGGCTCAGCGACCGAAGCGGTCGGTGGCCTCCAGCAACTGGTGCAGGATGCCCGGCTCGAACGCCGAATGGCCGGCGTCCTGCACGATGCGCAGATCGGCCTCCGGCCAGGCCCGGTGCAGGTCCCACGCGCTGCGCAGCGGGCACACCACGTCGTAGCGTCCCTGCACGATCACGGCGGGAATATGGCGGATGCGATCCACGTTGCGCAGCAACTGGTCGCCGTGTTCGAAGAAACCGCCGTTGACGAAGTAATGGCATTCGATGCGGGCAAAGGCCAGCGCGAACTCGTCCGCGGCGCTCGATTCGATGTGCGACTTGTCCTGCCACAGGAAGCTGGTCGCGCCTTCCCACACCGACCAGGCGCGCGCCGCCGCGCTGCGCACCGCGGGATCGCTGCTGGTCAATCGGCGGTGATAGGCGCTCATCAGATCGCCGCGCTCCACCTCGGGAATCGCCGCGAGATAGGCCTCCCATGCGTCCGGGTACAGCGCGTCGCAGCCCTTCTGGTAGAACCACTCCAGTTCTTCCCGCCGCAGCATGAAAATGCCGCGCAGCACCAGCTCCGTCACCTTTTCCGGATGGGTCTGCGCGTACGCCAGCGCCAGGGTCGAACCCCACGAGCCGCCGAACACCTGCCAGCGGTCGATACCCAGGTGCTCGCGCACGCGCTCGATGTCGGCGACCACGTCCCAGGTGGTGTTGTCGGTGAGCTCCGCATGCGGGGTCGACTGGCCGCAACCGCGCTGGTCGAACAGCACGATGCGATAGATCGCCGGATCGAAGAAGCGCCGGCACTTCGGATTGGTGCCGCCGCCCGGGCCGCCGTGCAGGAACACCACCGGCTTGCCGTGCGGGTTGCCGCTCTGCTCGTAGTACAGCGTGTGCAGCGGCGATACCGGCAGCATGCCGCGGTCGAACGGCTCGATCTCGGGGTACAGGGAACGCAGCGGCGACGACGGCATGACGACTCCTTCGAATCCACAGACAAGCCGCCAAGGCTAGCACGGGCGCGGCTTGCGGGCCCTCAATCGTCGGCGAACAGCTTGCCCGGATTGAGCACGCCGCGCGGATCGAACACCTTGCGCACGCCGCGCATCAGGGCGATCTCCGCCGCGCCGCGCGTGCTGCCCAGATAGGCGCGCTTGACCAGGCCGATGCCGTGTTCCGCCGAGATGCTGCCGCCATGGCGCTCCAGCGTGTCCGCCAGCAGGCGGGTGACGTGTTCGCACTGTTCGATGAACGCGGCCTCGGCAAGATCATCCGGCCGCAACACGTTGATGTGCAGGTTGCCGTCACCGATGTGGCCGAACCAGATCACTTCGGCCCGCGGATACTCGCGTGCCAGCAAGGCCTGCATCTCGTGCAGGAACGCCGGCACCGCACCGACCCGCACCGCGATGTCGTTCTTGTACGGCCGCCGCGGCGCCAGGCTCTCGGTGATGCCTTCGCGCAGCCGCCACAGCGCGGCAGCCTGCGCCTCGCTCTGCGCGATCACGCCGTCGCTGACCCAACCCTGCTCCAGTGCCTGCTCGAACACGGCCAGCGCCGCTTCCTGCTGTCGTTCGTCGGCGGCGTCGAACTCGGTGACCACGTAGTACGGATGGTCCCCGTCGATGGCGCGCTGCGCACCATGCGCCAGCACGTGGCGCAGCGCGTGGTCGGTGAAGAATTCGAATGCCTGCAGTTCCAGCCGCGCGCGGAACAGCGCGAATACCTGCATCAGCGCGTCCATGTCCGGCAGCGCCAGCAGCATCACCTGCGAGGGCGGCGGCGGATCGGCGAGCTTCAGCGTCGCTTCCACCACGATGCCCAGCGTGCCTTCCGAGCCGACCAGCAACTGGCGAAAATCGTAGCCGCTGGAGTTCTTCACCAGGCCGCGATTGAGTTCGAGCAGCTCCCCGTTGCCGGCGACCACCTTCAACCCGGCGATCCACTCGCGCGTGTTGCCATAGCGGATCACCCGGATGCCGCCGGCGTTGGTGGCGATGTTGCCGCCGATCGAACACGAGCCGCGCGCCGCGAAATCGACCGGATAGATCAGACCATGCTGCCGTGCCGCGTCATGGACGTGCTGCAGGATCATCCCCGCCTGCACGGTGAGGGTGCGATCGACCGCATCGAAGCCAAGCACGCGCTGCATCCGCTCCAGGCTGAGTACCAGCTCGCCGTGTGCCGCCACCGCGCCGCCGGACAAACCGGTACGCCCACCCGAGGGCACGATCGCCACCGCCTGTTCGTTGGCCCAGCGCACGATCGCCTGCACTTCCTCCACCGATGCCGGCAAGGCAATCGCCAACGGCGCCGGTACCCAGCGGCGGGTCCAGTCGCGACCGTAGTGTTCGAGGTCGGCCGCGGCCGTCAGCACGCGCAGTTCGGGCAGGCGACGGGACAGATCGGCGAGGCGGTCATCGGACATGCGGCGGCTCCGGGGTGTCCGCACAGACTGCCAGCCACGCCGTAGCACGTCCAGTGTTGCAGTGCGGCAATTCCTCGCCTACTCTGGAGCGACCGCCGCCACCGGACACACCACGAAGATGCAGACCTCCTATCCACGCCAGGACATCAAGGTATTGCTGCTGGAGGGGGTCAGTGCCAGTGCGGTGGAGGTATTCCATCGGGCCGGCTACAGCCAGGTCGAGTTGCACGCCAAGTCGCTGCCCGAGGATGAACTCAAGGCGCGCATCGGCGAAGCCCACATCATCGGCATCCGTTCGCGCACGCAACTCACCGCCGAGGTGCTGGCCCAGGCCAAGCGACTGATCGCCGTGGGCTGCTTCTGCATCGGCACCAACCAGGTGAACCTGGGCGCCGCCCGCCTGGCGGGCATCCCGGTGTTCAACGCGCCCTACTCCAATACCCGCAGCGTGGCCGAACTGGTGATCGCCGAGGCGATCATGCTGCTGCGCGGCATCCCGCAGAAGAATGCGCAATGCCACCGCGGCGGCTGGGCAAAATCGGCCACCGGCAGTTACGAGACCCGCGACAAGGTGCTGGGTATCGTGGGTTACGGCCACATCGGCACCCAGGTCGGCGTGCTCGCCGAGAGCCTGGGCATGCGGGTGATCTTCCACGACATCGAAACCAAGCTGGCGCTCGGCAATGCCCGCGCGGTATCCAGCCTGGACGAGCTGCTGGAACGCTCGGACGTGGTCACCCTGCACGTGCCGGAGACGCCGGCCACGCAGCTGATGATCCGCGCCGAACAGCTGGCGAAAATGCATGCCGGAGCCATGCTGATCAACGCCTCGCGCGGCAGCGTGGTCGACATCGAGGCACTGGCCGCGGGCTTGCGCGACGGACGGCTGGCCGGTGCCGCGGTCGACGTGTTTCCGCTCGAACCCAAGGGCAACGACGACGCTTTCGTTTCGCCGCTGGTGGGCATGGACAACGTGATCCTGACCCCGCACATCGGTGGCAGCACGCTGGAGGCGCAGGACAACATCGGCATCGAGGTGGCCAGCAAGCTGGTGCGCTACAGCGACAACGGCTCGACCCTGTCGGCGGTGAATTTCCCCGAAGTCACCCTGCCCGAACACCCGCACAGCCGCCGCCTGCTGCACATCCACCGCAACGTGCCCGGCACGCTGTCGCGCATCAACGAACTGTTCTCCGCCGGCAACCTCAACATCGACGCCCAGTTCCTGCAGACCGACAGCGAAGTCGGCTACGTGGTGATCGACGTCAGCGCCGACGAGGCCCAGGCGAATGCGCTGAAGACGAAGCTGGCGGCGATCCCGGGGACGTTGCGCAGCCGGGTGTTGTATTAGGCGGGGAATAGGGAATGGGAAATAGGGAATCGGAGAAGCGGGTGCGCTGCCGCTTGGCTCTTCCGATTCCCTATTTCCCATTCCCTATTCCCGGACATGAAAAAGCGCCCACCGGGCGCTTTTTCATGTCCAAAGCCAATTGGTCGGGGCGGCCGGATTCGAACCGACGACCCTCTGCCCCCCAGGCAGATGCGCTACCAGGCTGCGCTACGCCCCGACGAAACGGCAAACGGCGATTCTAGCAGCTTGATGCCCGCTGCCGGAAGCGCAAACGTGCTTCAGCGACGCAGCAGCGTCAGCACTTCCTCCAGCTCCATCCGCACCTGGCGCACGATCTGGTGCGACATGCTGGATTCCAGCCGTGCCTGCGGACCTTCCAGCCGGGCGCGCGCACCGGTGATGGTGAAACCCTCGTCGTACAGCAACGAACGGATCTGACGGATCATCAGCACGTCGTGGCGCTGGTAGTAGCGGCGGTTGCCGCGGCGCTTGACCGGGTTGAGGGCCGGAAACTCCTGCTCCCAGTATCGCAGCACGTGGGGCTTCACACCGCACAGCTCGCCCACTTCACCGATGGTGAAGTAGCGTTTGGCCGGGATGGCCGGCAGTTCGGTGTTATTCCCTTGATCCAGCATAGCTTTCGACTCTCACCTTGAGTTTCTGCCCCGGTCGGAACGTCACCACCCGCCGCGCAGAGATCGGGATCTCCTCGCCAGTCTTGGGGTTGCGCCCCGGCCGCTGGTTCTTCATGCGCAGGTCGAAATTGCCGAACCCGGACAGCTTCACCTGCTCGCCGTTCTCCAGCGCGCCGCGCACCACCTCGAAGTAGGCATCCACGAATTCCTTGGCCTCACGCTTGTTGAGGCCCACGTCGAGGAAAAGCCGCTCGGCCATTTCCGCCTTGGTCAGCGCCATCTCATCCTCGCAGTTTCCCCTGGCATGTCTGCTCCAACGCGTTCACCGCTTCGCGTACCCAGTGATCCGCGTCGTCATCTGTAAGGGTGCGTGAAGCGTCCTGCAAAATCAAGCCCATAGCGAGACTCTTTCGGCCTGCTTCGACGCCTTTGCCGCTGTAACGGTCGAACAACCGCAGCTCCCGCAGCCGCGCGCCCAGCGTGGCGCGAACGGTTTGTTCGATCCGTGACCAGCTGACGCTTTCCGGCAAGTCCATCGCGATATCGCGGCGCACCGCCGGGAAGCGCGGAATCGCCGTCGCCCGGGGCAGGCGGCGGGCCAGCAGCGGCTCCAGCGCCACCTCCAGCACATGCACGTCGGGGCCCAGATCGAGCTCCCGCGCCAGCCGGGGATGCAGAGCCCCGACATAACCGACCGTCTCGCCATCGCGGGCGACCCGGGCGCCGCGGCCCGGATGCAGCCAGGACGGCAGTGCATCGGCGTGGACCGACCAGCGCTCCGGCTCGCCGCCCCAGGCGATCAGCGCATCCAGGTCGCCCTTGAGATCGTGGAAGTCGAGCACACGCGAAGGTTCGCCCCATTGTTCGGCGTGCGCGCTGCCGCTGGCCACGACAGCCAGGCTGGGGGTCTCCATCGGCGCATCGCCGGCTTGCGAATGCGTCAGGCCGTGGATGCCGGGCTCCTCGCGCCCGACCGGGCCATGCCGGAACACCCGAGCCACCTCGAACAGGCGCACGCGCCCCTGCTGGCGTGCACGGTTGTGCCGCAAGGCCTCGACCAGGCCCGGCAGCAGCGAAGGACGCATCACCGCCAGATCGGCCGACAGCGGATTGGCCAGCGACACCCGCTGTTCGTCGAAGCCCCAGCTGGAGAGCAGCTCGGCCGCCACAAACGACAGGTTGACGGCTTCGAAATAGCCCCGTGCCGCCAGTTGCTCGCGCAGCGCCAGCTCGCTGATGCGCGCTTCGGGCTCGATCGCCAGCACCAGCGCACCCGACGGCGAATGGGTGGGGATCTTGTCGTAGCCGAAGATGCGCGCGACCTCCTCGATCAGGTCTTCTTCGCGCTCGATATCGAAGCGGCTGCTCGGCGCGGTGACCCGCCAGCCATCGGCGGTCGCTTCCACCTGCATGCCCAACGCGGTGAAGATGCGCGCCACCTCGGCGTCGGCCACGTCCACCCCGAGCACGCGCTTCAGCCGCGCGCGGCGCAAGGTGACCGGCAGAGGTTGCGGCAGGTCGGCAGCGTTCTCCGCCACCAGCACCGGACCGGTCTGGCCGCCGGCAATCGCCAGCAGCAGCTCGCTGGCGCGCTCCAGCGCGCGACGCGGCAAGCCGGGATCGACGCCGCGCTCGAAGCGGTGCGAGGCATCGGTGTGCAGGCCGAGCTTGCGCGCGCGGCCCATGATCGCGGCCGGGGCGAAGTGTGCAGACTCCAGGAACACGTTGCGCGTGGTGTCGGTGACGCGCGAATCGTGACCGCCCATCACGCCGGCCACCGCCAGCGCCTTCTTCTCGTCGGCGATCAGCACGAAACCTTCGTCGAGCCTTGCCTCGCTGCCGTCGAGCAGTTTCAGCGTTTCGCCGGCGCGCGCGTGGCGCACCACGATGTCGCCCGCCAGCGTGCCGTTGTCGAACGCGTGCAGCGGCTGGCCCAGTTCCAGCATCACGTAGTTGGTGACGTCGACCACCGCGCTGATCGGGCGCAGGCCGGCGCGACGCAGGCGCTCGGCCAGCCACAGCGGGGTCTTCGCCGCCGGGTCGATGCCCTCGATGATGCGCCCGAGATAGCGCGGTGCATCCTTGCCCGCTTCCAGCCGGATGCCGCGACGCGCGGCGCTGCTCACGGGCACCGCCGGCTGCGCCACGGTCTTCACGCGACTGCCGAACAGGGCGGCCACGTCATGCGCCAGGCCAACCAGGCCGAGGCAATCGGGCCGGTTCGGCGTGAGCTTCAGCTCGAAGCTGGCGTCCGGCAGGCCGAGGTAGTCGGCCAGCGGCTTGCCCACCGGCGCGTCGAGCGGCAGTTCCAGCAGCCCCGAGGCATCGGCGTCGATGCCCAGTTCCTTCGCCGAGCACAGCATGCCGAACGATTCCACGCCGCGCAGCTTCGCCGCCTTGATTGCGATACCGCCAGGCAGGGTGGCGCCGACGGTGACCAGCGGCACCTTGATGCCCACGCGCGCGTTCGGCGCGCCGCAGACGATCTGCAGCAATTCGCCCTGCCCGGCATCCACCTTGCACACCTGCAACCGGTCGGCTTGCGGATGTTTCCCGGCCGCGACGATCTCGGCCACCACCACGCCATCCAGACCCTCGCCCAGCGGCGTGAGCTCTTCCACTTCCAGCCCGGCCATGGTCAGCGCGTGAGCCAGTTCGGCACGATCGGCCCGCACATCCACCAGTTCGCGCAGCCAGTTTTCGGAGAATTTCATATTGAAGTCCGGGAATAGGGAGCAGGGAATAGAGAATCGGAAGAGCGCAGGCTGGCAGCCTTTCGCTATTCCCTATTCCCTATTCCCGATTCACTTCTCAGGCAAACTGCCTGAGAAACCGCAGGTCGTTCTCGAAGAACGCGCGCAGGTCGGAGACGCCGTAGCGCAGCATGGCGAAGCGCTCCACGCCGAGTCCGAAGGCGAAGCCGGTGTAGCGCTCCGGATCGATGCCGCAGTTCTTCAGCACGTTCGGATGCACCATGCCGCAGCCGAGCACCTCCAGCCAGCGGCTCTGGCCGTTTTCGGTCTCCCAGCGGATGTCGACCTCGGCCGAGGGTTCGGTGAATGGGAAGTAGCTGGGGCGGAAACGCATCTCGAAGTCGCGCTCGAAGAACGCGCGGACGAACTCGGCCAGGGTGCCCTTGAGGTCGGCGAAGCTGGAAGTCTCGTCGACCAGCAGGCCCTCGATCTGGTGGAACATCGGCGAGTGGGTCTGGTCCGAATCGCTGCGGTAGACCTTGCCCGGCGCGATGATGCGGATCGGCGGCTGGCGACCGGCCATCGTGCGGATCTGTACCGGCGAGGTATGCGTGCGCAGCAGCCGCCCGTCGCCAAAGTAGAAGGTGTCGTGCATCGCGCGTGCCGGATGGTGCGGCGGGAAGTTCAACGCCTCGAAGTTGTGCCAGTCGTCCTCGATCTCGGGGCCATCGACGCGCTGGTAGCCGAGCCGCGCGAAGATCGACGCGATGCGCTCCAGCGCCCGGGTGATCGGATGGATGCCGCCACGCTCGCCGTCGCGGCCGGGCAGCGAAATGTCGATCGCCTCGGAGGCAAGCCGGCGGTCGAGCTCGGCCTGTTCCAGCACGGCCCTGCGCGTCGCCAGCGCGTCGACGAGGCGCTCCTTTACGCGGTTCACTTCGGCGCCGCGTGCCTTGCGCTGCTCGGGCGCCAGGGTGCCCAAGGTCTTCAGCGCGCCGGTGATGATGCCGCTCTTGCCCAGCAAGCCCACGCGCAGGGATTCAAGCGTGTCCAGCGTCTCGGCTTGTTCGATGCCAGCCAGCGCCTGCGCGGCCTGGCGTTCCAGATCATCCATCGGTGCGGTCCCGGTTCGGACGTGCAAAAACGAAAACGGGGAGGAGACGTGTGGCCTCCTCCCCGCTTGATTCACATTCTATCGTCGCAGGCGACGATCAAGCAGCCAGGGCGGCCTTCGCCTTGTCGGCGATGGCGCCGAACGCCTTGATGTCATGCACGGCGATATCAGCCAGGACCTTGCGGTCGACGGTGATGCCGGCCTTGCTCAGGCCATTGATCAGGCGGCTGTAGGACAACCCGAACATGCGCGCGGCAGCGTTGATGCGCACGATCCACAGAGCACGGAACTGGCGCTTGCGCTGCTTGCGGCCGATATAGGCGTACTGACCGGCCTTGATGACGGCCTGGTTGGCAACGCGGAAGACCTTGCGACGGGCGTTGTAGTAGCCCTTGGCGCGGCCGATGATGGTCTTGTGACGACGACGAGCGGTGACGCCACGCTTTACACGAGCCATGGTCTATCTCCTCACAAGTACGGCAGCATGCGAGCCACGCCCGGCGCATCGCACGCCTTGAGGTGGTTCGGGGCACGGAGACCACGCTTGAGCTTGGTCGACTTCTTGGTCAGGATGTGCGACTTGTATGCGTGGCCGCACTTGATCTTGCCGGATGCGGTCTTGCGAAAACGCTTCGCCGCCGCCCGGTTGGTCTTGATCTTGGGCATGGAATGCTCCTTGAGTGGGAATGATCCCGTTTCTGACTGATCTGGCGGCAACCGCGGGTTGCTCTTTCCGTCCTGCCACGATCGGTGCACGACCCTTCCGGCGGGTCGAACCCGTAATCATACGGGTTCAAAAGGCCAAACGCCAGCACGAAGTGCTGACCACGGCTTCCTCTCCCTTGGGGAGAGGATTGAGGTGAGGGTACGGGGCTTGCCCGGGCCCCGCGCAACGGCCGCTCTCGGACGACACGACGAAGAGCACCGCGCACAGGGTGCGCTCCTGCAAAAGGCGCCGCCCCGGCCTACTTCTTCTTCGGCCCGATCATCATGACCATCTGGCGCCCTTCGAGCCGGGGATACGACTCGACCTGGCCGTTGTCGCCCACGTCCTCCTGGATCTTGCGGGCCAGGTTCTGGCCGAGATCCTGGTGCGACATCTCGCGGCCGCGGAAGCGGATGGTGACCTTGACCTTGTCGCCCTCTTCCAGGAAGCGGAGCATGTTGCGCAGCTTGATCTGGTAGTCGCCCACGTCCGTGACCGGACGGAACTTCACTTCCTTGATCTCGACCTGCTTCTGCTTCTTCTTGGCGGCCTGGGCTTTCTTCTGGGCTTCGAACTTGAACTTGCCGTAATCCATGATGCGGCATACGGGCGGATCGCCATTGGGCTGGATCTCGACCAGATCCATGCCGGCTTCCTGCGCCAGCGCCAGCGCCTCGTCACGGCTCAGGATGCCGAGTTGCTCGGCGTCCGCGCCAATGACACGCACCCGCGGCACGCGGATTTCCAGGTTGCGACGATTGCCCTTGTTGTCGGTGGTTGCGATACCACGATCCTCCAGAAGAATGGATGAAACAGACCGTTCGGCGTTCACCGCCGGGTTTCGGTCTCCAGTCGCCCGATGAAATCGGCCAGCGGCATGCTGCCCAGATCCTCGCCGGAGCGGGTACGGACAGAAACCGCGCCCGTCTCCTTCTCGCGGTCACCGACCACGAGCAGATAAGGCACTTTCTGCATCGTATGTTCGCGGATTTTATAGCCGACTTTCTCGTTGCGCAAATCCGATTGTACCCGGAAACCTTTGTCGACAAGGGCTTGCGTGACCTCGCGAACGTAGCCGGCCTGCGCGTCGGTGATGCTGAACACCATCGCCTGCACCGGCGCCAGCCAGGTCGGCAGCAGGCCGGCGTGGTGCTCGATCAGGATGCCGATGAAACGCTCCATCGAGCCCACGATGGCCCGGTGCAGCATCACCGGATGCTGCTTCTGGGAGTGCTCGTCCACGTATTCGGCGCCGAGCCGCTCGGGCATCATGAAATCCACCTGCATGGTGCCGACCTGCCAGTCGCGGCCGATCGAATCGCGCATGTGGTACTCGATCTTGGGGCCGTAGAACGCCCCCTCGCCCGGCAACTCGGTCCAGGTCACCCCGGCGGCCGCCAGCGCCCCGCGCAGGGCGGCCTCGGCCCGATCCCACACCGCGTCGTCGCCGATGCGCTGGTCCGGGCGCAGGGCCAGCGCCACCTCGATCCTGTCGAAACCGAAATCGGCGTAGACCTGCATCGCCTGCCGATGGAAGGCGGTGACCTCCGGCTCGATCTGCTCGGGCGTGCAGAAGATGTGGCCGTCGTCCTGGGTGAACGCGCGCACGCGCATGATGCCGTGCAGCGCACCGGACGGCTCGTTGCGATGGCAACCGCCGAACTCGCCGTAGCGCAACGGCAGGTCGCGGTAGCTGCGCAGGCCTTCGTTGAAGATCTGCACGTGGCCGGGGCAGTTCATCGGGCGCAGCGCGAAGGTGTGCTTCTCCGACTCGGTGAAGAACATGTTCTCCTTGTAGTTGTCCCAATGGCCAGACTTCTTCCACAGCGACACGTCCAGCACCATCGGGCAGCGCACCTCCTGGTAGCCGCTGCTGCGATACACGCCGCGCATGTACTGTTCGACCTGCTGCCAGATGGCCCAGCCGTTCGGGTGCCAGAACACCATGCCGGGGCTTTCTTCCTGCTGGTGGAACAGGTCCAGCTGCTTGCCGATCTTGCGGTGGTCGCGCTTCTCGGCCTCCTCCAGCTGGAACAGGTAGGCCTTCAGGTCCTTGTCATTGAGCCACGCGGTGCCGTAGATGCGGCTGAGCATGGCGTTGCTGGAGTCGCCGCGCCAGTACGCGCCAGCCACCTTCATCAGCTTGAACGAATGCAGCTTGCCGGTATTGGGCACGTGCGGGCCGCGGCACAGGTCGGTGAATTCGCCCTGCGAATACAGCGACAGATCCTGGTCGGCCGGAATGCCCTCGATGATCTCGGCCTTGTAGTTTTCGCCCAGGCCACGGAAGAACGCCACCGCGTCGTCGCGCGATTTCACACTGCGCGTGACCGGCAACTGCTCGGCCACGATCTTGTGCATCTCCGCTTCGATCTTCGGCAGGTCCTCGGGCGTGAACGGGCGCTCGTAGGCGAAGTCGTAGTAGAAGCCGTTGTCGATCACCGGGCCGATGGTGACCTGCGCGCCGGGAAACAGCCGCTGCACGGCCTGGCCCATCAGGTGCGCAGTGGAGTGGCGCAGGATCTCCAGCGCCTCCGGGCTCTTCTCGGTGACGATCTGCAGGCTGGCGTCGTGCTCGATCGGGAAGCTGGCGTCGACCAGCTTGCCATCGACCTTGCCGGCCAAGGTCGCCTTGGCCAGGCCGGCGCCGATCGAGGCGGCCACGTCCTGCACGGTGACGGGGTGTTCGAACGGCTTCTTGCTGCCGTCGGGGAGCGTAATCTCGATCATCGCGAAAGCTTCTCTGGAAAACAAAAAAGGGCGTGACGCCCTTTCTTTTGAAAACGAAGGCGTGGTGACGGTCAGTCGTGGCAGTGCGTAGTCGTCATGTCGCACACTCGGCCGGCGCGAGGGCGCGGGCCACCTCGTCTCGTGGATGATGCCGAAATCCTAGTCTAGCCCAGATCGCGCGCGCTGCGCAGAGCCTCAAAACGGCTTGGCCAGCACCAGCCAGATCACGCCCAGCAGCAACAGCACCGGCAGCTCGTTCAGCCAGCGCAGGGTTCTCGCCGGCGGCAGCACCCCGCCTTTTTCGCTGCGCTTGAGCATGCGTCCGGCCCAGGTGAAATAGACCAGCAGCACCGCGACCAGAGTGAGCTTGGCGTCGATCCAGTGCGTGCCGGAGGCCACGTTCGGCAGGCTCTGCGGGAATACCCTCCAGCCCTGCCACAGCACCAGGCCAAACAGGAAGGCGATGCCGAACATGTTGTGGCCGAACTTGTACAGCCGGCGCCCCATCAGCTGCAGCCGGGCCTGCACTGCCGGCTCGTTCGCCGCTTCGGCCATGTTCACCAGGATGCGCGGCAGGTAGAACACCGTGGCCATCCAGGCGATGACGAACAGCAGGTGCAACGACTTGATCAACAGATAGGTCATGGCGAATGGGCGTGGCCGCTGCCTCGCGCAGCGGCGGGCATGATAGCGCGAGCCGCCATCTTCACTCGCGCGCAGGGCCAATCCGCGCCAGCAGCGCCTGCAACAGGCGCTGCTGGCGTTGCGCGTCGAGCGGTGCGTTGGCCCGATCGGTCAGCAGGAAGAAGTCCTCCACCCGTTCGCCGAAGGTGGCGATGCGCGCGTCGTGCACGCGCACGTCCTCGCTCAGCATCACCTGCGCAACGGCCGCCAGCAGCCCGGGACGGTCGGTTCCCGCCAACGCCAACTGGGTGCGGCCGCCGGCGGCATGGAAGCTGATCTTCGGCGTCACCTGGAAGTGTTTCTGGTGGCGCGACATGCTGCGCTTGCTCGGCTGCACGCCCACCGCTTGCGCCAGTGCGCGCTGCAGGCGCTGCTGCAACTCTTCGGCACGCGCGGCGGTGGCCGGTTGCTGGCTGTCGGCGTCGAGCAGCAGGAAGGTGTCCAACGCCATGCCGGTGGGCGAACTGAGGATGCGCGACTCCATCACCGAGAAGCGCAGCCGGTCCAGCATCGCCGTCACGGTGGCAAACAGGCCGTCCCGATCGGGCGTGTAGACGAACAGCTCGGTGCTGCCGCGTACCGACAACGGTTCCACCGCGACCAGCGGCACCGCACCCTGCGCGCGCAGGATCGCCGCGGTCTGCCACGCGATCTGCTCGGGCCGATGGCGCAGGAAGCTGAGTTGCGGAAAATCCCCCCAGACCTGCCGCACGCGGGCCTCGTCGAAGCCATCTGCCTGCAGCAGCGCCAGCGCCTGCGCGCTGCATTCGCGAACGCGCGCGCCGGCGTCACGCGGCAACTCGACGTCGCTGCGCAAGGCATGGCGGGTGCTGGTGCAGAGGTCGGCCAGCAGGCGGTCCTTCCAGCTGTTCCACAGGCGCGGGCTGGTACCGATGATGTCGGCAATGGTCAGCAGGTAGAGCTGGCCGAGCTGCTCCCGATCGCCCACCGTTTCGGCGAAGCGGTGCACCACTTCGGGGTCGGTGATGTCCTGGCGTTGCGCCGTGGTGCTCATCAGGAGGTGATGGCGCACCAGCCAGGCGACCCGTTCGACGTCATCGGGGGGAAGCCCCAGGCGCGTACAGAAGTCCCGCGCATCCTGCTCGCCGAGCACCGAATGGTCGCCGCCGCGGCCCTTGGCGATGTCGTGGAACAACGCCGCCAGCAGCAATATCTCGGGCTTGGGCAGCGCGGCCCAGATCTCGCAACCGAGCGGAAACTCGACGCGCGCCGCCGGCTCGGCGAAGCGCGCCATGTTGCGCAACACGCGCAAGGTGTGTTCGTCGACGGTGTAGACGTGAAACAGGTCGTACTGCATCCGTCCGAACACCTTGCCGAACGCCGGCAGGATCGCCGCCAGCAAACCATGGCGATTCATGCGCCACAACGCCTCCACCGCCGGCGCCCCGCGCCGCAACAGGCGCAGGAAAGCGGCCAGCACCGCCTCGTCCCTGGCCAGCGCGGCGCCGTGGGCATCGGTCGCCTGGTGGATGCGGCGCATGGTGTCGGCGCTGAAGCCCAGCACGCCGGATTGCTCCAGCCGGGCGATGAAAATCTCCACCAGCGCCGCGGGTCGGCGCATGAACAGTTCCGGATCGCGCGCCGCCAGGCGCGCGCCGTAGCGCACGAAATCGTCGCCCACCGGCTGCTCGGCCGCGGGAGGCTCCAGCATCTCCTCGAAGCGCTCGGCCACCTGCACGCCAAGCCGCTCGACCTGGCTGGCTGCGCGGTAGTAGCCCTGCATGAACTGTTCGACGCCGAGGTTCTTCTCGTGCTCGTCCTGGAATCCCAGGCGTGCGGCGAGCGCCTGCTGGTAATCGAACAGCAACCGCTCCTCGGCGCGCCCCGCTTCCAGATGCAGGGCGTAGCGATAACGGCGCAGCGTCGACTCGGCCTGTTCCAGCTGGGCTTGCTCGGCGGGATCGAGCAGTCCCTCGGCGACCATCCCCGACAGCCCGTCGGCCTGCGCCAGGCGCCGCCCCATCCAGCGCAGCGAGTCGAGCGTACGCAGGCCGCCGGGGCCATCCTTGAGGTTCGGTTCGAGGTTGTAGGCAGTGTCGTCGTAACGGGCATGCCGCGCATTGCGCTCGGCCAGCCGGGCAGCGAGGTATTCGCGCGGGGGCCACATCTCCGGATCGTCGACGATGCGCCGCAGTTGCGCGTCGAAGCCCGGATCACCGGCCAGCCGTCGCGCATCAAGCAGGCTGGTGAACACGCTGGCGTCCTGCGCGGCCAGTGCCCGGCATTGCGCCGGCTCGCGCACGGCGTGGCCCACTTTCAGACCGATGTCCCACAAGGTGGCGAAGAACTGCTCCAGGGCGCGCAGACGCGCGGGCTCGGGTGCCGTGGCCAGCGCCAGCAGGTCCACATCCGAATACGGAAACAGCAGACCGCGGCCAAACCCGCCAATCGCGAACAGTGCAGCGCCGCCTACCTCACCGAGGCAGGCCACCCACACGTGCACAACCACCCGCGCCACCGACTCGCCGCGCCGCCGCGCCAACACACTGGCATCCGTGCCGTCGCGAAATGCCGTAGCCAAGCCGCGATCCACATCCTCCAGCAACTGCCGCAACGCCCGGCGCGCCTCGGCCGAAACGCCGGAGCGCGGCACCGCCACGGGCAGGCGCGGCAAGGGGGGGAGCGCTGAATTCATTGGAGCGAGAAGTCAGTGGAGAGGAGTGCGGAATGAGAGAAAGCAGTCTGCCATGTCTCCATGGCATCCGGCGCCAGCACCGCGCGCCCGACTCTCTTTTCTCGTTCCTCTCCACTCACTCCTGCTTCACGCATCCGGCCACGGCGTGAGGATCTCGAAACCGTCGTCGGTGACGGCCAGGGTGTGTTCCCACTGCGCCGACAGCGAGTGGTCCTTGGTCACCACGGTCCAGCCGTCCGGCAGCTGGCGGGTCTGCGGCTTGCCGGCGTTGATCATCGGCTCGATGGTGAAGGTCATGCCCTTCTTCAGTTCGACACCGGTGCCTGGCTTGCCGTAGTGCAGCACCTGCGGTTCGTCGTGGTAGACCTTGCCGATGCCGTGTCCGCAATACTCCTTGACCACGCTGAAACCGGCCGCCTCCGCATGCTGCTGGATGGCATGGCCGATGTCGCCCAGCGTGGCACCGGGACGCACCGCCTCGATGCCGCGCATCATTGCCTCGAAGGTCGTGTCGACCAGCCGCTTGGCCAGCACCGAGGGGGCGCCGGCGATGTACATGCGGCTGGTGTCGCCGTGCCAGCCGTCCTTGATCACGGTGACGTCGAGGTTGACGATGTCGCCTTCCTTGAGCACCTTGCCCTCGTTCGGGATGCCGTGACAGATCACGTGGTTGACCGAGGTGCACAGGGTCTTGGGGAAGCCGTGGTAGCCCACGTTGGCGGGGATCGCCTTCTGTACCTTGACGATGTGTTCGTAGGCGCGCCGGTCCAGCTCCTCGGTGGTGACGCCGGGCTTGACGTAGTCCTTGAGCATCGCCAGCACTTCGGCGGCGAGCTTGCCGGCGACGCGCATGCCTTCGAGGTCTTGCGGAGATTTCAGGGTAATAGCCATCGGTTCCACTCATATGGCGGCAAAAGCCAAATAAATCCAGCGACTTGCCGCACTGCCGGCGTACCGGCTACAATTTCGGAGTTTTGCAGGGCCGATACTTCTCTGTCGGGAGTTGGCCCACGCAAAGCGAACGGGAATTGTAACCCTGCGCGGTACAACACCCAAACCAACGCCACACACGCATCGGCACCGTCTTCGGGGTGCCGCGCCTTGCCCACCATCAGAAACGGGCCGGTCGCGGTCGAAGCCGGGGATGCGTGGAGGTCCCAACCCCCAGGTTCCTTCTCGAGGGAACCGACAATCGGAGCGACACCCCATGGCACAAGTCACCATGCGTCAGATGCTGGAAGCCGGCGTCCATTTCGGTCACCAGACCCGTTACTGGAACCCCAAGATGGCCCCGTACATCTTCGGCGCCCGCGGCAAGATCCACATCATCAACCTCGAAAAGACCCTGCCGCTGTTCACCGACGCGATGAATTTCCTGTCGGGCCTGGCGCAGAAGCGCGGCACCATCCTGTTCGTTGGCACCAAGCGCTCGGCCCGCGAACCGTTGGCTGAAGAGGCTGCACGCGCCGGCATGCCGTTCGTCACCTCGCGCTGGCTCGGCGGCATGCTGACCAACTTCCGCACCGTGAAGCAGTCCGTGTCTCGCCTGAAGGAGCTGGAAGCGGCCGAGACCGACGGGTCGTTCGACAAGCTGGTCAAGCACGAAGTGCTGGCCCGTCGTCGCGAGCGCGACAAGCTGCAGGCTTCGCTGGGCGGCATCAAGGACATGAACCGCCTGCCCGATGCGCTGTTCGTGATCGACATCGGCCACGAAGACATCGCCGTGCAGGAAGCCAAGAAGCTCGGCATCCCGGTGATCGCCGTGGTCGACACCAACTACAACCCGGAACTGGTCGACTACGCCATCCCGGGCAACGACGACGCGATCCGCGCGATCCAGCTGTACGCCCGCGCCGCTGCCGACTCGATCCTGGAAGGCAAGGCCGCCGCGCCCGCCGCTGCCCAGGGCGACGGCAACGACTTCGTCGAGCTGGACGAGGAAGGCAACCCGGTCGCCAAGATCGACCGCCCGCGCCGCGAAGCCGCGCCGCGCAAGTCCGCTCCCCGCCGCGAAGGTGGCCGTGGCGCGCGCAACGAAGGCGCACCGGCCAAGTAAGCGCCATGGTGGCGGTCGCCGACCGCCGCCAAGCTGCCCAGATCAACGCGTGACGGCGTTCGCTTGCCGTCGCGCCATCCAAGCATTGGAGAACTACCGATGAGCAATATTTCCGCCCAGATGGTGAAGGAGCTGCGCGAGCGGTCCGGCGCCGGCATGATGGAATGCAAGAAGGCGCTGGTCGAGAACAATGGCGATCTCGACGCCGCCATGGAGTGGCTGCGCAAGTCCGGCCTGGCCAAGGCCGACAAGAAGGCCAGCCGCATCGCCGCCGAAGGCCGCATCGTCACCGACCAGGCCAGCGGCAAGGCCGTGCTGGTCGAGATCAACTGCGAAACCGACTTCGTCGGCAAGGACGCGAGCTTCCTGAAGTTCAGCGACAACGTGGCCGAAGTCGCGCTGAAGTCCGGCGCCGCCGACATCGACGCACTGAAGGCAGCCGCCTATCCGGGCGGCGGCACGGTCGAGGAAGCGGCCAAGGCGCTGATCGCCACCATCGGCGAGAAGATCGACGTGCGCCGCATGGCGCGCGTCGAGAACGACGGCGTGATCGGCAGCTACATCCACGGCGGCCGCATCGGCGTGCTGGTGTCGCTCAAGGGCGGCTCCGAGGAGCTGGCCAAGGGCATCGCCATGCACGTGGCGGCGATGAACCCGGCGCACATCCGCGCCGAGGACGTCCCGGCCGAGTTCGTCGCCAAGGAGAAGGAAATCGCGCTGAGCCTGATGTCCGAGAAGGACAAGGCCAAGCCGACCGAGATCCTGGAGAAGATCATCAGCGGCAAGATCCACAAAATCGTTTCCGAAGTGACCCTGCTGGGCCAGGCCTATGTGCTGGACACCAACGTGACCGTGGCCGAGGCGCTGAAGAAGGAAGGCGCCGACGTCATCTCGGTGGCGCGCCTGGCCGTCGGCGAAGGCATCGAGAAGGTGGAAGAGGATTTCGCCGCCGAAGTGATGAAGCAGGCTGGCCTGCGGTAAGGCGAACCGCCATCCCTGACGGCGAAACCGGCCGTGCGTGGCCGGGCTCCTCCGAGCAGCCATGCTTCGAACAAGGGCCGCGGGAAACCGCGGCCCTTTTCGTTTTCGCGGCCGGAGACCGGTCGCACGCACTCCTCCCTCACTCTTCTCCCCTCACTCCTCGCTCCCGCTCTCCGCTACAATGCGCCGGTTTGCCCCACACAATCCGGAGACCCCATGAGCGCCCAGCCCAAGTACCACCGCATCCTGCTCAAGCTCTCCGGTGAAGCGCTGATGGGCGAGGCCGACTACGGCATTGACCCCAACGTGATCGGCCGCCTCGCCGAGGAGATCATCGAAGTGCGCCGCGCCGGCGTGCAGGTGGGTGTGGTGATCGGCGGCGGCAACATCTTCCGCGGTGCCGGCCTCGCCGCGGCCGGCATGGACAGGGTCACCGGCGACCACATGGGCATGCTGGCCACGGTGATGAACGCGCTGGCGATGGCCGACGCGATCGAGAAACGCGGCGGCTACGCGCGGGTGATGAGCGCGATCCAGATCCACGACGTGGCCGAGGATTACATTCGCCGACGCGCTATCCGCCACATCGAGAAGGGCCGCATCGTGCTGTTCGCCGCCGGCACCGGCAATCCGTTCTTCACCACCGATTCGGCTGCCGCGCTGCGCGCCGTGGAAGTCGGCGCCGACCTCCTGCTCAAGGCCACCAAGGTCGACGGTGTGTACAGCGCCGACCCTGCCCGCGACTCCCATGCCACCCGCTACGAGCGACTGAGCTACGAGGAAGTGATCCAGCGCAACCTGCAGGTAATGGACACCGCCGCGATCGCGCTGTGCCGCGACCACGGCATGCCGCTGCGCATCTACGACATGAGCGTGCCCGGCAGCCTGATGCGCATCATGGGCGGCGAGTCGATCGGCACGCTGGTCGGCTGAACCAGGCCGGCTCTCCGGGGGGCGACGCCCGCCACTGCTATAATCACGCGTTGCCAGATTCACCGGGGTACGACACATGCTCAACGACATCAAGAACGATGCCCAGGCCCGCATGGGCAAGAGCATCGAATCGCTCAGGCACGACCTCACGCGTATCCGCACCGGCCGCGCCAGCACCACGCTGGTCGACCACATCAAGGTTTCCTACTACGGCGCGGACATGCCGCTGGCACAGGTCGCCTCGGTGACGCTGGCCGATGCGCGCACCATCGTCATCACGCCATGGGAAAAAACCATGGTGGCGCCTATCGAGAAGGCCCTGATGGCGTCGGACATCGGCATCACGCCGACCACCGCCGGCACCGTGATCCGCCTCAACATGCCCGCGCTCACCGAGGAGCGTCGCAAGGAGCTGGCCAAGCTGGTGGGCCATGAAGGCGAGAACGCCAAGATCGCCATCCGCAACGTGCGCCGCGATGCCCTGCAGCAGGTCAAGGACCTGCTCAAGGACAAGCAGGTCACCGAGGACGAGGACCGCCGTTTCGACGACGAGATCCAGAAGCTCACCGATCGTGCGGTCAAGGACATCGATGCCGTGGTCAAGGTCAAGGAAGAGGAGCTGATGGCGCTCTGAGCGCCATCGCACCCTGCATGCCGGCCGCCACGGCTGCCCGGGTTCCCCGCCATGTCGCCATCGTGATGGACGGCAACGGACGCTGGGCCCGCGCCCGGCATCGCCCACGCAGTTTCGGCCACAACGCCGGGCGCCGCGCGGTGCGCGAGGTGATCGAAGCCTGCCTGCGCGAAGGCGTGCCGGTGCTGACCCTGTTCGCCTTCTCCAGCGAAAACTGGCAGCGCCCGCAGGACGAGGTCAGCGCGCTGATGAACCTGTTCCTGCGCGCGCTGGACAAGGAGGTGGAGGAACTGCACGGCCATGGCGTGCGCCTGCGCTTCATCGGCGACCTGGACAGCTTCGACGAGCCGCTGCGCCAGCGCATGCGCTCGGCCATGGACCGCACCGCCGGCAACGCGGCGCTGCAACTGAATATCGCGGTGAGTTACGGCGGCCGGTGGGACATCGTGCAAGCCTGTCGCCAAGCTGTCGTTGCGGTCGCGCACGGCGAGTTGCGCGCCGACGAGATCGACGAATCACGGCTGGGCCAGTGGATGAGCCTGGCCGAGCTGCCGCCGCTGGACCTGTTCATCCGCACCGGCGGCGAACGCCGCATCAGCAACTTCCTGTTGTGGCAGGTCGCCTACGCCGAGCTGTACTTTACCGATACCTTGTGGCCCGATTTCGACCAGGCTTGCCTGCGCGAGGCCATCGCCGACTACGCCTCGCGCGAGCGCCGCTACGGCCGCACCAGCGCGCAGCTGACCCCTGCCCCCTAGAGGATTTCCATGCTGCTTCAGCGCATTCTCACCGCCCTGGTGCTCGCGCCGCTGGCGATCCTGATCGTCCTGCTGCCGCCGACCGGCGTCTTCGGCGCCATCGTGGCCGTGGCGTTCCTGGCGGCATGGTGGGAGTGGGCGCAGCTGAGCGGACTGCGCGGCCGCGCCCGGGTGGCCTTGCTGATCGCGGCCGCCGGCGCTTTCGTGCTGCTGTGGCTGTCGCGCGACAAGGCGTGGATCGACTGGCTGCTGGCCGTCGGCGTGGCGTGGTGGCTGGTGGCCTGCCTGTGGCTGCGCCACTTCGCGTTCGGCGCGGCACCGACGCGCGACAACACCACGCTGAAACTGCTGGCCGGCGCATTGGTGATCTTCCCCGCCTGGGTCGCCCTGGTTCGCATCCATGGCCATTCGCCGCACGGCCAGTGGTGGACCTTGCTGGCGCTGATGATCGTGTGGGCTTCGGACATCGGCGCCTACGCCGCCGGCCGCGCCTTCGGCAGACGCAAGCTGGCGCCGCACATCAGCCCGGGCAAGACCTGGGCCGGGGCGTACGGCGCACTCGTTGCCGGCGTGCTGCTGGCACTGATCGGCGCCTGGCTGCTCGGCGTGCGCGACGCGCGGTTGCTGGCGCTGGCGCTGCTGGCGGCGGCCACGGTGGCCATTTCGATCGTCGGCGACTTGTTCGAGAGCCTGCTCAAGCGGCATGCCCAGGTGAAGGATTCGGGCAGCATCTTTCCCGGCCACGGCGGCCTGATGGATCGGCTGGACAGCGTGTTCGCGGCGTTGCCGATATTCGCCGCCGGACTGTGGCTGCTGCAATCGTGACGATGCGCACCGTCGCTGTTCTTGGCGCCACCGGCTCGATCGGCGGCAGCACGCTGGACGTGATTGCCCGCCACCCGGAGCGGCTCCGCGCCAGCGTGCTCACCGCGAACCACCGCGTCGAGGCACTGGTCGGACTGTGCGTTCGACACCGGCCGGACCTGGCCATCGTCGCCGAGCCCGCGCATGAGCGCGAACTGGCCCGGCGCCTGGCCGATGCCGGCGTGCGCTGCGAGGTGGCCAGCGGGCCAGCCGCGCTGGTCGCCGCGGCGTCCAGCCAGCTATGCGACACCGTGGTGGCGGCGATTGTCGGCGCCGCCGGACTGGAGTCGACCCTGGCCGCCGCGCGGGCCGGCAAGCGACTGCTGCTGGCCAACAAGGAGTCCATCGTGATGGCCGGCCCGCTGCTGCTGCAGGCGGTCGAACGCGGCGGCGGGTTGCTGGTGCCGGTCGACTCCGAGCACAACGCGTTGTTCCAGTGTCTGCCGGGCGGCCGCCCCGGACTGGCCCGCAGCGGCGTGCGCCGATTGATCCTGACCGCGTCCGGCGGTCCGTTCCGCGGCCGCAGCCGCGCCGAGCTGGCGCATGTCACGCCCGAGCAGGCCTGCAAGCATCCCAATTGGGTGATGGGCCGCAAGATCTCGGTCGACTCGGCCACCCTGATGAACAAGGGGCTGGAGGTGATCGAGGCGCATCACCTGTTCGCCGCGCCGGTCGAAGCGATCGAGGTGGTGGTGCATCCGCAGAGCCTGATCCACTCGATGGTCGACTACGTCGACGGTTCCGTGCTGGCGCAACTGGGCAACCCGGACATGCGCACCGCGATCGCCCACGCGCTGGCCTGGCCGGAGCGGGTGGAGTCCGGCGTCACCCCGCTCGACCTCGCCGCGTGCGCGCCGCTGCAGTTCGAGGCGCCGGACCTGACCACCTTCCGCTGCCTGGCGCTGGCCTTCCAGGCGCTGCGCGCCGGCGGGGATGCCCCGACCGTGCTGAGCGCGGCGAACGAGGTGGCGGTGGAGGCCTTCCTCGCCGGCACGCTGGCGTTCCTGTCGATCGCCGACGTGGTCGAGGCGGTGCTTGCGGAACTGCCGGCGCAGCCGGTGGTCGATATCCCGACCCTGCTCGAGCGCGACCGGGCGGCCCGCGAGGCGGCCCGGCGCGTACTGCGCAGGGCTTGCTGATATTCTTGTCCCGATGACTTTGCGCTGCGGTACTTGATGACTTCCTTTTTCGGCTCGGTGTTCTGGTTGCTGGTCACGCTCGGCGTGCTGGTGACCTTCCATGAGTTCGGCCACTACTGGGTCGCGCGGCGCTGTGGGGTCAAGGTGCTGCGGTTCTCGGTCGGTTTCGGCAAGGCGATCTGGAAGCGCATGGGCCGCGACGGCACCGAATACGTGATCGCCGCGATCCCGCTGGGCGGCTACGTGAAGATGCTGGACGCGCGCGAGGGCGAGGTCGACCCGGCCCTGCGCGACCAGGAGTTCACCGGCAAGTCGGTGTGGAAACGCATCGCGATCGTGGCGGCCGGGCCGGGCTTCAACGTGATCTTCACCATCGCCGCGCTGTGGCTGATGTTCATGCTCGGTCGCAGCGACTACGCGCCGATCGTAACCGCCACGCCGGACAGCATCGCCGCCGAAGCGGGCATCCAGCCGGGTGACCGCATCCTCAGCGTCAACGGGCGCCAGGTCTCCACCTGGAGCGATTCGATGGACGCCGTGGGCAACGCCCTGCTGGCGCTGACCCCGCTGCCGCTGACGGTACGCCACGCCGACGGCCAGACCCGCGAACTCGTGCTGCCGCTGGACCGCCTGCCGGCCGGCCAGCCGATCGACCAGTACTTCGGCAAGCTCGGCCTGCGCCTGGCCCCGCCGCCTGCGATCGCCGGCACGGTCAAGCCCGGGCAACCGGCAGCCTTGGGCGGCATCCAGGGTGGCGATCGCGTCGTCAGCATCAACGGCCAGCCGGTGGGCGATTTCGACAGCCTCGGCAAGCTGGTGCAAGCGGAGGCGGCCACATCGCCGCGGCTGTCGATTGGCGTGCTGCGCGACGGCCGGCCGCTGACCCTCGTTGTCACCGCCACATGGGAGTCGCTGGGCGGCCAGCCGGCGAAGTGGATGCTCGGCGTCGCTCCACCGCCGCCGGAGGCCGCCACCGTGCAGTATTCGCCGGCACGCGCGCTGGGCGCCGCATTCGCCACCACCTGGCGCAACACGCGGCAGACCTTCAGCATGATCGGCGAGATGCTCAGCGGACACGCGTCGACCAAGAACATCTCCAGCGTGATCGGCATCGCCCAGTACGCCAATGCTTCGGCGCAGATGGGGCTGGCGTGGTTCCTGCAGTTCCTGGCGATGGTGTCGCTGAGCCTGGCGATCCTGAACCTGCTGCCGATCCCGGTCCTCGATGGCGGGCACCTGCTGTATTATCTGATCGAACTGGTCAAGGGCAGCCCGGTCAGCGAACAGGCGATGATCATCGGCCAGTACATCGGCCTGGTCCTGCTGTTCAGCCTGGTCGGATGGACGCTTTTCAACGACATCCAGCGAACCCTGCTGTCGTGATGCGCATTGCCATCGCCCTCGACCACCTGGCGATCCGCCAGACTGCGCCGGCCGTGCTTGCCCGGGCCGACGCGGCTCCAGACAAGTCCCGCTGGAATGCAGCGCCCCTTTACGCGACGGGCTCATCCCCCGCCGCACGCGTTGACGGAGCGGCCGCGCTGGCCGCCCCGTCAAACTAACCCAACGGAACCGACGATGAAGCGTATCGCCGCGCTGATCCTGCTTGCCTCCCTTGCCGCCAACGCGTACGCGTTCGAGCCCTTCGTGATCTCGGACATCCGCATCGACGGCCTCAGCCGCATCGCGGCCGGCACGGTGTACAACTACCTGCCGCTGAACAAGGGCGACCGGCTCACCAACGCCGACGCGGCGCGCGCCATCCGCGCGCTGTACCAGACCAAGTTCTTCAGCGACGTGGAGCTCGATCGCGACGGCAACATCCTGGTGATCAAGGTGGTCGAGCGGCCGTCCATCGCCAAGCTCAACATCCGCGGCAACCACGACATCAAGACCGACGACCTGAAGAAGGGCCTCAAGCAGACCGGCATCGCCGAGGGCGAGACCTTCGACCGGCTGGCCATCGACGGCGTGCAGCAGGAACTGATCCGGCAGTACTACAACCGCGGCAAGTACAACGTCTCGGTCGAGCCGCACGTCACCCGGCTCGACCGCAACCGCGTCGCCATCGACATCGAGATCCGCGAGGGCAAGGCCGCCAAGATCCGCGAGATCAACATCCTCGGCAACCACGCCTACACCGACAAGCAGATCCGCGACGATTTCGAGTCCGGCACGCCGAACCTGATGTCGTGGTACTCCAAGAACGACCAGTACTCGCGCGAGAAGCTCTCCGGCGATCTGGAGAAACTGCAGTCCTATTACATGAACCGCGGTTACGCGGATTTCGGCGTGGACTCGACCCAGGTCACCATTTCGCCCGACAAGCGCAACATGTACATCGACGCCAGCATCAAGGAAGGCGATATCTACAAGGTCACCGACGTCAAGCTGCTCGGCGACCTGGTGCTGCCGGAGAAGACGATGCGCCAGCTGGTGTTCGTCAAGGAAGGCGACATCTTCAATCGCGGCGCGATCGAGAACTCCAGCAAGGCGATCAAGGCGGTGCTGTCCAATATCGGCTACGCCTACGCCAAGGTCACCCCGATCCCGAAACTGGACAAGGAGAAGCACACGGTCGACCTGACCATGTACGTCGAGCCAGGCCAGCGGGTGTACGTGCGCCGGGTGATCTTCTCGGGCAACACCAAGACCGAGGACAACGTGCTGCGCCGCGAGATGCGCCAGCTCGAAGGTTCCATGTACTCCCAGGCCGCGATCGACCGCTCGAAGATCCGCCTGCAGCGGCTGGGCTACTTCAAGAAGGTCGACATCGACAAGAAGCTGGTGCCGGGCTCGCAGGATCAGGTCGACGTCAGCGTCAAGGTCGAGGAACAGGCCGCCGGCAGCATGCAGTTCGGCATCGGCTACTCGCAATACGCCGGCATCATCCTCAACGCCTCGCTGAGCCAGAACAACCTGTTCGGCAGCGGCGACAGCTTCTCGGTGAGCGGCTCGCGCAGCACCTACCAGACCAGTTTCGGCGCCAACTACTACAATCCGTACCTGACCGACAACGGCATCGGCATCGGCTACAGCGTCAATTATTCCAAGACCGACTACGGCAACACCGACTACGCCAACTACAGCACCAGCGCCAAGGGCTTCTCCACCTACCTGGGCATCCCGATCAGCGAAACCGACGGCGTGCGCGTGGGCCTGGGCATCAGCAGCAACAAGGTCAACCTGTTCCCCGGCTACAGCCCGCGGGACCTGATCGACTACCAGAACCAGCTCGGCAACAAGACGATCCATTCGTGGACCGGCACGCTGGGCTGGAACCACGACACCCGCAACGGCTACTGGGCGCCCACCCGCGGCGGCCTGTTGCAGGCCCAGGCGGATGTCGCCCTGCCCGGCTCCACCGTGCAGTACTGGAAGCTCACCGCCGAGGCCAACCATTACTGGCCGATCGGCAAGGGCTTCGTGCTCTACCTCGACGGCCAGGTGGGCTACGGCAAGACCTATGGCAAGAACGGCATCAGCGACGACCAGTTCGCCGTACTCAAGGCCGCCACCGAAGCGCAGCGCGGCGCAGGCTACGTGATGCCCGACCTGCGCCAGGATTTCCCGTTCTTCGCCAATTTCTCCTCCGGCGGCGTGCGCGACGTGCGCGGCTTCCAGGACAACACGCTGGGCCCGCGCGTGTGCATCGACGGCAGCTCGCCGGACGCGCGCGGCAACTGCCTGGGCAGTTACTGGGCGCAACCGATCGGCGGCTCGTTCAAGGTGCTGGGCACCGCCGAGCTGTACCTGCCGCTGCCGTTCCTGAAGGACATCAACACCGCGCGCGTGTCGCTGTTCACCGACGTCGGCAACGTCTACCGGGATTACCGGAGCTTCGACGCCAGCACGCTGCGCGCCTCGGCCGGCGTGTCGCTGCACTGGCAGGCGCCGATCGGCCCGCTGATCATCAGCCTGGCGGTGCCGTTCCGCTCGCAGCCATCGGACGGCCATTACGAGGAGCGCATCCAGTTCACCTTCGGCAGCCAGTTCTGACCATCGGCCGGTACGGGCACCGCGACGTGCGGAGCTGCCGGCGCCCCGAGGGAAAACGCGGCGATGCCGCGTTTTCTTTTTCGCCATCCGGCGCCCTGCGTCATGTGGTGCCACGTCCTACAATGACGCGCACCGTCCGGAGCCCCGCATGAACGCCATCCACTATTCGGCAGCCGAACTGGCCGAGCGCTTCGGACTCGACGTCCGCGGCGACGGCACGCGGATGGTGAGCGGCGTGGGCACGCTGGGCGGCGCCGGCGCCACCGAACTGAGCTTTCTTTCCAACAGCAAATACACCGCGCAACTGCTGTCCACCGGCGCCGGCGTGGTGGTGCTGCGCGAGGAGAACCTCGCCGATTGCCCGACCACCGCGCTGATCGCCAAGGACCCGTACGTCGCCTACGCGCGCATCGCCGCGCTGTTCGAGCGCCTGCCCGCCGCGCCGGTGGGCGTGCATCCCAGCGCCGTGGTCGCCGCTTCCGCCCGCGTCAGTGCCGGCGCCAGCATCGGCCCGTGCTGCGTGATCGAGGCTGACGCGGTGATCGAGGACGGCGCCGTGCTGGGGCCGCACTGCGTGATCGGCGAGGGTTGCACGGTGGGCGCGCAGTCGCGGCTGGTGGCCCGGGTCACCCTGGTCACGCGCGTCACCCTCGGTCGCCGCGTGCTGGTGCACCCCGGCGCGGTGATCGGCTCGGACGGCTTCGGCCTGGCCTTCGACACCGACCACTGGATCAAGCTGCCGCAGCTCGGCGGCGTGCGCATCGGCGACGATTGCGAGATCGGCGCCAACACCACGATCGACCGCGGCGCGCTCGAAGACACCGTGCTGGAAGAAGACGTGCGGCTGGACAACCAGATCCAGATCGCCCACAACGTGTACGTCGGCGCGCACACCGCGATGGCCGGCTGCGCCGCCGTCGCCGGCAGCGCCAGGATCGGCCGCTATTGCCAGATCGGCGGCAATGCGGGCGTGCTCGGCCATCTCGAGCTGGCCGACCGGGTTACCATTACTGCCAAGAGCCTGGTCACCCATTCGATACGCGAACCGGGCGAGTACTCCTCCGGCGTGCCGCTGCAGGACAATCGCCTGTGGCGCAGGAATGCGGCGCGATTCAAGCATCTGGACGAATACGCGCGCCGCCTGGCGGCACTGGAAAAGGACAAGAGCGATGACTGAGGAAAATTTCGAGATCACCCTGCCGGTGCAGGTGGAGCAGATCCAGCGCCTGCTGCCGCACCGCTACCCGTTCCTGCTGGTCGACCGGGTGATCGAGGTCGTGCCGGACGTCAGCGCGGTCGCGCTGAAGAACGTCACCATCAACGAACCGTTTTTCGATGGCCATTTCCCGGGCCATCCGGTGATGCCGGGCGTGCTGATCATCGAGGCGATGGCGCAGGCCGCCGGCCTGCTGACCCAGATCAGCCGCCGCATGAAGGGCGACGCGGGCAGCCCGCTGTTCTATCTGGTCAAGGTCGACAACGCCCGCTTCAGTGCGCCGGTGGTGCCCGGCGACCAGCTGCGCCTGGAGGTGCACCTGAAACGCCTGGTCCGCGGCATGGGCCTGTTCGCCGCGCGCACCACGGTCGACGGCAAGGAAGTGGCAAGCTGCGAACTGATGTGCGCCGCGAGGTCATGAACATGAGCGACAGCTCCCTGATCCACCCCAGCGCGCAGATCGACCCGAGCGCGGTGATCGGCGCCAGTGTGCGGGTCGGCGCCTACAGCGTGATCGGTGCGCAGGTGGAAATCGGCGACGGCAGCGTGATCGGTCCGCACGTGGTGATCGAGGGTCCGACCCGGCTCGGGCGCGACAACCGGGTCGCCCAGTTCGCCTCGCTGGGCGGCGATCCGCAAGACAAGAAGTTCGCCGGCGAGCGCACCGAGCTGGTCATCGGCGACCGCAACCTGATCCGCGAGTTCACCACCATCAATCGCGGCACCGGCGACGGCGGCGGCATCACCCGCCTCGGCGACGACAACTGGGTGCTGGCCTACGTGCACATCGCGCACGACTGCCAGGTCGGCAATCACGTGGTGTTCTCCAACTATTCGGCCCTGGCCGGGCACGTGGAGATCGGCGACTGGACGATCCTGTCCGGCTATTCGGGCGTGCACCAGTTCTGCAAGGTCGGCGCGCACGCCTTCATCGGCATGGGTTGCCTGGTCGGCCACGACGTGCCGCCGTTCGTGATGATGGCCAACGAGCAGCAGGGCCGCCCGCGCGGCATCAACAGTGAAGGCCTCAAGCGCCGCGGCTTCGATTCCACCCGCATCGCCGCGATCAAGCGCGCCTACCGCACCCTCTACATGGCCGGCCTCTCGCTGCCCGAGGCCCGCGAGAAACTCGCTGAGCAGGCGCGCGAAAGCGCCGATGTCATGGCCATGCTGGAGTTCCTCGACCACAGCGAGCGGTCGTTGGCGCGATAAGCGCATCGCGCTTGTCGCAAAACCAAGCATGCGCTCTGGCTCTCGCTTCACGACGGAGACGAAATGCAAAACACCGACGTCTCCGCACCTGCCCCGCTGATCGCCATCCTCGCCGGCGAGGATTCCGGCGACCAGCTGGGTGCCGACCTGATCGTCGCCTTGCGCCAGCGCTATCCGCAGGCGCGCTTCGTGGGCATCGGCGGGGCACGGATGCAGCGCGAGGGCTTCGAATCCTGGTACGACATCCGCGAGCTGTCGCTGTTCGGTTTCAGCGAGGTGATCAGCCACCTGCCGCGTCTGCTGCGTCTGCGCCGCTCCCTGGTCGCGCGCCTCAGGCAGGCCAGACCGGCGGTGGTGATCGGCGTCGACGCCCCGGACTTCAACCTCGGCGTGGAGCGGCGCCTCAAGGAAGCCGGCGTGCGCACGGTGCACTATGTCAGCCCCTCGGTGTGGGCGTGGCGCGAGAATCGCGCGGAGAAGATCGGTCGCAGCGCAGATCGAGTGCTGTGCCTGTTCCCGATGGAACCGGCGATCTACGCGCGCCACGGCATCGACGCGCGCTTCGTCGGCCACCCGCTGGCCGACCGCTTCGCGCTGGTCGCCGACCGCGTCGGCGCACGCGAGGCGCTGCACCTGCCGCAGCAGTCGCCGGTGCTGGCGGTACTGCCGGGCAGCCGGATGTCCGAGGTGGACCGGCTGGGCCAGATTTTCCTGGATGCCGCGCAGCGCGTTGCCGCGGTCGTGCCCGGCCTGCGCATCGTGCTCCCCGCCGCCAATGCGCGGGTCCACGCGCGTTTGCAGGAACTGCTCGCCCGGCTGCCGGCCGGGGAACCCGCGCCGCTGCTGCTGGACGGCCAGGCACACGAGGCGATGCTGGCTGCCGACGTGGTGCTGCTGGCCTCGGGCACCGCCACGCTGGAGGCCATGCTGGCCAAGCGGCCGATGGTGGTCGGTTACCGCGTGGCGCCGCTGAGCTATCGCATCGCGCGCGCCCTGAACATGATCAAGACGGACGTCTATTCGCTGCCCAACATCCTGGCGCGTGCCAGCGGGCTGGGCCCGGGGCCGTGGGTGCCCGAGCTGATGCAGGACGACTGCACCGCCGAAAAACTGGCCGCCGCCACGCTGGCCCTGTTCGGCGACAGCGAGCGTCGCGGCGCGATCGTGGCCGCCTTCGAATACCTGCATCAGGAACTGCGCGGGGACGTGGGCGGCCACGCCGGCGAACGCGCCGCCACCGCGGTGGCCGAGCTGATCGACGATCACGGCCGTGCCGATGGCTGAGCTCGTGCTCGACAGCCATCGCCCGCCGCCGTGCCCGCACGCGAAAGAGGACGGATCGACCGCCAGCCTGCTGACCGCCGGGGTCGACGAAGCCGGCCGCGGCCCGCTCGCCGGTCCGCTGGCGGTGGCGGCGGTGATCCTCGATCCGGCCCGGCCGATCCGCGGCCTGGACGATTCGAAGAAGCTCAGCGAGGCGCGCCGCGAGACGCTGTTCCCGCTGATTCTCGAACGCGCGCTGGCGTACTGCATCGTGCTGGTCGAACCGGAGGAAATCGACTCGCTGAACATCTTTCACGCCACCATGACCGGCATGCGCCGCGCCGTCGCCGGTCTGGCACCTGCCGCGCAACACGCGCTGATCGACGGCAACAAGCTTCCGCCGGATCTGCCTTGCCCGGCGCGTGCGATCGTCGGCGGCGACGCGCTGGAACCGGCCATCAGCGCCGCCTCGATCCTGGCCAAGGTCACCCGCGACCGCCTGATGGTGCAACTGGACGCGCTCCACCCCGGTTACGGCTTCGCCCTGCACAAGGGCTATGCCACGCCGGCCCATCTCGCCTCGCTGCAGCGGCTGGGACCCTGCCCGCTGCACCGCCGCAGCTTTGCCCCGGTGCGCGTGCTGCTGGATCAGGGGCGCCTGTTCTGAACCGACACCGCGCGTGACATGGAAAACGGCCCGTCGACGGACTCCCGATGGTGCCGCAGACGCAGGGGCGCACCGCTGTGCGCCTCGCAAAACCCCGCGCAAGTCAATCTTGCCGCTGCCTGCGGTGGCGGGTAGCCTGCACGGATAACGCGCGCAGATTTGCATGACCGCCAGCTTCGCCCACCTCCACCTGCACAGCGAGTATTCGCTGGTCGATTCGACTATCCGCATCAAGGCGCTGGTCGCCGCTTGCGTGCGCGATGGCATTCCGGCGGTGGCGCTGACCGACGAATGCAACATGTTCGCGCTGGTGAAGTTCTACAAGGCCTGCAGCGCCGCCGGGATCAAGGCGATCGGCGGCTGCGACCTGCTGGTCTCGGCGCCGGACGACCCGCGTCCGTGGCGGCTGACGCTGCTGTGCCAGGACCACGACGGCTACCTCAACCTGTCGCGGCTGGTGTCGCGCGCCTGGCAGGAAGGCCAGCACGGCGGCCGCGCGTTGATCGACGCCGGCTGGTTGCATGGCGAGGCCTGCAGCGGGTTGATCGCCCTGCTCGGCCGCGACAGCGAAGTGGCCCGCATCGCGCAGCACCAGGGCAGCGACGCCGCGCTGGCGAAACTGCGCGCGCTGGTGCGGCTGTTTCCGGATCGGCTGTACCTGGAGCTGACCCGTTGCGGCCGCGACGGCGAGGAACTCTGGAACAACGCCGCCCTGGGCCTGGCCGCCACGCTCGACTTGCCGGTGCTGGCCAGCAACGACGTGCGCTTCCTCAAGCAGGCCGACTTCGACGCGCACGAGGCGCGCGTGTGCATCAACCAGGGCCGCGTGCTGGCCGACCCCAAGCGTCCGCGGGAATACACCGACCAGCAGTACCTGAAGACGCCGGAGGAAATGGCCGCGCTGTTCGCGGACCTGCCCGAGGCGCTGGCAAACACCGTCGAGCTCGCCAGGCGCTGCACGCTCGAACTCAAGTTCGGTACCTATTACCTGCCGGACTTCCCGGTGCCCGAGGGCCACGACCTCGACAGCCACATCCGCGAACTCTCGCGGCAGGGTCTGGAACAACGCCTCGCGCTCGCCCCGCTGGCCGCCGGCCATTCGCGCGCCGACTACGACGCGCGGCTCGAGCGCGAGCTGGACGTCATCGTCAAGATGGGCTTTCCCGGCTACTTTTTGATCGTCGCGGACTTCATCAACTGGGGCAAGCAGCACGGCATTCCGGTGGGCCCGGGCCGCGGTTCCGGCGCCGGCTCGCTGGTCGCCTGGGCGCTGAAAATCACCGATCTCGACCCGCTGCAGTTCGACCTGCTGTTCGAGCGCTTCCTCAACCCCGAACGCGTGTCGATGCCCGACTTCGACATCGACTTCTGCATGGACCGCCGCGACGAGGTGATCGACTACGTCGCGCGCAAGTACGGTCGCGACAAGGTCAGCCAGATCATCACCTACGGCTCGATGGCGGCCAAGGCGGTGCTGCGCGATTCCGGCCGCGTGCTCGGCATGGGTTACGGCCAGGTCGACAAGCTGGCCAAGATGATCCCGCCGCGGCCGCTCGACCTGACCCTGTCCGATGCGCTGGGGCTGTCGGAGAAGTCGAAGAAGGAGACCGATCGTGTCGTGCGCGAATTCTGCGACGCCTACGCGCAGGACGAGGACGCCCACGCGCTGATCGACCTGGCGCTGAGCCTGGAAAACCTCACGCGCAACGCCGGCAAGCACGCCGGCGGCGTGGTGATCGCGCCGACCCCGCTCACCGATTTCTCCCCGCTGTACTGCGAAGCCGGCGGCGGCGGCGTGGTCACCCAGTACGACAAGGACGATGTCGAGGCGGTCGGTCTGGTGAAGTTCGACTTCCTCGGCCTGCGCACGCTGACCATCATCGACTGGGCGGTGAAAGCGATCAACGCGCGCCGCGCGAAAACCGGCGAGGCGGCGCTGGACATCTCCGCGTTGCCGCTGGACGACCCGGCGCCGTACGAGCTGCTGAAGAAGGCGCAGACGGTCGCCGTGTTCCAGCTCGAATCCTCCGGCATGCAACGCATGCTGAAGGATGCGAAACCGGACCGCTTCGAGGACATCATCGCGCTGGTGGCGCTGTACCGCCCCGGCCCGATGGACCTGATCCCCAGCTTCATCGCGCGCAAGCACGGCCGCGAGGAAGTCGAGTATCCCGACCCCCGCGTCGAGCCGATCCTGAAAGAGACCTACGGCATCATGGTCTACCAGGAGCAGGTGATGCAGATGGCGCAGATCGTCGGCGGCTACACGCTCGGCGGCGCCGACCTGCTGCGCCGCGCGATGGGCAAGAAGAAAGTCGAGGAGATGGTCAAGCACCGCGCGATCTTCCGCGAGGGTGCGGCGAAGGACGGGCTCAGCGGCGAAAAGGCCGACGCCATCTTCGACCTGATGGAGAAATTCGCCGGCTACGGCTTCAACAAGTCGCACGCCGCCGCCTATGCGCTGGTGTCCTACCAGACCGCCTGGCTGAAGGCGCACTACCCGGCCGAGTTCATGGCCGCGACGATCTCCGCGGACATGGACAACACCGACAAGGTGGTGACCTTCCTCAATGAAGCGCGCGCGCTGGGCATCGTGGTGCAGCCGCCGGACGTCAATGCGTCCGAGTACATGTTCGTGGCGGTGGAACCCAAGGTCATCCAGTACGGCCTGGGCGCGATCAAGGGTGTCGGCCACGGCGTGTGCGAGGCGATCGTCGCCGAGCGCGCGCACGGGCGCTACACCGACCTGGCCGATTTCTGCCGCCGGATCGATCCGGGCAAGCTCAATCGGCGCGTGCTGGAGGCGCTGATCCTGTCCGGCGCGCTGGACGCGCTGGCGGCCAACCGCGCCAGCCTGATGCTGCAACTCCCCGACGCGGTCAAGGCCGCCGAACAGCACCAGCGCGATCGGCAATCGGGCCAGAACGACATGTTCGGCGCGGCGATGGGCTCGGCCACGCCGGTACTCGAGATCGACCTGCCGACCGCGCCGGAGTGGCCGCTGGAACAACGCCTGCAGGGCGAACGCGACACCCTCGGCCATTACCTCTCGGGCCATCCTACCGATCCGTGGAAAGACGAGCTGGCGCAGCTGTCCACCTGCCCGCTGGGCGAGATCGTCGACCGCTACCAGCCGCCGAAACCGCGCCGCAGCGACGACGGCAGCGAGAACCGCTTCCGCCGCGGACCGGACACGCCATGGACCATCGCCGGCATGGTCGCCGCCGTGCGCAAGCGCGGCGACAGCGACGCGTTCGTGCGCATCGAGGATGGCGGCGGCGCCATCGAAGTGAGCTTCTTCGGCGAGGTCTACCACCAGGCCGCGCCCCTGCTCACCCGCGGGCAGTTGCTCGTCATCGACGGCGGCCTGCGCATCGACGAGTTCTCCGGCGGCGGCTTCCAGTTGCGCGCGCGCAGCGCCTGCTCGCTCGACGACGCTTGCCGCCGCCATGCGCGCTTGCTGCAGCTGAAGTTGAACGGCATCCACGCCGACTTCGCCGAACAGCTGCAACGCACCCTCGCCGGCTACCGCGGCGGCCACGCCAGCGTCACCCTGCACGGTTACCGCAACCGCAGCGCCCAGGCCGACCTGGAACTGGGCGAGGAGTGGCGCGTCGACGCCATCCCCGACCTGCTGCGCGCCGTACGAGCCCTGCCCGGCGTGCAGGCCGCCCGTCTGCGCATCGTCAAGCAACAGGACTGAGCCGCTTCGCCTCGCAGGACTCCGCCCGCGGGCGAGGCTTTGCTCTTACCCGCGCCTTCAACATCGCCCGCGAGCGGGCTCCTACGACTTGCCGCGTTCCATCATCGCCTTCAGGTCGGCGAACGGATTGCCCGTCGCCGGTGGCGCCTGGTCCACCGCCATCACCCCGCCGCGCACGTGGTCGATGTGCCGCGCATGCTCGTTGTCATGGCAGTACACGCACAGCAATTCCCAGTTGCTGCCGTCGGGCGGATTGAAATCGTGATCGTGGTTGCGATGGTGCACGGTCAGTTCCTGCAGGTTCGCGCGGGTGAACTCGCGCGCGCAGCGGCCGCATACCCACGGATACATCTTCAACGCCCGCTCGCGATAGCCCAGTTCGCGCTGCTCGGCGGCACGCCGCGCCTCGGCCACGATACGGTCGAGCTTCGCGTTGTCGATGGGCTTGCTGGGCATGGCGTCAGTCCGGCGGCAGGTGCCTGATGGAGCGGACGATAGCGCAATCGCCGAGCCAGCGGCGGGCATCTGTCGACCCGGTCACGGCCATACGGCGCCGTTCTCGCCTTTTCCTGCGGAACGGTATACTGGAACGCTTCCGTGCCATGAACAGCAACGAATGAACCCCAACTTCCTCGATTTCGAACAACCCATCGCCGAACTGGATGCGAAGATCGAGGAGCTTCGCCACGCCAGCGACGGCCAGGCGTTCAACATCGACGAGGAAGTGGCGCGCCTGCGGCAGAAGGTGAAGGTGAAGACGGCGGACATCTTCCGCAACCTCAATTCCTGGCAAACCACCCAGCTCTCGCGCCACCCGGCGCGCCCCTACACGCTCGACTACATCGGCGTGATCTGCGAGGAGTTCCACGAACTGGCCGGCGACCGCATGTACGCCGAGGACGCTGCCATCGTGGGCGGCCTGGGCCGCATCAACGGCCGGCCGGTGATGATCATCGGCCACCAGAAAGGCCGCGACACCAAGACCAAGGTGCGCCGCAACTTCGGCATGCCGCGCCCCGAGGGCTACCGCAAGGCGCTGCGCCTGATGCAGATGGCCGAGCGCTTCGGCCTTCCCCTGCTGACCCTGATCGACACCCCGGGAGCCTATCCCGGCGTCGGTGCCGAAGAGCGCGGCCAGAGCGAGGCGATCGCACGCAACCTGCTGGAAATGGCCGAGCTCAAGGTGCCGATCATCTGCACCGTGATCGGCGAAGGCGGCTCCGGCGGCGCGCTGGCGATCGGCGTCGGCGATCGCACCAACATGCTGCAGTACTCCACCTATTCGGTGATCTCGCCCGAAGGCTGCGCCTCGATCCTGTGGAAAAGCGCGGACAAGGTGAAGGACGCCGCCGAGGCCCTCGGCATGACCGCCCCGCGCCTGCTCGAACTGGGCCTGATCGACAAGCTCATCCGCGAGCCGCTCGGCGGCGCCCACCGCAACCCGCGCTCGATGGCGATCCGCCTGAAAGCCGTGCTGCTCAACCAGCTCGACGAGCTGCAGGCCATGCCGCTCCCCGACCTGCTCGAACAGCGCTACAAGCGTCTGCGCGGCTACGGGGCGTATCAGGAATAGCGTCGCCGGCACGGCGTTCGCCGACCCTTCGCCACGGTGCCAGCCATGGGCATCGAACGCCATCGTTCGATGCCCAATCGCACCACGAGGACCGCCATGGGTCGCCTGCAACTCGCCGTCCTGGCTCTCTGGCTTTACCCGGCGTGCATCGTGGCGGCGGCGTCGCCGGCCGGACAAGCACCGATCACCTCGAAAGCGGCACTGACGCGCTATCTGCATGACACGCCGCCCGGCACTTCGCCGCTGGACCACTTGGCGCCTGGTGGGCGCAAACGGTTTCTTGCCCAACTCGACTTCGGCCCGCGCGGACTGCGCGGCATGTCGCTGGAGGACCCGGCCAACGAGCTGACGCACCCGCAGATCGTGCAGCTGCTTGCCCTTTTCGGTGCGGAGAAGCATGCCGTCGACGGACTCACGCCCGCCGAGCAGTCCCGCCGCCACCACGAACGTGCGCAGGACGCCGCCGACCGGGGATGCGCCATCGACGCCTGCGGCGAGAGCGTCGTGGAGCGACTCTATGACGAGTTCGTCCTGCAGGAAGCCGACCCTTCGCCGTCCTCTGCCGAGCGTGCCATGTTGGTCGCAAAGCGTTACGACCGACTGTTCGGCGACGCACAAACGCCCGAGCACTTGCGCCTGGCGAGCCACGCCGATCTGAGGCTGCTCAAGCGCGCCGTGGAAGCCGTGGTGTTCCACACGCCAAGCCCGCCCCATATTGCCCAGCTGCGGATGGATCTGGCCGAGATGCATCGACGAGGCATGGCCTCGGACAAGGACTATGCGCGCCTCCATCAGGCATTGATCACCGGCCGCGATTTCGATGCCGCGAACACGCTGGCGCGACATCACCCGGGGATGAGCATCCCCGTCATTCCGGCTTTGCGCCGCGCCGCGTCGCTGCCGCCGGGACAACCCACCGCACTGACCGTGGATGCACGCACCGGCACCATGGTGCGCCAATCCTTCGATCTGTCCGCGCCGTTGCGCATCGTGGTGGTGGCGTCCTGCCATTTTTCGCGGGACGCCGCGCGCGCGATCCGTGCAGATGCGCAGTTGCGCTCCCTCTTTGCCAGCGACGCGATCTGGCTGGCCAGTCAGAACGAGCAGTTCGACGCGGTCAGCGACTGGAACCGCGAGTTTCCGGATCAACCGATCCACGTCGCCTGGCACGACAGCGAGTGGTCCATGCTCGACAGCTGGGCCATGCCTACCTTCTACCTGTTCCGCCACGGTCAACTGGTGAGGAAGTTCAGCGGTTGGGAAGGCGTGGACACCTTGAAGCAATCCTTGCGCGAGGGCGGCTTACTGCAGTGAGTCCCGTCAGGCACCGACGCACCGGGGCGCGCTACCATCGGCCCACCTAGCGCTGCGGGACTCCGCCATGGCCCACGACAAGCTTGCCGTTCTGATCGATGCCGACAACGCCCGCCCGGCGATCGTCGAGGGGTTGATGGCGGAGGTGGCCAAGTACGGCACGGCGCACGTCAAGCGCATCTACGGCGACTGGACCAAGCCGGACCTGAACGGCTGGAAGGACGTGCTGCTGCGCCACTCGATCCAGCCGATCCAGCAGTTTCGCTACACGGTGGGCAAGAACGCCACCGACTCGGCGATGATCATCGACGCGATGGACCTGCTCTATTCCGCGCGCTTCGACGGCTTCTGCATCGTCTCCAGCGACAGCGACTTCACCCGGCTCGCCTCGCGCATCCGCGAATCGGGCCAGACCGTGTACGGTTTCGGCGAGAAGAAAACCCCCGAACCGTTCCGCACCGCCTGCGACAAGTTCATCTACACCGAGGTGCTGGTGCAAGCCACCGAGGCCGAACCCAGCGCCGGCGTGAAACGGCGCAGCGCGAAGGAGCTGCGCGGAGACACGCAACTGATGAATCTCCTGCGCAATGCCATGGAAGCGGCCTCGGACGACTCCGGCTGGGCCAGTCTGGGTGCGGTCGGCAGCATCATCAGCAAGCAGTCGCCGGACTTCGACTCGCGCAACTACGGCTACGCCAAGCTCAGCGGCCTGATCAACGGCATCGGGCTGTTCGAGGCCGATGAGCGGCAGATGGGCGGCGGCAAGCATCTCTACGTGCGCCCGCGCAGTACGCGCAAGTGAACGACGCGCTGCCGCGCTACCTGCAGGCCGCGCTCACCGCTGTGCCTGCCGCGCCGCTGCTGGTGGCGTTCAGCGGCGGACCCGATTCCACCGCTCTGCTGCACGGGTTGGCCCACGAACCGCTGGCCCGCGCACGCGGGCTGCGCGCCGCACACGTCGATCATGGGTTGCATGCCGACAGCGCGCGCTGGGCGGCGCACTGCGCACGTTTCTGCCAAGCTCTCGACGTGCCTTGCGCACAGGTGCGCGTGGAGGTGCCGCGTGATGACGGCAAGGGGCTGGAGGCCGCCGCGCGGCAGGCACGCCATGCCGCGCTGGCCGACCTGCTGCACGATGGGGAGTGGCTGCTGTTCGGTCACCATCGTGACGACCAGGTCGAGACCGTGCTGTTGAAACTGCTGCGCGGCGCGGGACCGGAAGGGCTGGGCGGCATGCGCATGCGACGACCGTTCGGCTCGGGCCAGCTGTGGCGCCCGCTGCTGCAGCTGCCGCGGGCCACGCTGCTCGACTACGTCGCCGCCCACCGGCTCGACTGCATCGACGATCCTTCCAATGCCGACACGCATCTCGCGCGCAATCGCCTGCGCCACGAGGTTCTTCCCGGGCTGCTGCGGTACTGGCCGCAGGCCTGCGACTCCATCCTGCACAGCGCCGCACTGAGTCGCGACGCCGCCGACGCGCTGCGCAGCCAGTGGCTGCCCGCGTTCGATGCCCTGCACGACCGGGCCAGCGGCAGCCTCGACCTGATCGGCTGGCGCGCACTGCTGCCCGCCCTGCGCGAGCCGCTGCTCGACCACTGGCTGCACGCGCGCGGGTTGTCCGCCCCCGGTGCGGCGCAGCGTCGGCAGATCGAGCGCCAGTGCGATGCGCGTGCCGGCCAGCTGCCGTGCGTGCGCTGGGCCGGCACCGAGCTGCACATCTGGAAGCAGCGGCTGTGGGCCTTGCCGACACAGGCACCCGTCGATCCCGACTGGCAACAGCACTGGAGCGGCGAACCGCTGGCGTTGCCGGACGGCGGCGAACTGGCGCTGACGGCGCCGGCGGCCCGCCTGGCGCAACCGCTGCAGGTGCGCATGCGCCGCGGCGGCGAGCGCATCCGCCCCGCGGGTGATCCGCACACGCGCGAGCTGCGCAGCCTGTTCCAGCAGGCGCAGATGCCGCCGTGGCGACGCAACGCGTGTCCGCTGCTGTATGCCGATGGCGAGCTGATCGCCGTGGCCGACCGCTGGATCAATGCTCGCGGCGCCGAACTGTTCGCCCGCACCGGTGCGCAGCCCCGCTGGTGCCCGGGACGCTGATCCAGGTCACGCCCGCGGCTTGCCGCGATGCCGCCCCGATTGATTCGCCCGCCGCGCTGCGCTAGCGTTGCGGGCCATGGCCAAGACTGCTCCCAAGACCGCTGCCGATCCCGCTTCCGCCGTCGATTTCGAACACTCGCTCGACGAACTGGAGCAACTGGTCACCCGCATGGAAGGCGGCGAGCTGAGCCTCGACGAGTCACTTGCTTCATTCGAGCGCGGCATCGGCCTGTTCCGTCATTGCCAGCAGTCGCTGCAACAGGCGGAACTGCGCGTACGCCTGCTGCTGGACCCCGATACCCCCGACCGCGCCGAACCGTTTGAACCCGAACTCTGAGTCCACCGAACTCGGCCCCGCCCTGCAGTCGCTGGTCGCCCGCGCCGAGCGCGCGCTGCAACGCTGCCTGCCGCCAGCCGTCCACGCCACCGATCACCTGCGTCGCGCCATGCACTATGCCGTGATGGGCGGCGGCAAGCGGCTGCGCCCGATGCTGGTCTACGCCACCGCCCATGCGCTGGACGAGGATGGCCCGGCGCTGGACACCGCCGCCTGCGCGGTGGAACTGATCCACGCCTACTCGCTGGTACACGACGACCTGCCTGCAATGGACGACGACGCGCTGCGCCGCGGCCGTCCGACCTGCCACGTGGTGTTCGGCGAGGCGATGGCGATCCTCGCCGGCGACGCGCTGCAGGCGTTGGCGTTCGAGTTGCTGGCTGACGCAGACGCCGATGCCATCGACGCCCGCGTGCGCATCGCCATGCTGCAGACGCTGGGCCGCGCCTGCGGCGCCGATGGCATGGCCGGCGGGCAGGCGCTGGACCTGGCCGCCGTCGGGCGTCCGCTGGAGCTGGCCGAACTGGAATACATGCACGGCTGCAAGACCGGCGCGCTGATCCGCGCTTCGGTGCGCCTCGGTGCGCTGGCCGCCCTGGCGGACGACGGCGCGCTGCAGGCGCTGGACCGTTACGCCAGCGCCGTCGGCCTGGCCTTCCAGGTGCGCGACGACATCCTCGACGTGGAAGGCGAATCCGCAGTGATCGGCAAGACTGCCGGCAAGGACGCGGCGGCCGCCAAGCCCACCTTTCCCTCGATCATCGGCCTCGACGCCTCGCGCACGCGGCTGGCCGAACTGACCGATACCGCGCTGGCGGCGATCGCGCCGTGGGGCGCGCGCGCCGTGCTGCTGGAAGAACTCGCGCGCTATGCGGCGCACCGCACGCATTGACTCGCGGCAACGAAAAGGCGGCCCGCAGGCCGCCTTTTCAATCCATTCGACGAACTACTTGATCAGGCGCAGCGTGAACGGGTAGCGATACGTCACGCCCTCGTTGGCCTTGATCGCGGCAATGATGGTGAACACCAGCCACGCGATGCCGATGATGAACCACAGCGGGATCGCGATGACCAGGCCGATGCCGAACGTCATCACCGAGAGCAGGAACAACACCACAAACGCGATGGCCACCGTGATGTTGAAGTTCAGCGCTTCCTTGCCCTGGTCGTTGACGAACGGCATGGTGTCCTTCTTGATCAGCCAGATCACCAGCGGGCCGATGAAGCAGCCCCAGCCGCCGCCCAGCGCGCCGGTGAGGATCGCACCGAGCAGCGCGGACAGATGCGCGAACATCGCCCACTGCCTTTCCTCGGCGGGCGGAACGCCAGGCGCCGGATCGGTGGGTGCGGGCGGAATGACGGATTCGGGTGGAACGCTCATGCGCATCTCCTTCGACGTCGAAGCTCACCGGCCGCTTGCCGGTCGTGCCGATGCTAGCAAGCCTCGCGCCGCTTTGCCGCAAGAACCTGCCACCCGGGCCAAGCTCGCCGGAGGCTCGGCTACTCGCCGGCGACGGTCATGCGGTCGAGCAGGATCGAACCGGTGAGGACCGGCGAACGCGGATCGACATCGGCGCCTGTCGCCACGATCCCGGCAAACATGTCGCGCAGGTTGGCGGCGATGGTGATGCCCTCCACCGGATGCGCGATGCGGCCGTTCTCCACCCAGAAGCCCGCCGCGCCGCGCGAGTAGTCGCCGGTGACGATCGAGACACCCTGGCCCATCACCTCGGTGACCAGCAGGCCGGTGCCCAGGCGTCGCAGCATGCCGGAGAAATCGGAGACCTCGCCATCGGCCGCGCCCGGGGTCACCACCAGGTTGTGCACCCCGCCCGCGTTGCCGGTGGATTCCATGCCGAGCTTGCGCGCCGAGTAGCTGCCGAGCATGTAACGCGCCAGCACGCCGCCCTCGATCAGGGCGCTGTCGCGGGTGGCCACGCCCTCGGCATCGAACCCGGCCGAGCCCTGGCCGCGCAGCAGGTGCGGCCGCTCGTCGATGTTCAACCACGCCGGCATCACCGCCTTGCCCAGATGATCGAGCAGGAAGCTGGCCCGCCGATACAGCGAACCCCCGCTGACCGCTCCGAGCAGATGCCCGATCAGGCCGCGCGCAAGCTCCGGCGCGAACAGCACCGGGCATTGCCGGGTGGACAGGCCGCGCGCACCCAATCGCGCCAGCGTGCGCTCGGCAGCCTTGTCGCCGAGCGCCTTCGGGCTGATGAAGTCGCCCGCCGCGCGCACGCTGTCGTACCAGTAATCCCGCTGCATGCCGTCCTCGTCGCCGGCGATCAGCGCCAGCGACAACGCATGGCGGGTGCCGCGCTCGCGGCCGACGAAACCGTGCGAGTTCGCGTACACGGACAGACCCTGCCCAGCCTGCACGGAGGCGCCATCGGAGTTGCTGATGCCTGCATGGGCGCGTCCGGCATCCTCGATCGCGATGCCCAGCTCGATCGCCTGCGCGGTGTCGATGTCCCAGGGGTGCCACAGGTCCAGATCCGGGAACGCGCCGGCCATGCGCGCGGCATCGGCCAGCCCGGCGGCCGGATCGGCCTCAGTGTGGCGGGCAATCGCGCAAGCCTGCTCCAGCGTGGCTTGGATCGAATCGGGGTGGAGGTCGGCCGTGCTGGCCGAGCCCTTGCGCTGGCCGAAATACACCGTGAGCCCGAAACCGCGATCGCGGGTGTGCTCGACCGTTTCCACCTCGCCCAGACGCACGTTCACGCTGAGTCCGGTGTCGATGGTGGCGGCTACCTCGGCCTGGCTGGCGCCGGCGAGCCGCGCACGGCGGATCACGTCCTCGGCCAACTCGGCGAGTCGATCCAGTTCGGAGGTACTGCTGTCGCGGCTGACGACGACTTCACTCACGTCGGGTTTTCCTGGGCATGGGGCGGGTAGAATAGGCGACTCGCAATCGCCAGAGCGTTCACATGGGGGCGCGGCGGGAGAATGAAAGGAGCCATGAGCCTTCCCTCGCCACCTGTCCCGGGCATCTATCGCCACTACAAGGGCCAGCGTTACCGCGTGCTGGGCACGGCGCGGCACAGCGAGACGCTGGAACCGATGGTGGTCTACCAGGCCCTCTACGGCGAACATGGCCTGTGGGTGCGACCGGCCGCCATGTTTGCCGAAACTGTTGATCTGCACGGCACGCCGACGGCACGCTTTGCCCTGGAGCAGGTCGAAGCCGACCCCGCCGCCGGCCACGCCTCCGACGATCCACCCGCCCCTGCCGGAATGAACCCGTGAGCCCCAGCCGCAGCCGCAACCAGACCGAACTCGACGAACAGGAGTACGGTCCCAGCCGCACCCAGCAACGCCGCGAGGCGCTGGCGGTGCTGACGCTCGCCGGCCAACTGGTCGAGCTGCCCGCCAGCCGGCTGGCCAGGCTCGACCTGCCTGACGACGTGCGTCGCGAGATCGAGATCACCCGTCGCATCACCGCACACGGCGCCCGCAAGCGCCAGATGGCGTTCCTGGCCAAGGTCATGCGCCGTTTCGGCGAAGAGGATTTCGCTGCCGTACGCGCCGAGCTCGGCGAGAACCGCGAGAAGCAGCGCCAGGACACCGCCGCGATGCATCGCCTCGAAGCGATCCGCGACCGCCTGGTCGATGGCGACGACGCGGCGCTGGCCGCAGTGATCGCCGAGCATCCGCAGGTCGATCGCCAGCACCTGCGCTCGCTGGTGCGCCAGGCGCGGCTGGAGCGGGGGACGCCGAGCAAGCCGCCCCGCGCCTTTCGCGAGATCTTCCAGCTGCTGAAGGAACTGGCCGCCGACAATTCCGGCGCTTCCTGAGCAGGCCGGCTCACGCCCGCACGGCCGACTGCACAGGCTCGCGAACTGCCACGCATCGCCCGTCGCAAGGACGCGCGGAGCCGGTGCCGGCCGATTGACGGCCATGCGCTGGCTGACATAGGCTGACAATCTTTTCCCACCGCCTCGCGAGTCGCCAACCATGAGCCTGGAACTGCACATCACCCTCAGCGACGCTGACCTGAAGCTGTTCGTCGACAGCATCACCGAGGCGCGGAAGCAGGTGGACACCGTGGACGCCATCAGCATCGTCGGCGCCGCGCGCAAGCTGCTCGAGGAAACCAATCGCGCAGAACTGCCTGACTTCGTCGCCAACCGACTGAAGCACCTGGACACGATGATCACCATGATCGAGGATGCCGGCTTCGCCCTGCCCGAGGAGGATCGCGACAACGTGCTGGCCGCGCTTGCGTACTTCTCCAGCCAGGATGACGTCCTCCCCGACAATGTTCCCGTGCTGGGCTTCCTCGACGATGCCATCATGATCGAACTGTGCATGCGCGAGCTGCAGTACGAGATCGAGGCCTACGACGACTTCCGCCACTGGCGCGACAATGAGGCGACCCGTCGCGGCGAAAGCAAGGCCGGCCTGATGCTGAATCGCGTGGAATGGGCCGAGGTTCGTCGCCAGGAAGCCATCGAACGCATGCACCGCCGCCGCCGCGAAGCCTATGCCGGCGGCAGCTGGACGCCGGTGCTGTTCAAGGTGCGCTGAGTCCGCGCCGACGCCATTGACGAAGGGCGCCGCGGCGCCCTTCGTCGTTTCCGCCAACGACAAAGGCCGGCAGTTTCCTGCCGGCCTTTGTCTTGTGTCTGGCGCCCGAAGTTGGACTCGAACCAACGACCCCCTGATTAACAGTCAAGTGCTCTAACCAGCTGAGCTATTCGGGCGGGAGCTGCGTAGTTTGTCGAGGCGGCGGCGTACTGTCAAGCCGCCGGCCGCATGAGCAGCCGGCGATTCAGTGGGTGATCACGCGGTAGCAAGGCACGTAGGCCGAACCGCCCGGCAACTTCATGCGGTGCTGCTGCACGAAGGCCTGCAGCAGTTGGTCCAGCGCGCGCATGATGTCGACATCACCGTCAATGGCGAAGGGTCCATTGCGCTCGATCGCCTGCACGCCTTCCTCCTTCACGTTGCCCGCGACGATGCCGGAGAACGCCCGTCGCAGGTCGGCGGCCAGCTCGTGGCGTGGACGCCCGTGGCGGATCTGCAGTGCACTCATCGCCTCGTGCGTGGGCCGGAAGGGTTGCTGGAACTCCACGGGGATCTGCAAGGCCCAGTTGAAGAAGAACGCGTCCTTGGTATCCAGGCGGTTGTGGCGCACCTTCTCCAGTCCCTTGACCATCGTGCGCGCCACGGTCTGGGGGTCGTCGACGATGATCTGGTAATGCTGCGCCACCCCGTCGCCCAGGGTCAGCCGCAGGAAACGGTCGATCTGCTCGAAGTAGGCGGCCGACTGGCGTGGCCCGGTGAAGATCAGCGGGAACGGCGTGCTGGCATTGTCCGGGTGCAGCAGGATACCGAGCAGATAGAGGATCTCCTCGGCGGTGCCGACGCCGCCGGGGAATACGATGATGCCGTGGCCCAGGCGCACGAACGCCTCCAGCCGCTTCTCGATGTCCGGCATGATCACCAGGTGGTTGACGATCGGGTTCGGCGATTCGGCCGCGATGATGCCCGGCTCGGTGATGCCGATGTAGCGGTTGTGCCGGCGCCGCTGCTTGGCGTGCGAGATGGTCGCGCCCTTCATCGGCCCCTTCATCGCGCCCGGGCCGCAGCCGGTGCAGATGTCCAGCCCGCGCAGGCCGAGCTGGTAGCCGACCAGTTTGGAATAGTCGTATTCCTCGCGCGAGATTGAATGGCCGCCCCAGCACACCACCAGGTTCGGGTCGACCTGCGGTTTCAGGATGCGCGCGTTGCGCAGGATCTCGAACACGCCCTGGGTCAGGCCCGCGGAAAGATCCAGGTCGAAGCCGACCTGCTCCAGCTGGGTCGACACGTAGACGATGTCGCGTACCACGGCGACCAGCAGTTCGTTGATGCCGCGGATGATCTCGCCATCGACGAACGCCTGCGCCGGCGCGTTGCTCAGTTCGAGCTTCATGCCGCGATCCTGCTGCAGCACCTGGATGTCGAAATCGGGGTATTGCTCCAGCATCGCGCGCGGATCGTCGCTCACGTTGCCGGAAGTCAGCACTGCCAGCGCGCAGCGCCGAAGCAGCGCATGCAGCCCCGAACCGCTGGCCCCGCGCAGCCGCGCCACCTCGTGCCGCGAGAGCACGTCGAGCCCGCCGATCGGCGTGATGCGGGCGCTCACCACGCCCGGTTTGCCGGCACGGCCGGCCTGGGAATCATTCATCCACCACTCTCCTGCCGCTGACGACCCGACTGCCTCATGCAGTGTCGTGGCGGGTTGCCAAGCATCCGCTGCGCGAATCATCGGGTCAAGACAACACGATGCCGATGTGCCTTCGCAAAAAAAAACCGGCACCCTGAGGTGCCGGTCGTTTCGGAACGATGCCGCGATCAGAACGTGTAGCGCAACGTCAGCATGGCCGACCAGCGCGACACCACGCGGGTCGGGTTGGAACCGGCGTCGTAGCGGATCAGCTGCTGCGGCTGGTAATTGCCATTCTGGTCGGTGGGCAAGTAGTAGATGTACTGGCCCTGCGCATTCACGCCGTCGTAGCCGGCCAGCGTGCGCGTGTTGAACTGGCCATTGACGGTCTGGCCCCAGTCGCTGTCGAGCAGGTTGAGGAAGTTGTAGACGTCCAGACGCACGACGCCCTTGTTGCCCTTGAAGATGCCCGGGACTTCCTGCGAGAAGCTCATGTCGAGCTGATTGACCCAACCGTAATGATCGGTGTTGCGGCCGGCGATCTGGCCCCGGTGACGGCTCAGGTACTTGTTGCCCGCAATGTAGTCCTGGAACTGCTGGATCAGTTCGGGCGATGCGCTGCCGTAGCTGACCTTGGGGTCATTCACCGTCGGGATGTAGATCGGGTCCTGATAGGTGATGCCGTCGCCGTTGGAGTCGCCGGAGAAGATCCAGCTGTACGGCAGGCCGCTGTGGCCGCTGTAGAACGCCGACACGCTGGTCTTGTAGTTGCCGAAGAACGCATGCTGCCAGGTCAGCGACGCCTTGAGCGCCCGCGGGATGTTGCGGTCGGCGGTGGCGGCGACTTCGTCATTGACGTTTTCGCGCACCACGTACTTGTAGCCGGAGAACGCCTGCGAGCTGTTGCCCGGGTTGACCTCGGTGGCATGGCTGAAGGTAAGGCTCACGTTACCGAACCAGCTTTCCGAGAAGGGCTTGGCCAGCGCCAGGGTCAAACTGTCGGACTTGCCCTTGCCGGTGTTGGTGAGCAGGGTGGACTGCTGGTCGAACGCCCGGTCGCGATTGGCCGCCGCATCCTTGCTGCTGCCGCGCTCGCCCGGGGTCTTCCAGTACTGGAAGCGGCCGTCAGGCATCGTGCCGGTCGGCGCACCGATGTTGATGGCCTTGTAGAAGATCGCGTTGTCGGCCTGGATGTGCTGCAACTCCACCGAGCTGATCAGACCCCACCACGGCAGTTCGGCATCGAATGCCAGGGTGGTCTTCCACACGCTGGGCAGCTTGAAGTCGGGGTCGATCGTGTCGACGACGCCCGCCGGCTGGACTTGCGTGCCGGTCGGAATGTTCTGGTGGTACGGGTCCGGGCTGAACGCCGCATCCGCCGGATCGAACGACGAATAGCTGGCCACGGTAAGGCCGTTGTTCTGGTAGGGATTGGTCATCCATACCGTGGGCGGCGTGGTCTGGAACAGGCCGATGCCGCCGCGCAACTGCATCATGCGCTCGGTGTTGAACGCGTAGTTGAACGCGAAGCGCGGCTCGACCACCTTGTTCTTGCTGCCCAGGCTGCTGTTGTTCGGGTAACCGAACGACTGCTGGAAGGCGGCATTGTAGAACGGGGCATGGTCGGACTGCGGAATGTTCATGCGCAGACCGTAGGTCACCGACAGGTTGTTGTTGACCTGCCAGGTGTCCTGGATGAACGGGCTGTACTGGCTGTACACCCACTGTGCCGCCACGTCGTTGAGGGTATAGCCCGGCGCGGGCTGATACAGGAAGTACGAGTCGTAGTCGCCGGCAGCGAAATTGGTCAACCCGTAGAACGTGTAATTGCCGTGCTGGGTGCGACCGAACAGGTTGTAGATCTTGTCCCGCTGGAAGTCGATGCCGCCCTTGATGGTGTGGTCGCCGAGGAAATAGGTGCCGGCAATGAAGGCCGACCACTTCTTGGTGCTGATGGCATTCTCGTGGCGATACTGATCCTCGCCCAGGTTGACCGACGGACCCTTGTTGTCGTTGCTCAGGTAGACCTTCACCTGCGGCTGGTTGATCGCGTTGCCGGCCAGCTGCTCGAACGTCTGGTAGCTGATCTTGGCTTCGGTCGAGAAGTTCTCGCTCCAGTCATCGTAGAACTGCAGCGCGGCGTTCTTGGTCAGGCTGTCTTTGCTGTACCAGTAGCTGTCCAGGCCCACTTCCTTGGAGCTGTTGCCCTGCACGATGGGCTGGTTCTCCTTGGTGTACTGGTAGGTGAAGCTGGCACGATGGTCGTTGTTGATGTTCCAGTCGATCTTGCCGAGGTAGCGCTTGTCGGTCAGACCGACCGCACCGCCACCCAGGCTGCCCGGCTGCAGACCGAGCGCCTTGGCCGTATCGATCACCTGCTGCAGGTCGCTGGGCGAGATCTTGTTGGAGGTGGATGCACCGGTCAGCGACGGGTCCAGGCCATTGGACGAGTCCGCGCCGATGCCCGTGGTCTTTTCCTGCTCGGCGGAGAAGAAGAAGAACAGCTTGTCCTTGATGATCGGCCCGCCCACGGTGACGCCGCCGGTCCAGTCGCGCTGGTAGCCGGTGTAGTCGTAACCGCGGTCGCCGCTGTCCAGCCAGCCGGCGTTGCCGACCATCTTGTTGGCATTGCGATAGGCGTAGTACACCGAGCCGTGGAACTCGTTGGTGCCCGACTTGGTGACCGCATTGATGTCGGCACCGACCGTGTCGGAGGTGACGTCGAAATTGGCGGTGGAGATGTTGTACTCGCCGATCGTGTCGACCGAAATCGGCGAACCCTGGTACGGCAGGCCATTGGCGTTCAGGCCGTAGGGGTCGCCCTGGGAAATGCCGTCGACGCTGATGTTGTTGAAGCGGTTCGGCAGGCCGGCCATCGAGATCGAACCGTCGCCCTGGTCGGTCACGTTGATGCGTGGATCGAGGCGCGCGATGTCGTCGATCGAACGGTTGCCCTGCGGCGTCGTCTCCAGCTCGCGCTGCGAAACGTTCATCGACAGACCCTTGTTGTCCGCCGAGAAAATCTGGCTGAGCGCCGAGGTGGTGACCGTGACCGCGCTGAGATCCTTGGCCTGAATCCCGGACGTGCTCATCTGCACGTTGATCGAGGAGACCTGGCCAAGTTGCAGATAGACGTTGGTCTTTTCAGCCTGGCCCATGCCCGTCTTGGACACGGTGATGTCGAACGGGCCGCCCACGCGCAGGCCCTGCGCGGTGTAGCGGCCGTCGGCGTCGGTGGTGACCGTCTTGGTGGTGCCTGACGGCTCGTGCACGATCTGCACGGTGGCTCCGGCCACCGGCTGGCCACTGGCGTCGACGATTCGACCCGTCGCACCGGAGGAGGTCACGTTCTGGGCGGCCGCCGGCGCGCCCGCAAGCAACGCAGCAATCGCAAGTGGCAGCAATTTGGCGCGAATTCGGCTGTTCATGTCTTGTTCGTCCCTCGGGTCCACGACAAAAAAAGGTATGTACGGAATCAAACATGCCGCGACCCGGGATGGCCCAGGCGTGGTGGCGAAGCGTTTGATGGCCCTGCTCAACTCCCGGTATCGGTCCGCGCGGGACCGATGCTGGGCGGCTGGCAGCTGTCTCCCTCTGCCAACCAATTGTTAAAGAATTTTAACGGCATTGTATGACACTTTCATGCCAGTGGCACGTCACCCCGGCGACGGCCGACCGCCCCCCGGAGCGGGTTTTCAGGGCATCGAACCCAGGAACGAGGCCACGCCGGACATGAACATCTGCACCGACAAGGCAATCAGCAGCATGCCCATCACGCGCTCCAGCGCGGTCAGCACGCTTTCGCCGAGCCAGCGGAACAGGTAGGTCGAGCTGAGCAGGATGATCGCGGTGGCCAGCCACGCCAGCAGCAGCGCCAGCACCCAGTCTGCGGTGCGGCCGGGCTGGGTGTTGGTCAGCAGCAGCAGGGCGGCCATGGCCGACGGTCCGGCCACGCCGGGGATCGCCATCGGCACGATGAAAGGCTCGCCCTGCCCGGGCTTGCCGAAGATGCCGCTGCCGTCGGCCGGCGGGAACACCATGCGGATGCCGATCAGGAACAACACGATGCCGCCGGCGACACTGATCGAGTCGGGCTTGAGTTGCATCAGGTGCAGGAATTGCTGGCCACCGAACAGGAACACCAGCAGCACGCCCAGCGCAATCAGCAGCTCGCGCACCATCACCCGACGCCGGCGTCGCGGCGGCACATCCTTGAGCAGGCTGAGGAAGATCGGGATGTTGCCCAGCGGGTCCATGATCAGGAACAACATGATCCCCGCCGACAACGTGGTCATTTGCGCTTCCATTTCGACTCCCTGGAGACAGCTTGGCGACGTGCGGCCGGTTCGTGCGCGCGCAGGAGCCCGCTCGCGGGCGATGCCGTCGTTCTCATGCGCGATGTAAAGATCAAGGCAACAGCGTCGCCCGCGAGCGCACTCCTACGACAGTGGGTCGGGGCGAAGATCCAGCACCGCACCGCGTACCGCCTGCGCCCGCGGGCCGAGCAGGTAGATGGCCGCCTCGGCGGTGGCGTCCGGCGTGGGCTGCTGCATGATGTCGTCGCCGAAATAGGCCAGCCGGCGCAGCGCCGTGCGCATCGGCGCAGGCAGCAGCGCATGCACGCGCAGGGAGGTCTCGTCGGTTTCCTCATGCAGGATCGCCACCAGCCGCTCCAGCGCGGCCTTGGACACGCCGTAACCGCCCCAGTGCGCACGCCGCAGCAGCTCGGGGCTGTCGAGCACGAATACCACGGCGCTGTCGGCGGCCTCGGTCAGCAGCGGCATGCAGGCCTGGGTCAGCGCGAACGGCGCGTTGACGTTGACGTGCATCGCGCGCAACCAGTCGTCCGGCCGCTGCATGGAAATCGGTGTGAGCCCGGCGAAACTGGCCGCGCAATGCACGATGCCGTCCAGGCGGCCAAGATCGCGCTGCAAGCCGTCGGCCAGTGCGACGTACTCGCGCGGGGTGGCTACCTCCATGTCCAGTGGATGGATCACCGGCTCGGCCAGGCCCTCCTCGCGCATCGCGTCATAGAGCTTCTCCAGCTGGCGCTTGCGCTTGCCGGTGATGACCACGGTGGCCCCGGCCAGCGTGGCCGCGCGCACCACCGCGCTGCCGAGTCCGCCATAGGCACCGGTCACCAGTACCACGCGACCGGCGAGGCTGCCGGCCTCGGGCCGCCAACCGGCGGGCAGACGCGCCGCGGGCAAGCCGCTCAAGAGGTTGCCCCCGCCACGTCGCTGGCCATGCGGGCAAGCTCCCCGGAGGACATCAGCTCCTCGATGATGTCGCAGCCGCCGATCAATTCGCCGTTGATGAACAGTTGCGGGAACGTCGGCCAGTTCGCGAAGTGCGGCAGCGCGGCGCGCACCTGCGGATCGGCCAGCACGTTGACTGCGTGGAATGCCGCTCCTGCCCGGGTCAGCGCCTGCGCGGCGCGACTTGAAAAACCGCACATGGGATATTGCGGCGTGCCCTTCATGAAAAGCACGATGGGATGCTCGGCCAGCATCGCCTTGATTGGCTCGTTGATGTCCATGGTGATGTTTCATCTTTACAATGCAGGCAAGCCGCTATTGTATCAGCCGCCCGTCGGCCGCCACCTGTTGCCCCGACATTTTCTCCCTCAGCAACATCCCAAGGAGTCGCTCATGGCCATCGAACTTCCCCCGCTTCCGTACGAAAAGAATGCACTGGAGCCGCACGTCTCCGCCGAGACGCTCGAGTACCACTACGGCAAGCATCACCAGGCCTACGTGACCAATCTCAACAAGCAGATCGAGGGCACCGAGTTCGCCGATGCGAAGCTCGAGGACATCATCCGCAAGTCCTCCGGCGGCATCTTCAACAATGCCGCGCAGACCTGGAACCACACCTTCTACTGGAACTCGATGAGCCCGAACGGCGGCGGCGAGCCCACCGGCAAGCTCGCCGACGCGATCAACAAGGCGTTCGGCTCGGTGGCCAAGTTCAAGGAGGAGTTCAGCAAATCCGCCGCCGGCAACTTCGGCTCGGGCTGGACCTGGCTGGTGCAGCGCCCGGATGGTTCGCTCGGCATCGTCAACACGTCCAACGCCGGCACGCCGATCACCGGCAGCGACAAGCCGCTGTTCACCGCCGACGTGTGGGAGCACGCCTACTACATCGACTACCGCAACGCTCGTCCGAAGTACCTGGAAGCGTTCTGGAATCTGGTCAACTGGGATTTCGCCGCGAAGAACCTGGTCTGATTCCGCAGCCCAACGAAAAGGCGGCGCCGGTGGCGCCGCCTTTTTTTGTGCAACTCTCCGTAGAAGCGCACCCTGCACGCGATGCTCTTCGTCACGTGACGAAAAGCATCGCGCCCAAATGCGCTCCTACGCGTCAGTCAGCGCGCGCAGCACCGGCTCGACTTGAGCCTCACGCCCCAGCGCCTGCGCGATCTCGCGCAAGCGCGACGCCAGCGTGGCGGCATCGGGAGCGCACACGGTCGCGTGACCGACCTTGCGCCCCGGTCGGGGCTGCTTGCCGTAGTCGTGCCAGTGGGCATCCACGCAGCGCAGTACCGGCGCGGCATCGGGCAGCTCGCCGATCCAGTTGAACATGGCCGCCATGCCCCGCACGCCGGTGTCTCCCAGCGGCAGGCCGAGCACGGCGCGCACGTGGTTCTCGAACTGGCTGGCGTGCGCGCCCTCGATCGTCCAGTGGCCGGAGTTGTGCACGCGAGGGGCCATTTCGTTGCCGAGCAATTCGCCGTCACGCACGAACAGTTCCAGCGCGAACACGCCGACGTAGCCCAGGCGTTCGGCCAGGGTGCGCGCATGCTCGCTGGCGCGCTGCTGCAGCGGGCCGAGATCCGGCGCCGGCGCGAGACTCATCGACAACACGCCGTCGACGTGCCAGTTGCCGGTCAGCGGCCAGGTGCGGAACTCGCCATCGCGCCCGCGCACGGCGATCACCGACAGCTCGCGCTCGAACGGCACGAAGGCTTCCAGGATCAATCCCAGCGTGGCCGCCTGGGCGCCCAGCGCCGCCCATGCCGCATCCGCGTCGGCCGCCGTGGCCAGCCGGAACTGGCCCTTGCCGTCGTAGCCCAGGCGGCGTGTCTTGAGGATGGCCGGGGCGCCGACCGTGGCCAGCGCCTGATCCAGCTGCTCACGGCTATCGACCGCCATGAACTCGGTGGTGGCCAGGCCACAGTCGCGAAACAGGGTTTTCTCGGCCAGCCGGTCCTGCGCCACCGCCAGCGCCTCGGGAGCCGGATGCACGGCGACCCGCTCGGCCAGCCAGCGCGCGGCGTCGGCCGGCACGTTCTCGAAATCGAAGGTGACCACGTCCACCCGGCGGGCGAACGCCTCCAGCGCGGCGCGATCGTCCCAACCGGCCACCACCAGCGGCGCCACCTGCCCGGCGCACGCATCGGCGGAGCCATCCACGACCAGGCAGTTCGCCCCCAGCGGTGCGGCCGCCACGGCCAGCATGCGGGCGAGTTGTCCACCACCCAGGATGCCCACCACGGGCTGCTTGCGGTCGATCATGCCCGCGGGTCCGGCTGGGCGAGCACGGCTTGCGTCTGGCGCGCGCGCCATTGATCCAGCGCGCCGGCCAGCGCGGGGTCGTGCAGGGCCAGCACGGCGGCGGCCAGCAAGGCGGCATTGACCGCCCCGGCACGTCCGATCGCCAGCGTACCGACCGGAACCCCGGCCGGCATCTGCGCGATCGACAGCAGCGAGTCCATGCCGCTGAGGGCCTTGGACTGCACCGGCACGCCGAACACCGGCAGGCGGGTCTTGGCCGCCAGCATGCCCGGCAGGTGGGCGGCGCCGCCGGCGCCGGCGACGACAACCTGAATGCCCCGCCCGGCCGCTTGTTCGGCGTAACTGAACAGCAGATCCGGCGTGCGGTGGGCCGAGACCACGCGGACCTCGTGGGGCACGCCCAGCTCGGTCAGCACGTCGGCGGTGTGCTGCATGGTTTCCCAATCCGAATGCGAACCCATCACCACGCCCACGCGTGGTGTTTTTGTGGCTGCTGTCATGGCCGGAGTGTCCAAAAACCGTTATTGTACGGGCTTTCCCGACCCGACACACCCGAACCCCGATGATGGACAAGCGCCTGCTCGACATCCTGTGCTGCCCCGTCAGCAAGACCCCGCTGCGAGCGGTGACGCGCCCGCAACTGGAGGCGCTGAACGAGGCCATCGCCGCAGGCAAGGTCGATACGGTGGCCGGCGTGCCGGTGCGAGAGAGGGTGGCCGAGGCGCTGATCACCATCGACCGCAAGGTCATTTACCGCATCGAGGACGGCATTCCGGTGATGCTGCCGGAGGAAGGCATCGGCACCTTGCAGCTGGCCGATTTCCCCACCGGCCAGGGCTAGCGTGTCGCGGCGGGCGGGAACGGGCATGACAGGCGTGCGCGAATTGGCTTATTGTCGGCCTCTGCGCAAGCCTGCAGGAACCGGCCGTGCGTGCTACAGGTCAGGGGAACAGGGCGATGAACGAGGCCAATGAGCCAACCCGGGTAGTCAACTTGAGTCAGCGCCTGGACCCTTCCAGCGAGCGCGTGGGCGAGTTGCTCAATGCCGTGCGCGGCATCGCCAACAAGCGTTTGCAGCAATGGGTGGGCAATGCCTTCGAGCAGGTCGACGACGCCTTGTTCGACCTGGCCGAGAAAGCCGAGAACAACGCGGCGCAGATGCACTACTTCGACGGCATGCGCGAGGTACGCAAACGCCGCCCCGGCATCGAGCGCAACTTCCTCAACGCCATCGCTCGCAAGCTCGGCGATCTGGCGCATCCCGGCAAGGCCGCCGTGCCGGCAGGAACACCCTCGTTCGGCGCCACCGAGCTGACCCTCGTGGCCGAAAGCGACCTGGAAGAATCGCTGGCGATCACCAGCATGATCAGCAAGAACGACGCGCGCCTCGCGCGCGACCTGTTCGCGGTCAACCAGCGCCTGTCGGTGATCTGCGGCGGCTACAAGATCGAGGACGCCAGCAACCCGGTGGCGCCGGCCACGCTGTCCCAGGCGTTCCGCGAAGCGCTGCAGGAACTCAGCGCGGACATGCGCGTCAAGCTGATCATCTACAAGCTGTTCGACCGCTACGTGCTGTCGCTGCTGGAGGAGCTGTACCAGGAGATCAACACGGAGCTGGTCCGCGCCGGCGTGTTGCCGCAGCTGCGCCACGGCCTGCTGCGCGGCGGCCAGGCCAAGGGCGGCAGCGGCACCCCGGCGGGCGCTGCGGCCACGGCGGCGGCGACTGTCATGGACGACGGCACCGAAATCTCCGACGACCTGCTGCATACCCTGCACGCGCTGTTCAGTGCCCGCCGGGGCGCAGCCGGCGGTGGCCGCGTCGCCAGTGGAGGCGGCACGGCAGCAGCCGGGGGAACGCTGCCGTCGGTCAATGAACTGCTGGGCGCGCTCAGCGTGCTGCAGAGCCAGATCAGCAACAGCGGACCGGTCAGCTACGACGAATCCGACGATGCCGCGGCGCTCAGCCGCGAGGTCCTGCAGCTCAAGACCCAGCTGCTGGCCCAGATCGGCGCCCTGCGCGGCGAACGGCCCAGCCACGTGGCCAGCATGGACGAGGACACGATCGACCTGGTCGGCATGCTGTTCGAGTTCATCCTGGAGGACCGCAACCTGCCCGCGGCGATGCAGGTGATGCTGGCGCGGCTGCAGATTCCCTACCTCAAGGCAGCGATCCTCGATCGCAAGATGTTCTCGCATCGCCAGCACCCGGCACGCCGGTTGCTGGACAGCCTGGCCGAGCAGGCCAAGAGCTGGTCGGAGGAATCCGACCGCGACCATCGCCTGCACGAGAAAGTGAAGTCGATCGTCGATCAATTGCTGCACGATTTCGACGACGACATGGGCATCTTCGAGCGCCTGTTGACCGACCTGCAGCAGTTCCAGGACGTCAACAAGCGGCGCTCCGAGCTGGCCGAGCAGCGCGTGGCCGAATCCGCGCGCGGTCGCGAAAAGCTGGAGCAGGCGCGACGCCGAGCCGCCCGCGAAATCCTCGAGCGCATCGGCAACCAGAAGCTGCCGCCACTGATTCACGGCGTGCTGGCACGCGCGTGGGCCAACCACCTGGTGCTGACCCTGCTGCGACAGGGCGAGGATTCGCCCGAGTTCAAGACCGCACTGCGCTTCATCGACGAGTTCATCGCCAGTACCCGGCCAGCCAATGACACGACCAGCCGGCAGACGCTGCGGCAAATGCTGCCGGGCATCGAGCGAGCGCTGCGCCAGGGTCTGGCCAACGTGGCCTTCCAGGAGCAGGACGTCGAACGCCTGCTGAGCCAGCTGCACGCCTACTACCGCCAGCAACTGGGCGAAACGCCTGCTTCGGAAACGCCGGAAGTCGCCGCCGCAGCCGAGGAGGACGTCGCCATGCTGGCGATCCCCGACAGCATCCAGCCGGTCATCGACCGCCAGACGGCACCTGCGGACATCCTGGAGGAAGAGGAAGAGCTGGCCGAGGTGCCGCCGGACAGTCCCGAGTGGTACCAGGTGCAGGCGTTGCAGCCGGGCAACTGGCTGGAGTTCACGCTGGATGACGAGGCGCCGGCACGTGCCAAGCTGTCGTGGATCAGCCCGATGAGCGGCCGCTACCTGTTCGTCAACCGCCGCGGCCTGAAGGTCGCCGATTACGCCCCGCGCGAGCTGGCTGGCCTGTTTGCGGACGGCAAGGCGCGCGTGCTGGCGGCCAACGCCCTGTTCGATCGCGCGATGACCGCGATCGTCGGCAAGCTCAGCCAGGCCGGCGACGAGGCACCCGCCAACGGCACCGCTCCCACGGACACCGAATGACCGCAACGCCGCGTTTCGCACCGCCTCCCGCCGCTCAAATCGCCGCCGATGTCGAACGCGCCCTGGCCGAAGACCTGGGCCAGGGGGACGCCACCGCCGCCCTGCTCCCGGCCGATGCGCGGGCGCAGGCCCGGCTCACCTGCCGCGACGCCGCCGTGATTGCCGGCAGCGCTTGGTTCGACGCCTGCTTCCGGCGGCTGGACCCTTCGGTGCAGATCGACTGGAACGCAAGCGACGGCGACCAGGTCGCCCCCGGCACATTGATCTGCAGCTTGTCAGGCCACGCCCGCCCGCTGGTTACCGCAGAGCGCTCGGCGCTCAACTTCCTGCAACTGCTCTCGGCCACCGCCACCACCACGGCGCGCCATGTCGCCGCGGTGGCCGGCACCGCCGTGCGCGTGCTCGATACCCGCAAGACCATACCCGGCCTGCGCCTCGCGCAGAAATACGCCGTGCGCTGCGGCGGCGGCCACAACCAGCGCATGGGCCTGTACGACGCGATCCTGATCAAGGAGAACCACATCATCGCCGCCGGCAGCATCGCCGCGGCAGTGTCTGCCGCCCGCCAATTGCACCCCGACCTGCCGCTGGAAGTGGAGGTGGAGAACCTCGACGAGCTCGAGCAGGCGCTGCAGGCCGGCGTGGACCGCATCATGCTGGACAACTTCGAGCTGGAGCAGATGCGCGAGGCCGTGGCGCGCACGGCGGGCCGCGTGCCGCTGGAGATCTCCGGCAACGTCGACCTGCAGACCATCGGCGACTACGCCCGCACCGGTGTGGATTTCATCTCGGTCGGCGCACTGACCAAGCATGTGCACGCGATCGACCTCTCGCTGCGCCTGCAACTGGTCTGACCGCCGCCTTGCGCCCGCGCGGACGCACCCACACACTGGGCGCATGTCCGATTTCTCCGCCCTCGTCCTGCTGCTGGTGCTCGGCGCCACCGTGGGGCTGTGGCTGAAGCTGAGCGTGGCGCGCGAACGCGCCGTGCGCATCGCGCGACAACAGTGCCGCTTGCACGGCTTGCAATTGCTGGACGAGACAGTGGGCATGCGCGCGCTGCGCTTGCGCCGGGTCAATGGCCTGCGTCGGGTCGAGCGCGGCTACGGTTTCGAGGTCAGCATCGACGGGCACGATCGCGAGCCGGGCCGGCTGTGGATGATCGGCGACGCGCTGTCCGGGCTGAGCCTGCCGGTGGTCGAATCGCTGTCGGTCGCGAGCACGCCCGAAGACGGCGTTGCCGCGTCGTCGGGGAAGGTCGTGGCACTGCGTCCGCGGCGGGGCGAGCGGCAACCCTGAAACGGCAGCCGCCCGACGGGGCGGCAACGAATCACTTCACCACGCGCAGGTGCGGGGTCGCGCGCTTGGGCTTGTCGCCGCCCTCATCGGCTGCAGGTGCGGGGCCGTCCGGCGGCGGCTCGTTCGGCGGAGTGTCGCCGCCCTCGCCCTCGGCCGGAAACATCATGCCCTGGCCGTTCTCCTGCGCATACAGCGCCAGCACCGCTTGAACCGGAATCTGGATCGCCTGGCTGACCCCGGAAAAGCGTGCCTGGAAACTGATCCACTCGTTGCCGAGGTCGAGGTTGGCCACCGCGCGGGTAGCCAAGTTGAGCACCACCTGGCCGTTCTGGATCACCTGCGGTGGCACCCGCACGCCGGCCACGCCGGCATCGACCAGCACGTAGGGGGTCAGATTGTTGTCGGAAATCCAGTCGTAGATCGCCCGCAGCAGGTACGGGCGATTGGAGCTCATGGCGATGGCGTCATGCTTGCTCATGGACCGGCCGCATGGCCTTTTCCTCTTCCGTCATGCTGCGTGCAAAACCCTGGCTGTGGAACAGGCGCTCGCCGTAATCGACGATCGACTTGCCCTCGCGGCCCAGATCCACGCCCAGCCAGGGCAGGCGCCAGATCACCGGCGCCACCAGGCAGTCGGCCAGGCTCATCTCGGGGTTGAGGAAGAACCGCGAGGCCTTGAACAGCGGTACCGTGGACAGCAGATGTTCGCGCAACCGCTTGCGCGCCGCGTCCGCCGGCCGACCGCCGGCACGGATCTTGTCGACTTCCGGCAGCCAGTCCTTCTCGATCCGCACCGCCGCCACGCGCAGGCGAGCGCGCGACTGCGGATCGATCGGCATCAGCGGCGGGTGCGGATAGCGCTCGTCGATGTACTCGCACACTACCGCAGTGTCGAACAGGGTCAGGTCGCGATCGATCAGGGTCGGCGTGCTGCCGTACGGGTTGAGGTCGAGCAGATCCTGCGGCGGCCGGGCGTGATCCACCAGCACCCGTTCGTAGCTGACCCCCTTGGCGGCCAGCACCAGTCGGGCGCGATGGCACTGGATGTCATCGGCCGTGGTGTACAGCGTCAATGCGTTACGCAAGCGGGGGTTTTGAACCATGCGCGATTTCCCCATCGGTGAGACAGACGCGGCGGCCCATGGCCGCCGCGTCCGCAAGTGCCTTGCGGCTCAGTGGACGTCTTTCCAGTATTCCTTCTTGAGCAGCGCCGCAAGGAAGGTGAACAAGGCCAGGAACAGCAGTACCCAGATGCCGTAGTGGTGGCGCTGCAGCGCCGCCGGTTCGGAGACATACTGCAGGAAGCTGGTCAGGTCGCGGGTGGCCTGCTGGAACTGCGCCGGGGTCATCTTGCCCGGGTGCGACAACACCAGCTTCTCCACCCCCGCGGCTTCGCCGTCCTTCGCCGGCTTCATCTGCGCGGTCTGCATGCCCTGCAGCTCCCACAGCGGGAACGGCATGGCAGCATTGGGCAAGGTGGTGTTGTTCCAGCCGATCGGGCTCTTCGGGTCGAGGTAGAAGGTGTTGAGGTAGGTATAGACCCAGTCGGCACCCTTGGCATCCACTTCCAGCGAGAGGTCCGGCGGAGCCTTGCCGAACCAGGTGCCGGCCAGCGCTGCCGGCATGTGCGAGATCACCGGCTCCTGGAACTTGGCGCCGGTGAAGTTGAGGTTCTTCATCACCTCGTCTTCGGTCAGGCCCAGGTCTTCGGCCATGCGCGAATAGCGCACGTACTTCAGCGAGTGACAACCGACGCAATAGTTGAAGAACAACCGTGCACCGCGTTGCAGCGAAGCCTGGTCGCGCACGTCGGCGCCGGACTTCATCAACTCGGCCTTGGCGCCCTCGGCGGCGTGCGCCGGCAGGGTGCCGACGATCAGGCCGAACGCCAGCGCGATACCGGAAAGAAAATGCTTCATCGTCGTTGGCAGCTTAGTCATGCGTGGTCACCCGATCCGGAACCGGCTTGGTCGTCTCCCAGCCGAAATAGGTATAGGCCCAGAGGAAAACGAAGAAGCCGAAGTACAGCAGCGTCATCAACCGGCCGAACAGGTTTTCCCAGAAGGTGAGGTCGACGTTGCCGAACCACGCCGGAATGACCTCCGCCGTGATGCCTGCGCCGACCGCACCCAGCCCGAAGAACGACAGCACGAAGACCGTCAGCGCCACCTTGTAGCCGGTGCCGCGGTAACGGATCGACTTGACCTTGCCGCGATCGAGCCAGGGCATCGCGAACAGCACCGCGATCGCGCTGAACATCGCCAGCACGCCCCACACGGCCGAGCCGAGGAAGGACGGGATCATGCGCACGATCGCGTAGAACGGGGTGAAGTACCACACCGGCTTGATCTCCGGCGGAGTCAGCAGGTTGTTGGCCGGGATCGCGTTGTCATGCTCCAGGAACCAGCCGCCGAAGGTCGGCGCGAAGAAGATGATGAACGCGGCGATCAGCAGGAAGAAGCCCACGCCGACCAGATCCTTCACCGTGTAGTACGGATGGAACGGAATACCGTCGGCGGGCTTGAGCGCATCCCAGCGGTTGCCCTTGGGACCCTTCTTGATCTCCACGCCGTCCGGGTTGTTCGAGCCCACCTCGTGCAGCGCGGCAATGTGCAGCACCACCAGCAGCAGCAGCACCAGCGGCAGGGCGATCACGTGCAGGGCGAAGAAGCGGTTGAGCGTGGCGTCGCCGGGCAGGAAGTCGCCCATGATCCACTGCTCCAGCCCCGAGCCGATGTAAGGCAGCGTGCCGAACAGCGAAATGATCACCTTGGCGCCCCAGAACGACATGTTGCCCCACGGCAGCACGTAGCCCATGAAGGCCTCGGCCATCAGCACCAGGAAGATCAGCATGCCGAGCAGCCACACCAGCTCGCGCGGCTTCTTGTACGAGCCGTACATGATGCCGCGGAACATGTGCAGAAACACCACCACGAAGAACAGCGAGGCGCCGGTGGAGTGCATGTAGCGGATCAGCCAGCCCCACTCCACGTCGCGCATGATGTACTGCACCGAGTCGAAGGCTCCCGCCGCGCTCGGGGTGTAGTTCATGGTGAGGAAGATGCCGGTGACGATCTGGTTGACCAGCACCAGGATCGCCAGCGAACCGAAGTAGTACCAGAGGTTGAAGTTCTTCGGCGCGTAGTACTCGGTCATGTGGGCGCGGTACATCGGCATCATGCCGGGCGCGCGCTCGTTGACCCACTCGCCGATGTTGCTGAATACGTTGGCCATCAGCCAGCCTCCTTCGGATCAACGCCAATCTGCACGGTGGTGTCGTCCACGAAGTGGTACGGCGGAACCTGCATGTTCTTCGGCGCCGGCACGTTCTTGTAGACGCGGCCCGCGATGTCGTAGCGCGAGTGGTGACAGGGGCAGTAGTAGCCGCCCTTCCAGTTCGGGTCGAACGGCTCGGGCTTGATCTCGCCGTAGAAGTCCGGCACGCAACCCAGGTGGGTGCAGATGCCGACCATCACCAGCCACTCGGGCTTGATCGAGCGCGTCTCGTTCTGCGCATACTTGGGCTGCTGCTCGACCTCGGACTTGGGATCGACCAGCAACGGGTCCTCCTTCGGCAACTGCGCCAGCTGGGCCGGCGTGCGGTTGACGATGAAGACCGGCAGGCTGCGCCAGGCCACGATCAGCTGCTGGCCCTTCTCGATCTTCTTGAGCGACTGGGTAACCGGAGCGCCGGCGGCCTTGGCCCGCGCGCTGGGCTCCCACGACTTGATGAAGGGCACCGCCGCCGAGACGACCCCGATACCACCCACCACTGCGGTGGTCGCGGTCAGGAATCGGCGGCGGCCGTGATCGACGACTTCGTTCGCCATCAGGCTCTCCGGTACTTGCAAGGTCATGCCAGGACGGGGTTTCAGGCCCCGCAAAAATCGCGTTAGTGTAGCGTCAGGGGCCGCGCCGTACAATAAAGCGGATGCCTGCCGGACTCTGCCCGGTGCCTGCCCAGCCACGACTCGCCGGAACGTTCTCCCCGACATGAAACATGCCGCCGGCACCCTTCTGTTCATTGCCCGCTTCGTCATTCTCGGCCTGGCGCTGGCCTTCGTGATCGGCCTGTTCTGGCCCGGCAGCGGCGAGCGCCTGCGCACACGCTTCGGGCTCGCTCCGGCGGCGGTCACGCAGACGCAGCACGAGCAGGCCGGCGCGGCGCCGGCATCCTACGCCGATGCGGTGGCGGCCGCCGCGCCGTCGGTGGTGAACATCTACGCCAACAAGATCGTCACCGAGCAGGCGTTGCGCATGTACGACAACCCGGTGCTGCAACAGCTGTTCGGCGGCCAGCCCACGACCTACCAGCATCGCGAGCAGACGCTGGGTTCGGGCGTGATCGTCAGCGCCCGCGGCAACGACTACGTGCTGACCAACAACCACGTGATCGCCAATGCCGCCGACATCCAGGTGCTGCTTTACGACGGCCGCATCGCCAAGGCGCGGCTGGTCGGCTCCGACCGCGAGACCGACCTGGCCGTGCTGAAGATCGACGCCAGCAACTTGCCGGTGATCCACATGGCCGACCCCAGCCAGTTGCGTCCCGGCGACGTGGTGCTGGCGATCGGCAACCCGTTCGGCCTCAACCAGACAGTGACGATGGGCATTGTCAGCGCGATCGGGCGGCAGTTGAACAGCTCCAGCGCCGAGGATTTCATCCAGACCGACGCGGCCATCAACCTGGGCAACTCCGGCGGCGCGCTGGTCAACACGCAGGGGCAGCTGGTCGGCATCAATACCTTGCTGATCGGCAAGGGCCAGGCGGCCAACGCCGAGGGCATCGGCTTCGCCATCCCGGTGGCCACCGCCACCAAGGTGCTCGACCAGCTGATCACCACCGGGCACGTGGTGCGTGGCTGGCTGGGCGCCGACTACACCTTCGTGCCGGTGGCGGCGGACAGCGGCCTGCCCGCCGCCGCGCGCGGCGCGCAGGTCATCGCGGTGTACTCCGGCGGTCCGGCTGCACAGGCGGGGATCAAGCCGCGCGACATCCTGCTGCGCATTGGCAACGACGACATTCTGGGCCCGGCCGATTTGCGCCGCCGCGAGGCCACGCTCAAGCCCGGCAGTCAGGTGCAGATCTCCGGCCTGCGCGATGGCACGCCGTTCCAGACCACGGTCACCCTGGCCCAGCGTCCGCCGATGGATGGCAGTCTCTCCAGCCAGCCCTGAACGGGGCGCCGCGACGGGCGCGTGTCAGCTCGGCCCGCGCGAAGCCAGCGGCGGGTGGATCGCCGCGCCGTAACGCTTGCGCAGGGTTTCCACCCGTTCCACGTAGACCTGGGTCTCCGCATACGGCGGCACGCCCTTGTAGCGCTGCACCGCGCCAGGCCCGGCGTTGTAGGCCGCCGCGGCCAGCCGTTCGTTGCCATCGAAATCGCGCAGCAGCAGGCTCAGGTAACGGGCCCCGCCGCGGATGTTCTGGGCGGAATTGAAGGCGTCCAGCACGCCCATGTCGCTGGCCGTGCCGGGCATCAGCTGCATCAGTCCCTGCGCACCCTTGAGCGACAGCGCACGCGGGTTGAACGCGCTCTCGGCATGGATGATCGCGCGCAGGAACGCCTCGTCGACGCCGTACTCGATGCTGGCCGCACGGATCGTGTCGGCGTAGGCATCGAGGTTGAGCGCCACGCGGTCCCAGCGGATCGTCGAATGCAGGTTGCAGGCCACGCAGGTGGAGATGTAGCTGAACAGCATGGTCACCGCGCGGCCCTTGCCGCCGGCCGGACGCAGGTTGGTGTATTCCACGCTGCCGTCGGCACGCACGACGCGATAGACCGAACCGCGCAGCACGCGGTCGCGGGCATCGGCCACCCTGGGCGCGACCGGCGCGGCGTCGGCATGGGCTTCGCGATACTGCCACTGGCCCGGCGTACCGGCCGCCTTGGCTGCCAGCGGCAACTTCGCCGTGCTGACCGCCGAACTGCTCACCGCGGCCAGCGATTCGCGCTGCACTCGCGCCGCCTCGCGTGCCTGTGCGGTGCTCGTCGCGCCGCCTTGCACGCGCCCCAGCGACACTGGCCGGGCGCCATCGGCGGCAAGACTCCGCGCCGTGGTGACCACCTGGCCGCTGACTCCGGTCAGCGACGCGCGCGCGGCCGGCGCGGCCCGGCGCGCCGCCTTCGGCTCGGCATAGCTGCTGATCGCCCGGCAGCCGTGATACCCCGCCCGCTCGCTGCTGTACACGGTTTCGCCGCTGCTGCCGGTGCATTGATACAAGGTGCCGGCGCGCGCCGCCGTGGCCAACAGGCAGACAGCCACCAGCGCGACCCCGACAAGGATCGAACGCAAGGGGAAGCCGCGAACAGGCCGATCGACACGTCCCCCGTGACTGGCGGCACCGGACATGGGCGCAGTGTGCCGCCAGGCGCAGTCAACGCCAAGTGCGAGGGTCTCAGTTCCACGATCACGGCGAGCCCCACTCTCCCGGGGGAACGGCGCAAGTGCTTGATCTGGCAGGTGCGCCGACAGCGGGGTAAACTGTGCGGTTCTGCGGAACCTCGCCCCGCGAAGTACGGTGCCCACGCCATGAGCGGCAAGCTTTTCATCAAGACCCACGGCTGCCAGATGAACGAGTACGACTCGGCCAAGATGGCCGACGTGCTGAAGGCTTCGCACGGGCTGGAGCTGACCCAGGACGAGTCCGAGGCGGACGTGATCCTGATCAACACCTGCTCGATCCGCGAGAAGGCGCAGGAGAAGGTCTTCAGCCAGCTCGGCCGCTGGAAGCAGCACAAGCAGGACGGCCGGCAAGTGGTCATTGGCGTCGGCGGCTGCGTGGCAAGCCAGGAAGGCGAGGCGATCGTCAAGCGCGCGCCCTACGTGGACCTGGTGTTCGGTCCGCAGACGCTGCACCGCCTGCCCCAGTTGATCGAGAAGCAGCGCGAGACCGGCAAGCCGCAGGTGGACATCAGCTTCCCGGAGATCGAGAAGTTCGACTGCCTGCCGGAGCCGCGCGCCGAAGGTCCCACCGCGTTCGTCTCGATCATGGAAGGCTGCTCGAAGTACTGCAGCTACTGCGTGGTGCCGTACACCCGCGGCACCGAGATCAGCCGTCCGTTCGACGACGTGCTGGTGGAAGTGGCCAAGCTCGCCGCGCAGGGCGTGCGCGAAGTCAACCTGCTCGGCCAGAACGTCAACGCCTGGCGCGGCCCGACGCATGACGGCGGCGTCGCCGACCTCGCCGTGCTGATCCACGCGATCGCGCAGATCGAGGGCATCGGCCGCATCCGCTTCACCACCTCGCATCCGCTGGAGTTCTCCGACTCGCTGATCGAGGCCTACGCCAACGTGCCGCAGCTGGCCAACTACCTGCATCTGCCGGTGCAGGCCGGTTCCGACCGCATCCTCTCGGCGATGAAGCGCGGCTACACCGCGCTGGAGTTCAAGCAGAAGATCCGCAAGCTGCGCGCGGTGCGGCCGGACATCTGCGTGTCCACCGACATCATCGTGGGCTTCCCCGGCGAGACCGAAGAGGATTTCGACAAGACCATGAAGCTGGTCGACGACATCGGCTTCGACCAGAGCTTCACCTTCATCTTTTCCTCGCGTCCCGGCACGCCGGCGGCCAAGCTCGCCGACGATACGCCGATGGCGGTCAAGCACGAGCGGCTCGCGCGCCTGCAGGCCGCGATCAACGCGAACGCAAGGAAAATCAACGAGGCGATGGTCGGCTCCGTGCAGCGCGTGCTGGTGGAAAAGCCCAGCACGCGCAACCCGAACGAACTCAGCGGCCGCACCGAGAACATGCGTTACGTGAACTTCGCCGGCCACCCGCGCCTGATCGGCCGGTTCGTCGACGTGGTGATCACCGAGGCGATGGCCAATTCGCTGCGCGGACGGGTGAAGCCCGCTGACGAAATCGCCGCGTAGGGCGCGCGCCGCCCGCCGTACGCGCCGAATATTGCAGGAGCGCACCCATCAATCCAGCCGTTTGCGAAAGCGCAGAATCGCCAACCCCATCATCACCAGCGTGAGCGCCGCCAGCGCAAGCACGTCGATCCACATCTCCGACAACCCCGCCCCACGCAGCATCACGCCGCGGATCAGGCGCAGGAAATGCGTCAGCGGCAACGCCTCGGCGAGCCATTGCACCGACCTCGGCATGCCGGCGAACGGGAACATGAAGCCCGACAGCAGGATCGACGGCAGAAACACGAAAAACGTCATCTGCATCGCCTGGAACTGCGACTGCGCACGGGTGGAGATCAGCAGGCCCAGCGCGAGGTTGGCCAGGATCAGCAGGCCCGAGGCAAGGTACACGTCGAGCACGCTGCCGAGGATCGGCACCGCGAACAGCCACGTGCCCAGCGCCAGGATCACGCTGGTCTGCACCAGGCCGATCGCCACGTACGGCAGCACCTTGCCGATCATCAGCTCGGCACTGGTCAGCGGCGTGGCGATCAGCAGCTCCATGTTGCCGCGCTCGCGTTCGCGCACGATCGCAATGGCGGTGAACAGCACCATGGTCATGGTCAGGATCACCCCGATCAGGCCGGGCACGATGTTGACCGCCGAGCGCCGCTGCGGGTTGTAGAAGGCGACCATGCTGATCCGCCCGCCGGTCGGCGTGCTGGTCGCCGGCGCGCGGGTATCGGGCGCGGCGCTGTCGATCGGCACCTGCATCAGCTGCGCGGCGGCGGCCTGCACCGCCGTGTCGCTGCCGTCGACCAGGATCTGCGCCACCGCGCGGCCGTCGATGCGGCGCCGCTCGAAGTCCGGCGGCACCACGATGCCGATGCCGACCTGCCCACGCCGGATCATCGCCATCAGCTCCTGCGGCGTGTCCGCCCGCGCCACCGGCGCCACCACGCCGGTGGCCAGCATGTCCATCACCAGCGCGCGCGAACCGGCGGTGTTGGCCTGGTCGACGATGCCGGCGTCGAGCCCGCGCAGGTTGGTGTTGATCGCGTAGCCGAACAGCACCAGCTGGATCACCGGGATGCCCACCACCATCGCCAGCGTGATGCGGTCGCGGCGCAACTGGCGCAGCTCCTTGACCACGATCGCCCACAGCCGGCGCCAGTTCATGCGGCACGCTTCGTGTCGCGGCGCGTGGCGGCGACGAACACGTCTTCGAGATTCGGCGGCGCCGCCGCCAGCGCGACCCGGTGCCCCGTCGTCGCCAGCGCCTTGTCCATGTCCGGGGTGGCGCCGTCGGCACCGGTCAGCACGCGCAGGATGTTGCCGACCTGGGCCACGCCGAGCACGCCCGCCACGCTCGCGAGCGCGCGCTGGGCGGCGCGTGGATCGTCCGTTTCGACGGTGAACGTGCGCCCTTCCAGTTGCGCGGTCAGCTCGCGCGGCGTGCCGTCGGCGACCAGTGCGCCGCGGTCGAGAATGGCCAGCCGGTGGCAGCGCTCGGCCTCGTCCATCAGGTGGGTGGAGACCAGCAGCGTGGTGCCGGCATCGGCCAGCTCGAAGAGCTTTTCCCAGAAATCGCGGCGCGATTCCGGGTCGACCGCGCTGGTCGGCTCGTCGAGGAACAGCAGCTGCGGCTCGTGCAGCACCGCACAGGCCAGCGCCAGACGCTGCTTCTGGCCGCCGCTCATGGTGCCGGCCAGTTGCCGCTGGCGATCGCCGAAGTGGTATTGCTCGATCAGCTCGTCGACGCGGCGTTTGGTCTTCGCCTTCGGCACGCCCTGGATTGCGGCGAGGAACTCCAGGTTCTCGCGCACGCCGAGGTCCTCGAACAGCGAGAATTTCTGCGTCATGTAGCCGATGTGCGAACGCAGTTCGTCGGCCTGTGCCGGAATCCTCAGGCCGAGCACCTCGATCTCGCCTTCGCTTGGCGTCAGCAGCCCGCACAGCATGCGGATGGTGGTGGACTTGCCCGAGCCGTTGGGGCCGAGGAAGCCGTACACGCGCTGCGCCGGCACGTCGAGATCGACGTGATCGACCGCCACCAGCTTGCCGAAGCGCCGGGTCAGGCCGCGCGCGCGGATCGCCACATCGTCCGCTGCGGCATTCATTTTGCCGGCCCGCGAAACTCGACGCGTACCGGCAGGCCGGCGGGCAATGCCGTCGCGTCCACGCCCAGCGCGACTTCGGCGAGATAGCTGAGCCGCGCCGCGTCGTCGCCGATCAGCGCGTAGTACGGGGTGAAGTCCGGCTCGCTGCGGATCATGCGCAGCTTGCCGGGATACGGTTTGTCGCGACCGGCCACGAACACGTCGATGGCCTCGCCGACGTGCATGCCGGCGCGCTGCTGCACCGGCACGTAGATGCGCGCGTACGGCGCGTCGCCGGCCAGCAGGATCGCCAGCGGCGCGCCGACCGGCGCCTGGTCGCCCAGGCGGTACGGCAGGCTGTCGATGCGCCCGGCGCGCGGCGCCACGACGGCCAGCTTGCCCAGCAGCACCTGCTGCGCGCTGACTTGCGCCTGCGCCGCCGCGACCGCGGCTTGCGCCTGGGCGAGCTGCTCCGGACGCGTGCCGTGCAACAACTCGTCAAGCGCTGCGCGTGCGGCCGCTGCCTGGCCATCGGCGTTGCCTGCCGCGGCGCGGGCGCGATCGAGATCGGCCGCGGCCACGTAGCTCTTGCCCTTCAGCGGCAGCAAACGGTTGTAGTACGCGCGGGCCTCGCGTGCCTGTGCCTGCACCGCGGCCAGATTCGCGCGGGCCCTGGCGATGTCCTCGCGGCGCGGCCCGGCGCGGAGTTCCGCCAGGAGTTCGCGCTGCTGCTGCAACTGGGCCTGGGTCGCTGCAAGCTGGGCGCGGGTGTGTGCGGGGTCCAGCTGGAGCAGCGGCTGGCCTGTCTTGACCTGCTCGCCCTCGCGCACGTCGATCGCCACGATGCGCTCGGCGGCCGGCGCCGGCAGCGTGACGCGGTCGAACTCGAGTGTGCCCAGCGCCTGCGGCACCTGCTTGCTGCAACCGGCGGGAACGGCAAGCACCAGCGCCACCAGCGACCGGTGGATCACGGCCGTGTACTTCATGCGGGTTCTCCACGTTTCGGCGTGCCGACGCCCTGCCCCAGCAGGGCCAGCGTGTGTTCGAGCATGGCCTCGGGGCCGAGTGCCTCGGCATCGAAGGCGCGTCGCCAGATCGGCGCGCCGGCGGCCGGGAACAGGGTCAGGCCGACCAGCGAGACGACCAGCAGGCGCGGGTCCAGCGCCGGGTTGAGTTGTCCGTGTGCCTGCGCCGCGGCGAAGCGTTGCGCCAGCAGCTGCGGCACGCCCGGCACGGCCCGGTCGAACAGCACCTCGCGCAGCGCACCGCCTTCGCACAACACCTCGCGCACCCACAGCGTCGGCAGCCAGGGATGGCCCGCCACGACGTCGCTGATCCCGCGCACGAAGGCTTCGGTCAACGCGGGCGGATCATTGCCTGCACGCTCCAGCTGCGCGCGCAGCGGCGCCAGCGCCGGCAGCAGGCGCTCGTCGATCACGGCATGCAGCAGCCGCGCCTTGTCGCCGAAGTAGTAATGCAGCATCGCCGGGGTGACCCCTGCCTCGGTGGCAATCGCCCGCAACGAGGTGGCGGCGATGCCCGTGCGCGCGAACTGCCCCAGCGCCGCATCCAGCAGATGTCGACGCAGATCCTGCTCGTCGCCGCTGGGGCGTCCGGCGCGGCGCGGTGGTTTTGCCCGTTTGCCTGAAACAGTCATGGAGCATAAATTAATTGATCATTTAATTATTTGCAAATCCCTCGGCGCCGGCGGTTACCGGCATGGTCCTTCCGGCGCCTCCGCGCTACTCTCGCGCCCCTATGAGCGAACTCAACCAGCGCGACTTCACCCTCGATCCCGACGACAATGCCCGCCTCGCCAACCTGTGCGGACCGTTCGACGAACACCTGCGCCAGGTGGAGCTGCGCCTGGGCGTGGAGATCAACCACCGCGGCAGCATCTTCCAAGTGATCGGCGAGGACGCGCCCACGAAGGCAACCGAAAAGGTGCTGCGCGCGCTGTACGCCGCCACCGCCGACGAGGCCCTGACCGGCGCGAAGATCAACCTGCATCTGGCCGAATCGGGCATCGACGCGATCGCCGAAGCGGCGGCCGAAGGCGCCCAGGAAGTCGTCATCAAGGTCAAGCGCGGCGTGATCAAAGGGCGCGGCCCGAACCAGGCGCGCTATCTGCATGCGATCGCCAGCCACGACATCAACTTCGGCGTGGGCCCGGCCGGCACCGGCAAGACCTACCTCGCCGTGGCCAGCGCGGTCGAAGCGCTGGAGGCGAACCGGGTGCAGCGGCTGATCCTGGTGCGGCCGGCGGTGGAGGCCGGCGAGAAACTGGGCTTCCTGCCCGGCGATCTGTCACAGAAGGTCGATCCCTACCTGCGTCCGCTGTACGACGCGCTGTACGAGATGCTCGGCTTCGAGAAGGTGGCCAAGCTGATCGAGCGCAACGTGATCGAGATCGCGCCGCTGGCGTACATGCGCGGGCGCACCCTGAACGATTCGTACGTGATCCTCGACGAGGCGCAGAACACCACGGTCGAGCAGATGAAGATGTTCCTCACCCGCATCGGCTTCGGCACGGTGGCGGTGATCACCGGCGACGTCACCCAGGTCGACCTGCCGCGCAACACCCGCTCCGGCCTGCGCCAGGCGATCGAGGTATTGCGCGGGGTGGCCGGCATCAGCTTCACCTTCTTCACCTCGCGCGACGTGGTGCGCCACCCGCTGGTGGCGAAGATCGTGCGTGCGTACGAGGCGTTCGAGCAGAAGGACGAGGACGGCGAATGAGCGCGCCGGTGACGCTCGCCGTCGGCTACGCAGTGCCACGTGCCGGCCTGCCCGCGCCGGCCAGCTTCCGTCGCTGGGTCGAGGCCGCGCTGCGTGGCGCGAAACGGCGCAAGCGCACCGAACTGGCGATCCGCATCGTCGACGCCGACGAGGGCAGCGCGCTCAACCGCGACTACCGCGGCAAGGATTACGCCACCAACGTGCTGTCGTTTCCCGCCGAACTGCCGCCGGGCGTGGATCTGCCGCTGATCGGCGACCTCGCCATCTGCGCCCCGGTGGTGCTGCGCGAAGCGGCCGAACAGGGCAAATTGCCACGCGACCACTGGGCCCATCTCACCATCCACGGCGTGCTGCACCTGCTCGGTTACGACCACATCGAGGAGGCCGAGGCCGAGGCGATGGAGGCGCTGGAAACCCGCATCCTGGCCGGCCTCGGCATCGCCGACCCGTACGCTTGAATGCTGCAGGGCGCACACGGCCCGCCCTCCTCGTGTGGCGAAACGGCGGCGGGCAGCGCCCGCTCTGCGCAGTACCCTCGATTGCACATGCCGTGCGGCCGTGCAGGGTCGAAACGGATTTTTCCGCTAGAATCAAGCTTCCGCCCGCGTTTGGGCCGATTTCCAAAGAGTGATGAACGACGACCCTGGCAGTACCAGCGGCCCGGCCCACCGCACCTGGTGGGATCGACTGGGCCACCTGTTTTCCGGCGAGCCGCGCAACCGCAACGAGCTGCTTGAGGAACTGCGTGCCGCGCAGAGCAATGGCCTGCTCTCGGTCGACACCCTCACCATGGTGGAGGGGGCGATCAAGGTCACCGAGCTGGATGTCGACGATGTCATGGTGCCACGCGCGCAGATCGTGATGCTCGCGGCGGACTCCTCTTTGTCCGACCTGCTGGCCACCGTGGTCGAATCCGGCCACTCGCGCTTCCCCGTACATGGCGAGGACAAGGACGAGATCCTCGGCATCCTGCTGGCCAAGGATCTGCTGAAATACTTCGGCGCGACCGAACACTTCGACATCCGCGCGATCCTGCGCCCGGCGGTATTGATCCCCGAGTCGATGAAGCTCAACGTGCTGCTGGAGGAATTCCGCCTCAGCCGCAACCATATGGCGCTGGTGGTCAACGAATACGGCGGCGTCGCCGGCCTGGTGACCATCGAGGATGTGCTGGAGGAAATCGTCGGCGAGATCGACGACGAGCACGACGACGAGGAAGAGCCCGAGCTGATGCACGAACAGCCCGGCGGCGACTGGCTGGTCAGCGCGCTGACCCCGATCGAGGATTTCAACGATCAGACCGGTGCCGGCTTCCCCGACGAGGAATACGACACCGTCGGCGGCATGGTCACCGCCGAATTCGGCCACCTGCCCGAGGTCGGCGAAGAAGTCGCGATGGGCGACTACCTGTTCCACGTCACCGCCGCGGACGACCGCCGCGTGCAGCAGTTCCGCGTGGTCAGGCAGCCCGGCCTGATGGCTTCCTGACCCTGCACATGGATTTGCTCCGTCGCGTGACCTTGCTGCTTGCCCTGCTCGTGCTCGCCGCACTGGCACCGGCACGCGCCGGCATCGCCGAGGCGCCCGGCGCCGATCTCGAAGTGTCGCTGGTGACCTACGGCCCAGGCGACATCTACTGGGAGCGTTTCGGCCACGACGCCATCGAGGTGCGCGATCGGGTCTCGGGCGAGTCGGTCAATTTCAACTACGGCGTGTTCGACTTCGAGGAGAAGAACTTCCTGCTGAACTTCGCGCGCGGCCGCATGCACTACATGATGGACGCCGAAGCCAGCGCGCCGGAGGAGGCCTACTATGCCGAGGTCGGCCGCTCGGTGACGCGCCAGCGACTGGCGCTGGACGCCGACCAGGCCGCCCATCTGCGCGACGACCTGCTGTGGAACCTGCGCCCGCAGAACGCCGTCTACGACTACGACTATTACGCCGACAACTGCACCACCCGTGTGCGCGACGCCTTCGATCGCGCACTCGACGGCGCCGTGAAAAACCAGCTGCAGGCGCATGCGGGCGAATTCACCTATCGCCAGCAGACGGTGCGGCTGATGAGCGCGCAACCCTGGCTGATGCTGATGCTGGACCTGGGCCTGGGCCCCTATGCCGACCAGCCGCTGACGGCGTGGCAGGAAAGTTTCCTGCCCGCCGTGCTGCAGGCCCGACTGCGCCAGGTGCGGATCACCGGGCCGGGCGGCAGCCGACCGCTGGTGCAGGACGAGCGCGTGATCTCGCCCAACCGCCTCGTCCCGCCGCCGTCCTCGCCGCCCGACCTGCGCCTGCCATTGGGTGCGGCGGGCCTGCTGCTGGGCGCGTTGCTGCTGGCCACGCGATGGTGGTGGCCGACCGGCCACGCCCTGCTCGGCACGCTGTTCCTGCTGCTGGCCGGTGCTGTCGGCGTGGTGTTGCTGGGCTTGTGGACGCTGACCACGCACCATTCCGCCTGGGCCAACGCCAACCTGCTGCTGTTCAATCCGCTGGCGTGGTTGCTGCTGCCCGCGTTGTGGCGCACGCGCCGCGGCTTCGCCGCCTCGCGCTTCGTCGACGGCCTGATCGTGTTGCAGCTGTTCGCCCTGCTCGCCGCGCTCGCGCTGCACCTGTTGCCCGGCACCGTGCAGCAGAACCAGCCGTGGCTGCTGTTCGCCCTGCCGTGCTGGCTGGCGCTGGCATGGAGCTTGCGCCGCAAGCCCTGATTCCCTCGCGCGCGCCCGCGTTGCCCCGCCCCGGTCGGCACGGCATCATGGGGCATGAATTCCACCCCGCCACCACCTGCTGCACCCGCGCCTTCCGCTGAGCCGATGGTGGTCAACTGCATCGCCTACCAGCGCGATGGCGCGCGCATCGGCGAAATCGGCCTGGACGCCATCAGCGACGTGCTGGCGAGCCCGGACACCTTCGTCTGGGTCGGCCTGCACGAGCCGGACGAGCCGCTGCTGGAAAAACTCCAGGAAGAGTTCTGCCTGCACGACCTGGCCATCGAAGACGCGCACAACGCGCACCAGCGCACCAAGATCGAGACCTACGGCGACTCGCTGTTCCTGGTGGTGCAGACCGCGCAGCTGATCGAGGCCGAGCTGAAATTCGGCGAGACGCAGATCTTTCTCGGCGCGCGCTACCTGGTCACCGTGCGCCACGGCGCCTCGCTCTCGTACGCGCCGGCCCGGCGCGCCTGCGAGAACGTGCCCGAGCTGCTCGCCAACGGGCCCAGCTACGGCCTCTATGGCGTGCTGGACCTGATCGTGGACAACCTGCTGCCCATCGTGCGCGACTTCCGCGAGGAGCTGGGTCTGCTCGAGCAGGACATCTTTGCCGAGACCTTCAAGCGCAGCACGGTGCACCGGCTGTACGACATGCAGCGCGACCTGATGACGCTGCGCCTGGCGGTGGCCCCGCTGCAGGACATCACCAGTCAGCTGGTGCGGCTGCACCAGGGCCTGATCCCCGACGAATTGCGGCCGTATTTTCGCGACGTCTACGACCACGTGTTCCGTGTCAACGAATCGATCAGCGCGATGCGCGAAATGCTCACCGCCGCGATCAACGTCAACCTCTCGCTGGTCACCTTCGGCCAGAACGAGGTGATGAAGAAACTCGCCGGCTGGGCCGCCATGCTGGCCGCGCCGACCCTGCTGACCAGCTGGTACGGCATGAATTTCCAGCACATGCCCGAGCTGGGCCAGCCATGGGCGTACCCGGCGATCATCGTGGTGATGGCCAGCGTGGTGGGCGGCATCTACGCCGCACTCAAGCACAACAGGTGGCTGTGACGCCCCGGCCAGTCCCGCGGGCGGCCTGAACCTTCCCACGCGGCGCGCCGGCGCCGCCCTTCTGTCGGGGTCCGGCACCGCCGGCAGGCGACGTGGCCGCGCACCCTAAAGATTTCGCCGGATCGGCCGAACAATGGGTACCCACCTCTCAATCTCAGGGGATGCATCGACCCATGAAAACTCTGCTCATGACCACCGCGCTGCTGCTGGCCCCCATGGCCGTCCACGCGGAATGCACCATCAAGGATTTCGCGATCACCGAGTTCACCCCGTCCGCCGCCAGCGGCATGGCCGGCAAGCTGAGCCTGCGCGGCCAGCTGGTGAACAGCTGCGCCACGCCGTCGGCGGCGCAGATCCGCATCGAGCTGAAGGACGACGCGGGCAACGTCCTGCAGTCCAAGCAGGCCTGGCCGGCCGGCACCTCCAACATCACGCCGGGCCAGTCGGTGTCCTTCGACCTTGGCCGCCTGTTCCATTACGAGCGCAACATCGCCAGCTTCACCGCCAGCGTGGTGAAGGTCCGCTCCTGGTAAGTCGGCCGGTTCCGCTGTCACGCAAAAGGCTCCGCGAGGAGCCTTTTTGCTGGGTGGCAAACGTGTTCGCGTCGCCCGACAGAACTGCAGGAGCCCGCTCGCGGGCGATGCTTTTGCGAATCCCGAATCCCGGCAAAAGCACCGTCCGCGAGCGGGCTCCTGCAGAAAGAATGCAGCTGGCCCGCCCCGACAGCCAAGGTGCTCCTCAGTGCAGCACGAACAGCTTGTCGAACCCCGCCACGCGCAGGGTGCCGCGCAGTTCGGTGCCGGCATTGACGATGCGGATGTCGGCATGGTCGGCGCCGGCGTGCTCGCGCAGCAGCAGCAGCATGCCCAGCGCAGAGCTGTCCATGTGGGTGACTTCGGCCAGGTCGATCAGGTAGCTGCGCGCCACGCGGCCGGCGCCGAGGCAGGCATCGTGGAATTCGCGGTGGATGCTGAAATCGAAGCGTTCGCCCAGTTGCAGGCTGAGGCAGTCGCTTTCGGCGTCGTGGTGAACAATCATGGCCAATCCTCAGAAAAGTTCGATTTCGCCGGCGTCCATGCTGCTCTGCAGGGCCGGGCCGCGCGAGCGCAGGCGCGCCTTTTCGCGTTGCACCGCGAGGCGTGAGCGCACGCGTCGCGCGCGTTCGTCCAGCGCCTCGGCGTCCATCGACGCGCAGGCCAGCTCCTCGATGTCGCGGGTGCAGTCGGCGGTGATCTCCTGCAGTTCCACCAGCCGCGCGCGGGTCTGCGTGATCAGCTGGCTCAGGATGTCCTCGAACTGCAGCGAACGGATGGTGGTGGAGACGTCGCTGCCCAGGCCGCGGTTGATCTCCACCACCTGGTCGGCCACCGCGCTGGTGCGTGCGTCGGACTCGGTGACGTGGGCCATCATCGCGTCGATGCCGCCCTTGGCCGACAGCGCCACGTTGAGATCCTGCGAAGCCATCGTGCCGACCAGGCCGCGCAGCTGCTCCATCGCGGCGCGCGCGCGCTCGACGTGGCTGCCGATCTGTTCGTTGAACTGGTTGGAGTTGCTGGCCAGGTTGCGGATTTCGCCCGCCACCACGGCGAAGCCGCGACCGGATTCGCCCGCGCGCGCCGCCTCGATCGCGGCGTTGAGCGCCAGCAGGTTGGTCTCCTCGGCGATCGTGTTGACGTTCTTCAGCAGGCCGAACACCGCATCCATTTCCTTGGCCATGCCGTCGATGCGGTAGACGATGCGCAGGCTCTCGCGCGACATCTGCACGATCATGCCGACGAAGTGCTCCAGCAGGTCGCCGGTGCGGCTGGCGAAATCCTGGATCGACACGCCGCCGTCCTGCACCTCGATGATCTGCTTGAGCAGCGACTGCTGCAGCGCGGTCTTGTTGGAGAGGCCGTCGAAGCCGCCGCCGAGTTCGGACACGGCATCGCGCAGCAGGCCCAGGCCCTGGTGCAGTTCGCGACTGGCGTGGCCGAGTTCGTCGACCAGCGCGCCGCGCACGTCTTCCAGCGCCTCGCGCACCGGCCCGGCGTGGCTCGCCGGCGCCGGCTCGGCGGCCGGTGCGGCGCGGTGGCGCGTTTCCACGATCCACACCACGGTCAGCAGCACCACCAGCAGCGGCGCCAGCCAGGCCGGATGCCACAGCAGCGACAGCCCCAGGGCCAGCGCACTGGCGGCGACGCCGACGAGTGGGCGACCGGCAAGAACGGAGGGCGTGAAAGTCATGATCGAATCCCCGGATCAGGCGCGCATGGCGCCGGCGAGCGGTTGGTGTGCCAGCGCCAGCAGGCGCGGCGCGATATGGTCCAGCGGCAGCATTTCGGCGGCGGCGCCGAGTTTCCGGGCGGCGCCGGGCATGCCCCACACCACCGAACTGGCCTCGTCCTGCACCAGCGTGGCGGCGCCGGTCTGGCGCAGCTCGAGCAGGCCGCGGGCGCCGTCGTCGCCCATGCCGGTCAGCAGCGCGGCGATGGTGGCGGCGCCGGCGCTGGCGGCCAGCGAGCGGAACAGCACGTCGACGCTGGGCTTGTGCCGGTTCACCGGCGGGCCGTCGTGCAGGCGGCAGACGTATTTCGCGCCATCCCACATCGCCAGCAGGTGCTGACTGCCGGGTGCGATGTAGGCATGACCGGACTGGATCGGCTGGCCGTCCTGCGCCTCGCACACGCGCATCGCCGAACAGCGATCCATGCGCGCGGCGAACGGGCCGCTGAACGCGGCCGGGATGTGCTGGGTGACCAGGATCGGCGGCGCGTCCGGCGGCATCGCCTCCAGCACCACGCGCACCGCCTCGGTGCCGCCGGTGGAAGCGCCGATGGCGATGATCGGGCTGCCGCCGCGGCTGCCGGCGGTCTGTGCCCGCGGCAGCACGGCGTCGGCGGAGAGGCGCGGCGCCACGTCCAGCTTGCGCACCGTGGTCCGCGCACGCGGGCGGGTGCGGGCGGCGAGCTTCACCTTGTCGCAGATCTCCTGCGCGCATTCGCCGAAGCGGCTGGCCAGGTCGTGGTCGGGCTTGGCGAAGAAATCCACCGCACCCATTTCCAGTGCGCGCAGGGTGACGTCGGCGCCTTCCACGGTCAGCGACGACACCATCACCACCGGCATCGGCCGCAGCCGCATCAGGTTTTCCAGGAAGGTGATGCCGTCCATGCGCGGCATCTCCACGTCAAGGGTCAGCACGTCGGGGTTGAGCTGCTTGATCTTCTCGCGGGCGATCAGCGGATCGGCGGCGGTGCCGACCACCTCGATCTCCGGATCGCAGGCAAGCATCGTCGACATCAGCTTGCGCACCAATGCGGAATCGTCGATCACCAGAACGCGCACCCTAGTCATTGCCTGCTTCTCTGCCTTGTCTTGTCGAGGGTGGCGCGGAACGAGCCGCGAGCGCGGTGGCGGAAGCGGCGCGGCCACTTCCCAGCCCGCCGCCCGCCACTAGAACAGCTCCACCTCACCCTTTATCGGATCGTTTGCCAAACGCTTGAGGTAACCGCTCTCGCCTGCCACCAGCGCCACGTCGTCGCTGCGCCGCAACTGGCGCACGCGAGCGCGGCCGCTGTGCGGGAAGAACTGCACCTGGCGCGGAAACACGTCACCGAGGTCCGAAGCCACCAGCTCCAGGCTCTCCGCCGCGATGTAGCGGCGCACGAACTCGATGTTGCGCTGGCCCACGTCGCTCATGCGCGCCAGCACGCGGCCGCCGCCGAACACCTTCACGCGCAGGTCGGCGCGCTGGCCGCCGGCCTTGAGGATCGCGTTGATCAGCTGCTCCATCGCGTCCGAGCCGTAGCGCGCCGCGCGGCCCACGGTGGAGGACCAGTTGTCGCGCTCGCCGACCGGTTCGGGCAGCATGAAATGGTTCATGCCGCCGATGCCTCGGCGCACGTCGTGGATGCAGGCGGAGACGCACGAGCCCAGCACGGTGCTGAGCATTTCTTCCTGGTCGCTGACGTAGAACTCGCCGGGCAGCACCTTGACCGTCATGCAGCCCTGCGCCGGGTCCCAGAAGCGCCGCAGGTGCTCGAAGCCCGGCGGCGCCGCCGAAATCGCGGGCGCCTTGCGTCGATCGGCCAGCCGCACGTCCATCAAACGCGTTTCCGGTAGACCGTACGGCCGATCAGTTCGAAATCCTCGCTGATGCCGTGCAGCGACTCGCTGTGGCCCAGGAACAGGTAGCCGCCGGTCGGCAGCAGCTCCGCGTAGCGGCGAAACAGGCGCTGCTTGGTCGGCTGATCGAAATAGATCACCACGTTGCGGCAGAAGATCGCGTCGAACGGGCCTTTCATCGGCCAGTCGTGCAGCAGGTTCAACGGCTGGATGGTGACCAGCTCGCGCAGCTTCGGGTGCACGCTGGCCAGGCCTTCGTACTCGCCCGAGCCGCGCAGCATCCAGCGGCGGCGATGGGCGTCGCTGATGCCGCCGAGGCGGTCCAGCGGATAGACGCCGCGGCGCGCGGTCTCCAGTGCCTGCGGCGACAGGTCGGTGGCGAGGATCTTCGCGTCCACGCCATTGGCACCGTGCTGCTCGATCGCCTCGGCCAGCACCATCGCCAGCGCGTAGGGTTCCTCGCCGGTGGAGCAGCCGGCCGACCAGATGCGCAGGCGCTCGCCGTTGCGACGCTTGTCTTCCAGCCAGCGCGGCAGCAGCTCGGCGACCAGCAGGTCGTAATGGTGCGCCTCCCGGAAGAACGAGGTCACATTGGTACTGATGACGCTGGCCAGTTCGCCCAGTTCGCTTTGCGGATCGCGCTGCAGCAGCTCGCAGTAACTGCTGAACTGCTGCAGGCCCAGCGCGCGCAGGCGGCGGAACAAGCGCCCCTGTACCAGCTGGCGCTTGTGCTCGCCCAGCGAGATGCCGCAGTGCGTGTAGACGAACTTGCGCAGGAACTCGAACTCGCTGTCACCCAGGCGCGGACCGCCGGCGACCTCGGCGACGGGCATGTCGACCGTCGCGTGCATGCTCAGAACTCCTTCCATGCACCGGCCGCGGCGGCGTCCGCCTCGGCCATGGCGCGCGCCGGTTGCGCCTTGCGCACGGCGGCCAGCACGGCGGCAGTCTCCACGGCAGCGGCGGCCGCGACCGGCGCCTTCGCCGGGGCCGCCTGGCCGCTGTCGGCGATCTGGAAGAACGCCACCTGGCGCGCCAGTTCGTCGGCCTGCTCGTGCATCGCGCGGGCGGCGGCCGAGGCTTCCTCGACCAGCGCGGCGTTCTGCTGGGTCATTTCGTCCATCTGCATCACGGCGTTGTTGACCTGGTCGATGCCGGCGGACTGCTCATGGCTGGCTGCGGCGATCTCGGCCACGATGTCGGTGACTTTCTTCACGCTGTCGACGATCTCGGCCAGCGCCTTGCCGGACTGGTTGACCAGCTCGGAGCCGGTACGCACCTTCTCTTCGCTGTCGCTGATCAGGCCCTTGATTTCCTTCGCCGCGCCGGCGCTGCGCTGGGCCAGGCTGCGCACTTCAGTGGCCACCACGGCGAAGCCGCGGCCCTGCTCGCCGGCGCGTGCCGCTTCCACCGCCGCGTTGAGGGCCAGCAGGTTGGTCTGGAAGGCGATCTCCTGGATCAGCCCCACGATGTCGCCGATCTTGCGGCTGGAGGCGTCGATCTCGGTCATCGCCACGATCGCCTTGCCGGCGACCTCGCCGCCGCGCTCGGCCTGCTCGCGGGCGCCGCGGGCGAGCTGGTTGGCGTGGCTCGCGTTCTCGGCGTTCTGCTTCACGGTGGAGGTCATCTCCTCCATCGAGGAGGCGGTTTCCTCCAGGCTGGAGGCCTGCTCCTGGGTGCGCTGGCTGAGGTCGTCGTTGCCGCGCGCGATCTGCTGCGCGGCGGTGCTCACCGCATCCGAGCCCATCCGCACCTCACCGACGATCTCGCTCAGGCGCTGGTCCATGTTGCGGAAGGCGAGCAGCAGGCGGCCGAACTCGTCCTTGCGGTTCACGCGGATGTCATGGCCAAGCTTGCCCTCGCCGATGTCGTCGGCGATCTTGACCGCATGCCGCAGCGCACCGGTGATCGAGCGGATCAGCCGCGCCGCCACGAACAGCGCCAGCAGCAGGCCGGCGACCAGCGCCGACAGGGTGGTGGCCTGCACGAAGCCGTAACGCTTGAGCTGCGTCTGGTAGATGTCGCGTACCTCGTCGCCCTGCGCGGTGACCAGCTTGTCCAGCGTGTCCTGGCGCATCATCAGCAACGGGCGCAGCTGCATGTCCATCATGTCGGCGGTGCCGGTATCGGCGGCGTTGAGCCCGTCGTAGATCTCCTTCAGCGCGTCGTCGTAATCCGACGTGGTGTCGTTGTAGTCCTTGTATTTCTTGAGGATCTCCGGACTCAGGCGGATCGCAGCCAGCTTCTTGTTGATCGCCGCGATGTCCTTCTGGATCTGCTCCGACTCGGCAACTTTCTGCTTCACCTGGTCGGGCTTGTCGATCGCGCCGGCAGCTTCGCCCAGCACGATGAAGTTCATCAGCGATTTGGCGCGCAGCTGGCCCATCAGGCTGGCGGGCACCATCGCCTCCTCGTAACTCGTGCGCATGCCCTCGTTCTGCCAGGACATCACGCCCAGCCCGATCGCCGCACCGGCCACCAGCATCGCGCCGAGCAGCGCGAACACGCCGACAAGGCGCGCCTTGACGGTGAGGGTGGGCACCTTGGCAAATCGTGCCAGCACTTTCTTGATCTTCATGAGCATTCCCCGATTCAGGCGGCAACTTCGACTTCGCGGACATGCGGCAGCGCCGCGTCCAGGGTTTCCACGTCTTCCGGACGCATCAGCTTGTCCACGTCCAGCAGCATCACCATGCGTTCGACATGGGTAGCCAGACCTTTCAGGTAACGGGTGTCCACCACGGCGCCCATGTCGGGCACCGGCTTGATCGCGGCCGGGTCGATGTCGACCACGTCGGAGACGGCATCGACCACGATGCCGAACAACCGCTCGGCGACCGCCACGATGATCACCACCGTGCTGTCGCCATAGCTCTCGCGCTCCAGGCCGAAGCGCAGGCGCAGATCCATGATCGGCACGATCGCGCCGCGCAGGTTGAGCACGCCGAGCAGGTAGTCGGGCGTTTGCGGGATGCGCGTCACGCGCGACCAGCCGCGAATTTCGCGCACCGACAGGATGTCGACGCCGTATTCCTCGCCCGCCAGGTTGAACGTCAGCTGCTGCACCGTCGGTGCCGCGCCATCGGTGTTCTCGTGCATGAGCCTGCTACCTCGTGATCGGCGATTGCGGTCGCCTTGCCGCCATCACCTGTGTCGGCACGGCGACAGGAAACTTGAGCGGAAAGCGAACGCGGCAGCGGTTGCCGCGCCATGCGGAAGCCACGCGCGGCCCCGCCATCGGCCAGCCCGCAGGCAGGCGAGCGCCCGGTGGAGGGCCGCGAAGCGGAGAATCAGAACTCCGTCCAGGCGCCGGCGGCCGCCGCGCGCCGCGGCGCCGGTTCGGCAGCATGCGCCACCGCCTTGCGCGGCAACGCCACCACGCGCGCCGACTCCGGCGCCGCCGTGGGCGCCTGCGCATCGGACGGCGCGCCACCGAGCTGGAAGAACTTCATCTGCCGCTGCAGTTCCAGCGCCTGCTCCTGCATCGCCCGCGCGGCGGCGGCGGCCTCCTCGACCAGCGCCGCGTTCTGCTGGGTGACTTCGTCCATCTGCATCACGGCGCGGTTGACCTGGTCGATGCCGGCGGACTGCTCGTGGCTGGCCGCTGCGATCTCGGCGACGATGTCGGTGACTTTCTTCACGCTCTCCACGATGCCGGTCAGCGCCGCGCCCGACTGGTCGACCAGCGCACTGCCGGCCTGCACCCGCTGCACGCTTTCGTTGATCAGCCCCTTGATCTCCTTCGCTGCCGCCGCGCTGCGCTGGGACAGACTGCGCACCTCGCTGGCCACCACCGCAAAGCCGCGGCCCTGCTCGCCGGCACGCGCCGCTTCCACCGCGGCGTTGAGCGACAGCAGGTTGGTCTGGAACGCGATCTCGTCGATCAGTCCCACGATGTCGGCGATCTTGCGGCTGGAGGCGTTGATCTCGTCCATCGCCGCCACGGCCTGCGCGGCTACTTCGCCGCCGCGTTCCGCCTGCTCGCGCGCACCGGTGGCGAGCTGGTTGGCGTAGCTGGCGTTCTCGGCGTTCTGCTTGACAGTGGAGGTCATCTCCTCCATCGAGGCGGCGGTCTCCTCCAGGCTGGAGGCCTGCTCCTGCGTGCGCTGGCTCAGGTCGTCGTTGCCCTTGGCGATCTGCTGCGCCGCGCTGCTCACCGCCTGCGAACCATGTTGCACTTCGCCGACGATGCCGATCAGCCGGTCGCGCATGCGCACCAGCTCGGCCAGCAGGCTGCCGACGGCAAACGTCTTGCCGCCATCATCCTTGCCCAGGTCGCCATTGGCGATGCGCGTGGCCATGGCCACCGCGAAGCCCGGCTCGCCGCCGATGCTGCGGCGGATGCTGCGCATCGACAGCCACACCAGCCCGATCACCAGCAATGCCAGCAATCCCGCCTTGCCCAGGTTCAGCGCGAGGGTCTGGCGGAACTGCGCATCGATGTCGTCGAAATAGGCGCCGGCGCCGAAGTGCATGCCCCACGGCTGGTAGCGCTCGGAGTAGGTCACCTTGCCCACGATCTTCTTGCTGCTTGGCTTGAGCCAGTCGTAGTAGGTCAGTCCGCTGCCGTCCTTCATGTCGATGGCGTGCATCGCCTGGAAGATCGGCTTGCCGTTCTGGTCGGTCATCTCGCGCACGCTGGTGCCCAGCTTGTCCAGCATCACCGGATGCGAGGTCAGCGTGTAGTTGTCGTCGAACGCGAAGACGTAACCGGCTCCCTTGTTCCACTGCATATCGTGGATCTGGGCCAGTGCGCGCTTCTGTGCCTCCGCTTCGTCGAACTCGCCTTTTCCCGCGCGTTCGTGGAACGCGGCAGCCACCGACACGGCCGACTCGATCTGGCTGCGCAACAGGCTTTGGAGCCCGTCCATCTGACCGGCGCGATTTTGCAGCGCATTCATCACGGTGAGGCCGAACAGGCCCAGCACGACCACCGACACGACCAGTACCAGCCGTGCGTTCAGGCTGAGCCGATCAAAGAAACCGCGTATCGCCGACAACATCTCGAATACCTCGAAGAGAAGGCCCGCCGGCCACCATGACCGCGCGGGGCGGCGCGCAGAGGCGCCGTAACACTCGCTGGCGAACGCATCCCGGTTCGTCGGCACTTTTCAGGAAGCGCCTGTGGCGGCGCTGTCGCAGCGGCGGCGTTCACGCCGCCTTGCTGCGCTGACCCAACCGCACCACGCCACTGACGTCGACGATCAGCGCCACCGAACCATCGCTGAGGATGGTGGCGCCGGAAATGCCCTGCACGCGCTGGTAATGCGCCTCCAGCGACTTCACCACCGCCTGCTGCTGGCCGAGCAGGTCGTCCACCAGCAGGCCCACGCGACGCCCCTCTTCCTCGACCACCACCACGATGCCGCGCTCGATCTCGGTGACCGCCGCGCTGCAGCCGAACGCGCGGTGCAGGCGCATGATCGGCAGGTACTCGTTGCGGAAATGGAACACCTCGCCGCCGCCGGCGATCTTGCGCACCATCTCCGGGCGCAGCCGCAGCGACTCGACGATGGAGATCAGCGGCACGATGTAGCGCTCCTCGCCCACCGCGGTGACCAGGCCGTCGATGATGGCCAGCGTCAGCGGCAGCGCGATGGTGAACACGCTGCCCTTGCCGCTCTGGCTGCGCACGCCGACGCTGCCGCCGAGGTCGCGCACGTTGCGGCGCACGACATCCATGCCCACGCCCCGGCCGGACAGGTCGGTGGCCTGCGCGGCGGTGGAGAAGCCCGGCTGGAAGATCAGCTCGGCCACTTCGGCATCGTCCACTTCCTGGCCGGGGCGGATCAGGCCGCGTTGCTCGGCCTTGGCCACGATGGCGGCGCGGTTGAGGCCGGCGCCGTCGTCGCTGATCTGCACCACGATGTTGCCGCCTTCGTGGTAGGCGTCCAGCCGCAAGGTGCCGGTTTCGTTCTTGCCGGCGGCGCGGCGCTGCTCCGGCGATTCCAGGCCGTGGTCGATCGCATTGCGCACCAGGTGTACCAGCGGATCGCCGATCTTTTCCAGCACCGTCTTGTCCAGCTCGGTGTGCTCGCCGTGCAGTTCCAGCTTCACCTGCTTGCCGAGCTTGCGCTCCAGGTCGCGTACCAGCCGCGGGAAGCGGTTGAACACCGAACCGATCGGCAGCATGCGGATGCGCATCACGCTCTCCTGCAGCTCGCGCGTGTTGCGCTCCAGCTGCAGCAGGCCCTCGCGCAGGCGTTCGAGCTGCGAGAGGTGGAAATGTTCGCCGATGTCGCTGAGCATCGACTGGGTAATCACCAGTTCGCCCATCATGTTGATCAGCGCATCGACCTTGTCGATGCCGACGCGGATGGAGCTGCCCTCGCTGCTCGCGGCCGCCGTTTCGCGGACCGGGCGCGGCGCGCTGGCAGGCGCGGGGCTGGCGGCGGGGGCGGCGACCGGTGGCGCGATGAGGGTCGGCGCGACCGCAACGGGCGCGGCAGGCGCGGCGGCGATCGGCTCGATCGCCAGCTCGCAGTCGCCCTCGACCCAGTCGAACACCGCGGCCACGTCCGCGCGCGCCACGGCGCCATGCAGGCGCAATTCCCAGCCCAGCCAGCATTGGCCCGGATCGAGTTCGGCCAGCTGCGTCGGCGCCGCCTCGACCACGAAGGCGCGGCACACGTCGAGCCGCCCAAGCTGCTGCAGCTCGCGGAACAGGCGCAGCGGGTCGTTGCCGGTCTGCAACAGGTGCGGCAAGGCCACGAAGCGGATCGCCCAGCCGTCCACGCTCGCTGCCGCGGGGGGCGTCGCGGCCGGCACGGGGGCCGCTTCGCCGCTGACCAGGCGCACCAGTTCGCCGCGCAGCGCCTCGCTGTCGGCGTCGGCCGCGGGCAGGCCGTGGCTGGTGTGATCGAGCATCGCGCGCAGGCAATCCACCGAGCGCAGCAGCAGATCGATCAGTTCGCCGTCCACGCCGCGACGCTCGCTGCGCACTTCCTCCAGCAACGATTCGGCCACGTGGGTGAACGCAGCCACCTCGGCAAAGCCGAACGTGGCCGCGCCGCCCTTGATCGAGTGCGCGGCGCGGAAGATGGTGTGCACCAGCTCATGGTCGGTCGAGCCCGAATCCAGCGCGAGCAACGCCGCCTCCATCGCGTCCAGCCCTTCCAGGCTCTCCTCGAAAAAGGTCTTGTGGAACTGGGTCAGGTCGACGGCGCCCATCGGTATTCCTTCAGCCGAGCACGCGCTTGACGGTGGCCAGCAGCTGTTCGGGGTCGAACGGCTTGACCAGCCAGCCGGTGGCGCCGGCGGCCTTGCCTTCCATCTTTTTCTCGGTGTGCGATTCGGTGGTCAGCATCAGGATCGGCACGCCCTTGTACGCATCCAGCGCGCGCAGCTGGCGCACCATCGCGATGCCGTCCATCACCGGCATGTTGACGTCCGCCAGCACCAGCTCGAACGCGCTGCCGCGGGCGGCATCCAGCGCCAGCTGGCCGTTCTCCGCCTCGGTTACCTCGTGGCCGGCGCCGCGCAGGGTGAACGCCACCATGCCCCGCATCGAGGCCGAATCGTCTACCGCGAGAATCTTTGCCATGCTGCCACCTCGTATCAGGCCGACGTCGCCGTCGGCAGGTTCAATGACTGTTCCAGCCCGAGCAGGGCCGCCGCCTCGCGCAGGACCTCGTTGGCGCCGCGCCAGGCCAGCGCGCCGCCGTTGTGCTCCAGCTCGCGCCGGAACAACACCAGCAACTGCAACGCGGCGGTGTCGACGCGCTCGAGCGCCTGCGCGTCGATCACGATGTCGCCGTGCAGCAGCACCTGCTGCAGCTGCGCCTTCAACTCCGCCTGCGCCGCCAGCCGGCAATCCGCCGGCAGGCAGACCACCGCAGCCTCATCGGCGACCGCTGCTGGCTGCTTGTTCTTCGCCGTCCGTTTGCCGCCCATGTCGATGACTCCGCTCGCGCCGTTGTGCGCCCACGCTTGCTCTATCGGCCGCGAGGCGGAACGCTTTAGCGCATGTCGCTCCCGCCCGCGAGCGACGCCTTTGCCTTTGCCTTTGCGATTCCCCATTCCCTATTCCCGCGCTCAAGTATTTCCGTCAGCGGCCGATGACCTTCGCGACCGCCGCCTTTCCCATCCGCGCCAGGCGCAGGAACCACGCTTGAACATCCCACCGATCAGCCTCGCCGCGCTTACCTGGGCTGGTGCCGCCTCCGGCACCACCGCCCAGAGCTGGCGCATCGGCACGGTGCTGGCGGCGCGCCCGCTGGGCGTGAATCCGCAAGGCCTGCTGGTATTGCAGATCGGCGCGCTCACCGTGGAGGCGGATGTCTCGCACAGCCAGTTGCCGGCGCAGTTCCAGGTGCGCGTGCTGAGCCTGGGTGCGCAGCCGCAACTGGAGGTGCTCAGCCAGGCGGCGGATCCGACTTTCCAGCGCATGCTGCGCGAACGCCTGCCGCAGCAGAACGGCTACACGCCGCTGCTTTCCACGCTCTCCGCGCTGGCGCAGCGGCCGGCGCTGCGCCAGTTGCCGGCCGACGTGCGCACCGCGCTGGCGGTGCTGGAGCAGGCGCTGCGCACGCCGGCGGAGATCACCCGCGGCGACGGCTTGCGCGAAGCGATCCGGCGCAGCGGCCTGTTCTTCGAATCACGACTGCTGCAGCCGCGCCCCGGCCAGCCGATGCCGCCCGCCGATGACTGGAAGGGCGCCCTGCTGCGCCTGGCCGGCCTGCTCGACCGTCGCGCCCCGCCGCCACCGCCGCCGGACCGCGGCGACGCCGCCCCGCCCTTGCTGCAACGCGCGCTGCAGTCGCAGCCGCGCCTGCCGCTGCCGTTGCCGGTGCTGACCGGCGATGACGACGTGGCCCAGTTGCTGCGCCGCCTGCACGGCGACGTCAAGGCCGCGCTGGCGCGCATCGAGGTGGCGCAGCTCGATGCCACTGCCCACCCTGCCTCGGCGTGGATCATCGAGGTTCCGCTGCTGGGCAAGGACGGCCACGACGTGCTGCAGATCAAGCTGGAGTTCGGCACCGACGGCACCGAGGGCAGCAAGGGCTGGACCCTGGGCTTCGCGCTGGACCTGCCCCCGCTGGGCCCGGTGCAGGGTGAGCTGCAGTTGAACGAGCCGCGGCTGTCGGTGCGCCTGTGGGCCGAGCGCATCGAGACCGCGCAGAAACTGGAGCGCCAGTTCACCCCGCTGCGCCAGCGGCTGGCCGCCTGCGGCGTGCTGCTCGACCAGTTGAGCTGCCAGGTCGGCATACCCAACCCGCCGGGCAGTGGCGCCCTGCTGCTGAAGGCCACCGCATGAACGAGCAGTCGCCACCGAAGCGGGTCAGCCTGCGCCTGGCCAGCGCCGGCGAAGAAACCGCACCGATGTCGCCGCAGTCGCTGGAACTGCTGCTGGCGCGGGCCCGCGAGCTGGGCGTGCCGCTGCACCACGACGCCCAGATCGCCGCCCTGCTGGCCACGTTGCGCTTGCGCGACGACATCCCCGTGCAGCTCTACGCCGCCGCTGCCTCGGTGCTGGCGACGATCTACGACGCGGCTGAAGAATAGGCGCGAGGCGCGCCGGCCGACCCGGAAACGGCAGGAGAGCGCAACACCGGCACGCTGATTCCAGCCGATGTCAGGAACCGGCCGGATGCATCTGCATGACCAGCCGCGCCTCGTCGCGCGACAGGCCGCAGCGGCTTACCAGCTGGTCGAGGTCGACGCCTTCGCGGGCCAGTTGCTGGGCCAGCTCGTAGGACTGGCGCGTGGGCGGCGGTTGCTGCTCGGCGTGGCGGATCTGCCGCTCGACGCGGCCGAGCGCGGCGACCAGCATCGAAGTCGGCACGTCGGTGACGCCGTGGGCGGTGTCATGCACGACCTGTTCGACGCGCTGCTGCAGCTGCAACGAGTGTTGCCACAGCCGGTACAGCACGGTGCACTGGACCAGCGCCAGCACCAGCAGCACCCCCATCCCGATCTCAAGCCACATGGCCCGCTTCTCCCCCCAGTCGACACAACCGGCATACATCAAGCAGGGCCACGAATCCGCCTTGCCATGACAGTATGCCCGTGACCGGGTCGTCGCGGCGGCTGGCGCGGCCGGGCGGCGGGGGTTCGATCTCGATGCCGTCGGTGTGCAGCAGTTCGCCAACCGCGCCCACGCGCAGGCCGACCAGGTGTTCGGCGTGGGCCAGCATCACGATGCGCACGCTGGCCGGATCTAGCGGCGCGTTGGCCACGCCCATGCGGCGACGGCCATCGAGTACCGGCACGATGCGGCCGCGCAGATGGCGTACGCCGAGCACGTCGGCGGCGGCGCCGGGGACGGGGGTGATGTCGCCGTCGCGGATCACCTCGTTCACCGCTTGCAGCGGCGCGGCGTAAAGCTGCGTGCCGATGCGGAACGACAGCCACTGCCCGGCGGCAGCGACGGGTGCGCAGGCGGGCGCGTTCATGGGCAGGGTCCGGCAAGGTTGAACAGAGGCATGGTGCTTACCGATCCGGGCTGAGGTTGCGCGCGACCGGCGGCGGCGCATCGGCGGGCACGGCGGGCGTGACCGCGGCAGGCAGCGGGTCGGCGGGATGGACGGCGATCACCGCGGGCACGACCGGCAGCCGGCCTGCCCCGCCGGCCGCAGCGGGTGCAGGCGCGGGTGCCGCAGCATTCGCGACGGGCGCCGCGGCCGGGCCGGCCAGCTCGCTCCATCGCTGCGCATCGAGCTGCTGGCGCGGCTCGCCCGTGCGCTCGTTCATCACCACCACCAGCACGCGGCGGTTCTGGTTGCGCCCCTCGGCGGTGTCGTTGGTGGCCAGCGGGCGCACCTCGCCCCAGCCGATGATGCCCAGCCGGTCGGGCGCCACGCCGGTCATCGCGAACAAGCGCGCCACGCTGGCTGCGCGCGCGGCGGAGAGCTCCCAGTTGGACGGATACTGCGCCGTGCTGATCGGCACGTTGTCGGTGAAGCCTTCCACGCGCAACGCATTGGGGAAGCGGGCCAGGATGCCGGCCAGGTTCTCCAGCACCGCGTTGGCCGAGGTGGAAAGCTGCGCCACGCCGCTGGGGAACAGGATGTCGGTGCGGATCTCGATCTCCAGCCAGTTCGGCGTGTGGCGCACCACCACCAGCTTGCGGTCGATCAGCGGCTGCAGCGCCTTGCGTACCTGGTTCTCGATATCGTGCATGCTTTGCGCGCCGCCGCGTCCCGGCGCCGGCGGGCGCTGCAGCGGCAGCGGCAGCGTCACCGGGTTGCTGCGGTTGACGGCATGGCGGATCGGCACGGCCGCGGCCGGCTGGCGCTGGCCTTCCGACGCGGGCGGCGGCGCGATGACCTGGCTGTTGCCGTTGAAGGCCTGCAGCAGCGATTCGGACATCACGCGGAACTTGCCCTCGTTGACCACCGACACCGCGTACATCACCACGAAGAAGGCCAGCAGCAGGGTCATCAGATCGGCATAGGGGATCGCCCACGCCTCGTGGTTCTGATGCTCCTCGTGGCGATGCCGCCTCACGCGACGTAACCCTGCAGGCGCGCCTCGATCTGGCGCGGGTTGTCGCCCTGGGCGATCGAGACCAGGCCTTCGACCAGGATCTCGCGCATCTGCGACTGCTTGCCCACCAGGCTCTTCAGCCTTGCGGCCATCGGCAGCATGAACAGGTTGGCCAGCGCCACGCCGTAGATGGTGGCCACGAAGGCCGCGGCGATGCCGTGGCCGAGCTTGCTCGGATCGGCCAGGTTCTGCATCACCGCCATCAGGCCCATCACCGCGCCGATGATGCCCAGCGTGGGCGAGTAGATGCCGGCGTTCTCGTAGACCTTGGCGCCGGCCAGGTCGATCGCCTCGCGCGTGTCCATGTCCACTTCCAGCACGCTGCGGATGGTGTCCGGCTCGCCGCCGTCGACCAGCAGCTGCAGGCCCTTGCTGACGAACGGGTCGCTCTCGGATTCGATCTGCGGCTCCAGCCCGAGCAGGCCCTGCCGGCGCGAGATTTCGCTCCAGCCCACGATGCGGCTGATCAGGTCACGCGGCTCGTGCTGCGGCGGCCGGTAGATCATCTTCATCATCTTCAGCGCATGTTTCATCACTGCGCCCTGGTTCTGCACCAAGAGCGCGGCCAGCGTGCCGAAGAACACGATCACGAAGGCGGCCGGGTTCCACAGCGCTTCCACGGTGGAGCCCTTGAGCACGGTACCCAGGACGATCACCACGAAGCCCAGGATGGTGCCGATGGTGCTGATTCTGTCCATGCCGTCAGACTTCCTTCTGCAGCGAGGCGGAACAGGTGTCGGCCGCGGCGACGAGGCCGGCCAGGTCGATCACCAGGGCCAGCCGCCCGTCGCCGGTGACGGTGGCGCCGGCGATGCCCGAGGCGTCGGCGAACAGCGGGCCGAGCGGCTTGACGATGACGTCCTCGCGCCCGCGCACCTCGTGCACCAGGCAGCCCAGGCGCTGGTGGCCGATGTGCAGCACCACCACGTGGCGGCCGGCACCGGCAGCGGTGCCCACCCAGCGCGCGAGATCGGTCAGCGGCAGCGCGCGGCCGCGGTGCTCGGCGACCAGGCGGCCGTCCAGCTCGCGATCCTGGCCGTCGGCCAGTTCGAACACCTCCTGCACGTTGCCCAGCGGCAGCGCCAGCAGGCGGTCGGCCACGCGCACCATCAGCACGCGCAGCACGGCAAGGGTCAGCGGCACGGTCAGTTCCAGCTCGCTGCCGTGACCCAGCCGCGATTGCACGCGCAAGGTGCCGCCCAGCTCGGCCACGCGGGTCTTGACCACGTCCATGCCGACGCCGCGGCCGGAGATGTCCGACACCGCCGCGGCGGTGCTGAAGCCGGGACGGAAGATCAGTTCGTAGCACTCGGCCTCGCTCAGGCGGGCGGCCTGGGCGCTGTCCAGCAGGCCCTTCTCGACCGCCTTGCGGCGCAGGATGTCCGGGTCCATGCCGTGGCCGTCGTCGCTGACCGCGATCACGATGCGCTCGCCGCGCTGGCTGGCGGAGAGCACGATGCGGCCCTTTCGCGGCTTGCCGTTGCGCTCGCGTTCGTCCGGCATTTCCACGCCATGGTCGAGGGCGTTGCGCAGCAGGTGAATCAGCGGATCGGCCAGCGCCTCGACCAGGCTGCGGTCGAGGTCGGTGCCCTCGCCTTCCAGCACCAGTTCGACCTCCTTGCCGAGCTGGCGCGCGAGGTCGCGCACGATCCGCGGGAAGCGCTGGAACAGGCGTCCGACCGGCTGCATGCGCATGCTCATCGCCGCGCCCTGCAGCGCATCGGTGACGCGATCGAGTTCGCCCGCGGCGGTGGCCAGCGATTCGTCGCCGAGGCGCGCGGCCAGGCTGAGCAGGCGATTGCGCAGCAGCACCAGCTCGCCGGCGTGGTTGACCAGCAGGTCGAGTCGCGCGGTGTCCACGCGCACCGAGTGATCCGCCGCCGCGGCCGGACGCGCCGGGGCAGCGTTCGTCGACGGCGCGGTCGTTGCGGGTGCCGGTGAAGGTGAAGGTGCGGCAGGCTGGCCCGGCTTGCCGTGCAGGCTGTCGAGCAAGGCCTCGAACTCGTCGTCGTCGATGCCGGCCGGCGGCGCGGCGGGAAGCGGAGCCGGCGCGACGGTGCCGGGGGCGGCGGTGCCGTACAAGGTGTCCAGCAGCGCCTCGAATTCGTTGTCGTCGATGGCGCCGGCTTCGGCGGAGGCCGCGGCCGGCTGCGGCGCGGCCACCGGTGCCGGCGCCGCGGCGTGCGGCGTCAGCGCCTGCAGCAGGGCCGGCGGCGGCATCGCCATCGCGCTGCCGTCGCTCACCGCGGCCATCATGTCGTTGAGCAGGTCCAGCGCCTGCAGCAGGCCGTCCATGTGCGCGGCGTCCAGCGCGAGCTTGCCGTTGCGCGCCTCGTTGAGCAGATCCTCGGCGTGGTGGCACAGCACCACCATCGGCTCCAGCGCGAGGAAACCGGCGCCGCCCTTGACCGTGTGGAAAGCGCGGAACACGGCGTTGAGCAGCTCGCTGTCGCGCGGGGAAGTCTCCAGCGCGACCAGTTGCTCGCCGAGCCGCTGCAGCAGCTCGCCGGCCTCGACCAGGAAATCCTGGCGCAGCTCGAGGTCGAATTCCGTGTCCATGCTCAGGCCGTCCTCAGAATCCGAATTCGCTGAGCAGGCGGTCGGCCTCCTCCTGGCTGGAGACCTTGGCCGCGCTGGCCGGCAGATCGCTGCCGGCCAGCGCGCCGGTGAGGCGCACCAGTTCGAGCAGGGTCGACTCGACGGAGCCGATGAAGTTGTCGACCTTCTTGATGCGCTGCCCGGTGAGGTCCTGCCACGACTGCGCCACCACCAGTTCGGCCAGCCCTTCGCGGCAACCCTCGGCGAACATCACCGACTCGCGCGCGAGCACCGCGGAGGGTTCGTTGTCCTGCGACCACTTGAGCATTTCGGCGGCGTTGATGGTCAGCGATTCGGCCTGCGGACGCATGCGTTCGGCGAAGTCGATGGTGCGGTGCGCGGCGTTGGCGCTCATCTCCAGCGCGTCCTGCAGGTACTGGCGCGCGTCGGCGACGTTGCCGGGGAAACCATCCTGGGCCAGGTCGGTGCCGAGCCGGCGCACGGCGTCATGCAGATCGCGCGCGAGCTGGCCCAGCGCGCGGAACATGTGCTGCTCGCGCTGGCGCACGATGGCATCGAGCGCCTGCTCGAACTCGGCGCCGTTCGGGCTGTTCAGCAGTTCGCGCAGTTCGGTCGGCAGGTCCTTGTCCATCGCGAGGGCGGGCGCGGCGTTCATGCGGCCACCCCGCCGGCGGCGATGCGCTCGAAGATCTTGGTGAGTTTTTCCTTCAGCGTGACCGCGGTGAACGGCTTGACGATGTAGCCATTCACGCCGGCCTGGGCGGCGGCGATGATCTGGTCGCGGTTGTTCTCGGCGGTGACCATCAGCACCGGCAGGCCCTTCAGCGACGCTTCGGCGCGGATCGCCTTGAGCAGGTCGATGCCGGTCATGTTGGGCATGTTCCAGTCGGTGACCACCAGGTCGAACGGCTGGGCGCGCAGCATCGCGATCGCGTTCTCGCCGTCGTCGGCCTCCTGGATCAGCGGGTTGCTGAAACCCAGCTCCACCAGCAGGTTCCTGACGATGCGCCGCATGGTGGAGAAGTCGTCCACCACCAGGATTTTCATGTTCTTGTCCAACGCTTCTCTCCACATGGGCCGTCAGGCGGCCCCTTGGTTTTGGTCCGTCAGGCGTGGTCAGCCGCGCCAGCCGGAAAGTCGTGCACGCAGCCGGAGCACCGCCTGCCCGTGGATCTGGCAGACACGCGACTCGCTCACGCCGAGCACCGCGCCGATCTCCTTCAGGTTCAACTCCTGTTCGTAGTACAGCGACATCACCAGCTGCTCGCGTTCGGGCAGGCCGCCGATCGCCTCGGCCAGATCCTCGCGCATGCCCTCGCGCTCGATGTTCTCCGATGGCCCGAGGCTGCCCTCGTCGGCCACGTCCATCACGCCGCCTTCGTCGCCGTCGTCCGACCCGGTGAGGCTGAGCAGCCGCACGCAGGCGGCATCGGCCAGCACCTGGTGGTATTCCTCGGCGCTGATGCCCAGGCGCCGCATCACCTCCTTCTCGTCCGCTTCCGCGCCCGTCTCGACCTCGATCTGGCGGATCACCTCCGCCACCTCGCGGGTCTTGCGATGGACCGAGCGCGGCGCCCAGTCGGTGCGTCGCAACTCGTCCAGCATCGCGCCACGGATGCGGATACCCGCATACGTTTCGAAGCTCGCCCCGCGGTTCTGGGCGAAATTGCGCGACGCTTCCAGCAAACCGATCATTCCCGACTGGATCAGGTCGCCCACGTCCACGCTGGCCGGCAACCGCCCCATCAGGTGATAGGCGATCCGCCGCACCAGCGGTGCATGCCGGCGTACCAGCTCGTCGGCACTTTCGCGGGAAACCTGCAGATACTCCGAAGCCACACTCATCTCGGCACCCCATCAGCCGTTGCGTTCCGGCCGCCAAAGAAGGCAATCCGGTCGAACACTGCGCGGTCCGTCTCCGCCCACTTATCGACCAGTTCCGCCAATTTCTTGAATGCCAGCGCCGAATGGCTCGACGGCCACACGTCGACGACGGCGCACTGCCTGCGGATGGCCTGGCGCAGACGCTCGTCGTGCGGCACCCATCCACTGAAATCGATCACCACGTCCAGGAAGCGGTCGCTGACCCGCGCCAGCTTCTGGTGCAGGGCCCGCGCGTCGCCCTCGTTGCGCACCATGTTGGCCACCATGCGGATGCGCCGCACGCCGAAATCGCGGCTGAGCACCTTGGTCAGGCCGTAGGCGTCGGTCAGCGAGGCGGGCTCGTCGCACACCACCAGGATCACGTCCGCGGCAGCCGCCGCGAACATGGTCACGTTGTCGGACAGGCCGGCGGCGGTATCCACCAGCAGGAATTCGGGCGGGCGCGCCAGTTCGTCGAACGCGCGGATGATCGCCGCGTGCTGGCCGTTGTCGAGCTGGGCCAGCCGGCGCGCACCGGAGCCTGCCGGCACCACCTGCAGCCCGCGTGCGGCGGGCAGCAGCAATTCCTCCAGCGTGCACTCGCCGTCGAGCAGGTGGCCGATGTGGCGCGAGGGGGTGAGCCCCAGCATCACGTCGACGTTGGCCAGGCCCATGTCGGCGTCCAGCAGCATCACCTCGCGGCCGGCGATGGAGAGCGCCATCGCCAAGTTCACCGCGACCGTGCTCTTGCCCACGCCGCCCTTGCCGCCGGCCACCGCGATCGTGCGGCACGGCGGACGCGTCGGCGCGCCATTGCCGGACAGGTTGCTGGCCTGGTGACCCGGCGGCAGCGCGGCCGGCGGGGTCGCCGGGCTGGCAGCCATGCCCAGGGTCTGTTGCAGCCCGAAGGCCTGGTCCATTGCAGTTGCTCCGCTCATGCGCCGGCTACCGCCAGTCCGAACCGGTCGGCCATCAGGCTGTCGTCGGGAACGCCGGTCTTGATCGATTGCGCCGCGCGGCACACCAGCACGCGCGCGTCGGCCACGCTGATGTCCTCCGGCACGCGCTGGCCATCGGTGGTGTAGTCCAGCGCGAGCCGGCGCCGGATCAGCACCGACAGCGCACCGCCCAGGTTCGGCGCCTCGTCGAGCTTGGTCAGGATGCAGGCCTGCGGTTGCAGCGGCAGGTAGGCGCGCACCGCGTCGTCGAGCGACTGCGCATGCGTGTTCGCAGCCAGCACCAGGGTCGCGCGCAGCTCGTTGGCCTGCGCCAGGGTGTCCAGTTGCTGGTTGAGCCGCGGGTCGTGGCTGGCCACGCCGGCGGTGTCGATCAGCACGGTGTGGCGATCGCGCAGCAGCTCCAGCACCTTGCGCAGGCTGTCGCCGTCGTAGGCCGGGTACACGCGCACGCCGAGCAGGCGGCCGTAGTGTTCCAGCTGCGCGGCCGCGCCGATGCGGTAGTGGTCGGTGCTGACCAGGGCGACCTGATCGGCGCCGTGGCGCATCACCGCGCGGGCGGCCAGCTTGGCGATGGTGGTGGTCTTGCCCACGCCGGTGGGACCGACCAGGGCGGTGACCATCGGCGCATCGTCAGCCAGCGCGCGGCCGCTCACCGCCAGACGGCGGCTGAGCATGCCCAGCGGCAGGTAGCGCGCCTGCTCGGCATTGATCTGTTCGGGCAAGTCGTCGACCAGCGAACGCGCCACGTCGGCCTCGATGCCGATGCGGGTCATCTCGCGCAGCACGCGCGCGCGCAGCGGCTGGCGCCGCTCCAGGTCGTTCCAGGCCAGGCTGGACAGCTGCACTTCCAGCATCTCGCGCATGCTGCCCAGCTCGTTGCGCAGGCGCGCCGTGTCCTGCGCGGCGCGTTCCATCAGCGGCGCGGCCACTACACGCTCGGCGACCGGCGCGGCAGGCGCCGGCTCGACGCGTGGACGACGCGGCGCCGGCGGTGCCACCGCGGCAGGAGGCGCGGGCGTCTCCGCCACCGGCGCGCGCGGCGCCGGTGCCGCGGTCGTCGGGGTGATGTTCGGCAACGGCGGTGGTGGCGGCTCGGCCGGCGCACGCGCGGCGCCCTGGCGCGACGCTTCGCGCATCAGCGCCTCGTCGTAATCCAGCGCCGCGATGATCTCGATGCCCTCGGCAATGCGCCGCGTCGACAGGATCACCGCCTCGTCCCCCTGCTCCTCGCGCACCTCGCGCATCGCCTGACGCATGTCGGGGGCCACGTAACGTTTGATTTTCATGGGTGCTCGCTTCGCTCGCGGGAATCGGGAACGGGGAATCGGGAATCGGTAAAGGCAAGGGCACTGCAGGGTTGCCGCGAATCCGGCTGTTCCGATGCCCTATTCCCTATTCCCGATTCCCGGCTTCTCATCGCCCCAACGCCTGTACCAAACGCACCCGACGGTTGTCGGGCACCTCGTTGTAGGCCAGTACGTGCAGGTTTTGTGCCACATGGCGGGTGAAGCGCGCGAGCCAGGGTCGCAGGGGCGGCGCGACCAGCAATACGGCGGGTTCGCCGGTCATCTCCTGGCGGCGCGCGGCGTCGGCCACGCTCTGCTGCAGGCGGTCGGCCAGGCCCGGTTCCACCGCGGCGCCGGCCACGCCGCCGCCACCGGAAAGCGAGCCGAGCAGGATCTGTTCGAGCTCCGGCGCCAGCGTGATCACCGGCACTTCGGTGCCCAGCCCGGTGATCTCCTGCACGATCTGGCGGCCCAGCGCGACGCGCACGGCGGCGGTCAGAACGCCGGGATCCTGACTCTGCCCCGCGTGCTCCGCCAAGGATTCGACGATGCTGCGCATGTTGCGGATCGGCACCCGCTCGGCCAGCAGGTTCTGCAGCACCTTGACCACCACGCCCAGCGACAGCCGCTTGGGCACCAGGTCTTCGACCAGCTTCGGCGCGGTGGCGGCGAGGCGGTCCAGCAGCTGCTGCACGTCCTGGTGGCTGAGCAGTTCGTGCGCGTGGCCGCCCAGGATGTGCGACAGGTGCGTGGCGATCACCGTGGCCGGATCGACCACGGTGTAGCCGTAGCTCTGCGCCAGCTCGCGCTGGCCGCTCTCGATCCACACCGCCTCCAGCCCGAACGCCGGGTCCTGCGTGGCGATGCCCTGCAAGGTGCCGTGCACCTGGCCGGGATTGATCGCCATCAGGCGGTCGTTGTGCACCTCGGCCTCGCCCATCGGCACGCCCATCAGGGTGATCCGATAGGCATTGGGGCCAAGGTCCAGGTTGTCGCGGATGTGCACCGCCGGCACCAGGAAACCCAGCTCCTGCGACAACTTGCGCCGCACCGACTTGATCCGCCCCATCAGCTCGCCGCCCTGGTGGGTGTCGACCAGCGGGATCAGCCGGTAGCCCACTTCCAGGCCCAGCGGATCGACGCTGGCCACGTCTTCCCAGCCCAGCTCCAGCCGCTCGGTCGGCGCGGCAGCCGCCGGCGCCTCGGCCACCGACTCGGCCAGCCGCTCGCGCGTCTCGCGCTCGCGCTTGAACAGCAGCCACGCCATGCCGCCGCAGATGCCGCCCAGCAGCAGGAAGGCCACGTTCGGCATGCCGGGGATCACGCCCATCACGCCCAGCACCACGGCGGCCACCGCCAGCGCGCGCGGCTGGCCGAATACCTGGCCGATCACCTGCTTGCCCATGTCCTGCGACTTGGACACGCGCGTGACGATCACCGCCGCGGCCACCGACAGCAGCAGCGCCGGCACCTGCGCCACCAGGCCATCGCCGATGGTGAGCAGGGTGTAGGTCCGGGCCGCCTCGCCGGCGGACAGGCCATGCTGCATCACGCCGACAAAGAAGCCGCCGACGATGTTGATGAACAGGATCAGGATGCCGGCGGTGGCGTCGCCGCGCACGAACTTGGAGGCACCGTCCATCGAGCCGTAGAAGTCCGCTTCCTCGCGCACTTCCTGGCGGCGCTCGCGCGCCTGCTCCTGGGTCAGCAGGCCGGCGTTGAGATCGGCATCGATCGCCATCTGCTTGCCGGGCATCGCATCCAGGGTGAACCGCGCGGTCACCTCGGACACGCGGGTGGCGCCCTTGGTGATCACCACGAAGTTGATCACCACGATGATCGCGAACACCACCAGGCCCACCGCGAAGTTGCCGCCGATGACGAATTCGCCGAATGCCTCGATCACCTTGCCGGCGGCGCCGGGGCCGTCGTGGCCGTGCAGCAGCACCACGCGGGTGGAGGCAATGTTGAGCGCCAGGCGCAGCAGCGTGGCCATCAGCACCACGGTGGGGAACGCGGCGAATTCCAGCGGCCGCATCACGTAGACCACCGCCAGCAGGATCACCAGCGACAAGGCGATGTTGAAGCTGAACAGGATGTCCAGCAGAAACGGCGGCATCGGCAGCATCAGCATGCCGAGCATCGCCAGCATCATCACCGGGGCGCCAACGCCCCGTCGCGCGAGGTGTCTGAAATTGCCCAGTACGTCTGCACCCGTCATCGTTTTGACTCGTCACGCATCGCGGTAGGGGCCCATCAGGTCAGGGTCGACCTCGGGGTTGGGTGCGGCCGGCGGGCTCTCGCCCTGCGCCGCGGCTTGCTTGAGCTGGTAGACCCAGGCGAGCACCTGGGCCACCGCGACAAACAGCGACGCGGGGATTTCGCGGCCCAGTTCAGTCGTTGCATACAAGGCGCGTGCCAACGGCGGCGCCTCCACCACCGGGATGCGGTGGCCGGCCGCCACCAGGCGGATCTGTGCGGCCAGCACGTCGACGCCCTTGGCGACCACCCGCGGCGCGCCCATGCGGCCGTCGTCGTAGCGCAGCGCCACCGCGAAGTGGGTGGGGTTGACCACCAGCACGTCCGCGCGGGGCAGTTCCTCCATCATGCGGCGGCGCGCCTGCGCCTGCTGCACCTGGCGGATGCGCCCCTTCATCTCGGGGTTGCCCTCGCTCTCCTTCATCTCGTCCTTGATCTCCTGCTTGGTCATGCGCAGGTTCTTGGCGTGGTCGAACTTCTGGTAGAGGGCATCGATCGCGCCGATCAGCGCCAGCACCGCGCCAAACCACAACGCCGAGCGCCCCAGCAACCCGATCGACTGCGCAATGCCCGCCGTCACCGAGCCGCGCCCGGTGGCCTGCAACTCGCCCTGCCACTGCTGCAGCACCAGCGCCAGCACGCCGCCGATGAACGCCAGCTTGAGCAGCGCCTTGCCCAGCTCCACCAGGCCGCGCAGCGCGAAGATCTTGCCCAGCCCCTTGATCGGATCGAGCCGCTCGAACTTCGGCTGCAGCGCCTCGGTGCTGAAGTTGAGGCCGCCCAGCAGCAGCGGCCCGGCCAGCGCGGCCAGCAAGGTGGCGATGGCTACCGGCGCGAACAGCAGCAGCGCCTCGTGCATCGCTGCATGCAGGGCGCTCCCGGCCAGCGCATCGGTGAACAGCGCCTCGCGCGAATAGCCCAGGCCCAGCGCAAAGATGCGCCGCGCATGTTCCAGACCGCTCTGCCCGCTACCCAGCAACGCCGCCACGCCGGCCAGCACCACCAGCGCGCCGGACAGATCGCGCGATCGCGGGACCTCGCCCTTCTCGCGCGATTCGCGAAGTTTCTTCTCTGTCGGTTGTTCGGTTTTTTCCTGGTCGCTGTCGTCGGACATCGCGTCAGCTCCCCATCAATTCGCGCATCAGCGACCAGGCGCTGCCCTGCAACGCCTCGAACGCACCCGGCAGGCTGCGCAGCGACAGCCACAGCGCGATGAAGCCCAGCGACACGGTGATCGGAAAACCCACCGCGAACAGGTTCATCGATGGCGCCGCGCGGCTGATCGCGGCAAAGCCGATGTTGACCACCAGCAGCGAGGTCATCGCCGGCAGGGCCACCCGCACCGCACCGGAAAACAGCTCGGTGCCGAACGCCACCACCGCGTGCAGCGCATTGGCGCTGACCGCCGGCGTGCCCGGCGGCAGGGCATGGAAACTGTCGGCCAGCAGCGCGATCAGCTGCAGATGGCCGTCCATCACCAGGAACAGCAAGGTCACCAGCAGCAGGTAGAACTGGCTCAGCACGGTGGACTGGCCGGCTCCCGGGCTGACCACCTGGGCAAAGCCCAGGCTCATGCTCTGAGCCACCAGCTCGCCGCCGAAGGACACCGCTTCGAACACCAGCTTCAGCACGAAACCCACCATCGCCCCGATCACCACCTGCCCGGCCAGCGTGGCCACGCCCGCGCCGCTCAACGGATCGATCGTGGTCGGCGCCAGCGGTGCCAGCACCAGCGACAGCACCACCACCACGCCGACGCGGATGCGCGCCGGGATCAGCGTGGAGCCGAACACCGGCGCCACCAGGCACAGACCGCTGACCCGCCCCAGCGCCCAGAACAGACTGCCCAGCCAAGCCGGCAGTTGCGCCAGATCCAGCGCAGTCATCTGATCGCGCCCGGCAGGCTCTCGATCAACTGCGTGGTGAACTGCACCAGCAGGCGCAGCATCCACGGCCCCGCCACCAGCGCCACCACCGCCATCGCGATCAGTTTGGGGATGAAGCTGAGCGTCATCTCGTTGATCTGCGTCGCCGCCTGGATCACGCCGATCAGCAGACCCACCGCCAGTGCGGTGAGCAGCAGCGGCGCGGCCACCAGCATCGCCACGTAGAGCGCGTGCTGGCCGAGTTCCATGATGGATTCGGGGGTCATGGGCGGGGTCCTGTGGCGGCGTTCGCCGCAGCAGCGGCAGCAAACCGTCGCGTCGTACCTGTAGGAGCGCGCTCGCGCGCGATGCTCTTGGCTCCATTCAAAGCCGAGCGCGGTCGATCACCCGCCGCTGTAGGAACGCACCCTGTGCGCGATGCTTTTGCTTTCAGAGCGAAGAGCGGTCGATCGCCTTCGGCGACCGAGTCACTTTTCTCTTGCGTGGCCAAGAGAAAAGTAACCAAAAGAGAAGGCCACCCCGCTTGGCGCTTGTTGGGCATCCTGCCCAACAAGTCCGTGAGCCGGGGCCGGGCTTTTCGACAGCACATCCATGTGCTGGCGAAAAGGAATCGGCATCCTGCCGATTCCCGCTGCGCGGCCTGTCGTCCCCGACTCACCGCCGCACAGGGGCCCCGGTAGAGCAACGGGCCATCGTGGCCCGCACTCGGTGATGAAGCTGAAAAGCAAAGGCCAAAGCAGAGCGCCGGTTCGCCGCAGCGCTGCTCTTGATCTGGCCGTTCTGAAAAGTGCGGGCCAGGATGGCCCGCTGCTTTACCCGGGGCCCCTCTGTAGCGGCGGGCGGGCGTAGGAAAGCCCGCAAGGTGGCCGGCAGGGATGCCGGCCAGTTTGGCGTCAGGGCAGGATGCCCTGTCGACAAACCCCGTAGCCCGCACGCGAACCTTGCGGACAGGATGTCCGCAAGGCGCGGAAGCGGGGTGCTCTTTCTCTTTGGTTACTTTCTCTTTGAGCACGCAAAGAGAAAGTGACTCGGCTGCCGAAGGCAGACGAAAGCTCTTGACCTTGAATGCACCAAGAGCAAAAGCATCGCGCACAAGGTGCGCTCCTACAGTTGCGGCGGGGCGACGATCCGCGGCGGCCAGCGAGAACGCGCTCACGTGTAGAAGCTCCCGGCCAGCGTGCCCAGCAACAGCGTCCACCCATCCACCAGCACGAACAGCATGATCTTGAACGGCAGCGAGATGATCATCGGCGAGACCATCATCATGCCCATCGACATCAGCACGCTGGCCACCACCAGGTCGATGATGAGGAACGGGATGAACAGCAGGAAGCCCATCTGGAAGGCGGTCTTCAGCTCGCTGGTCAGAAACGCCGGCATCGCCACCTTGAACGGCACGTCCGCCTTGCTGGCGTAGGGTTTCTCCTTGGCCAGGCGGGTGAACAGCTGCAGGTCCGCGTCGCGCGTCTGTTCCAGCATGAAATGCTTGAACGGCGCGGAAGCGGCCGGCAACGCCTGTTCGGCGGTGATCTGGCCGTCCATGTAGGGTTTGATGCCGTCGTCGTAGGCGCGGGTGAGCACCGGCGACATCACGAACAGCGTCAGGAACAGCGCCAGCCCCAGCAGCACCTGGTTGGGCGGCGTGGACTGCGTGCCCAGCGCCTGGCGCAGGAAGCCGAGCACGATGATGATGCGGGTGAACGAGGTCATCATCAGCGCGATCGCCGGCAGCAGCGTCAGCGCGGTCATCAGCGCCAGCATCTGCAGCGACAGCGTCCAGCTCTGGCTGCCGTCGGCGGCTGGTTGCACGTTCACCAGCGGAATGCCGGGCGTGGCCGCGAACGTGGCCAGCGGCAACAACAGCAACAGGCTGCCGATGATCCAGCGTCGCGCGCTCACGAACGCACCTTCAAGCGCGCCAGCAGATCGCCGAACACGGGCTTGGGCAGCTCGTTGGACACAATCGGCGCGGTGTCGCGCGGGGTCTCGCCGTCGTAGACATGCAAGGTGCGCATGCCGCCGGGGCCGGTGCCGATCAGCAGGCGCTTGCCGTCGGCGTCGAGCAGCAGCAGTCGCTCGCGCGCGCCGATGGCGAACGACTCCACGCAGCGGATGCGCCGCCCGCCTCCACCCGGCCGACGCTGCAACCGACGCGTCACCCAGCCGGCGGCAAGGATCATCGCGATGATCGCCACCAGACTCACGATCACCCGCAACAGTTCGCCACCGACATTGATGTCGGCAGCCGGGGCCACCACAGGCGCCAATGCCGCCGCGACCCGACCCCCGATTCCCGATTCCCTGTTCACGGCTTCACCGCAACTTGCGCACGCGCTCGGCGGGGCTGATCACGTCGGTCAGGCGGATGCCGAACTTCTCGTTGATCACCACCACCTCGCCGTGCGCGACCAGGGTGCCGTTGACGAACACGTCCAGCGGTTCGCCCGCGGCGCGGTCAAGCTCCACCACCGAGCCCTGGTTGAGCTGCAGCAGGTTGCGGATGCTGATGCGGGTGCGACCGACCTCCATCGCCAGGGTCACCGGCACGTCGAGGATCATGTCGAGGTTGACGTCGCCGCCGTCGGTCGCGGCCCCGTGCAGGGCATCGAATTGAACGCGCTCGCCGGCATCGGCGAACGCATCTGCAGACTGGTTCATGAGAGGTTTTTCCGGGTGGAGGGATCGGTGGCCGGTCGCTCGCGACGACCGGCCGGGACATGGAAACGCACGGCGTTGCGGCCGTTGGACTGACCGTAGCGGCCGCGGAAAACCGGCACGTCCTCGGCATACACGGTGGTCAGCTCGGGCAGCTGCACGGGAATCACGTCACCGGGACGCAGGTGCAGGAACTGGCCCAGGCTCAGCTGCGCCTCCAGCAGCAGCGAGCTCACGTCGACCTCGGCGTCGAGCACTTCCTCGCGCAGCATCTCGGCGAAACGATCGTCGCCATCCATGCGGTCGCTCTGCACGCCGGCGTCGAGCAGGGTGCGGATCGGCTCGACCATCGCGTAGGGCATGGTCAGGTGGACTTCGCCGCCGCCGCCGTCCAGCTCCACGTGGAAGCGCGACACCACCACCGTCTCGGTGGGGCTGACGATGTTGGCGAACTGGGGGTTGATCTCCGAATTGAGATATTCGAAGTTGAGGCCCAGCACCGGCGACCACGCCTCGGCCATCGCACCGAACAGTTCGGCGAGCATGATCTGGATGACACGGTTCTCGGTCGCGGTGAAGTCGCGGCCCTCGATGCGCGCGTGGAAGCGGCCGTCACCGCCGAAGAAGTTGTCGATCACGGTGAACACCAGGCGCGGCTCGAATACCACCAGCGCGTTGCCGCGCAGCGGCTTGATGCGCACCATGTTCAAGTTGCTGGGCAACGCCAGGCCGTGCACGTACTCGGCGAACTTGACCATCTTCACGCCCAGCACCGAGACCTCGCAGGTCTTGCGCAGCACGCCGAACAGCGCGGTGCGGAAGAACCGCGCGAAGCGGTCGTTGACCATCTCCAGCGTGGGCAGCCGGCCGCGCACGATGCGGTCCTGCTGGGTGAAGTCGTAGCTGATCACCGCATCCGGCGGCAGCGGTTCGTCGCTTCCGGTGGCCACCGTGCCACCGGTGACGCCATCCATCAGCGCGTCGATTTCGTCCTGGGAAAGCAGGTCGCTCATGGCCGTGGCTCCCGCCTACTGGATCACGAAGCTGGTGAAATACAGCGCGTCGATGCCCGGCCGACCCAGACGCTTGGCGACCACCTTGCGCACCTCGGCCAGCGCGTCGGCCTGCAGCTTCTCGCGGCCGGCGGTCTCGCTGACCGTCTCGAACTTCTGGCTGCTGAACAGCGAAACCAGCCCGTCGCGCAGGATCGGATCGACATCCCTGGCCACCGTGATGGCCTGCTGGTCGTGCGCCATCAGGGTCACGCCCACCTGCAGGTACCGCAGCGCATCGCCATCGCGCAGGGTGACCACGAACGCCGGGTCCATCGCCAGGAAAATCTCCGGCTTGTTCGCCTCCGCCTTCGCCTGCTTGTCCGGTGCGCCGCGATGCGACTGCCAGTAGTAGCCGCCGCCGGCCAGCGCGACGAGCAGCACCACCACGATCCCGATCAGCAGGAGCGAACGCTCGCGCGGTGCCTGCTCCTCGTCTTCCACTACCTCGGGTGCTTCGTCGTTGCTCATGGAGAATCTCGTGTGGGGATCAGGGCTGCCGTCGCTGGCTCGCGAGATGGAAAGCAATCTGCATGCCATTGAGAATACGCGTTCTCATTCATGCACTTGCGTGATTTACGGGGATGGGCGGCGCTTTCTTGACGCGCGCCGAAACGGTGGCGTGGCGCCATCCCGACGGGGTGTCTGCGGCATGCGACCAGCCGTCCTGTGGCGCTTCGTGCCGGCGATGATTCTGCAGGAGCGCACCCTGTGCGCGACGCTCTTTGTCGCGTGGCAAAAGGACATCGCGCACAGGGTGCGCTCCTGCAAAATGGGCGGCGCGTCACGCTTGATTCGCGGGTGGAATTGCAAACCGCGCGGATCGGGGTTCAGGCGAAGGCGTCGACGAGTCCGACCTGGGCCAGCGGGACGATCTGGCCGGGACCGGCGACGTCGTCGATGGCGGCGACCTCGTCACCCTGCCCGCGATGGCCGGCCTGGCCGCCGCGATCGTGTTGTCCCACGTCGGCGTGGCCGAGCGACAAGCCGTGGCCGGCGAGCATCTGGTCGAGCTGGGGCAGAGCCTGCTGCACGGCAGTGACGGCGCCGAGGTGCTGGGCCTGCAACACCACGTCGACCCGGTTGTGCTGCACGCTGATCTTCAGGTCGAGCGAGCCCAGCTCTTCCGGATGCAGGCGGATGCGCGCCTGCTTGACGTCGTGGCCGACGAACCAGGCCAGCTGCTGGCCCAGTTCCTGCGCGAAGGCGTGTGCGGGAGCCACCGGTACCGGCGCAGCGGCCGGCGTCATTGCCGAGGCGGCGTGGGCGACGGCGGGCGCCACGCTGGGCGCGGCGTCGAGTCGCGCCGTTTCGCGGGTGGCGTCCGGGTCGAGCTTCGGCAGTTCGGCGGCAGGGGTGGCGGTAGCCGCAGCCATGACGGCGGGGTCGATGGCAGGCGTGACGGGCACGGCCGTTGCGCCAGCCTGACCGAGCGCCGCAAGCCCGGGCTGCGCGGCGGCCAATCGTGCCGCGGTGGCGTCGACGATGCCGGACGCGGCGCCGCCGACCGGCGCGGCGGGATGGACCGGCGCGGGAGCGATCAAGGCGAGCATCGCTTCGACCAGGGCGGGGGCGCCCGCGTCGGCGTCGTCGTCCTTGCCACGGACGGGCTCCGCGGTGGCCACGTCGGTGATCGCCTCGGGCGATGGTGGTGGCGCGGCGACCGGCATGGCGGGAGCGGTGGCGTCAGCAGCCGGCGGCGGCATGGCGGCATCGCGCGATGGATCCAGGCGATCGGCGGCGGACGACAGTTGCGCGTTTGGCCCCTTCGGCGAGGGATCGTTGCGACGGTCGCGCTCCGGGTCCGGGCCGCGCTGCGGACGCGCATCGTGCGCATCGTGGGCGGACGAAGCGCCCTGCCCTCGCGCGTCCTGCAGGCGCTGGTGGAACGGCGCCGAGCCCGGGGATTCCGACGTGCTCGTGTTCGCGGCCGCTTTGGCGGCGACCGTGGATGCGGACAACGATCCGACGTGGCTGGCAGTCATGGCAAGAAGGCTCCTGGCGGGGCAACACGACCGCGCCGGAGCGCAGGCACGTGGCCGAGGCGGGATGGGCGGGCGCGACGCATCACGGCCGCCGGTGCTGGAAACGTTCGTCGAGTTCGGCCTGCTCGCGACGTTCCTCGGCGCGGCGCTCGTTCTCGACGTGATGGGCGACCACGCTGTCCAGCGCGCTTTCGCGGGCGTGGCTGCGGGTCCAGTCCGCGCGCACCAGTTCCAGCTGGCGCTGCTGACGGGCGACCTCGGCCACCTGCTGGGTGATCGCCTGGTCGATGCGCTGGATGAAGGCCTGCCGGTTGAGCATGGCGCTGACGCTGGAGGCGGCGTCGCCGCCGTTGGCGTACTCGTCGCGATAGCGATGCAGTTCGCTCAGCTGGTGTTCGGCGCGGGCCAGTTGCTGCTGCTGCGCGGCGAAGCGGGCCAGCGCATCCTCGCTGCGCTGGCGGGCCTGGTCCACGGCCGGCTGCAATCGTTCGGCGCGCGAACTCATTCAAGCACCTGTTCGGCCAGCGCGGCCAGGCGTTCGATGGCCCGATCGAGGGTGATCGGTTCGTCCACTTCCTGCTGCAGGAACGCGCGCAGTTGCGGCCACATCTCGATGGCCAGATCCACCTGCGGGTCGGAGCCCTTCTGGTAGGCGCCCACGGCGATCAGGTCGCGCTGCTGGCGATAGGCCGAATAGACCTGGCGGAAGCGTTGCGCACTGCGCATGTGCTCGCGCGTGGCGACTGCCGGCATCACGCGGCTGATCGACGCCTCGATGTCGATGGCCGGGTAATGGCCGGCCTCGGCGAGGTCGCGCGAGAGCACGATATGGCCGTCCAGGATCGCGCGCGCCGCATCGGCGATCGGGTCGTGGCGGTAGTCGTCGCCTTCGGTGAGCACGGTGTAGAACGCGGTGATCGAACCCTTGCCGTCGGCATCGTTGCCGGCGCGCTCGACCAGCGCCGGCATCATCGCGAACACCGACGGCGGGTAGCCCTTGGTCGCCGGCGGCTCGCCGATCGCCAGCGCGATCTCGCGCTGCGCCTGCGCGTAGCGGGTCAGCGAATCCATCAGCAGCAGCACGCGCTGGCCGCGGTCGCGGAACCACTCGGCGATCGCGGTGGCGTATTGCGCGCCGCGCAGGCGCTTGAGCGGCGGCGCGTCCGCCGGCGCGGCGACGATCACCGCACGGCGGCGACCTTCCTCGCCCAGCGTGTGCTCGACGAACTCCTTCACTTCGCGGCCGCGTTCCCCGATCAGCCCCACCACCACCACGTCGGCGTTGGTGTATTTGGTCATCATGCCCAGCAGGGTGGACTTGCCCACGCCGGAGCCGGCGAACAGGCCCAGGCGCTGGCCGCGGCCGACGGTGAGCAGCGCGTTGATCGCGCGCACGCCGGTGTCCAGCGGAGTGTCGATCGGCTTGCGCGCCATCGGGTTGATCGGCTCGGCCTTGAGCGCGGCCTGTTCGCCGCTGTCCAGCGGGCCGGCGCCGTCCAGCGGCAGGCCGTCGGCGCCGATCACGCGGCCGAGCAGGCCCGCGCCCACCGGCAAGCCGCCACTGCGCGCGCACGGGCGCACCCGCGCATTCGGCAGCACGCCATGCATGTCGCCGACCGGCATCAGCAGCAGGCGCTCGTCGGCGAAGCCGACCACCTCGGTATCGAGCGTGGCGCCGTCGGCGGTGTCGACCAGGCAGCGCGCGCCCAGCGCGGCTTCGCAGCCTTCGGCCTCCAGGGTGAGGCCGACCACCCGGCGCAGGCTGCCCTCGACCACCAGCGTGCGCGCGGTTTCGGCCTGTCCGCGCCGGCGCGCCAGCTTCTGCTGCCACGTCTGGCGGCGTGCGGCGATGGCGGATTCAGGCGTCATGGGGGCGAGAGCGAGGAGTGAGCGATGAGAAGTGAGGAGTGAGAGAGAGCGCGCAGGTTGGATGGCGACGAAATTTCGCCGCCATCCGGGCGAAAGCCGGGATCCAGCGCCTCCTCGGTGCACCGAAGGCACTGGGTTCCAGCTTTCGCTGGAACGACGGTGGGGAGGTTTTTGCGTCGTATGGGGTGCAGCGGTTTCGCGGGGTGTGCAGGCTGTGACGCGACATGGGGCTCATGCTTCGCCCTCCCCGGCCGCGGCTACCTCACCTTCGGCGTCGTCGCCGAGCACGGCATCGACCACCGCGGCCAGGCGCGCATCCACCCGCGCATCCAGCCGCGAGCGCTCGCTTTCCAGGCGGCAGTCGCCGCGCGCCAGGGCGGGATCGGCGAGCAGTTGCCAATGGCTTTCGACCGCGCCAAGGTCACGCAGCAGGGCCAGGTCGTCCGGGTGCACGTGCACGCGCAGCTCGCGCGCGGCCGCGGGCAGCGCAGTTGCAGCCTGACGCACGGCTTGCGCAATCAGTTCGGGAGAGAGTTTCAGTTCGCGCACGATCACCCGGCGTGCAATCACCGTGGCCAGCCGCGCCAGTTCCTGTTCGACCTGTTCGTCGAGCGACTGCAGCGGACGGGCGACCGCGTCGCACAGCGCGGCGAGCCGGGCCAGTTGCTCGCGCACCTGCTGCTGGCCCGCGGCCAGGCCCTCGGCGTGGCCGGCGGCAAAGCCTTCGCCGCGCGCCTGCTGATGCAGCGCCTCCAGCTCGCGCACGGTCGGTTGCGGGGCGGGCGGATCGGTCGCGCGACGATGCGGGTGGTCGTTGCCCACCTCCGGCAATTCCCAGCGCCGGAAATCCTGGGTCGCGCTGTGGAACACGGCGACCATCAGACGAACTCATCCCCGCCGGCGGCAAGGCTGAGCTGGCCCGCGTCGGACAGCTTGCGGGCGATGCCCAGCACTTCCTTCTGCGCCGCGTCGACTTCGCTCAGGCGTACCGGCCCCTTCACCTCGAGGTCGTCGCGCATCATGTCGGCGGCGCGCTTGGACATGTTGGCGAAGATCTTTTCGCGGATCTCCGGCTCGGCGCCCTTCAACGCCGTGATCAGGGTGGCCGAGGGCACTTCGCGCAGCAGCACTTGCATGCCGCGGTCGTCCAGCTCCACCAGGTCCTCGAACACGAACATCAGGTCTTCGATCTTCTCGCCCAGCGCTTCGTCCTGGCTGCGGATGGCCGACATCAGCTCGGTCTCGCGGCTGCCTTCCATCGCGTTGAGGATGTCGGCCGCCGCCTTGAGCCCGCCGACGCTGGCGGACTTGAGCTTCTTGGAGCCGCCGGAGAACTGGCGCTCCATGATTTCATCCAGCTCGTTCAGCGCATGCGGCTGCACGCCGTCCAGCGTGGCGATGCGCATCACCGCATCGGAACGCACGCGCGGCGGCAGGTAGCCGATCACCTCGGCGGCCTGGTCCGGCTCCAGGTGCGCCAGCACCAGCGCGATGATCTGCGGATGCTCCTGGTTGATCATCTCGGCGATCGCGCGGCTCTCCATCCACTTGAGCGATTCCAGGCCCTTGCTGGAGCGCCCGAGCAGGATGCGGTCGATCAGGCCGCCGGCCTTGGTCTCGCCCAGCGCGTTGACCAGGATCTTGCGGATGTATTCCTCGGTGCCCACACCGAGCGAGGTCTGCCGCCCGATGTCCTCGTCGAGCTTGTCCAGCGCCTTGGTCACGTGTTCGCGGCTGACGCTGGTCAGCGCGGCCATCGCGGTGCCGATGGTCTGCACGTCGCGGGCGCTGAGGTGCTTGAGCACCTCGGCGGCGTCCTGCTCGCCCAGGGTCAGCAGCAGGATCGCCGCACGCTGGGCACCGGTGATCGGCGCGTCATGTTGGTTAGTTGCCATCTTCGCTTACCCAGTTCCTCACGACCTGCGCCACTTGCCTGGAGTTTTCGCCGACCAGGCGGCGAGCCTGGCCGATGCGTTGTTCGTACTCGAGCGCGGGCGCGACGCCGGCGAGCCGCGCCGGCTGGTCATCGGCCTCCGGCTCATCGGCCACGCGCACCGAGATCTGCGGTTTCGGCGCGGGCAGCGCCCTGGCGTTCGAGCTGCCGCGCGTCACGCCGCGCAACAGCGGGCGCAGCAGGCCGAACGCGACCAGCAAGGCGATCAGCACGCCGATGCCCTGCTTGATCAGATCCATCGCGCCGGGGCGCTCCCACAGCGGCGGTTCGGGCAGCGCCTCGGGCGCCACCGGACGCTGGAACGGCTGGTTCACCACGCTGACGCTGTCGCCGCGCGCGGCGTCGAAGCCCACCGCGTTCTTGGTCAGCTCGGTCAGCCGCTGCAGCTCCTGCGCGGTGAACGGCACGCCGGCGGAAGCCGCGGCGGCGGCGCTGCCGGCGGTGGCCGGACCCTTGTCGGCGAGTTTGTTGTCCAGCACCACGGCCACGGTGAGCCGGGCCAGTCGTCCGGCCGGGTCGCTGACGTGACTGATGGTGCGATCGAGTTCGAAGTTGCGCGTGGCGCTGCTGGACACGTCGCCGCTGGCCACCGTGGTGCTGGATGCGGCGGCGGCGGGATTCGCCTTGCCGCCACCGGGGTTGGCCGCGGTGGGTTGCGCCACCAGGCTGGGCGGCTGGTTGCTCAGTGCGCCGGGGATGCCGCCGCCCGCGGCACCGCCGCCGCGCCGTTCGCTGCTGGTCTGTTCGCTGCGCAACGCCGGATGGTCGTGACCGTAGGTTTCGGTGGCTTTTTCCGACTGGCTGAAATCGAGGTCCGCATAGACCTGCGCGCGCACCCGGCCGGGTCCGACCAGCGGGGTGAGCAGTTCCTCGATGCGCTGCGCGTAGGTGTTCTCGATGCGCGTGGCCATGCGCAGGCGATCGTCGCCGACGGCGGCCGGGCTGGTCGGATCGGCGGTCAGCAACTGGCCCTGCTGATCGACCACCGACACCTGGCGCGCGTCGAGTCCGGGCACGCTGGAGGCGACCAGGTGCACGATCGCGGCGACCTGGCCGGGGTCGAGCTGGCGACCGGGATAGAGCGTGACCAGCACCGAGGCGCTGGCTTCGCGGTTGTCGCGGATGAACGCCGACGGTTTGGCCATCGCCAGGTGCACGCGCGCGGCGCGCACCGACTGCAGGCCGCCGATGGTGGTGCTGAGGTCGCTCTCCAGCATCTGCTGGTAGCGGGTGCGCTCGGCCAGGTCGCTCATGCCGAACGGCGAGTCGGACGCCGGCATCACGCTGCTGGTGGCGCTGCCGCGCGGCAGGCCCTTGCTGGCCAGCTTCAGGCGCAGGCCGGCCAGGTCGGCGGCCGGCGCCATGATCGAGGAGCCGTCGGCGCTGAGCTGGAACGGCGTGTTGGTCGCCTGCAGTTCCTGCGCCACCGCGGCGGCGTCTTTCTGGTCGAGCCCGGCATAGAGCAGGCCGTAGTTCGGGCCGCGCGACCACAGCACCACCGCCACGCCCAGCGCCACCGCCGCAGCGATCGCCACCAGCAGCAGCATCTGGCGCGCGGCCGGACTGCGGGCGATCTGCTTGAAGGGGTCCGGTCGCGCCGCGTCGTTCTCGCGGGCTGCGATGGCGTTGTCGGCCATGGTGTTGCTCGTGTGGGGTAAGCGGGGTCAGCGGGGCGCCGGGATCAGACCGGCATGTTCATGATTTCCTTGTACGCATCGACCATCTTGTTGCGTACCTCGACCATCGTGCGCAGCGACAGATCAGCCTTCTGCACGGCAATCATGGTGCGGCCAAGGTCCGCGCCCGGATCGCCGCGTTCGAAACTGGCGGCCATGCGACCGGCCTCCATCTGGCTGCGCCCCACCGCCGACACCGACTCCTTCAACACCGCGGAAAAGTCGGGCTGCGCCGCGGTCGGCGCGATCTTCGCCACCGCTTGCGGCGCACGCACCTGCGCCGTCATCTGGCGCATCTGTGAAAGCAGGTTGTTGACGTCGATCGTGCTCATCGCGGTGCGTCCTCATGACGTATTCCCGACGCGTGGCGGGTTTCTTGGGGTGTGGTTGCAGGAGGCATGCCAGTTGCTGATGTCTGGGAATAGGGAATAGGGAATAGGAAGTGCGAAGGCCGCTGCGTTCTGCTTTTTCGATTCCCTATTCCCTATTCCCTATTCCCAGCCGCAAAGCGGCTCAAGCGGCCATGCTGCTCTGCAACCCGTACTTGCGCAGTTTTTCCACCAGGGTGGTGCGCTGCATGTGGAGCAGGCGGGCGGCATGGGCGACGACGCCGCCGGTGGCGTCGAGTGCCTGGCGGATCAGGCCGACCTCGATGTCGGCCAGGTGATCTTTCAGGTCCAGGCCTTCTTGCGGCAGCAGGCGTTCGGATTCGGCGGCCGGTTGCAGGGCGATGCCGGCGATCGCGTGTTCTTCGCTCATCATCGCCAGCGCGGTGGCGCCGTGTTCGTCGCCGGCCAGCGCGGCGCCGCGGTATTTCGCCGGCAGGTCGCTGCCGCGTACTTCGCCGTGCGGGAACAGGATCGCCATGCGCTCGACCAGGTTGGACAGCTCGCGCACGTTGCCCGGCCAGGCGTAGGCGCGCAGCGCCTGCATCGCGCCCGTGCTGAAGCGCACCACGCCCAGGCCGCGGCGCGCGCCGCGCAGATTGAACTCGGCGATCAGGGCGGGCAGATCCTCCAGCCGCTCGCGCAGCGAGGGCAGTTCCAGCGGGAACACGCTGAGGCGGTAGTAGAGATCCTCGCGGAAGCGGTCCTCGGCGATCGCCTGCTCCAGATTGCGGTGGGTGGCGGCGATGATGCGCACGTCGCAGTGCAGCGTCTTGTTGCCGCCGACGCGCTCGTAGGCGCGCTCCTGCAGCACGCGCAGCAACTTCACCTGCATCGGCAGGCTCATGTCGCCGATCTCGTCGAGGAACAGCGTGCCGCCCTCGGCCATTTCGAAGCGGCCCTTGCGGGCGCTGATCGCGCCGGTGAAGGCGCCCTTCTCGTGGCCGAACAGTTCGCTTTCCAGCAGCTCGGGCGGGATCGCACCGCAGTTGATCGCCACGAACGGCTTGCCGCGGCGCGGGGAATTCTCGTGGATGGCGCGGGCGACCATCTCCTTGCCGGTACCCGACTCGCCCAGCACCAGCACGTTTGAGTCGAACGGCGCGACCTGGCGGATCAGCCCGTTGACGCGCACCATCGGCGCGGAGTCGCCGACGAAGCGCAGCCCGCCGGAGCGGCCGCCAAGCAGACGCGCATAGACATTGCGCAGCGCCTCGGTGAGCTTCTCGTAGCTGAGCGGAAAAGCCAGGGTGGCGGTGCGGCCGGCGAACGGGGATTTCGCTGCGCCCAGCCGCTGCGCCCAGGGCGAATCCTCGGCCAGCAACACCGGAATGTGCGCGGCGCTGGCGCCGAGCAACTCGAACTGCCGCTCGGCTTCGGCCACGTCGTCGATGCCGCCGACATAGACCGCGCGCCAGGCATGGGTGGACTCGCTGGTGTCGGTGCACTGCGCGCCGTGCTGGGGGTGGTAGCCCAGGAAGTGGAGCGCCGACATCACGGCATTGACTCGGGCCGCGTCGGATTCAATCACCAGGAAATCGAATTGCTGCATCTCTACTCTCCGTCTTGCATCGTTGGCGTACCCAACTTCCGGCATGGCCATTTTTTGTCACCGTCGGCAAGTCGTCGCCGGGCTGATGGACCGGTTGCAACAAGGAGGCCAGTTTCTGGCGTGCAGGGCGACGACAAAATGACGCAAGGCGGTCCGCCACCTCCGTGAAAATTCCCAGAGAAGTTCGAGTTGGCGCATGTAAACGTTTGATGCCACACGTTTGTGCCGGCATTCGTCCGCGATCATGCGCGGTCGACAAGGACGCGGATGGGCGAGAAAAGGCTGACGGCGTGAAGGGGATTCCCCACACGCGAGTTCTCAATAATGTGAACTGGTTCTCGCGACGCCGATGGGGCGCCGACGCCGCCGGCGATGACGCCCGACGACCTCAACCGGGGAGTTGGCGCGCTTCTGCCACTTTGCGTCGGTGATGGCGAAAAACGAGGCGCTCAATTGCGTCACTTTGCGCGTCGTTCAACGATGGGAAAACGACGAAGGTTCGACCATCGTCGAATTGCTTTTCGCGCAGCGCCGGCAACTCCAGCGGGAGGCTGCGGCAATGCTCGAAACGCAGGCCCAGCAGCACTGCGTCGCCGGGCAACGCGACGTCCGCAGCGAGCACCGCGCCGCGTGCGTTGAAGCGCACCAGGCGCTGTGCCGGCAGCGTGCCGGGCGGCACCAGCAGGCGGTTGACGATGTCCACCAGCGCGGTGAGCTTGGCATCCATGCGGCGCAATTCCTGCACCAGCGGATTGTCGTCGTCGGGCGTCTCGACACGGCGTTCTTCCAGCGCCGCGATCGCCGCCAGCGCATTGCCGTTGCGCTCGGCCAGGGCCAGCGCCAGCGGCTGCGGCATCGGCCAGGCCAGCGGCTCGATCGCCACGTGCAACAGTTCCTCGACGCTGACCCGCTGCTCGAACTCGTTCCAGCTGGCGTTGTTCATCGTGCGGCTCCCGGATATCGGCTGTCGCCCCTGTCGGCATGACCAGCATGACGCGGGCCAACTGCCGTGCATGATGACATCGCCGGGCGATTCAGGCCTGTGCGTAGGCCGCGATGGCCTGGGCCCGGTCGCGCTCGCGCTGCCACTGCTGGGCAAGCGTCTCGCGTGCGGTGGCCAGCATGGCCTGCAACTGGCGATCGCAGGCCAGGATCTGGCCGAGCTGGGCCTGGGCGGTCGCGTCGTGATCGTGCTGGCGATGCACCAGCGGGGCGCGGGCTTGTTCCAGTTGCAGCAGCTGCTGCCAATCTTCCGCGCGCGCGGCGGCCAGCATCGCGCGGGTAATCACCAACGCACTGGTCAACGCCGAGTTCCCCTCGAAAGTTGACGGCGGCATGTTCAGGCGCCTGCCGCGCGACCGGCGGGAGCCGACGACGGGCCGATCTGCACCCAGCTGTCGCGCACTTGCTGCAGCAGCCGGCTGACCTCGTCGATGATGCCGGCGTCGTCGCGCAGGTTGGCCTGCAGCAGGCGCCGGCTCATGTATTCGTAGAGCGAGTCGAGGCGGTCGACCAGGGTGGGATCGGCCTTGCGGTCGAGCGCATCGCGCAGGCCGCCGATGATCTCGATGCAGCGGCTGATGGTTTCGCCCTTGGGGCCGGTCTCGCCGCGCATCATGTGCGCGCGGGCCTTCACCAGGCGCTCCAGCGCGCCGTCCATCAACAACGTGATCAGGCCATGCTTGTCGGCCGACTCCACGCCGCCATGCGAACGAACCTGTTGGTAGGCGCCTGCGCCGTAACCGAATCCCATGATCGTCTCCTGCCCTTACTTCTTGTTGATGTTGTTCAGCGCGTCGAACTGCTGCTGCAGGTAGCTGCTGGTGCTGTTGAGCTTGCTCATCAGCGTGTCCAGCGCGGTGAACTGCGCCTGGTAGCGCGCGGTGAGGTCGGCCATGCGGCTGTCCAGCGTGGCTTGCTGGTCCTTCAACGCATTCAGTTGCTGGCTGATGCTGCTGGTGCGACCGGCCAGCGTGCCGTTCGTGCCGACCCACTGATCGAGCTGGCCGTTCAACTGCGCGGCCAGGCCCGCATCGCCGCCGAACAGCTGGCTGGCAAGCTTGCCGCCGTCGCTCATCGCCGCCGTCAGCTTGTCGTTGTCCAGCTTCAGCGTGCCGTCCACCTGCAGCGAGATGCCCAGGGCGGCCAGCGAGGTGCCGTTGGCCACGCCGCCCACCAGCCGCGAGAGCGTGCTGTTGATGCCGTTGATGGTGGCGTCGCCGATCATGGCCCCGGCCGTGCCGCTGGTGGCGTCGTACTTGGTGAGGTTCTGGTAGATCCCCACGAAACTGTTGTAGGTGTTGACCAGGTTGCTCAGCGCGCTGCTGCCCTTGCTGGGGTCGTTGGCCACGGTCAGCGTGGTCTGGCCCGAAGCGACCAGGTTGAGGGTCAGGCCGTCGATGGCGCCGCTGACGCTGTTGCCGGCGCTGTGGCCGTCTACGTTGTCGATGCTGTACTTCGCATCCTGTGCGGCGGTGATGACGGTCAGCGCGTTGCCGCTGCCGGCGGCCGCATCGTAATGGAGCGCAGCCAGTCCGCCGTCGCCGCCGCTGCTGCTCACCACGAAACCGTTGGCCGCGCCCGTGCGGGTGCCGCTGAGCACCAGGTGCGCACCGTCGGTGCCGGTGACGATGGTGGCGCTGACGCCGGGGTTGTCGCTGGCCTTGTTGATGGCGTCGCGGACCTGGGCCAGCGAGTTGTTGCTGTCGGTGAGATCCAGACTCATCGACTTGCCGTCCACCGTGAGGGTGAGCGTGCCGGTGCCGACCTTGGCGCTGCTGTCGGCGAACGCGCCGGAGGAAGCCTTGAGCGCGGTGGCCAGCTGGGTGACGTCGATCTTGTAGCTGCCGCTGACCGGGGTGCCGGAGGCCGTGGCACCGAGAACGTCGGTGTCGGCGGCGGTCACCGTGCGCGCATTGAAGGCGCTGCCATCGGTGATCGAGGCCATGGCCGATTGCAGCGCGGAGAGCGCGGCACCGACCTGGCCCAGGCCGGACAGCTGGGTGTTGGCCAGGGCGGCCTGGTTGGTGATCTGGTTCTGCTGCGGCGCCTTCTTGGCGGCCACCAGCTTGTCCACCAACGTGGCGACATCCAGGCCGGAACCCACGCCCATGGAGGTCAGCAAACCCGTGGTGGGTGTGGTGGAGCCTACCGTGATAGCCATGAACGTCGATTCCCGTAATGAGGGAAACGGCCGCGGACTGTCCGCGGCCGTTTCGGGTCAAGCAGTTACTGCAGGAGCTTCAACACGCTCTGCGTGGTGGCGTTGGCCTGCGCCAGCACCGAGACACCGGCCTGTTGCAGGATGTTGGCGCTGGACATGTTCGCGGTCTCCGCGGCGAAGTCGGCATCCTGGATCTGGCTGCGCGACGCGCTCAGGTTCTGCGAAATGGTCTGCAGGTTGGCGATGGTGGAGGTGAAGCGGTTCTGCACCGCGCCCAGATCGCTGCGCATGGAGCTGATGGTGCCCAGCGCCGAGTCGATGCGGCTGATGGTGTCGTTGGCACCGGCCACCGACTTCACGTTGGCGCTGGCCAGGTCGCCGCCAACGGCGTTGGTGGCGCTGAAGCCGAGGACACCGGTACCCTTGGAGCCACCGATCGTGAGCGCGTCCTGCGAGGCCAGGTGCAGTACGCCCGTGGTGGCGTCGGCGTAGGCCGAGACGCCGGCGATGCCCTTGGCGTTGATCGCGGCCGCCAGCGAAGCGGCGTCGTTGAACGTGCCTTCGATGCCCACCGCCGCACCCGAACCGGCCTGCAGCGTGAACTCGCCGGAGCCCAGGGTCAGCGGGGTGGCGTCGCCGACGGCCACGCCGGTGACACCGGCGGTGGAGGCGGCACCTTGCGTCGCCACGCCACTGAAGCCGCTGAGCGTCATGGCATTGGTGGTGGCCGTGTTCTGGGTGATGGTCAGGCCCGTGGTGCCGTTGGCGGTGACCGTGTACTTGCCGGCGGTGGCGCCGCTGTCCAACTGCGTGTTCACCGAGGCCGCCATGGCCGCCATGTCGGCCGAGCCGGCGGCCACGCTGACGGCGACGCCATCGAACGTGAAGCCCGCAGCCGCCGTGGCATCGGAAACCGCAACGTTGGCGACACCGACAACGGCCGTCGTGGCCGAAGTGGCGACGAACACGCCCGAGGCGCTGGTGGCCGAGGCGATCTTGCCCACCTGCGACGCACCCGCGCCCTGGCTCAGGTTGACCGAAATGGTCTCGCCGACGTTGGCACCGATCTGGAACGCGGCCGAACCGAAGCTGCCGTCCAGCACGTGGCGGCCGTTGAAGGTGGTCTGCTGCGAGATACGGGTGATCTCGGCCAGACGCTGCTGCACTTCGGCATCGAGCGCGGCGCGGTCGGAGTCGGAGTTGGTGGCGTTGGCGGACTGCACGGCCAGCGTGCGGATGCGCTGCATGTTGTTGGTCACCTCGTTCAGCGCGGACTCGGTGGTCTGCGCCAGCGAGATGCCGTCGTTGGCATTGCTGACCGCCTGGTTCAGGCCGTTGATCTGGGTGGTGAAGCGGGTCGAGATGGCGAGGCCGGCGGCATCGTCCTTCGCGCTGTTGATGCGCATGCCCGAGGACAGGCGCTCGATCGCGGTGGCAAGTTTGCTCTGCGAGGCAGCCAGGTTTTTCTGGGCATTCAGCGAGCTGATGTTGGTGTTGACGCTCATGACCATGGGAATTCTCCGAATCGAGTTGGTATGCCGACTTTGGTCGGCTCAGACAATCCGGCGGGGATTCACCATTGAATGCATCCGCCTTGTGGACTGTTTCGACCCGTCACACCAAAACTTGAGCCTTGTCAACGCAAATAATCGAAAAGTTTCGAACCCTGGATCTTGGTGAACGTCTGCTGCGCGGCCTGCAGCGCCGTGGTCTGCGCACCGAGCTGGCTGATCGCGTCGTAGTAGTTCAGATCCTGCACGTCGGAGAGCGAGGTCTTGTACTGCAAGGTGAGGTCGTCGTTGAGCGCGCTCTGCTGGTCCAGCGCGTTCATGCGCGCACCGACCTGACCGCGCGTGCGCGTGATGGAGTCCAGCGCCTGGTCGAGGTTCGCGAACTGGGTGTTGATCGCATTCTGCATCGCCGCGTCGCCGCCGTTGGGCGTGCGCAGCGTCTTGATGATGTTGTCCAGCGTGGTGAACACGTCCTGCTTGCCGGAGGCACCCAGTGCAAACGTGTCGCCGGCTGCGGGCGTGCCGCTGAACGCGACCTGCGCACCGCGGAAGGTGACGCTGCCGCCCTTGGCCGGATCGTAGCTGCCGCTGTCGAGTACGGCGCCGCCGGCATCGCGTACTTCGTACGCGTCGGCAGCGGTGAACACGATGCTGTACGCGCCACCGTCCCATGCCGACGGACTGGCCGACGGATCGCTGACGCTGGTGGCGCCGGCCACCATCGAGCCGGTGTTGGTCGTCGCGGCGCTCACCGCGAAGGTGCCGTTGCCGGTGGGGATGTCCATGAACACCGCGCTGCCGGCGTCGCCGGTGGCCACCTGCAGGCCGGGACCGGCGGCGACCATGCGCTGGCCGGCATCGCCCAGGTAGCTGACCGAGTCGCCCGACACGAACGGCTGCGTGCCGGTGCGGTTGCCGGCAAAGATGTATTCGCCCTGCCCGTCGGTGCTGTTGGCCTGGCCCAGCAACTGCGCGCGCAACTGCGACAGCTCGGCGGCGATGTCGCCGCGGCTGCCGTCGGTCTGGCTGCCGTTGGCCGCCTGCAGCAGCAAGGTGCGCACGCGCTGCAGCACGTTGCCGGTGTTGGACAAGGTCTGGTCTTCCAGGCCCAGCCGCCCGTTGGCCGAGGTGATGTTGCGCTGGTACTGCGCCGAGTCGGCGATCAGGTGCGACATGTCCAGCGCGCGCGCGGCGCCGACCGGATCGTCGGACGGCTGGTTGATCCGCTTGCCGGTGCTGAGCTGCGTGTTGAGATCGGACAGATCGCTCTGCCGGTTCATCATGCTGCCGACGGACTGCTGCTGGATCCAGCTGGTGGAGACGCGCATGGTCTTAACTCCGCACCGCGCCGAGCAGCGCGTTGAAAATGCTGTTGGCCGTGCTGATGACCTGGGCCGAGGCCTGATAGGCCTGCTGGTAGCGCACCAGGTTGGCGGCCTCCTCGTCCAGGTTCACGCCGGAGACGCTTTGCTGCGCGCCCATCGCCTGGTTGTAGACCGCCGTCTGCGTCGTCAGCTCGTCCTTGGCCAGCGCGCCGGCGCTGCCGACCTGGCCGACCAGCTGGCTGTAGGCGCGGCCGGTGCTGGTGACGCCGCCGTCGAGCACGCCGAGGTTGGCGACCTTGCCCAGCATCAGCGCGTTGGCGTTGTCGCCCTGGGCGTTGCTGTTGGCCTTGAGGCTGAAGCTGTCGCCGGCCTGCGGCGCGCCGTCGAGCTGCATGCTCCAGCCGTTGTGCACGATCGGCTGGCCGGCGGTGAAGGTCTGCGCCGGGCCGCCGTCGATGCTGTAGCTGGTGGGCGAGCTGAACACGATCGACGAGGCGTTGAACAGCGCCGGGTCGCTGCCGTCGGCGATGCTGGCGCGAGCGGTGGCGGAACTGGTGTTGCCGGCGCCGGCGGCGACCACGAACGGGGCGGCCGCGGCGATCTTGTCGGGCTGGTCGATGCTCACGGCGAAGCTGGCCGCGGCATCGCGGCTGGGCTGCACGCGGAAGCTGTCGCCGGCGCTGGCGCCGCCACCGACCACCAGGCTCAGGCCCGCGGCGGTGAACGGGTCCGCACTGGTGCCGCTGCCGCCGAGCGCCACGGCGTTGCCGCTGGTGTCGCGCATGCTCCAGGCCGTGCCGTCGAAACTCAGCACGTACTCCTTGGCCGGCAGCGCGCCGAGGTCGGTGATGCTGGCGGCGACCGTGCCGCTGCCGGTGTTGGTCGAGGCGCCCTGCACCGTCGGCCCGGCGGCGGCGAAGAACTGGCCGCCGACGTCGCCGTGCAGATCCACGCCCTGCGCATGCTGCGCGTTGAACGCGCTGGCCATCGCCTGCGCCGCGCGGCCGAGCTGGATCTGCGCCGGGTCGAGCACGTTGCTGCGGAAATCCAGCAGCGCGCCCAGCGCGCCGCCACCGATGCGGCCGCTGATCACGTTGCCGCCGCCGGCGCCCACCACTTCCACCCGGGTGGCGTCGTAGACGTTGGCGGCGGTACCCAGCGCATGCGCCTCGGTGCCGGTGACCAGCGCCTGGCCGTTGCCGGCGAACACGCTGATGGTGTTGTCGTTCTGCGGCACCACGCTGATGCCCACCTCGCCGGCCAGTTTCTTGACCAGCGCATCGCGCTGGTCGAGCAGGTCGGCCGGCGGCATGCCTTCGGTGGAGGAGAACGAGCGGATCTTCTCGTTGAGCTTGGCGATCGACTGCGTGTCGACGTTGATCGCGTCGACGGTCTCGCCGATCTGCTGCTGGATCTGCCCGGAAAGCTGGCTGAACTGGCCGGACAAGGCGCGGAACGTGGTCGCCAGCCCACCGGCACGGGCCAGCAGCACCTGGCGCGAGGCGGCATCCGAGGGCGCGTTGGCCATGTCCTGCACCGCGCCGTAGAAGCTGTCCAGCGAGGTCTGAAGATTGCTGCTGCCGGCCAGCTGGTTGTTGAGCTGGCTGGTGAGGCTGGCCATGGTGCTGGCACGGCCCTGGCCCGAGCTGGCCGACCACAGCGAGGCGTTGAGGAATTCGCTGTAGGCGCGCTGCACCGCCACCGTATTGACGCCGGTACCGATGTAATAGCCCGCCTGCCCCTCGGGCAGCCGCGCACCGAACGACACCACCTGGCGGCTGTAGCCGTCGGTGTTCACGTTGGCCACGTTGTGGCTGACCGTGCTGAGCCCGATCTGCGAAGCAAGCAACCCGGACACGCCGGTCGAAAGCATGTCAGCCATGGTGGTCCATCCTCGACAACGGGGGCACCGCCGGAATCGCGCGGTACGTAGTGACGGTAACGGCGGCCGGCTCAATCTCTTGAATCAACGCGGGAACCAGCCGCGGCGAGGGGTGCGCGTTCATTCGGCGCCGCCATCTGCACGCAGGCTCGCCAGCGCCTCGCGCATCTGCGCGCTGTTGGCGATCGCGGTGATCTTGGCCACATAAGCCGGGTCGGTGGCATAGCCACCGTGCACCAGCCCGCGGGCGAACGCGGCGATGTTCTCGCCCTGGCCCAGCGCCTGCGCATAGCGCGGGCTGTCGGAGATCAGGCGCGCGTAATCGGCGAACGAATCGGCCGGCGAGTCGTAGGCGCGGAATGCGTCGCGCTTGCGCACAGCCACGCCGTTCTCGTATTCCAGCGTGGGCACGCTGACCTTGTCGCCCTCCCAGCTGCTGCCGGCCTTGATGCCGAACAGGTTGAAACTGCTGCTGCCGTCGCCGCCCCTGGGCAGATGCTTGCCCCAGCCGGTTTCCAGCGCAGCCTGCGCCAGCAGCGCACGCACCGACACACCCAGCTTCTTCGCCGCCTCGGCCGCATGCGGCGCGAGCGCGCGCACGAAATTGACCGGGTCGCCGCCGGGCAGCAATCGGGCCGCGGTGTCGGCCACGTCCATCGCGCCACGGGTCATGCGGTCGATCACGTGCTGCCACGGCGACTCGTTGTCGGCGGTCGACGGCATGCCGATCGCGCTGGTCGCGTCGTCGCCGGCAGCGGGCTCGCTGCCCAGCTGCAGCAGCGCGCGCACATGCGCGTTGCGCACGTCGGCAACCGGCACCGCAAAAGGTTGACGGGGCGCAGCGGCCGCAGCCGCCGCGTCCTTGCCGCCGAGCTGGCGCACCAGCATCTTCGCGATGCCCAAACCGTTCTTGCCGTTGGCCAGACTCAGCGACAGCTGCTGGTCGAACAGCTGGCGATAGGAATCGACCTGCTCGCTGCCGGCGAGGTCGCTGCCCATGCCCGCGTTCGCCTCGCGCATGGACTTGAGCATCATCTGGGTGAAGATCGCCTCGAACTGCTTGGCCACCGCCGGCAGCGCGCTCTTGCCGCCGTCGCTGCGCGCCTGCGCGCGCAACTGCTGGAAGCCGGACAGTTCGGTCCAGGTGTCCAGCGCGGGGGAGGCGGGGTTCAGCGGCGTCATCACATCACCTCGCTCAGATCACCACCAGGTCGGCATGCAGTGCGCCGGCCTGTTTCAGCGCCTGCAGGATCGAGATCAGGTCGCTGGGCGTGGCGCCGACCTGGTTCACCGCGCGAACGATCGCGTCCAGGCTCACGCCCGGGCCGAACTTGAACATGTGCGCGCCCTCTTCGCTGACCCGCACGCTGCTGGACGGCACGATCGCCGTCTGGCCCTGGCTGAACGGCGCCGGCTGACTGACCTGCGGCTGCTCGCCGATGGTCACCTGGATCGCGCCGTGCGCCACCGCCGCGGCGGTGACGCGCACGTCCGAGCCGATCACCACGGTGCCGGTGCGCGAGTTGACGATGATCCGTGCCGGCGCATCGCCCGGCTGCACGTCGAGGTTCTGGATCGCGCCCAGCCAGGCCACTTTCTGCGCCGGGTCCTGCGGGCCGCGCACCGACACGGTGCCGCCGTCCACCGGCTGCGCGGTGCCGACGCCGTAGGCCTGGTTGATCGCCGTGGCGATGCGCGTGGCGGTGGTGAAGTCCGCCGTGTTGAGGTTCAGCATCAGGTCGCCGCCGCCGGCGAACGAGGAGGCCACCACGCGTTCGACCGAGGCGCCGTTGGGAATGCGTCCGCTGGCGGAGATGTTCACCTGCACGCTGGAGCCGCTCTTGCCCTGCGCACTGATGCCGCCGACCACCACGCTGCCCTGCGCCACCGCGTAGACGTTGCCGTCCGCGCCGCGCAGCGGCGCCATCAGCAGCTGGCCGCCGCGGATGCTCTTGGCGTTGCCGATCGAGGCGACGGTGACGTCGATGGTCTGGCCGGGCTTGGCGAACGGCGGCAGGTCGGCCGTCACCATCACCGCCGCGGCGTTCTTCAGCTGCGGCCGCGCATTGGCCGGCACGGTGATGCCGAACTGCTGCAGCATGTTCTCCAGGCTCTGCGTGGTGAACGGCGCCTGCGTGGTCTGGTCGCCCGAGCCGTCCAGGCCCACGACCAGGCCGTAGCCGATCAATTGGTTGCTGCGTACGCCGGCCACCTGGACGAGGTCGCGGATCTTGTCGGCGTGGACCGGTGCGATGGCCAGAACCCCAAGGATGAACACGATCACCCGTAGGAGCCCGCTCGCGGGCGATGCTGTTGGGCCGGGACTCGGGAAGAGCATCGCCCGCGAGCGGGCTCCTACGACGGGGCGTGCCAGCGTGTTCATCAGAACGGCATCCACTTGGAATTGAAGAAGCGCGACAGCCAGCCGCGCGTGTTCGCGTCGGCGAGGGTGCCGCGGCCGGTGTAGCTGATGCGCGCGTCGGCGACGCGGGTGGACGGCACCACGTTGTCCTGGCCGATGTCCTGCGGACGCACGATGCCGGCGATGCGCACCAGCTCCTGGCCCTGGTTGATGGTCAGCCACTTTTCGCCGCGCACGATCAGGTTGCCGTTGGACAGGCGCTGCGCCACGGTGACGGTGATCTGCCCGGTAAGCTGGTTGCTCTGGCTGCTGGAACCGGCGCCGTCGAAGCTGCGCTCGCCGTCCAGCCCGATGTCGGCGACCTTGCCGCCGATCGCCAGCGCATGGCCGAGCACGGTGGGCGAGGCGAGCTTGGCCTTGTCGGTCTTGCTGGTGGTGGTGGTGGCCTTCTTGCTGGCCTGGGTGCTCTCGACCAGCGCCACGGTGAGGATGTCGCCCACGCGGTGCGCGCGCGGATCGGCGAACAGCTCCATGTTCTGCTGGTCGTGGTAGATCGAACCGTCGGCCGGCGCCGCGGCAATCTGCGGCGCGGGCGGCAGGGTCGGCGCCCACTGCGCGTCGTCGCGCGCGCCGGGGCCGCTCGCGCAGCCGGCCAGCAGGGCCAGCGCGCACAGGGCAAGGAGAAAACGGCAGGCAAACATCACGTCGCGCCTCAGGTCTTGTTGGTGAGGAACTGCAGCATCGAGTCGGCGGCGGACACCGCCTTGGAGTTCATCTCGTAGGTGCGCTGGGTCTCGATCATGTTGACCATCTGCTCCACCACGTTGACGTTGGAGCTTTCCAGTGCGCCCTGTGCCACCGTGCCCAGGCCGTTCAGGCCGGGCTGGCCGATCTGCGGCGAGCCGCTGGAAGCGGTTTCGAGGTACAGGTTGTCGCCGTTGGGCTGCAGGCCGGCGGGGTTGATGAAATCGGCCAGCTGCACGGTGCCGATCTGCTGGGTCGCGGCCTGGCCCGGCACGCTCACGCTGACCGTGCCGTCGCTGCCGATGGTGATGCTCTGCGCGTTGGCCGGCACGCTGATGGCCGGGTCGATCGCGTAGCCGTTGGCGGTGACGATCTGGCCGTTCTGGTCCATGTGCAGCGAGCCGTCGCGCGTATAGGCGATGCTGCCGTCGGGCATCGTCACCTGCAGGAAACCGCGGCCCTGAATCGCCAGATCCAGCGAGTTGCCGGTCTGCTCGATGTTGCCCTGGGTGAACAGCTTCTCGCTGCCGACCACGCGCACGCCGGTGCCCAGCATCAGGCCGGACGGCGCCTGGGTCTGCTCGGTGGTCTGGCCGCCTGGCTGGCGCAGGTTCTGGTAGACCAGGTCCTGGAACGCGGCGCGCGCGCTCTTGTAGCCGGTGGTGTTGGCGTTGGCGAGGTTGTTCGAGATGACGTCCATGCGCGTCTGCTGCGCATCGAGGCCGGTCTTGGCTACCCACAAGGATGAAAACATGTCGTTGGACTCCGTCTGGACGTCTGGATGTCTGTTTGAACGAGGCTGACTTGAACCGGGGGGATCAGGTCATCTGCAGCAGGCGCGAAGCAGCCTGCGCGTTTTCGTCGGCGCTCTTGATCGAGCGGATCTGCAGCTCGTACTGGCGCGACAGCTGGATCATCTGCACCAGCGTCTGCGAGGGATCGACGTTGCTCGACTCCAGCACCCCGGATTTCAGCGTCACCGCGGGATCGGACTGCGCGGTGCCGCCATCGTTGAGGTGCATCAGGCCGTCGCTGCCCTGCGCGAGCTGGTCGACCGGCGGATTGACCAGCTTGATCCGGCCCACCGCAGCGATGGTTTCAGGCGACTGGCCCATCGGCACCACCGACACGGTGCCATCGGCGCCGATGTTCATCTGGCTGCTCTGCGGCACGCTGATCGGGCCGCCCTCGCCCAGCACCAGGTTGCCGCGCGCGTCGGTGAGCAGGCCGTCCGGTGTCAGCCGCAGTTCGCCGGCGCGGGTGTAGCCCTCGCTGCCGTCGGCGCCCTGCACCGCGATCCAGCCGGTGCCCTGCACGGCAACGTCGAGCGTGCGGCCGGTCTCGATCTGGCCGCCCTCGCGCAAGTCCACGCCCAGCCCGTGCGCCACGCCGTTGACCCGCGTGGCCAGCCCCGGCCCCTGGATCACCAGCGGCTGGAACGCCGACAGCTGCGCCTTGAAACCGACCGTGTCGGCATTGGCCAGGTTGTGCGCCACCTCGGACTGCGCCCGCATCATCTGCGTGGCGCCGGTCATGGCTACGTAAAGTGATCTGTCCATGTGGATTCCCGGGTGTGGTCAGTAGAGAACGAGGAGCAGGCAAGGTGCGGTGATCCGCTCTTCCGATTCCCCATTCCCTATTCCCCATTCCCTCAATTGCGAATGTTGATGATGGTTTGGGTCAGCTGGTTGTCGGTGGAGATCACCTGCGCATTGGCCTGGTAGTTGCGCTGCGCCTTGATCATGTTCACCAGCTGGGCGGTGAGGTCGGCGGTGTTGGAAGCCTCCAGCGCACCGGCCTGCACGCTGCCGAAGGTGCCGTTGCCGGCCGCGCCCATCACCGGCGTGCCGGAGTCGTACGAGGCCGCCCAGTTGGTGTTGTCGAGCTGGCGCAGGCCTTGCTCATTGGAGAACTGCGCGATCGCCAGCTGGCCCAGCGCGGTGCTCTGGCCATTGGAATACTTGGCTTGCACCACGCCCTCGCGCGACACGTCGATGCTGGACAGGATGCCGGTGGGGTAGCCGTCCTGGTTGATCGCGCTGGCGGCGTAGGCGTTGCCGAACTGGGTGGCCTTGGTCATGTCCAGGGTCAGTTGCATCGGGTCGGCGCCCGGGCTCACCGCCGCGGCGGGGAACGCGAGCTGGCCGTTGGCAGGGGCGATCAGGCTGCCGTTGCTGCCGAAGGTCAGCGTCTGCGGCGTGCCGACCGCGGTGCCGTCGATGTAGAGGTTGGCGTTCCACACGTTGGCCGCCGGGTCCTTGACGAAATACACCACGCCGTTGTGGGTGGCGCCGAGCGAGTCGTAGGCAGTGAACGGCGTGGCCTGGTTGTAGCTGGACGGATCGTTCAGCGGGTCGAAGGCGGTCGCCGGCGCCGTGGCGTCGGAAGGCAGGTTCAAGGCCATCTGCACCGAGCTGGTGGCCTTGGCCGCATTCTGCGCGGTGAACAGCTGCAGGTCGGTCATGGTGCTGGTGTCGAAACCGCCGCCGGCCACCGGCGGGAACACCTGCAGGCGCTGGCCGTTGGCGTTCTGCACGAAGCCGTTCTGGTCTTTCTGGAACGCGCCGGCGCGGGTGTAGGAATAGCCCTTGCCGTCGCGCACGGTGAAGAAGCCCTCGCCGCTCAGGGCGAAGTCCAGGCTGTTGTTGGTGGTTTCCACGCTGCCGGCGGTGAACTGCTGGGCCACGTTGGTCAGCCGCACGCCGCTGCCGACCTGGCTGGAGCTCAGGTTGGGGCCGGCCGCGCTGAACAGCTCGGCGAACTGCGCGCGCGAGCCCTTGAAACCGGTGGTGCCGGTGTTGGCGATGTTGTTGGCCGTGACCTCGAGATCTTTCGAGGCGGCGTTCAGACCGCTGAGTGCAATGTTGAATGCCATCGGAGCATTTCCTCGTTCGGTTGCGACCCTTAAGGTCGTCAGTTGATCTGTGCGACCTGACTCAGCAGGACCCCGCCAAAACCATCCACGTCCAGATAGGTGCCGTCGGCGCCGGTCATGCCCACGCCGGTGACCTTGCCGCTGACGTAGGTCGCCACGGCGGTGTTGCCGGCCTGCGCGGCCAGGCCGTAGGTGCCCGGCGCCAGCGCCTCGCCGTTGTCGCCGATGCCGTCCCAGTGGAAACGCACCAGCCCGGCGGCGGGCTTGCCCAGGTCGAGCGTACGCAACACGGTGCCGCTGGCGTCGGTGATCTTGACGAACACCTGGCCGCCGTCGGCCGGCACGTTGACCGCGCCGTCCATGCCGTTCGCGGCCAGCGTGCCGGCCTCCGAAGGCACCACCACGTCGCGGCCGATCATCCCGCTGGCCTGCAGGATCTGATTGCCCTGCAGCGACTTGCCGAGATCGTCGAATGAGGCCTGCAACGCCTGCGTCGCCGAGACCTGGCTGATCTGCGCGAGCTGGCTGACCATCTGCGATGAGTCCATCGGCTTGGTCGGGTCCTGGTTGCGCATCTGCTGCACCAGCAGGCTCAGGAAATCGGCCTGACCCAGGGTTTTCTCCTTGCCCAGGCTGGCCGCCTTCGCCGCGCTGGCGGCATTGCCGATCGCCATGTCGCTCATGCGTGGCTCCTCGTGGCGGAATGAAGGGGGTTCATGCGCTGGCGCCTCACTTGCCGAGGTCCAGGGTTTTCTGCAGCAGCTGGCGCGCCGAGTTCATCACCTCGACGTTGTTCTGGTACGAGCGCGAGGCCGAGATCATGTTGACCAGCTCGTCGACCGGGTTGACGTTGCTGGCGTAGACATAGCCGTCGGCATCGGCCAGCGGGTTGCCCGGTTCGTAGCGGCGGGGAATCGCCGCCTGGCTCTCGGTGACGCCGAGCACCTGCACGCCGTCGCCGGGCGCATTCGGATCGCCGACGCCTTGCGGGTCGCGGATGGTGGCGAACAGCGGCTCGCGCGAGCGGTAAGCGGCTTCCGGCGAACTGGCCACGCTGTCGGCATTGGCCAGGTTGCTGGCCACCGTGTTGAGGCGGGTCGATTGCGCGGCCATGCCGGAGCCGGCCACGCTGAAGATGGAGAACATCGACATCAGCCCTGGCCTCCGTTGATCGCCATCCGCAACATGCGGATCTGCGCGGTGATGAACGACAGGCTGGCCTGGTAATGCACGCCGTTGGCGGCGAACGCGGCCTGCTCCACCTGCGCATCGACGGTGTTGCCGTCCATGCTGGGCTGGGTGGGCACGCGATAGGCCAGCGCTTCGGCGCTGCGGCCGGCACCGGCGATCTGGTCTGGCGCGTCGGTCTCGAGCGCCACGCCGTTCGCCGCGCCGCTGGCCGTGGCCAGCGCCTTGCGGAAATCCACGTCGCGCGCCAGGTATCCGGGCGTGTCGGCGTTGGCCAGGTTGTTGGCCAGCACTTCGGTACGGCGCTGCCACAGGTCGAGCGCCCGGGTGTGGATGCCGAACAGATTGGGGGTGGACGGGTTCATCGTTTCGCTCCGCATGCACTGCTGCACGGAAGCGAAAGGCAAATTGCATGCCACGGCCCGGAAAGCCTTGCGGCAGCTCAGATTCCGCGCATGTCGCGCGGCGCCGTCAGGCCGATGCCGCGACGAAAGACGGTTTGTTGACGCGGCCCCGGCGCCGCGCGCCCGGCGTCAGCCGGTTGCCGCCTGCGGCGCGGCGACGGGTTCGGGCAGCAGTTCCATTACCGCCTGCGCGAGCTGGTCGGGGTGGAACTTCGCCACGAAGCGGTCGGCCTTGACCTCCTTCACCATGCCCTCGTTGAACATGCCGCTGAGCGAGCTGTGCAGCAGCACCTTCATGCGACGCAGGCTCGGCGCCTCGCGAATCGCACGGGTCAGCGCATAGCCGTCCAGCCGCGGCATCTCGATGTCCGACACCACCAGCTCGATCGCCTGCGCCGGATCGCCCGCGGCCAGTTCCAGCAGCCGCTCCAGCGCCTCGCGCCCGTCCTTGGCCACCACGCAATCGGTGCCCAGCTGCTTGAACAGATTGACCAGCCGCCGCCGCGCGATGCCCGAATCGTCCACCACCATGACCCGCCGCGACGCCAGCGAACGATGGCTGGCCTCGCGCTGCAGCCCCGCCGACAGCTCGGCCGGCGGCGCGTCGATGCTGGCCAGCACGTGTTCCACGTCGACCACCGCCAGCAGCGCGCCGTCGACCCGGGTCACCGCGTTCACCCGCGAACCGAACCCCAGCGCGCTGGCCGGCGCCGCCATCGCGTCGCCCGCGCAATGCACCATGCGCTGCAGGTCGGCCACCAGGAAACCCTGCACCGAGCGGTTGAACTCGGTCACCATCAGATGCGCCGATTCGACCTCGCGCAGCGGTGCGTAGCCCAGCGCCGCGGCGAGGTCGATCACCGGAATGGTCTGCCCGCGGTAATCGCAGCTGCCCGCGATCAACTCGTGCACGCCGTGCAGGCGCTCCATCGGCGGTCGGCGCAATACCTCGCGCACCTTGAACACGTTGATGCCGAACAGCTGCTGGTCGCCCAGCCGGAACAGCAGCATCGCCACCCGGTTGTGCCCGGCCAGCCGCGTGTGCTGCTCCACCTTCTCCAGCAATGTGCCGGCCATGCGGCCTCCCTCGGCAAGCGTGGCCGCCACGCGACCGTCAGATGCGCTATCGGCGCTGCGCGTCCGGTCTTTAGGAGTCGGCCTTCCAAGAGCGTCACCCGTTTCCTCTCACCCCCGCGCCGCAGGCACTGGCACGCGGATTGCTTGCTCAAGCTTCGACACCTGTGGCCGATGCAGCAGCCATTCCCTTCCCTTGCGAGTCGACGCCAGCACCATGAGCTTTCTTCTCAAACAGCATATTGCCGCCCTGGTGACGGCCGCCGCCCAGGGGGACGACGCCGGGCTCGCCGTGCTGCGACGCCGCCACCCGCGCACCGCGGCGGCACTGGCGCCGCTGCTGGCGCGCGCCGCCAGCCGGCCGCCCTCGGCGGTGGCGCTGCAGACCCTGGAACAGCAAGGTCTCGTGCTCGGCGCCGCGCAACAACTGGCGCGCGAGCAGACCGCGCTGGACCAGGCCGCCGCCGAAAGCCGCGCCAGCGTCGATCGCTTGACGGATGGCAGCGCCGGGATCTCGACGGCACTGCAGCAACTGGCCGTCGACCTGGAGCAGGCCAGCCAGGCCGGCAGCGTCGGCGCCGAGGGCGTCAGCGAGCTGGATGGCCAGCTGCGCCTGTTGCGCAGCGCGCTCAGCGCCATGAACCGCAACCAGAGCAAGCTGGCCGAACAGGTCGCGCAGATCCGCAAGCTGACCGGTGCGGTGCAGGAGATCGCGCACCAGACCAACCTGGTCGCGCTGAACGCCGCCATCGAGGCGGCCCGCGCCGGCGAGGCCGGGCGCGGCTTCGCGGTGGTGGCCGACGAGGTCAAGCAGCTGGCCGAGAAAACCGCGCTGACCACGACCGAAATCGAGACCGTCACCGTCTCCATCGGCGACTTTTCGCTGCAACTCGATGGCGACGTCAACCACGGCCTGCAGCAACTCAAGCGCGCCCAGGTCGGCGTGAGCCAGTCCAGCGGCCTGCTGGGCGAAGGCAGTGCCACCTTGCGTACCGCCAGCGAGCGCATCCGCAAGCTGCAACAGGGGCACGACGCGCAGCACGCGCGCGCCACCACCGCGCAGGCCGCGCTGGGCGCTTCGCAGCGACGCAGCAGCGAGGCGCGGCGCCAATCCGAATCGCTCCATCGCGCCGCCCTGCTGGCGCATCGCCTGGGCCTGGACTGGCTGGAAGGCGAAAGCGGCAACGATCCGGCCAGCCTCAGCCTGACCGTGCGCGAAGCGGCCATGAACCTGCGCCAGGCGATGAGCCTGGCCCTGCTCGAACCGGCCGCGCTGGACCGGCGCTGGTTCGACACCCACGCGCTGGTGAACGGCGTGCAGCGGCTTGCGCGGCTGCGCGACGGCACCGGCAACGGCACGGCGCTGGGCGAAGCCGGTACGCAACTGGGCGAACAGGGCCAGCGCTTCATCACCTTGCTCGGCGCCGGCCAACTCGACCAGGCCGGCGCCGTGGCGCGCGAACTCGAAGCAGGCCAGGACGCCCTGCTCGCCCAGCTCGACGCCCTGCTGGCCGACGCATGACCCTGCGCGCCGCCCTCGCTGCCGTCGGGTTGGTCGCGTTGCTGGGCAGCGCCACCGCGCATGCCGCTGCCACGCAGTCGCTCGACAGCGTGCGCGCAGCAGCCGAACAGGCGATGCAAGATCGTTACAGCCGGCCCGGCAGCCGAGTCGTGGTCAGCACCGAACCGCTGGACACGCGCCTGCAACTGGATGCGTGCAGCGAACCGCTGCGCGCACTCGTTTCCGACCAGGCGCAGCCGCGCTCGCGCATGACCGTGCCGGTGCAATGTCCGCAACCCGGCGGCTGGATCGTGCGCGTGCCCATTCATTTGCAGGTGTTTCGCCAGGTGCTGGTGAGCAGCCGCGCACTGCTGCGCGGCGACGGCATCGGCGCCGCCGACGTGCATGTCGAGGAACGCGACGTGACGCGCCTCGGCTACGGCTACCTGGACAACCTCGACCAGGTCGCCGGCCGCACGCTGTCACGCGCACTGGCGCGCGGCAGCGTGCTCAGCCCGGGCAGCCTGGGCGGGCGACGCATGGTGCGCGCCGGCGACCACGTGCAGGTGCTGGCGCAGCTCGAAGGCATCTCGGTGCGCGCCGAAGGGGTGGCGCTGGGCAGCGGCGACAACGGCGCCCGCCTGCGCGTGCGCAACGCGGCATCGGGCCGGGTGATCGACGCGATGGTCAGCGCGCCGGGCGTGGTGGTGGCCCTGCCATGAAACCGACACCCCTCATTCGAACCATGAAAATCAACTACTTGCGCCACGGCGCGAGCGACGGTCACGGCCCGGTCGATTTTTCGACGGGCTGCTAAAGTTTTCCGGACAGCGGCCGATCAACCAGTCACAGGGCACACTCCAGTGGGATGGGTTCGATGAACACGACGATTACCAACAACGGTTTGCCGAAGCTGCCGCAGGCCGGCAGCGGCACAGGCAGCGGCACCTCGGCCAACGCAGCCGCCTCGCCGGAGGCTTCGGTCGCGGCGCCACGCAGCGCCGATCAGCTCAAGCTGACCGATTCGGCGCGGGCACTGCAGGAGGTCGCCCGGCTGGGCGACGCCTCGCCGATCGACGCCAAGCGGGTCGAGCAGGTGCGCCAGGCCATTGCCGACGGCAGCTACAAGGTCGACGCCGGCAAGATCGCCGAACGCCTGCTGGCGATGGATCAGCAACTCGGCGGCACGGACAAGGCATGAGGCAGCCGCTGCACCACGAACTGAACGATGCGCTCGCGTCCGTTCTGGACGAGATGCAGCAGCGCGCCGAGCAGTTGCAGACCACGCTGGAAGCCGAGCGTGCAGCGCTCGACATCGCCGACGCGCCAGCGCTGGACGCGGCGGGCAGCCGCAAGCAGGCGCTGATGCAACAGTTGGAGCAACTCGACGCCGAGCGTCGGCTGCTGCAGCGCCAGCAGCCGGTCAGCGACGCGTCGCACGAATTGCGCTGGGCGCAGATCCTGCAGGTGCTGCGCCACTGCCACGCGCTGAACCTGCGCAACGGCAGCCTGGTCAACCAGCGCCTGGCCCAGTTGCGTCAGGCACTGGCGATCCTCACCGGCCACGCCGGCGAAGGCGAACTCTATGGCAGCGGCGGTGAACTGCACGGCAGCCTGCGTTCCAAATCACTGGCCGCCGCATGAACGCGACATCCCTCCCCTTCGCTGCCACCTGTCCCCGCAGGCGACTCCCCTACTGACCACGTGGCCGGCGCCGGCTGGCCCCGCACCGATGCGATGACCGACCATGAGCAACCTTCACGCCTCCCCCGTCGCCGCCCCGAAACACGCCAGCGCCGCCGAACAGCCTGCCGCCTCGGCACTCGTTCCGCTGGCCACGCCGCTGCCGGTGCTGCGCACGCCGATGCTGGATCGCGAGCGCAACCTGTTCGCCTATGAAATCGTCTTCCACTGCGAGCCGGGCGACGAGCAGAACCTGCTGCGCAGCGTGCTCTCCACCATCACCGACGGCGCCCTGACCCGGCTGGTGCGCGGCAACCGCGCCTTCCTCAACCTGCCCGCCGAACTGCTGCCGGAAGATTCCGACGTGCTGCTGCACCAGCCGCGTCTGGGCGTGGTGCTGCAGCCTTCGGTGGCCGACGACGCGGCGCTGATGAAGCGCCTGCAGCAGATGGCCGAACGCGGCTGCCAGCTGCTGCTCGAAGCGGGCGACACCGACCCGGAAAGCAGCCGCCAGCTGCAGGCGCTGCTGCAGATCGTGCAGCTGGTGCGACTGGACGCCAGCCGGCTGACGCCCGAAGCACTGAAGGAGCGCGCGGACTACCTGTTCGCCCGCGGCATCCGCGTGGTCATCGGTCAGGTCAACGACCACCCCACCTACGAGCGCTGCCTGGAGCTGCAGGTGCAGGCGGTCCAGGGGCGATTCCTGCTGATTCCGCAGCCCGTCGCCGTGCCGGTGCTTACCGCCAACCGCATGAGCATCCTGCGCCTGATGGGCGCGCTGCAGGAAAAGAACCCCGGTCCGGTGGAGCTGGGCAACATCATCCGTGACGACGCCGTGCTCAGCTACAAGCTGCTCAGCTGCGTGAACTCCGCCTATTTCGCCCTGCCGCGCCAGCTGAAGTCGGTGCAGCAGGCGGCGATCTTCTTCGGCGTCACGCGCATGCGCAACTGGATCGAGACGATGTCCATGTGCAGCATGGACGACCACCCGCCCGAGCTGCTGCGCGCGGCGCTGATCCGTGCCCACATGTGCGAGAAATTCGCCGCCGGCAACTCGTCCCTTTCGCCGGAAACCGCCTTCACCGTGGGCCTGTTCTCACTGCTGGACACGCTGATGTGCGCACCGATGGATTTCCTGCTGAGCCATCTGCGCCTGGTGCCGGAAGTCAGCGGCGCACTGACCGATCGCAGCGGTCCGTACGGCGCCATGCTCAAGCAGATCGTCGCGTGGGAAGCCGGCGAAATGACCAGCGGCATGGCCACGCCCCAGCGCATCATGAGCATGGCCTCGATCTATCTTGGCGCCACGCAATGGGCGGACCAGGTGTTCGCCTCCGCCAACGGCAAGCAGGCAGCCTGACCGCAAGCCCGTCACGCCGGGGCTTGTCACGCCCCGGCGCGACAAGCACGCGCCCATCGCCGATAATGCGCGCTCCTCGCGAACGCGCCGCGTCGGCCACTCCGCTTGCCGCAGATCAGCGACCCGACCCCGCGCGCATCGCACACTCTCCCGCCGTACCCGCGCACTGTTTGCGCGGGCGCACAGGAATGAACCGATGAGCCGCACCATCCACTGCAGCAAACTCCAGATCGACGCCGAAGGCCTCGACTTCGCACCTTGGCCCGGCCCGCTCGGCCAGCGCATCTACACCGAGATCTCCAAGCCCGCGTGGCAGCAATGGCTGGCCCACCAGACCACCCTGATCAACGAATACCGACTCAACCCGCTCGACGCGAAGTCGCGCCAGTACCTGGGCGAGCAGATGGAGAAATTCCTCTTCGGCGGCGACGTCGACCAGGCCGCCGGCTTCACCCCGCCCCCCTCTGCGTCTTGACGATCACGCACACTTTCGGTCTAATGCACGGCTCCACGCATCAACGGCAACCTACCCGGTTGTGCTTGATCGCCAGGTTCCCGGCCGGGTAGCTCAGTTGGTAGAGCAGGGGATTGAAAATCCCCGTGTCGGCGGTTCGATTCCGTCCCCGGCCACCATTGAATTCCAGGGGCTTGCAGTGATGCAGGCCCTTTTCGTTTTCCGCCGAGCGCCGTCCGTCCGCCGCTCGTCCAGCTGCGCAGCACGCCGTTCGCAGCGAGCCTCGACACCGCCCCGTTTCCACCCCGGCCAGGGCCGGTAGCGATCGGGCCAGGCATGTCCACGCCGGCGGATAGCCGGTCAACCCCCTGCTCCGCCGGAGTGCTTTGCGCCCCTTGCGAGCGCAATCCGCCGCAACCCTCGCCGGGGCGCAGGAGGACCGCGGTCGACGAGGCCCGATCTTGTGACGCAGTTCTCATTTGGCACGGTTTCTGCTGCGCATCCGGTGAACCGCCCCGGTTCCGTCATCGAGAAGCCGCCATGGAAGAAGTCATCGATCGCACCGTGCCGAATTCGCCGGAAGAGCTGGCGATCCATTTCCTGATGCGCCACGCCGCGTGCCGCTTGGCGTTGACCGAGCAGGCCGGCGAGGAAGCGTTGCAGCAGGCTTTGCAGCATGCCTGCTCCGGCCGGTCGCTGCCGGCGCCCGCTGCTGCTGGCGAACCCGCGCCGAGCGTCGCTGCAGCCCCGAACGAGGTGACGAAGGACGACAGCTGCGCCGCCCGTTTTTCCCGCGCGTATGCCGCGGCACGTCACCGCAGCCTGGCTGCCGGCACGAACTGGGGCACGCGCAGCGCCGCCTGAAGGCGCGAGCCGCCGGCGCGGCGGCCATGCGAAAATGCGCGGACCACGCCCCGACCAGTGTCCCGATGACGACCTCGAAATACGACTTTCGCCAGTTCCAGGAAGAGCTGGCCCAACTCGAACGCAAGACCCCCGCCCCCGCCCCCGCACCGGCCAAACCGCTGGGCAAGAAAGCCGCCGCCGCCCAGCGCCTGTCGGTGGCGCGCGAGGAGTTCCTGGCCCTGCGCAAACGCCACGGACTCAGCGTGGCCGACGTGGTCGCCTTTTTCCCCGAGGAAGAAGGCATCGCCTACCTGCAGGAACTGATCGTCGCCGCGCAAGCCAAGCCGCGCCGCCGGAGCAAGCCGAAGCCGTAAGGCAAGCAACATGGATCAGGGTTCGGAGGCAGGCGTGAGCGTCACGTCGCCGAACCATGCCTGCGCGTGGCCGCCGGTGTTGTCGGTGTCGGCGGAGAGTGCAATGCCGGTGATGCGCGGCGCGGGGCGACCGAAGGCGGCAAGGTAATCGGCGGCGAGATTGCGATCTTGCACTTGCCACTGGCCGGCGTGCGTGTTGCCGCTTTGCAGGACGATGGTGCGTATCAGCGGCGAGTACGGGCTGGGCGCGATGGTGCCGATCGGGTGGCGGTTGTCCCACACGTAGCAAAGCGCCGCGGTGGGCATCGTGTGGCCGAGCGTGCGGCGCGCCAGTTTCAATTTCATGCGCTGCAGCCAGGACAGGCTGGACAGCGGCACGTCGAAGAACACGTAGACGCGCGCGGCGAAATCGTCGCCCTTCTTCTTCGACATGTCTGCCGCCGCCACGCTGCGGTCCACCTTCCAGCGCCAGCCGAGCATGGTGGCGGCAGGCAGGTCCAGCGTATGGGCGATGGCGCCGGCGGCGCGATCGGCGTCGATGTGGAACACGCTGTCGGCGCCGTCGCGCACGATCGCCATCGGTGCCGCCGGACGATGCCGCGACATGGCATACGCCTTCCAGCCTGCCGGCAGCGTGTTGCCCGGTGCCACGTCGGAGAACCGCAACGTGATCGGCGTCGCCGCCCACGCGACCGGCGCCAGCACAAGCAGCAGCATCGTCCAGCGCGACCGGCGCAAGGCGCGCGCGCGACCGCGCGTGAGGTATCCGGCCTGCCGGCTCGTCGCGGAAAATTTCGTCATGGGCCAAGCCGGTGGGGAACGTGCGGGGAGCATACCGGTGCGATGTGCAGCGGGCGTGGATGACGACGCACGCGAGCCGCAACGATGCATCGTGCACCGCCGCATCCGCAGCGCCGTGAAAAAAAATTCGCGCGCGAGGCACGACAGTTGCGTCAAACCCCTAAAATTTCGCTACATTGTGCGGGCCGCAAGGCCTCCGAGCCCAGAAAGCCGGGGTTTCCTACTATCGAGATCAACTAATGGCTACCAAAACCACTGCCAAGAAAGCTCCCGCCAAGGCTGCCAAGCCTGCCGCCGCCAAGTCTGCCGCGCCGGTCAAGCCGCTGGGCGAGAGCCTGTCGAAGTCCGGGCTCATCGCCCACATCGCCGCCCAGGCCAACGTCGAAGCGAAGGCGGTCAAGGCCGTGCTCGCCGGCCTGGAGTCGGCCGTGCTCGCTTCGGTGCACAAGAAGGGCGTGGGCCAGTTCACCCTGCCCGGCCTGTTCAAGATCAACGCCGTGAAGGTTGCCGCCAAGCCGAAGCGCAAGGGCAAGAATCCGTTCACCGGCGAGGAGCAGGTGTTCGCCGCCAAGCCCGCCACGGTGAAGGTGAAGGTGCGCCCGCTGAAGAAGCTGAAGGACGCCGCGCTCTGAGGTGCGCGCGTTGATCGACCCTGCGTCGATCAATCTCGTCTGATCCACCCGCGCGCCGCCGTCCGGCACTCCACCGGGCGGCGGCGTCGCGTTTGCGGCACGGCCCATCACGTTGCTGAACCGTTGGCAGCGATTCACGCCCGCATTCACTGCATGTTTTCGTCGGGCGACCAAGACTCGGAGCTTTCCGCGAGCAACGAGGTGCGCCATGAAACCGACGACCCCCTCCCTGGCCCTGGCCCTGAGCATCGGCGCGCTGTCGCTGGGCGCCTTCCAGAGCGCGATCGCGCAGCAGGCGTTGACCGAACCGCAGGTGCGCGCCCGACTCACCGCCCAGGGCTACACCGACGTGCACGACCTGAAGTTCAAGGACGGCATGTGGAAAGCCGAGGCGGACAGCGCCGACGGCAATGACCTGGACGTGCGCATCGACGCCAGCACTGGCGAGATCTACCCCGACACGGAAGTCTCCACGCTGAGCAAGCACGACGTGGAAGCGGCGCTGTCGACCCAGGGCTACACCGACGTGCATGACGTGGATTACGACGACGGCATCTGGAAGGCCAAGGCCGACAACCCCGCCGGCAAGAAGGTCAAGCTGCGCGTCGACGCGCACAGCGGCAAGGTGATCGGCATCGACTGAGCGCTGCATACGCCGCGGGCATTCGCGGGACATGGACCGGTACCGGCTTGTTGACTAGTATCGGGATTCCCTCCCCCACGTGATGGATTGCCCGTGAAGCGATTGATTCTCTCCGCGCTCATCATCGGCGCCTGTGCCGGCGCACAGGCTGCCGATGTCCCCACCTTCAGCACGCAGCGACTTTCCGACGAGGTCAAGACGCTGAGCTCTGATGCCTTCGAGGGCCGCGGTCCGGCCACGCCGGCGGAGACGCGCACGATCGACTACGTGGTCGAGCAGATGAAGGCCGCCGGCCTGCAGCCGGGCGGCGACCTCAAGGACGGCAAGCGGCTGTGGACGCAGGCCGTGCCGCTGCTGCGCAGCGAGATCATCGGCAAGCCTTCGCTCAGCCTGACCCTGGGCGACAAGAGCGAGCCGCTCACCCAGGGCGAGCAGATCGCCATCCGCGCCCCGATGAACGGCGCCAGCGCGGTCGACATCAGTCATGCGCCGCTGGTCTTCGTCGGCTACGGCGTCAAGGCGCCGGAGCGCAACTGGGACGACTTCAAGGGCGTCGACCTGCACGGCAAGATCGCCGTGGTGCTGGTCAACGATCCGGATTTCGAAACCGGCAAGGGCGACTTCGGCGGTAAAGCCATGACCTACTACGGCCGCTGGACCTACAAGTACGAGGAAGCCGCGCGGCAAGGCGCGCTGGGCCTGCTGGTGATCCACGAGACCGCACCGGCCTCCTACGGCTGGGCCACGGTGAAGAACTCCAACACCAACACCATGTTCGACATCGTGCGTGACAAGCCGGGCGACTCGCACGTGCCGCTGGAAGGCTGGATTCAGCGCGACCTGGCGGTGCAGCTGTTCAAGCACGCGGGGCTGGATTTCGACAGCGCCAAGAAGCTCGCGCAGACGCGCGCGTTCAAGCCGATCACGCTGAAGGGCGAAAGCCTGTCGGCCAGCTTCAAGGTCGACAAGAGCGTGATCACCTCGCACAACATCGTCGGCCGCGTGATCGGCTCCAGGCACCCCGACCAGACCGTGATCTACAGCGCGCACTGGGATCACCTGGGCATCGGCCAGCCCGATGCCACCGGCGACCGCATCTACAACGGCGCGGTGGACAACGCCACCGGCACCGCGGCGCTGATCGAGATGGGCCGCGCCTTCGCGCACGCGCCGCAACCGGAGCGCAGCGTGGTGTTCCTCAACGTCACCGCCGAGGAAAAGGGCCTGCTCGGCTCGGAGTACTACGCCAGCCACCCGCTGTACCCGCTGGCCACCACCGCCGGCGTGATCAACATGGACGCGCTCGACCCGCACGGCCCCACCCGCAACTTCACCATCTCCGGCAATGCCAAGCTCGGCCTGCTGGACGACCTGATCGCCGACGCGAAACAGTTCCACATGGTCTACACCCCGGACTCGCATCCGGAAGCGGGCTACTTCTTCCGTTCCGATCACTTCTCCTTCGCCAAGCGCGGCGTGCCGGCGGTGTCGTTCGGCTCGGGCAATGACCGCATCGACGGCGGCGTGAAAGCCGGCGAGGCCGCGGGCAGGGAGTACACCGCGAAGCATTACCACCAGCCGTCCGACGAATGGCAGGCGAGCTGGCCGTTCACCGGCATGGCGCGCGACCTGCAGCTGCTCTACACCGTCGGCAACCAGCTGGCGAACTCGGACCAGTGGCCGGGCTGGAGCAAGGACTCGGAGTTCCGCGCCGCACGCGAGGCCACGGCGGATCAGCGCAAGTAAGCGCCTTTACCCAACGCCGCGCCGGTCGCCGGCGCGGCGTTGTCGTGTCCGCCACCGCAGGAGCCCGCTCGCGCCATAGCTCTTGCGGCGAGATTCGGCATGTGAAAGGCATCGCCCGCGAGCGGGCTCCTGCGCGGGGCGTGCGGCCGGTCAGGAAAGCCGCGCGAACCACGCCCCATGGCCGGGCAGGTGCAGGGCGCCACCGTGCATCGTGCCGGCTTGCAGGCCATGGCCGTCGATCGCTGACGGCTTGCCGGGCAGCGGCGGCAATGTCACCTCGCACGCCGACGCGCCAAGGTTGAACACCACCAGCACCGTGTCGCCCTGCAGCCGGCGCAGGAAGGCCAGCACCGGTTCGGGCGCATCGAGGAATTCGATGTCGCCCCAGCGCAGCGCCGGGTGTGCCTGGCGCCAGCGCATGAAGGTGCGGAAGCCGTTGAGCACGGACTGCGGGTTGCCCTGCTGTTGCGCCACGGCGCGGGCGCGATGTTCCTCGGGCACGGGCAGCCACGGCATGCCATGGCTGAAACCGGCTTGCGCGTCCTCGTCGCTCCACGGCATCGGCGTGCGGCAGCCGTCGCGGCCCTTGAACTGCGGCCAGAACGCGATGCCGTACGGATCGCGCAACGATTCGTAGGGCACGTCCGCCTCGGTAAGGCCCAGTTCCTCGCCCTGGTAGATGCACACCGAGCCGCGCAGCGAGCAGACCATTGCGGTGAACAGGTTGGCCAGCTGCGCCGAGGCATCGCCGTTGCCCCAGCGGCTGAGCACGCGTTCCACGTCGTGGTTGGAGATCGCCCAGCACGGCCAGCCCTCGGTCATCTGCGCCTCCAGCTGGCGCACCGTGCCGCGGATGTGCGCCGCGCTGAAATCCTCGGTGAGCAACTCGAAGCTGTAGCCCATGTGCAGCCGGCCGTGCATGGTGTACTCGGCCATCGTCCCCAGCGAATCCTCCGAGGAGATCTCGCCCAGCGCCGCCACGTCGGCATAGCCGTCCATCAGCGCACGCAGCTCGGCGAGGAAGCCCAGGTTCTCCGGCTGCGTGTTGTTGTAGTAGTGGTACTGGAACGCGTACGGATTGGCCGGGCTGAAGCCGCGGCCCACGCGCTGCTCGCTTGGCTTGGGCGGGTTGTCGCGCAGCTGGCGGTCGTGGAAGCAGAAGTTGATCGCGTCCAGGCGGATGCCGTCCACGCCCTTGTCCAGCCAGAAACGCACATTGTCCAGCGTGGCCGCGCGCACGTCGGGGTGGTGGAAGTTCAGGTCCGGCTGCGAGGCGAGGAAGTTGTGCAGGTAGTACTGGCCGCGGCGCGGCTCCCACTGCCATGCACTGCCGCCGAACAGCGACAGCCAGTTGTTCGGCGGCGTGCCGTCGGGCCGGGCGTCGGCCCACACGTACCAGTCGGCCTTCGGGTTGTCGCGGCTCTGCCGGCTTTCGCGGAACCATGCGTGCTCGGCCGAGGTATGGCTGAGCACCTGGTCGATCATCACCTTCAACCCCAGCCCGTGCGCCTTGTGCAGCAGGCGGTCGAAATCCTCCAGCGTGCCGAACAGCGGATCGACCTCGCGGTAATCGGCGATGTCGTAGCCGAAATCCGCCATCGGCGACTTGAAGAACGGCGCCACCCAGATCGCGTCCACGCCAAGCTCGGCCACGTAGTCGAGCCGCTCGACGATGCCGGGCAGATCTCCCACCCCGTCCCCGTCGGTGTCGAGAAAGCTGCGCGGGTAGATCTGGTAGATGATGGCGCCACGCCACCACGGGGCATTGCTCATTCGCCTGTCCATGCCGTTGCCACCCGGGGCTGCAGGACACGCCGCGTGGCGAACCTGTCGGGGTTGGCGAGCAGCTTAGCGGCTGCAGACAGGCCTGCCGCGATCGTGCATACGTATTCATGGATCGCCGCTGCCGCTACGCAGCATCAGTGGCTACCACGGCGTTTGGACGTCCAAACGAACAGCGGCCGGAACCGGCGCACGCCGCGCCGCGCCTGCATTCGCGCCGCTCCGGCATCGACGCGCAGCGTCCGGCGCAGACATGCCGCTTCGACAGGCCGCGACGCCCCGGGCGAGGCCTTGCGACGCGGCGCAGCAGAATGAATACGTATGCATGAACGGCTCGCTCCGACGCAGCCGTCCTAACATCGGCCTCACGGAGTCGACCGCCGCATGTTCGACGGCAGCGGCCCGCGAGTTCCGAACAGACCATCACGATCGTCACAAGACCTGCAGTACTTACCCTGGGAGGGGACAACGGTGATACTCAAACACAACGTGCTTGCCTTGGCGCTGGCATCGGTCGGTTTCTGCGCATTCATTCCTGCCCACGCTGCCGCCCCGCGGGCCAGCAGCGCGACCGCTGCGCAGGACACCCAGGCCCAGGACGCCCAGACCCAGGATGCGACCACGACGGATACCAAGGCCGACAAGGATCGCCGCCGCTCCGCCAAGGACAACGCCAAGCAGCTGCAGGCAGTCGAGGTGAAGGGCTTCATCAGCAGTATCGAGAACTCCACCGCGCTGAAGCGCAACGCCAGCACCATCGTCGAGGCGGTGTCCGCCGAGCAGGTCGGCAAGTTGCCGGGCGTGTCCATCGCCGATGCGCTGGGTCGCCTGCCCGGCCTCGCCGTGCAGACAGTCAGCGGCCGTCCGCAGGTGCTGACCATCCACGGCCTGGGCCCGGACTTCTCCACCGCGCTGATCAACGGCGGCCAGCAGGTGTCCACCTCCAACAACCGCGACGTGCAGTTCGACCAGTACCCGTCGAGCTGGTTCGACAACGTGGTGGTGCACCTGTCGCCGTCGGCAAACCTGATCGGCCAGGGTCTCACCGGCACGGTGGACATGCATACCATCCGCCCGCTGGACAAGAACGGCCCGGAGGCGGCGATCAACGCGCGCTACATCTGGAACGGCATGTCGCAGCTCGCCGACGGCCCGGGCGTGAGCAACAAGGGTCACAACGTCAACGGCGTGTGGGTGCACCAGTTCGCCAACAACACGCTGGGCGTGACGCTGGGCGTGGACCTGGAAGACAGCCCGTCGCAGATCGAGCATCAGCAGCCGTGGGGCTACCCCACCGACGCCAACGGCAACTACGTCATCGGCGGCTCGAAGAACTACGGCATCACCGATTCGATGAAGCGCAGCGGCCTGCTCGCCACCGTGCAGTGGCGGCCGAACGAGCACTACACCGGCACCGTCGACCTCACCTTCGACGATTTCAAGGAAGTGCAGCAGGCCAAGGGCATGGAGTTCCCGCTGTTCTGGAGCTCCGCGCAGCTGCAGCCGGGCGGCACGGTGCAGGACGGTTTCATCACCAGCGCTGCGTACACCAACGTCAAGCCGGTGATCCGCAACGACTACAACCGCACCAAGGCGCGGGTCTACAACTTCAACTGGGACAACCAGTTCACCATCAACGAGAACTGGTCGATCGACGCCGACGTCAACTACTCGCGCGCCACCCGCGACGACATCAACCTGGAGAGCTACTCCGGCACCGGCTTCACGGCGGCCAACGGCGCACTCGACACGATCGGCTTCAACCAGATCGACAGCGGCCTGTTCTATTTCTTCCCGACGCTCGACTACACCCAGGGCGTCGTGCTGACCGATCCGCAAGGCTGGGGCGGCGGCAACGACGTGGTGCAGGCCGGCTTCATCAACGCGCCGCACACCGTCGACTACCTTGCCAACCTGCGCCTCGCCGCGCAGCGCAGCTTCGCCAGCGGCCCGATCGCCAGCGTGGAATTCGGCGTGGCGCACAGCACGCGCAACAAGACCTACCACATCGACCAGAGCTTCCTCACCCTGGGCGGCGGCACCATCAGCGGCGGCACCGCGGTCACCACCGCGCCGTTCAGCGGCACACCATGCAGCCCGCTGGCGTGGATGGGCGTGGCCTCGCAGCTCTGCTACAACCCGTTCAACCTGCTCGACAGCGGCACGCTGCAGAGCGTGCCGACCTTCGGCTCCTCGCTGAACCTGCCGCCGAACTGGGAAGTGCGCGAGAAGACCTTCACCCCGTTCGTGCAGTTCAACCTGGACACCTACCTCGGCGACGTCGGGCTGCGCGGCAACTTCGGCGTGCAGGCCTCGCACACCTCGCAGCGCGCCACCGGCGAGCGCGTGGCGCCGGGCAGCGCGGTCACCGGCAATGCGATCACGCTGATCCCGGTGGTGGGCAGCACCAGCTTCAACAAGTTCCTGCCCAGCGCCAACCTGATCTTCGGCCTCACCGCCAGCGATGATCTGCGCGTCAGCGCCGCGCGCACCATGGCCCGCCCGCGCATGGACCAGATGAACGCCAGCATGGCGGTGAGCGGCAACATCACGCACCTGACCAGCACCGACCCGAACCAGGCCTATTTCAGCTCGTCCGGCGGCAACGCCAAGCTCAAGCCGACCATGGCCGACAACTACAACGTCAGCTACGAGCACTACTTCTCCGGCGGCAACAGCTACGAGTGCAGCTCCGCCGACCAGAAGAACTCCGACCTGTGTCGCGGCAGCGGCGGCTACGCCGCGTTGTCGGGCTACTTCATCAAGCTGAAGGATTACATCAACCCGAACGCGGCCTACCTGTACGACTTCAGCTCGTTCCTGCCGTTCGGCCTGACGCCGGATCAGCTGAGTCAGCTGGGCACCACGCTGGGCACCGTCTCCGGCCCGACCAACGACGGCCGCGGCTACGTGAAGGGCGCGCAGCTCACGCTGAACCTGCCGTTCAACCTGATCGCCCAGCCGCTGAACGGCTTCGGCGTGATCGTCACCGGCAACCGCACCAAGAGCTCGCTGGTGTACCCGGGCAACTCCGACCCGATCACCGTGCCGGGCCTGTCCAAGTGGGTCGCCAACGGCACCTTGTACTACCAGCACGACGGCTTCGAGGCGCGCATCAGCGACAGCTACCGCTCCAGCTTCCTGGGCCGCGTGTCGGGCATCAGCGCCAGCCGCATCGAGCAGACCATCCAGGGCGGCAGCACCTACGACGCCCAGGTCAGCTACAGCTTCGACTCCGGCTCGCTGAAGGGGCTGACCCTGATCGCGCAGGGTTCCAACCTGTCCAACAAGACCTTCACCACGTTCCAGAACAACGACCCGCGCCAGGTGCTGACCTGGGAACGCTACGGCCGCATGTACGAACTGGGGGTCTCCTACAAGTTCCAGTAAGACCGAGCAGCACACCTGCTCCCCTGCGGGCCCCGTTGTGCAAGATCAACGGGGCCTTTTTTTTGACAGGCGCGGCGGCGCGGGTTACTTCAGGGCCGGACGCAAGCGGGGAAACGGCAACGGCATGAACGCAGCACCCATCCAACGCGTGGTGATCGTCGGCGGCGGCACGGCCGGCTGGATGACGGCCGCCCTGCTCGCCCGGGCGCTGGGCAAGGCGGTGCAGATCCGCCTGATCGAGTCGGACGAGATCGGCATCGTCGGCGTGGGCGAGGCCACCATCCCGCAGATCCGCCACATCAATGCGTTCCTCGGCATCGACGAGGACGACATGCTCAAGGCCACCCACGGCACGTTCAAGCTGGGTGTGCAGTTGAACAACTTCGGACGGCTCGGCGACTCCTACCTGCACGCCTTCAGCGACATCGGCCTGCCGCTGGGGCTGATCGGCTTCCATCACTACTGGTTGCGGAACCGCCGGCGCGATCCCGACAGCGACCTGTGGGCCTACTCGCTCAACACGCAGGCGGCGAACGAGCACCGCTTCGCGCGCATGGAGAAAGTCGGCGACACGCCGCTGGGCGGCATCAAGTACGCCTACCACTTCGACGCCGGCCTGTACGGCCAGTACCTGCGCAAGCGCTGCGATCCGGCCGTGGTCACGCGCACCGAAGGCAAGGTGGTGGAGGTGAAGCTGCGCGAGGGCGACGGCTTCATCGAATCGGTGCGACTGGCCAGCGGTGAGCGCATCGAAGGCGATCTGTTCATCGACTGCTCGGGCTTCCGCGGCCTGCTGATCGAAGGCGCGCTGCACACCGGCTACGAGAGCTGGCAGCACTGGCTGCCGTGCGACCGCGCGATGGCCGTGGCCTGCGCGCGCAGCGAACCGCTGTGGCCGTACACCCGCGCCACCGCGCGCAGCGTCGGTTGGCAATGGCGCGTGCCGTTGCAGCACCGCACCGGCAACGGCCTGGTCTACGCCAGTGCGCACCTTGGCGACGACGAGGCCGCCACGACACTGCTGGCCAACCTCGACGGCGAGGCGCTCGGCGAGCCGCGCCCGCTGCGCTTCACCACCGGCATGCGGCGCAATGCGTGGCAACGCAACTGCGTGGCGCTCGGCCTCGCCGCCGGTTTCATGGAGCCGCTGGAATCGACCAGCATCCACCTGATCCAGTCCGGCATCAGCCGGCTGCTGGCGATGTTCCCCGACCGCCAATGCGATCCGGTGCTGGTCGACGAGTACAACCGCCAGACCCGCTTCGAGTACGAAAGCATCCGCGATTTCCTGATCCTGCATTACAAGGCCACCGAGCGCGACGACACGCCGTTCTGGCGCCAGTGCGCGGCCATGGAGATTCCGCCCGGACTGGCCCGCAAGCTGGCGCTGTTCCGCGGCCACGGACAGATTTTCCGCGAGCGCGAGGAACTGTTCACCGAAGTCGCCTGGCTGCAGGTGATGATCGGCCAGCGCATCGAGCCGCAGGCGTATCACCCGCTCGCCGACGCACTGGATGCGACGCAACTGGATGGCTTCCTCGGCGACATCCGCACCCTGGTCGGCCGCGCCGCCGCCAGCATGCCCGACCACGCCCGCTTCGTCGCCGACCACTGCCGCGTCGACCCCTAGAAGGAGACCTCGCCATGCCTCGATCACGCCTCGCCCTGCTCGCCTTGCTCGCCCTGCTCATCGCCGGCCCGGCAATCGCCGCCACCAGGCCGGCACCCGCGGACACGAAGCCGGCCGCCTCCGACGTGTGGTACGAAATCTTCGTGCGCAGCTGGGTCGACACCAATGGCGACGGCATCGGCGACTTGAACGGCGTCACCGCGAAACTCGATTACCTGCAATCGCTGGGCGTCAGCGGCATCTGGCTGATGCCGATCAATCCCTCGCCCAGCTACCACGGCTACGACGTCACCGACTACCGCGGCATCAACCCCGAGTACGGCACCCTGGCCGACTTCGACCGCCTGCTGGCCGAGGCGCACAAGCGCGGCATCAGGATCATCATGGACCTGGTCATCAACCACAGCAGCAGCGAGCACCCGTGGTTCAAGGCCGCGCGCGATCCGGCCAGCCCGTACCACGACTGGTACCAGTGGTCGAACAGGCACACCGATCTCGATGCGGTGAGCGCCACCGGCTCGCCTGCGTGGCACGCGCTGGGCAAGCAGCACTACCTCGGCATCTTCGTCGACCAGATGCCGGACCTGAACTTCGACAACCCGGCCGTGCGCAAGGAGATGATCGACATCGGCCGGTTCTGGTTGAAGCGCGGCGTCGACGGCTTCCGCCTCGACGCGGCCCAGCACGTCTATTACGACTTCGAGAACCAGCGCCACGACCCGAAGATCCTGGCGAAGAACCTCGCCTGGTGGAGCGAGTTCCGCCACGGCATCGACAGCGTCGATCCGCAGGCTTATGTCGTGGGCGAAGTCACCCGCGACACCGAGGCCGAGCTGGCGCCGTGGTTCAAGCCGCTCAGCGGCGTGTTCAACTTCCCGCTAGCCGTGCAGCTGATCGAAAGCGCCCGCAGCGGCCACGCCGGCAAGCTGCCCGCCCTGCTCGACGGCACCACGCAGGCCTATCACGCGGTCACCGGCAAATACGGCATGGACGTGCCGTTCCTGTCCAACCACGACCAGGAACGCGTGATGAGCCAGCTGCACGACAACCCGCAGCAGATGCGCATCGCCGCCGCGATGCTGCTGACCCTGCCCGGCGAGCCGTTCATCTACTACGGCGAAGAACTCGGCATGCGCGGCAAGAAGCCCGACCCCGACCTGCGCGAGCCGATGCGCTGGTATCGCGACCCGCAAGGCACCGACCAGACGCACTGGAAGGCTTTCAGTGCCGGCGACGGCCCGGACATCACCGTGCAAGCGCAGCAGGATGATCCGCACTCCCTGCTGACGCGCTATCGCGAACTGATCGGCTGGCGCCGTCACATCGGCGCCTTGCGTGATGGCGCGCTGACCACGCGCGACTTGGGCAACCCGCAATTAATCGCGTGGGAGCTGCGTGATGCGCACGGTGCGGTGCTGGTGGTGCACAACCTGTCCGGCAGCGCGCAAACCATCCGGCTCGCTGCACACGACCTGCAACGCTATGCCGGCGTGCGCGCCCGTACCGAGGACGCGACTACGCTGGCGCAAGGTGTGCTGCACCTGCCGGCGTACGGCTCGGCGGTGCTGCAAACGGCATCGGCCAGCACCAAGTGAATCGCGAGAACCGCCACCACGGCAGGAGCCCGCTCGCGGGCGATGCTCTGGCTTTGCCGGATCCCGAACCCGCCATCCTGAGCTTGTCGAAGGACCGAATCCCGAATTCCGACCCAAGAGCATCGCGCGCGAGCGGGCTCCTGCGGAAGGGACATGGCTCCCACTCGAACGCAAGCCTGCACCGACCCCACTGCGGAGCCCACTCATGATCCGATCGTCCGCCCTGCTCGCCGGCATCTTCGCCACGATGCTCGCGCTCGCCCCAGCCGTCCCGGCCATGGCCAAGGCACCCACCACCTCCTCGACAACGAGTGAGCGCATCGACATCCCCACCGACACCGGCAGTGTGCGCATCACCCTGCCCGCCGCCAACGTCGTGCACCTGAGCGCGCTCGTCGACGGCAAGTCGCCGGCACGTTCGATGGTGATCGACCCCGCGCTCGCATCCGCGCCGACCGGCGCCGGCGAAGCGACCACGGCGCTCACGCTCGACTCGCCGCAGGTGCGCGTGCGCTACGACCGCGCCGCGCACAGCCTGTCCATCGCCGACGCGCAGGGCCACGTGCTGCTGCACATCGCCGACGTCAGCGCGCTGGCGCACGGCAAGCTCAGCCTCGGCCACGCGGCCGGCGATCCGATGTATGGCGTCAGCGGCTACGACGCCTTCACCAGCGATGTCGGCGCCGGCATGCTGCGCCAGGGCAAGCTGGAGGCCAAGGCCGGCGAGCAGGGCTGGGCCGGCGCGCCGCTGGCGTGGAGCACCGCCGGCTACGCCGTGCTGGCCGACATCGACGGCGGCCGTTTCACGCTGGCGCCCGCCAGCATCGACATCGCCGCACCCGAGGCGGCGCCGCTGGATGTCTACGTGATCGTCGGCGCGCCCAAGGCGATCTTCGCCGCGGTCGCCGACTTGAGCGGCCACACGCCGCTGTTCCCGAAATGGGCGATGGGCTTCACCAACAGCCAGTGGGGCATCGACCAGAAGGAACTCCTGCAGATCGTCGACACCTACCGCGCCAGGCACATCCCGATCGACAACTTCACCCTCGATTTCGACTGGAAGGCCTGGGGCGAGGACAACTACGGCGAGTTCCGCTGGAACCCCGCCAAGTTCCCCGACGGCCCCGGCGGCGCGCTGGCGAAACAGCTGCACGCGCGCGGCATCCAGCTCACCGGCATCATGAAGCCGCGCCTCCATGTCGACACGGTGGAGGGACGTTACGCGACGGAGCACGATTTCTGGGTACCGGGCGAGAAAGTCAGCGACGACTACTTCTCGCACAAACCGGTGAAGAACATCGACTTCGACATCCCCGCCGCGCGCACCTGGTTCGCCGAGCTGGCGATGAAGTACGGCTTCGACCAGGGCATCGTCGGCTGGTGGAACGACGAGGCCGACACCACCGGCAGCGACACCGAGTTCATGAACATGCAGCGTGCCTTGTATGAGGCACAGCGCGCGCAGAGCAAGCTGCGCGTGTGGTCGGTCAACCGCAACTTCTGGCTTGGCTCGCAGCGCTACGCCTACGGCCTCTGGTCGGGCGACATCGACACCGGCTTCGCCAGCATGGCCGGCCAGCGCGCGCGCATGCTCAGTGCGATCAACGTCGGCGCCATGCAATGGGGCATGGACGGCGGCGGCTTCAAGGGCCACCCGTCGAACGAGAACTACGCACGCTGGATCCAGTTCGGCGCGTTCACCCCGATCTTCCGCGTGCACGGCGCGTTCGACGAAAAACGCCAGCCCTGGGTCTACGGCCCCGTCGCCGAGAAAGCCGCCACCGCGGCGATCCGCCTGCGCTACGCGCTGATCCCCTACATCTACAGCTACGAGTACGCCCGCCACGTCGACGGCGTCGGCCTGGTGCGTCCGCTGCTGTTCGACTGGCCGCACGATCCGAAGGTCGCCAACGACGTCGACAGCTGGCTGTTCGGCGATTACCTGCTGGTCTCGCCGGTAGTGCAGCAAGGCCAGACCGAAAAACACATCTACCTGCCCGCCGGCACCTGGCTCGACTGGTTCACCGGCAAGTCCTACGCCGGCGGCCAGACCATTACCCTGGCAGTGGACGCCACCCGCTGGAGCGACATCCCGCTGTTCGTGCGTGAAGGCGCCATCGTCCCGACCCAGGCGGTGCAGGACTACGTCGGCCAGAAACCCGTCACCGAAATCTCGCTCGACGCCTTCCCCACCGACCAGCGCACCAGCTTCGACTACTACGACGACGACGGCAGCACCTACGCCTACGAACACGGCGCGTACTTCCGCCAGTCGCTGTCCCTGCAGCAACACGGCGACACCGTGATCTTCCGGACCGGCAACCCCGAAGGCAGCTTCCACCCCGCCCTGCGCACCTGGCTGCTGAAGATCCACGGCCACGCCGCACAAGCCGTGCAAGTCGACGGCAAGCCGCTGGTCGCACAAGCCGACGCCGCAACCCTGCAACGCACCGACACCGCAGGCTGGGCCACCGGAAAGGATCGCTACGGCCCGGTGACGTGGGTGCGCCTGCCCGCCGGCAAGACAACGACGGTCACGCTGCACGACCGGCGATAAGCGCACAACTTCTCCGGCCACGCCCACGAAGCACGCCCCCGAACGGCCGAAGGACCAGCCAGGCGGGCACCCCGGAACACGACCCATCGAGCTTTGCTTCCGCGGGGACGGCGGCATCTTCGGACCGCCTCGGAACATCCCGACCCCCGTCGCAGCCGCGAACCGACGCGCCGGAACGAAAGGCATACAGTTTCCGCCAGACCAAGCGCAGACTCTGCGCCGCCGTTACACCGTCATGCGTGCTCCGGCAATTCATGCCGGCCCGAAAGTCGCTGACAACAACGGGAGATGCCCACACCCTGCCCCGCCTGCCATGCACGCAAACCCCTGTTCCAACGCGAGAATCGTCTGCTTGTGCGAGCAGGGGCACCGCCGCATACTCTGAGCAACACCCACTTTGTTGGGTCTACTTGGCGGTTAGGCCTCATGGGGAGCATCTCGGTGGGTACCGCATTCTGGATCAAGCGCTTTTTTACCGTTCTCGTTGGCGCGTTCGTCATCATCGGCGCAGCGCAAATGCTCAAAGGCCATGATTTGTCTTACTCCGTGACTCAAGCTGCAATATGGGGCGCCATCACGGCAATCGTGTTCACGGTGGGCAGACTTTATCAATCTCGTAGAGGTCAGCACTGCGCAATCTGCAAGGACACACCAGAAATGCAGCAGGGTGATCGCGGCAGCGATGCCTGACCGTTCGTTCAAGGCGGACGGATTCGCCGCCTCTCAACTCAGCGTTAGGCATAGGGATGCTGTCTGATGAGTACTGAGGCCATATTGGGCATTGGCGTCGCCTTGGTGATCGTGGTCGGCTTCATCGGCAAGCTCATTCCAAAGCGCATGCCGCCCTCCAAGTCCTTCAAGTGTGGTCGCTGCGGTGTACAGGCACTTCACACCAACCGCACTGCAGAGGCATGGCGCAATGGCAAGACAAAATTCTTCTGTCAGTCTTGCCACCACAAGTGGCTCCAGTCGCATTCGCCGCAAGAGCACGAGTCTTATGGTGTACGTGGTTCGTCAGGGCGGGGCTCTGGATGTCTGGGCATCGTGGTGCTGTTTGCGCTAGTTCCAATAGGCACGTGGGCTGTCTGGGCCTATGTCTGACAGCTCGTTCAAGACGGACGGCTTCGCCGCCGCTTAACTCCAGCGTCATCGCACAGGAGAGTTCGCAATGGACACGAAGAGAATCCTTTCTGGCCTCGCCGCGGCGGCTGTATTCGGTCTCGTAGCTGGTGAGCTGATATCCTTGGCCAACTTCACCTTTAATCCCCTTCTGCAATCGATTGTTCTGGGCTTCCTCGCAACCACAATCGGTTCCTTCATAGCGCGTCGGGGTTTTGTCTTTCCCGCGCTCGGCTTGTGGTTCGTGGGCTGGCTTCTCGTCGTCTGTCTCCTCTACTTCATCGCCGCACCGGCTGGTCAGGCGTCTTTCTTGGCTATTGCTCAAATCAACCTGCTCGGCATTGTGTTGTCCGCACTGGCAGTAGTAATTGGTGTATTCGTTGGTCAGGCTCTTGCCAAGCGCGCGCAGCGCAGTGCGCCAGCTATCTAACATTTCATTCGCGGCGGACGG
>Ga0209963_1000213_pt1 | contig 171519 bp, 161 predicted proteins | sample ThiBio_1000_biof_2_FD_183957 | JGI IMG/M metagenome (GOLD analysis project Ga0209963, IMG submission 183957) | Wastewater bioreactor microbial communities from Cape Town, South Africa - Thiocy_cont_1000_biof (SPAdes) | ecosystem: Engineered > Bioreactor > Thiocyanate-remediating >... | reverse complement strand
CATGACGCAACACCCGCTGATACAGCAGATACGCCACCGGCGCCAGGCTCATCGCCGTCCCCGGATGACCGTTCCCGACCCTCTCCACCGCATCCGCCGCCAACACCCGCGCCGCATCCACCGCACGCTGATCCAACTCATCCCAGGCAAGAATGGCCACTTCGTCCTCCGCATCGTGACGGCACTGTCGTCGGATGTCCCGGGCGGACACCGCGAACATTATTGACAAACCGGTTGACCAATTTCAAGTCCGCCTCTCCCCGGTATCGTGTCTGCATGCCCGCCTACCCGTCCGATCGTGCCGAGGACATCGCCGCCTCGCTGGTCGCGCTGCCGACGGGAACCCCCGTGACCGAGGTCGCCCGGCGCCTCCTCGATCTGTTCACGGGCGGGCAGGTCGCCCCCGGCACCCGACTCCCTCCCGAGCGTCAGCTCGCCGCGACCCTCGGGGTCGGGCGGTCCGCGGTGCGTGAGGCGCTCGCGGCGCTCGAGATCCTCGGCATCGTCGACGTGCGTCCGGGGTCGGGAACGTACCTCCGCGGCGCGGCGAGCGAGCTGCTGCCGCAGACCCTCCGCTGGGGCCTGCTGATCAGCGAGCACAACACCGTCGAGCTGCTCGAGCTGCGTTCCGGGCTCGAGACGTACGTCGCCCGACTGGCGGCATCCCGGGCGGAGAACGCCGCAATCTCGCGGGTTCAGGGGCATCTCGACGAGATGCGCGCGGCCCGCGACGACTACGCCGCATTCGCGGTGGCCGATCGAAAGTTCCACCAGGCGCTGGCCGAATCGGCCGACAACGCGACCCTCATCGACCTGCTGCACGTCGTGCGCTCGCTGCTGCACGTGTATGCGAATCGTGCCGTGCACGACGACGACAGCGTCGCGACCGCCATCGAGGAGCACGCGGCCGTTCTCGCCGCGGTCGCCCGTGGCGATGAGAACGGGGCTGCGGCGGCGATGGCCGACCACATGGCGACCGCCACGCATCGCCTCAAGGCCGAGATCACCCGATAGCGGCGAGATGCCCGCGATGCCTCTCCTCGCCGGCCGGAGGGGTCGCGTCGGCATGCCGTCGTCGCGGAGTGATCCGAGGCATCCGGAAATTCCGTCTTGCAATTGGTCAACCGGTTTGCCAAACTGTCCAACCGTGACAGCAGTCACAGATCAACGCTGATTTGCCAGGAGTCAATGTGGACACACGACCCACCACCGAGGCGAACCCGATCGCCCGGTCAGCCATCCGCAAGGTGGCAGTGCGCCTCGTACCGTTCGTCGCGCTGATGTTCTTCATCAACTACCTCGATCGCACCGCGATCGGGTTCGCCGCCCCCAACGGCATGAACACCGACCTGGCGCTCAGCGCCGCTCAGTTCGGTTTCGCCTCGGGCGTCTTCTTCATCGGATACATCATCCTCGAGGTGCCCTCGAACCTCGCCCTGCACCGCTTCGGAGCGCGCCGCTGGCTCGCCCGCATCATGGTCAGCTGGGGCATCGTGGCGCTCCTGTTCACGTGGGTGCAGAACTTCGAGCAGCTCGTCGCGCTGCGCTTCCTCCTCGGTGTCGCCGAGGCGGGCTTCTTCCCCGGAGCGATCCTCTTCCTGAGCATGTGGGTTCCGGCCGCCTACCGCAGCCGCATCCTGATGCTCTTCTACCTCGCCCAGCCGCTGACCACCGTCATCGGTGCGCCGCTCGCCGGTGCGCTCATCCAGCAGCACGGGGTCTTCTTCGGCCTCGAGGGCTGGCGCTTCATGTACTTGGGCGTCGCGATCCCCGCGATCGTCGTCGGTGTCATCGCCTGGTTCTACCTGAAGGACAAGCCCACCGAAGCGAAGTGGCTGACCCGCGACGAGCAGTCGTGGCTGACGACGGCCCTCGACGCGGAGAAGGCCGAGACCGGCGCCGCCGCCAAGCACACCTCGGTGAAGTTCGCCTTCAAGTCGGGTCGCGTGTGGGTGCTCTCGCTCGTCTACTTCGGCTTCATCTACGGCCTGTACGCGCTGGCGTTCTTCCTGCCGACGATCATCAAGGGTTTCCAGGATGCCGCGGGCACGAAGTTCGACGTCTTCCAGACCGGACTCATCACGGCGATCCCGTACGTGCCGGCCGCCATCGCGATGTACTTCTGGTCGCGCGACGCCTCGAAGCGCGGCGTGAAGACGTGGCACATCGCGATCCCCGCGGTCGTCGGCGCCGTCACCATCCCGCTCGCGCTCTACGCCGGCTCGCCCGCTGCGACGATCGCCGTCATCGGCCTCACGGCCATGTCGATCTTCGCCGCGCTGCCGAACTTCTGGACGCTGCCGACGCGCTTCCTCACGGGGGCCGCAGCCGCCGCCGGTGTCGCGCTCATCAACACGATCGGCAACATCGCGGGCTTCAGCGCGCCGTACATCACCGGTGCGGTGCACGACTGGACGGGCGGCTACCAGGTCCCGATGATCCTCGTCGGCGTCTTCATGCTGCTCTCGGCCGTGCTCGTCGTCTCGCTCGCGCGTCGTGACGCGAAGCTGCGCGCCACGGCAGCCGTCGCGCCGCAGACCGACGCCGTGGAGGAGAACGCGCGATGACCCGCCTCTGGAACACCCCTGCCGAGTTCGCCGACGAGATGGTCGACGGCTTCGTCGCCGCCCATCCCCGCTACGTGCGGAAGATCTCCGGTGGCGTCGTGCGCCGCGCCGTCTCCCCCGAGGGCCAGGTCGCTCTCGTCGTGGGCGGCGGCTCGGGCCACTACCCCGCCTTCGGAGGTCTCGTCGGACCCGGACTCGCGCACGGTGCGGCCATGGGCAACCTGTTCGCGTCACCTTCGACGCAGCAGGTGCTCTCGGTCGCCCGAGCCGCCGACAACGGCGGCGGGGTGTTCCTCTCCTACGGCAACTACGCCGGCGATGTGCTCAACTTCGACGCCGCCCAGGAGCGGCTGCGCGCCGAAGGCATCGCCTGCGAGACCGTCACCGTCACCGACGATGTCGCGAGCGCCCCGCTCGCCGAGCGCCACAAGCGCCGCGGCATCGCCGGAGACCTCACCGTGTTCCGTGCCGCCGGTGCGGCCTCGGCGGCGGGCTACCCGCTCGCCGAGGTCGCCCGCGTGGCGCGGCTCGCGAACGACCGCACCCGTTCGTTCGGCGTCGCCTTCACCGGCTGCACGCTGCCGGGTGCCCCCGAGCCGCTGTTCACCGTCCCCGAGGGGAAGATGGCGGTCGGCCTCGGCATCCACGGCGAGCCCGGCATCGACGTGGTCGACATCCCCTCGGCCGACGAGCTCGCCGCCCTTCTCGTCGAGCGCCTGCTCGCCGAGGTGCCGGACGGCGCCGACGGGCGCGTCATCCCCATTCTCAACGGCCTCGGCTCGGTGAAGTACGAGGAGATGTTCGTCGTCTACGGGCGCATCTCGGCACTGCTCGAGGCAGCCGGACTCACCGTCATCGACGCCCACGTGGGCGAGTACTGCACGAGCTTCGACATGGCGGGGCTCTCGCTCACCCTGTACTGGCTCGACGACGAGCTCGCCGACCTGTGGGAGACGCCGGTCGACACGCCCGCCTACCGACGCGGCTCGGTCGGCGCGGTCGAGCTGTCGGATGCCCCGGACGAGGCGCCTGTCGCGGAGGTCGTGCTGACCCCCGGCGACGCCGAGTCTGTGGCTCTCGCCGAGACCGTCGTCGCGGTGCTCGAGACGATCGTCGCCACGATCGACCAGAACGTCGACGAGCTCGGCCGCATCGACGCGATCGCCGGAGACGGCGACCACGGCATCGGCATGCAGCGCGGCTCCCACGCCGCCCTCGCCGCGGGTCGTGCGGCAGCCCAGGCGGGCGCCGGCGCCGGAACGGTGCTCGCGCAGGCCGCCGACGGCTGGTCGGACAAGGCCGGCGGCACCTCGGGCGCGCTCTGGGGCGTCATCCTCACCGCGATCGCCGGGTCGCTCGGCGACACCGGACGTCCGGAGGCGGCCGCGGTCGCCGCGGGCGTCGCCGCCGGCGCGAAGGGCGTGACCGACTACGGCAAGGCCGAGATCGGCGACAAGACGCTCGTCGACGCGCTCCTGCCGCTGACCGAGACCCTCACGGCGCGCATCGCCGCCGGAGACGACTTCGTCGACGCCTGGCAGGTGGCCGCGGCATCCGCCGCCGCCGCCGCCGAGGCGACCGCCGACCTGCTGCCGCGCATGGGCCGTGCCCGCACGCACGGCATGAACAGCGTCGGCACCCCCGACCCGGGCGCGATCTCGCTCGCGCTCATCGCGACCTCCGTCGGCGCACTCCTGGCCGACCGCATCGAAAGGAAAGCCCATGCCTGAGCCGCTGCGCATCGTCGTCGGATCCGACGACGCCGGATTCGACTACAAGGAGATCCTCAAGCGCGATCTCGAGAACAACGACGGCGTCGCGTCGGTGGTCGATGTGGGCGTGGACGCAGACGGGCACACCGCGTACCCGAAGGTCGCCGTGCAGGCCGCGGAGCTCGTCGCCCGCGGCGAGGCCGACCGTGCGCTGCTCATCTGCGGCACCGGTCTCGGTGTGGCGATCGCGGCGAACAAGGTCGCCGGCATCCGTGCCGTGACCGCGCACGACTCGTTCTCGGTCGAGCGCGGGGTGCTCTCGAACAACGCGCAGGTGCTCACGATGGGCCAGCGCGTCGTCGGCATCGAGCTCGCCCGCCGTCTCGTCAAGGAGTGGCTCACGTACCGCTTCGACGAGACCAGCGCGTCGGCCGAGAAGGTCGCCGTCATCGGACAGTACGAGACCACCGGCTCCTGCTGATGAGCACGGTCACGGTGGGGGTGAGCCTGAAGGCCTACTTCGGCAGGCAGCAGGCGCGCGACTGGTTCGCCGACGTCGCGGCGCGCGTGGCGCGTCACGACGCCGTGCAGGCCGGCGCGGTCGACGTGTTCGTCATCCCCACCTACCTGCAGATCGCCGACGCGCGGGCTGCGCTCGCGGGCACTCCCGTCGCGATCGGCGCGCAGGATGTCTCCGCCTACGGCGTCGGCGCGTACACGGGGGAGATCAACGCGGCCGAGCTGGCCGACTCGGGCGTCTCGCTCGCCGAGATCGGCCACGCCGAACGCCGTCGGCTGTTCGGGGAGACCGACGACGTGGTGGCCGCGAAGGCCGCCGCCGCGCTCGCCCACGGCGTGACCCCGGTGCTGTGCATCGGGGAGACGATCGAGACGGATGCCGCCTCCGCCGCCCGCGCCACTGTCGCCCAGCTGCACACCGACCTCGCCGACGCCCCCGACGGACCGGTGATCGCCGCGTACGAGCCGGTGTGGGCGATCGGCGCCCCCGCGCCCGCCCCGGATGCGCACATCGTGACGGTGATCGCCGCGCTGCGCGAGGCGCTCGCGTCGCTCCCCGGCCGCGCCGGCTCGCGGGTGATCTACGGCGGGTCTGCCGGCCCCGGCCTCCTCGCCCGGCTCGGCGACGGCGTCGACGGACTCTTCCTCGGCCGTTTCGCACACGACCCGGCCGCGCTCGAGGCCGTGCTCGACGAGGCATCCGCTCTCGCGACCGCCCGACGGGGGGCGTGATGTTCGGCCTCAGCACCTATGCGTTCTTCTGGCAGCTCTCCGACCGGGTGAGCCGCCCGATGACCCTCGAGGAGGCGTTCGTCGCCACGACGGAGTCGGGCGTCGACCTGTTCCAGATCTGCGACTACGCGCCGCTGGACACCTGGGACGACGCGCGCGTGGCGGATGCCGCGGCATCCGCTCGCGACCTCGGACTCACCATCGAGCTCGGCACCAAGGGCGTCGACGCCGCGACGCTGCGACGCTACCTGCACCTCGCCGACCTGTTCGGCGCGACGCTCGTGCGCAGCATGCTCTACTCGCCGACGACACGGCCCGACTCGACCGCCCAGGCCATCGCGTGGCTCGGGGAGACCCTTCCCGAGTACGAGTCCGCCGGAGTCACGCTCGCGCTCGAGACGTACGAGCAGGTCGCGACCCGCGACCTCGTCGCCGTCGTCGAGGGCGCCGAGAGCCCCGTGATCGGCGTCTGCCTCGACCCGGCGAACGTCGTCGCCCGCCTCGAGACCCCCGGCGACTGCATCGCGGTCGCCGCCCCGCACGTCGTGAACGTGCACGTGAAGGACTTCGCGTTCGCGCGCCAGGACGGCTGGGTGGGCTTCACCTACTCGGGCGCGCGCATGGGCGAGGGCCTGCACAACTACCCCGACCTGCTGCGCGCGGTACGTCCGCGGGAGCGCGGCATCAACGAGATCGTCGAACACTGGCTGCCCTGGCAGGGCGACGAGGAGTCGACGACCCGCACCGAGCGGGACTGGACCCGCACCACACTCGACTATCTGAGGAGCACACTATGAGCACCACTGCGACCGACACGTACAAGATCGCGGTCATCGGGGCCGGCGGGAAGATGGGCATGCGTGTGTCCAACAACCTCGTGAAGACCGACCACACCGTCTGGTACGTCGAGAACTCGCCCGCCGGTCAGCAGCGCACCCTCGACGCGGGCCGCACCCTCACCGACGCGGCCGAGGCCGTGGCCGATGCCGACATCGTCGTGTACGCCGTGCCCGACCTTGCCCTGCAGTCGGTGACCGCGCAGCTCGTGCCGCTGATGAAGGAGGGCTCGATCGCCCTCACCCTCGACCCGGCCGCCGCCTACGCGGGCCTGCTGACCGACCGCGCCGAGGTCATCCGCGCGGTCGCCCACCCCTGCCACCCGTCGATCTTCCTGCAGCGTCAGACCCCCGAGGAGTGGGCCGACACGTTCGGCGGCATCGCCGCCCCGCAGGACGCCATCGCCGCGATCGAGTCGGACGACCCGGCCAAGAAGGCGATCCTCGACGCGACCGTGCGCGCCATCTACGCGCCCGTCATCGACGTGCACTACGTGACGATCAAGCAGCTCGCCCAGCTCGAGCCGACCCTCGTCGAGACGATCGCCTGCATGATCGGGGCGCTGCTGAACGAGTCGCTGCACGAGGCCGTGCACACCATGGGCGTGCCCGAGGCGGCGGCCCGCAGCATCCTGTACGGCCACACCCAGGTGGCCCTCGCCAACGGCCTGCGCGGCGACAACCCGTTCAGCGACGCGTGCCTGATCGCGATGGACTACGGCCGCGAGTCGATCATCAAGGACGACTGGAAGAAGATCTTCCAGGACGACGAGCTCGACAAGAACCTGTCGCGCATGCTGCACCTCGACCACATCGAGCGCTGACCCCGCACGTCGCATCCCCCGGCCGCCTCGGCGTCGGGGGATGCGACGTCTCCCGGCGCGGGAGAGAGTGGATGCCGCGGCCTCCGCGGCCGCGTCAGACGTCGCCCTCGAGCAGCTCGCGAAGGCGCGCGAGGTCGGCGGCCACCGCCGTCGCGTCGGCCTCGAACGCCTCGTCGCTCACGCCCGGGTGCTGGAACAGGGTGAAGACGATCTCGGCGCCGTCGGCGTTGCGCAGCACCCGCAGCGAGTTCTGCACGATCGTGCCATCGGGGAAGACGACGTCGTGATCGAGGATGCCGAGCTCGACAGGGGCGGTGAAGACCACCTCGACCTCGCCCATGGGCGAGTCGGTGCGCCACCGGCCGCCGTGCTGACACACCCCGCTGCTGAGGCCCGCCGCCCACCGCGGCAGATTCTCGTAGGTGCCCGCGAACTCGGCGACGATCGCCGGGTCGCGATCGATGGTCTGGGAGATGTGACGCACCGGGAAGGTCATTCCTCGATCATGCCCGCACAGCCTGTGCACGAGCCGCCCTTGCGCGGCGCCGGGGAGAGCCGGTAGGTCGTTCGCCGCGGCGGCGATATCGTCGGCGCATGAGCGACCACGACGCATCCCGTGACGAACGCGCCCGCGCCCTCAAGGAGCGCATCTACGTCACCTTCGCGGCGCTCGCCGTCGTCGTCACGCTCGCGAGCCACGGCGAACACGACGCACTGAACGCGCTCGTGACGCTGCTCGTCACCGTGCTCGGAACGATCTTCGCCGTGTTCACCGCCGACGTCATCTCCCACCTCGTCGTGCACGAGCGGCTGATGAGCGCGCGCGAGCTGCGCAGCGCCGCGGCCACCAGCTTCGGTGCGCTCGGTGCGGTGGCGCTTCCGGCGGTGCTTCTGCTCGTGGCCGCGCTCGGGGCATGGCCCACGTTCACCGCGCTGGTCGCGGCCGCCGCCGCTCTGCTGCTCGCCCTGGTCGTGATCGGGTACCTCGCGATCCGCAGGCTGCGCCTCGCCTGGTGGCAGCGGCTCGTCGCCCTGGGCGCGGAGGCCCTGCTCGGTGTGCTGACCGCCGGACTGCAGCTGCTCGCGCACGGGTGAGGGCGTCAGTCGACGACACCCGCGATCAGCACCTCAATGAGGTAAGCCCGGAGCGCCGGGATGTCGCGCACGAGAGTGCGCCAGACGCGGCGTGGATCGAGATCGTCGTACTGATGCGCGGCAAAGTTGCGCATGTCGATGATCTGCCGCCATGGCTGCCCGTCGAACCGCTCGCGAATAGCAGGTGGGATGCGTCCGATGGCCTCGCCGATGCGGATGAGACCCATCTCTGCTGCCCATTGCGCACGCAGGTCTGCGACGAAGGCGTCTTGCCCGCCCGCCACGATCTCAGCGAGCACGTCACACACCGCCACCACCCGTCGTGCGGCATCATGCGCCTTCTGCGCATCGCGCGCGGTCACAGCGCGACTGCCTCGCGCAGAATGCGCTCGCGGATATCGCCGTGCAACGCATCCGCCCCAACGACGTCGACCTCCACCTGCAGGAGGTCGGTGAGGGCGATGCGCAAACCGACCTCGTCGAGCAGCGTGGCCTCGTCGGTGAAGTCGACGAGCAGATCGACATCGGATGCCCCGTGGGCGCTGCCGCGGGCGACGGAACCGAAGAGCCGCGGGGTCGTCGCGTGGTACGCGGGGAGGAGCCTCAGGATCTCGTCGCGGTGGCGAGCGACGCGCTCGGAGGCCGTCGCGGCGAGTGCTGTGCGAATGCGTTCGACGACGGCGCCACTGGGCGAACGACGACCGTTCTCGTAGGCCGAGAGGTTGGGTTGCGAGACCTGGGAGGCCAGAGCGAGCTGCGACTGACTCATGCCCGCCGCTTCCCGTTGCGCCCTGATGTCCACGGCGCCAGGGTACCCGAGAGTTATCGCGGGCGATATAGGTGTAGAAGGTGGAGGGGCTGACGGGAATCGAACCCGCGCTGTCTGCTTGGGAAGCAGAAGTTCTGCCATTGAACTACAGCCCCGAGGCGGCGTGACCGCCGGGATGACGCCTGACGGCGCCTCGCCAGCATAGCAACCGCGCCCGGCGGCTACGCTGATCGCGTGCTGCTCTCCGATCGCGACATCCGGTCTGAACTCGACTCCGCCCGCATCGGCCTGGAGCCCTCGGATGCCTCGATGGTGCAGCCGTCGAGCGTCGACGTGCGCCTCGACCGCTACTTCCGGCTGTTCGACAACCACAAGTACCCGTTCATCGATCCGGCGGTCGATCAGCCCGAGCTGACCCGTCTCATCGAGGTCGCCCCCGACGAGCCGTTCATCCTGCACCCGGGCGAGTTCGCGCTCGGGTCGACGTTCGAGCGCGTCACCCTGCCCGACGACATCGCGGCCCGCCTCGAGGGCAAGTCGTCGCTCGGACGCCTCGGCCTGCTCACCCATTCGACCGCCGGCTTCATCGACCCCGGCTTCACCGGGCACGTGACCCTCGAGCTCTCGAACGTCGCGACGCTGCCCATCAAGCTGTGGCCGGGCATGAAGATCGGCCAGCTGTGCTTCTTCCGCCTGTCGTCGCCGGCCGAGAACCCCTACGGCTCCGGCCCGTACGGCAACCGCTACCAGGGCCAGCGCGGCCCGACCGCGTCGCGGTCGTTCCAGAACTTCCACCGCACCGACGTCAGCATCACCGACGCCGGGTCGCCCGGGCGGTGACGGATGCCGCGCCTCGGGGCCGCGGCATCCGTCACGCTCCGACGTCGAGCAGTTCTCGCAGCGTCGCGCGCTCGGGGTACTCGGAGCGGTAGGAGCCGCGGTCCTGCAGCAGCGGGATGACCCGCTCGACGAACTCGTCGAGACCGTGCGGAGACGTGGTGCCGACGACCACGAAGCCGTCGGTGGCGCGTTGCTGCACGGCGTGGTCGATGGCGTCGGCGACGGTCTCTGGCGTGCCGACGAACGACTGCCGCCCGAGGAAGCGCACCGCCAGGTCACGGGCGCTGAGGTTCTCGGCCTCGGCGAGGGCGCGCCACTCGCGCGCGGTCGCCACCGGGTCGGCGACGAACCGCACCCGGCCGGCGAACACCGTCGACTCGGGGTCGGGATCGAACGCCGGCAGCGGACCGTCGGGGTCGAGGCCTGACAGATCGGTTCCCCACACCTGCTCGAGGAACGCGATCGCGGTCGGCGGCGTGATCTGTGCGCGCGAGACGACCCGGGCGCGCTCGGCGGCCTCCTCGGCGGTGTCGCCGAGGATCACGGTCGCCGCCGGCAGGATCTTGAGGTCGTCCTCGGCGCGGCCGAGCGGGCCGAGCCGCCGCTTCACGTCGTCGTAGAACGCCCGGGCCTCGTCGAACCCGGTGTGCCGCGAGAAGATCACGTCGGCGTTCTCGGCCGCGAACTGGCGACCCTCGTCGGAGTCGCCCGCCTGCACGATCAGCGGGCGGCCCTGCCGGCTGCCCGGCAGCGTCGGCAGCGCCTGCACATCGAACTGCGAGCCGTGGAACGCCACCGGCTGCGGGGCATCCGCGCCCTGTGGCCATGCCCGCCACAGCTGCGAGGCGAGGTCGATGAACTCCGCCGCGCGCACGTAGCGGTCGGCGTGGTCGAGAAACGCGCCGCGACGGAAGTTCGCGCCGTGGAACGCGTCGTTGGTGGTCACGACGTTCCAGCCGGCGCGGCCGTCGGACACGAGATCGAGCGTCGCGAGCTGGCGTGCCAGCTCATACGGCTCGTTGAACGTGGCGCTCAGCGTGCCGACGAGGCCGATGTGCTCGGTGACGGCGGCGAGGGCGGCGAGCACCGCGAGCGTCGCGGGCCGACCGGCCACGTCGTACTCGTGGATGACGCCCTTCTGCTCCCGCAGGCGCAGCCCCTCGGCGAGGAAAAGGTAGTCGAAGCGGCCGCGCTCGGCGGTGCGCGCGAAATGCTCGAACGCCGAGAACTCGATCTGGCTGCGATGCAGCGGGTCGGACCAGACGGTCGTCGCGTTGACGCCCGGGAAGTGCGCCGCGAGATGGATCTGGCGGCGGGGTTCGGCGGTCATGCGAGCACCTTCTCGAAGCGGTTGGCGGGGCGGGCGAGACCGAGGGCCGCCCGAGCCGTGGCAGGCGCGCCGACGGTGTCGGGCAGCACGTCGGACAGGATCGCGTCGAGGTCGGCGGGCAGCCGCGCCGGCACCAGCCGCACGCCGTCGGCGCCGGCCGCGGAGAGCTCGGCGAGCCGCTCCCGCACGCCGTCGGCCGTGCCGACGAACGCCGGCGCGAGGCCGAGACGGTCGGCCGCGCGGCGTGCGAGCTGCGGGTCCGCCTCGATCAGCACCTCGAGGTCGACCCACACGCGCAGCGCCTCGTCACGATCGGATGCCGCAGCCTCGGCGCGCACCCCGGCCACCTCGTCGAGCAGCGCGGCGTCGACGAACGCCAGGTCGGCGTGGTGGGCGGCGATCCGGCGGGTGTGCGCGTCGACGACATCGACCGCGACGAGCGGCTGGCCCTGCGGCGACCGCGGCACGATCGACGGGCCCTTCACCGAGAAGCGGCTCGTCTCGACGTCGACGTAGTGCAGGCGGTCACGGTCGAGGAAGCGGCCGGAGGCGGCATCCCGGATGATCGCGTCGTCCTGCCAGCTGTCCCACAGGGCGCGGGCGGTCTCGACGACGTCGCCCGCCTCGTCCCACAGGTCGTCGGCGCGCACGGCGGCGTCGGTCGGCAGGGTGCGACGCCCGAACTGCGCGGCGTGCGCGTCGAGCGGGGAGACGGCGACCACCCAGCCGGCGCGGCCGCGTGAGGCGAAGTCGAGCGTCTGCAGTGCGGTCGCCACATGGAACGGCTCGGTGTGGGTCGTCGTCACCGTCGGAAGCAGGGCGATGCGCGAGGTCAGCGGGGCGAGGTACGACGCGAGCAGCAGCGCGTCGGGCCGCACGGCGTCGGGCGCCTCGGGGTCGGGGCCGAGTGCGTCGTCGATCGTCACCAGCGTCGCGCCACCCCGGTCGAGGCGCTGCACGGCGTCGCGCCACCACGTGACGCGGGCGGCCGGCTGATCGTGACGGGGCGTCGCGGCGGCGCCGGACAGGCGCACGCCGAGCGGCAGGTGCTGACTCATGGTGCCACCCTCGGGTGCCGCGGCCCCGCCGCCAATACGACGCGTCACCGTGGGAAACACGGACCGGCGTGTGACCTCGCGTGACGGTGAGCGACAGCGGATGACGGGTGGGTCCGCGGGGCACGGGCACGCCGTCGCAGGATCGCACCTCGGCGGCAGCCCCATGTCGCCACGACGGAGGCGATGCCATGACTCGCTACATCCTCGGACGGCTGGCGCAAGCCGTCCTCGTGCTGTGGGCCGCGTACACGGTGGCGTTCCTGCTGCTGTTCGCCCTGCCCTCCGACCCGGTGAAGATCCTCGCCGGCGCGGACGCGACCGATGTGACCGAGGCGCAGCTCGACCAGTTGCGCCACCAGTTCGGTCTCGACAAGCCCCTCTGGCAGCAGTACCTCGACAAGCTCGGCGCGCTGCTGCACGGCGACCTCGGCACGTCGATCACCTCGGGGCGTCCGGTCGCCCAGGTCGTCGGCGAGGCCATCCCCCCGACCCTGCAGATCGCCGCGCTCGCGCTCGTGATCGCGGTGATCGTGGGCACTGCCGTCGCCGTCGGGGCGACCTGGTTCCGCATCGCGTGGCTGCGCTCGCTCCTGCTCGCCATGCCGCCGCTCGGTGTCGCGGTGCCGTCGTTCTGGCTCGGCCTGCTCCTCATCCAGTGGTTCTCGTTCCAGATCCCGATCTTCCCCGCCGTCGGCGACCGCACGCTCGCGGCGGCGGCGCTGCCGGCGATCGTGCTGGCGGTGCCGGCCGGCGCGAACATCTCCCAGCTGCTCGCCAAGAGCCTCAGCGCGACCCTCGGAGAGCCGTTCATCGGCACGGCCCGCGCCAAGGGCGCGAGCCGCTCGCGGGTGCACCTGCGGCACGCCCTGCGCAACGCGTCACTGCCGGCGTTCACGATCACCGGTCTCATCGTCGGGCAGCTCCTCGCGGGCACCGTCGTCACCGAGACCGTGTTCGGACGCCCCGGGATCGGCCGCGTGACCGCGGCGGCGGTCGAGCAGCAGGACCTCCCGGTCGTGCTCGGCGTCGTACTGTTCGCGGCGGCGGCGTTCGTCATCGCGAACCTTTTCGTCGATCTGCTCTACCCCGTGCTCGACCCGCGCATCTCGGTCGTCGTGCGACGGGCCGCTGCCAGGGCGCGGGCGTCGTCGGAGCCGCCCGCGCCCTCCTCCGGTGCGTCCGCGCCGGTCGACGCGCCCCCCGTCCTCGCCGGAGGTGCCCGATGAGCGAGGTCACCGCCCTCGTCACGTCCTCGCCCGCGGCCGTCGGCGACGGGTTCGCCGACACCGCCGCCGACCGCTTCGACGACGCCGTGCGCGAGCGCGCCGGCGGAGCGACGGATGCCCCCTCCCGCACCCGCAGCCTGCTGGTCGCCGTGCGTGAGCAGCCGCTGCTCGTGGTCAGCGTCGTCTGGCTCGTCCTGGTGATCGTGTCGGCTCTCGTGCCCGCGCTTCTCGCACCGGGTGACCCGCTGCTCGCCGCTCCCGCCGACAAGCTGCAGGGTCCGAGCCTCGCGCACCTGTTCGGCACCGACCAGATCGGCCGCGACCTGTTCACCCGCGTCGTGCACGGCACCGGGCTCACCATCTCGGCGGCGTCCGCGGCCGTGCTCGTCGGCCTCGTCATCGGTGCGCTGCTCGGCCTCGTCGCCGGCTTCCTCGGCGGCTGGGTCGACAGCGTGATCATGCGCATCGCCGACGTGCTGCTCGCGATCCCGAGCCTGCTGCTCTCTCTCGCGATCATCGCCGCGCTCGGGTTCGGCACCATCAACGTCGCCATCGCCGTCGGTGTCGCCTCGATCGCGGCCGTCTCGCGCATCATGCGCGCCGAGGTGATCCGGGTGCGGTCGGCTCCGTTCATCGAGGCGGCCGGGGCATCCGGCAACACCCGGCTGCGCGTGCTGCTGCGCCACGTGCTGCCGAACTCGGTCGGCCCGGTGCTCGTGCTCGCGGTGCTCGAGTTCGGCGGCGCGATCCTCGCCGTCTCGGCGCTCGGCTTCCTCGGTTACGGGGCGCAGCCACCGACCCCCGAATGGGGCTCGCTCGTCTCCGACGGCCGCGACTTCCTACGCACCTCCTGGTGGCTGACGACGCTCCCCGGCCTCGTGATCGCCCTCACCGTGCTCGCGGCGAACCGCGTCTCGCGAGCGCTCGACCGGGACGGGGAGGGGTGGGGATGACCGCCGCGCTGCTGCAGGTCGACGGCCTGCGCGTCGAGTACACCACCCGCCGCGGGCCGGTCGTCGCCGTGCGCGACGTCTCGTTCACCCTCGCCCGCGGCGAGACCCTCGCGATCGTCGGCGAGTCGGGGTCGGGCAAGTCGACCACCGTGCACGCCCTGCTGCGGCTGCTCTCCCGGGGCGGGCGCGTGACCGCCGGGCGGGTGCTGCTCGACGGCACCGACCTGCTCGCCGCCGACGACCGCGCGTTGCGCGCCGTGCGCGGCCGCGCCGTCGGCCTCGTGCCGCAGGACCCGGTGGTCAGCCTCAACCCGGTCGTGCGCGTCGGCACGCAGATCGCCGAGGTGCTGCGCATCCACGGGCTGGCCGACCGCGACGAGGCCCGTCGCCAGGCGATCGTCGCGCTCGGCCGCGCCGGCATCGCGGACCCCGAGTTGCGCGCCGCCCAGTACCCGCACGAGCTCTCCGGCGGACTCCGCCAGCGCGTGCTCATCGCGCTCGCGATCGTCGCGGGACCGGCGCTCATCCTCGCCGACGAGCCCACCAGCGCCCTCGACGTGACCGTGCAACGGCAGATCCTCGATCATCTCGACACCCTGAAGCGCGAGGCGGGCACGAGCCTCGTGCTCGTCACCCACGATCTGGGCGTCGCCGCCGACCGCGCCGACCGCATCCTCGTGATGACCGACGGCGAGATCGTCGAGAGCGGCACTCCCGACGAGGTGCTCGGCGACCCGCGGCATCCGTACACGAAGCGCCTGATCGCCGCGGCGCCGAGTCTCGACGCCGTCTGGTCGGATGCCGCGGCCCCCGCGGCGCCGCCCACGACCGCCGCCGCGCCGGGTGCGCCGCTCGTCGTGGCGCGCGGCCTCGTCAAGGAGTTCCCGCGCCCCCGCGCGCAGGGCGGCGGACGGTTCCGGGCCGTCGACGGCGTGGATGTCGTGATCGCCGCCGGCGAGACCCTCGCGCTCGTGGGGGAGTCGGGGTCGGGGAAGACCACCACCGCCCGCCTCGTGCTGCGCCTCGACGAGCCCACTGCGGGCACCATCGCCTACGGCGACGCCGACGTCACCCGCCTCGGCAGTGCGGCCCTGCGTGGCATCCGCCGGCGGGTGCAGCTCGTGCAGCAGAACCCCTATGCCGCCCTCAACCCCCGCCTCACGGTGGCGCAGAACATCGCCGACCCGCTCGCCGCGTTCCGCATCGGCGACCGGGCCTCACGGCGCCGCCGCGCCGTCGAGCTCGTCGATCGTGTCGCCCTGCCTGCGTCCGCCCTCGACCGCAAACCCGCCGAGCTGTCCGGGGGCCAACGGCAGCGCGTCGCGATCGCCCGCGCCCTCGCCGTGCACCCCGAGCTCGTCGTGCTCGACGAACCGGTGTCGGCGTTGGACGTGTCGATCCAGGACCAGATCCTCACCCTGCTGGCCGACCTTCAGTCCGACCTCGGCCTCGCCTACCTGTTCATCTCCCACGACCTCGCCGTCGTGCGTCGCATCGCCCACCGCGTCGCGGTGATGCGCGGCGGACGCGTCGTCGAGAGCGGAACCGCCGCCGACGTGCTCGGCGACCCCCGCCACGAGTACACCCGAGCGTTGATCAACGCGATCCCCGGGCGCGTCCGCACGTCCCACTGACCCCCCGCCGTGCGTCGACCGACCCGCGGCATCCGTTCCCACACCCCTTCACCGAGGAGCACCCACCATGTCACTGCGCAGAGTCATCCTGCCCGTCGCCGCCGCGCTCGCGGCGGCGCTCGCCCTGTCGGCGTGTGCCGGCACGTCGACCCCCGCGTCGACCGCCAGCGCCCAGCCCGTCGACGGCGGCGCGCTCACCTTCGCGGTCGCCAACGACCCGATCTCCCTCAACCCGTCGGGCATCGGGTCGGGTAACGACACCTGGTATGTCACCCGCCAGCTCGTCGACTCGCTGCTCTACCAGAACCCGCAGACCGACGAGCTGCAGCCGTGGCTCGCGACCGGCTACACCGCCAGCGACGACGCCACCCAGTTCACCCTCACCCTGCGCAACGACGTCACGTTCTCCGACGGCACGCCGCTGACGGCCACCGCCGTCAAGGACACCTTCGACGACATCGTCGCCGCGGGGGCCAAGAGCGGATCGGCCTCCAGCTTCGTCGGCTACAAGGACACCACCGTCGTCGACGACCACACCGTGCGCGTCGACTTCTCGAAGCCCAACGCCGCGTTCCCGCAGGCGACCACCTCGGTCGGCCTCGGCATCGTGTCACCCGCGACCACGCAGACACTGTACGACTCCCGCGCAGACGGCAAGGCCGTCGTCGGCACCGGACCCTTCACCCTCGCCTCGTACACGAAGAACGTCTCAACGGTGCTGAAGAAGCGCACCGGCTACGCATGGGGGCCGGCCTCCCTCGGCAACTCCGGCGCCGCCCACCTCGACACCGTCACGTTCCAGATCGTCCCCGAGGCGAGCGTGCGCACCGGCGGGCTCGAGTCGCAGCAGTTCGACGCGATCGGCAGCGTGCAGCCGACGGATGTCGCGGCCCTGACCTCCGCGGGGCTCAGCCTCGTCGACCGCGGCAACCCGGGTGTCAGCTTCGGGCTCTCCTTCAACCTCGGGCACTCCATTACCGCGGACATCGCGGTGCGCCAGGCGATCGCCGAGGCCGTCGACAAGCAGCAGGTGCGCGACACCGCGCTCAACGACCTCTTCAATGTCGGCACCAGCGTGCTCGCCAAGAACACCCCCGGCTGGGTCGATGAGAGCGCCCACTTCGGATACGACCAGGCCGGGGCGAAGAAGCTCCTCGACGACGACGGCTGGACCGTCGGGTCTGACGGCATCCGCACCAAGAACGGTCAGCGCCTGTCGCTGTCGCTCATCTGGATCACCAACTTCGGTCCGAACAAGACCTCCCTCGAGCTCATCCAGCAGCAGCTGAAGGCCGTCGGCATCGAGGTCACCCTCACCGGTTCGACCGTTCCCGAGTTCCTCGCCGCCCAGACCGCCGGCACCTGGGACATCCAGTGGGGCAACCTCTCGCGCGCGGACGGCGACGTGCTGCGCACGACGTTCTCGGCCGCCACCTCGAAGTACAACATCGCCGACGCCGACCTCGAGAACCTGCTGCAGGCCCAGCTCGCCGCCGGCGACGCGGCCAAGCGCACGGCCATCATCGGGCAGATCCAGGACCGCATCGCCACGCAGTACTACCAGGTGCCGGTGCACGAGCTCACGTCGATCATCGGCACGCAGACCGCCGTGCACGGGGTCACCCTCGGCGCCGACTCTCGCCTCGACAGTCTCGTCGGCGCGTGGAAGGCCTCGTCGTGAGCGAACCGATCATCGGCCGGGCCGGGTTCATCCTCGCGGGCAACTACCCCGAGCACGACCCGGCCACCGGGCTGGCCGAGGTGCTCGACCTGGTGGAGTTCGGCGAGCAGGCCGGGTACCAGGTCGCGGGTGTGCGGCAGCGGCACGTGGAGCGCGGAATCTCCTCCGCGCTCCCGTTCCTCGCCGCGGCGTCGCAGCGCACCTTGCGCATCCGGCTCGAGACCGACGTCGTGCCCCTCGGGTACGAGACGCCGTTCCGCCTCGCCGAGGACTTCGCGACCGTCGACGCACTGTCCCGCGGGCGGGTCAACGTGGGGGTGAGCACGTCGGCGCCGCACGCCGACCTGCTCGCCGACCTCGCCCGGCCCGACGCGGCGTCGACGACCGACCCGTACGAGCTCATCGAGCGATTCCTCACCGCGCTCGAGGGCAACGTGCTCGGCGAGGACGTCGCCACACCCTACGGCACCCAGTCGCCGCGCGTGCAGCCGCACGTCGAGGGTCTGCGCTCGCGGGTGTGGCTCGGCGGAGGATCGGAGCGCTCGGTGCGCTGGACCGCCCGCCGCGGTCTGAAGCTGCTGCTCGGCAATCTCGCCGACGGCGACGGGCACGACTCGTTCGAGTCCGCGCAGCGCGCGCACATCGACCTCTACTACCAGGAGTTCGCCGGCAGCGGGGCGGCCGTCGGGGTCGAGCGGGTCATCCTGCCGCTCGACTCGACGACCGACGAGCAGCGCGCCCACTACACCGGCTACGCCGCGGCGCGTGACGAGCGAACGCAGGCGGCCGTCGGCCCGCGGGGCACACGCTTCGGGCGCGACCTCATCGGCACCGGCGAGCAGATCGCCGAGCGCCTCGCCGCCGACCCAGCGTTCGACGGCCTCACCGAGCTGAGGGTCGCCCTGCCGTACGCGTTCACCTCGGACGAGTATCGGCAGGTCCTGGGCGACATCGTCGAGCACGTGCTGCCGCATCTCGGGTGGGTGGCGGCATCCGCCCGGGAGACCGTCGCCGCGTGATGACGTGCGGGGTGACCGGGCGTCCGGTTACCCCGCATGACGGCGCGTGACCCATGTTGACACCCCTCGTCGCCGACCCGGTGGGCGGCGACGAGGCTCGTGGCACGACCACCACCGAGGAGCGCTCCATGAGCCGACCCTTCACCCTCGGCGTCGCCCTCGACGGCGCCGGCTGGCACCCCGCCGCCTGGCGCGAGCCGAGCGCACGCCCCGACGAGCTGTTCACCCCCGACTACTGGGTCGACCTCGTGCGCACCGCCGAAGCCGGCGGCATCCACTACGTGACGATCGAGGACTCGCTGGCGCTGCAGTCGGCGCAGTACAACGTGCCGGACGAGCGCACCGACGAGGTGCGCGGTCGTCTCGACGCCCTCCTGATCGCCTCGCGCGTGGCCCCGCTCACCCGCACCATCGGACTCATCCCGACGGTGACGACCACCTACACCGAGCCGTTCCACGTCTCGAAGGCCGTCGCCACCCTCGACCACATCAGCGATGGCCGCGCCGGCTGGCAGCCGAAGGTGTCGGGACGCCCCGACGAGGCCGCGCACGTCGGCCGCCGCTCCGTGCCGTCGCTCGAGGGCGGGCTGCACTCGCCCGAGGTCGAGGCCTTCATCGTCGACATCTTCGGCGACGCGGGCGAATCCGTCGAGGTCGTGCGCCGCCTCTGGGACAGCTGGGAGGACGACGCCGAGATCCGGGATGCCGCGACCGACCGCTTCCTCGACGCCGACAAGGTGCACACCATCGACTACGTCGGCGAGCGCCTGAGCGTGCGCGGCCCATCGATCACGCCGCGCTCGCCGCAGGGGCAGCCGGTCGTCGCGGCCCTCGCCCACGCCGCCGTTCCCTACCGGTTCGCCGCCGGATCCGCGGACGTCGTGTTCGTCACGCCCGCCGACCTCGACCACGCCCGCCGCATCCTCGACGAGGTCGCCGACGCGGCCGCACAGGTCGAGCGGGTCGGCGAGCCGCTGCGGGTCGTCGCCGACATCCTCGTGCTGCTCGACGGCCCCGACGAGACGGCCGCGGCACGTCTGGAGAGACTGGATGCCGCGGGCCGCCCGCTGACCTCCGACACCCGCATCGTCGCCGGCTCCGCCGACGAGATCGCCGACCTCGTCGCTCAGCTCGCCGAGCTCGGCTACGACGGCGTGCGCCTGCGCCCCGCCGTGCTCACCGACGACCTGGCCCGTATCGGCACCGACCTCGTCCCGCTGCTCGCGGCTCGCGGTGTGCTCGTCCCCGCCGACGACCAGGCCGTGGCCCTGCGCGCACGGTTCGGGCTGGAGGCATCCGTCCCCAGCCGCTACGCCACCCCCTCGCTGACGGGAGCAGACCGATGACCACCCCCACGCGCACCCCGATCATCCTCGCCGCCTACGTCGGCGGCGTGAACGAGCAGACCCTCTGGGAGCACCCCGACGCCGGCAGCCAGATCGCCTTCTCGTCGTTCCGTCACGTCGCGCAGACGGCCGAGCGCGGCCGGTTCGACTACTTCTTCCTCGCCGAGGGACTCGCCCTGCGCGAGCGCGACGGCCGCATCTTCGACCACGACATCGCCGGTCGCCCCGACACGCTGCCGGTGCTGGCCGCGCTCGCCGCGGTCACCGAGCACATCGGCCTCATCGGCACGCTCAACGCGACCTTCAACGAGCCGTACGAGCTCGCCCGGCAGGTGGCCACGCTCGACCATCTCTCCGGCGGACGCGCCGGCTGGAACGTCGTGACATCGTTCGACGCGTTCACGGGGGCGAACTTCCGCCGCGGCGGGTTCCTCCCGCACGCCCAGCGCTACGAGCGGGCCGAGGAATTCGTGGCGGCGGTGCGGGCCCTGTGGGACTCGTAGGGAGAGCACGCCATCGTCGCCGACAAGGGGGCGGGCCGGTTCCTCGCCGACGCCCGCGCGGGCGAGTTCGACGTCACCGGCAACCAGTTCGACATTCGCGGGCGCTTCACCGTGCCGCGCAGCCCTCAGGGCCGGCCGGTGCTGGTGCAGGCGGGCGTGTCCCCGCAGGGCCGCGACTTCGCCGCCGCCAACGCCTACGCGATCTTCTCGCCGTTCTCCCGGCTCGCCGAGGCGCAGCCGTTCGCCGCCGACATCCGCGCGCGTGCCGCCCGCGCCGGCCGCGACCCTCGAGACGTGAAGATCCTGCCCGGAGCGGAGTTCGTGATCGCCGACACCGAGACGCAGGCGCGGGAGAAGGCGGCTCACATCCGCGAGCAGCAGCTCACCGGACGGACCATCCGGGTGATCTTCGAACAGGTGTGGAACCGGGATCTCTCCGACTACGACATCGACGGGCCGGTGCCCGACATCGACCCGGATCCCGATGCGCCGACCTTCATCCAGGGTCGCGCATTCCTCTATCAGGACCGTTTCGAGACGGTGCGCACCTGGCGAGCCCTTGCGGAGGAGCGCTCGCTCACCCTGCGGGGCCTCGCCCGCGAGGTGTCGCGGGTGGAGACCTTCGCCGGCACCCCCGACCGGGTCGCCGACCAGCTGCTCGCGCTTGTCGATGGCGGCGGCGCCGACGGCGTCGTTCTCGGCTCGCACCTCACCCCGACCGGTCTCGACGAGTTCGTCGACCGCGTCGTGCCGATCCTGCAGGAGCGCGGCGCGCTGCGCACGGAGTACGAGGGCACCACCCTGCGCGACAACCTCGGCCTGCCCGTCCCCGTCCGCGCCGCTGAGCGCAGCGCCGTCGCCTGACCCCACCTCCTCCACCCGAAGGACTCTCATGACCGCCGCCCCTGCCCTCGACCGCGCCGCCTTCGCCCTGGAATGGGAGAGCTGGCATCGTGCGCACGAAGAACGCCGCGCGAGCGACGATGGGTTCCTCGCCGTGACGGGCCTGTACTGGCTCGACGAGACGCCGGTGCAGCCCGCGGGGGCGCCGGGGGCGTGGACGACCGGTCCTGACGGGGTCGAGGTGCGCCTCGCCGCCGGCGAGAGCGTCACGGTGGATGGGCGCGAGGTCACCGGCGGGCACCGGTTCGCGCCCATCGCCGAGCGGGCCTCGGTCGTCGTCGGCTTCGCCGACGGGGTGATCGAGGTCGCTCGGCGCGGGGGACGCGACATCCTTCGACCTCGTCGACGCGACGCGGCCTACCTCGCCGGGTACCACGGCACCCCCACCTACGTGCCGAACACGCGCTGGCGCGCGGAGGCCCGCTTCGAGGCGTACGACGCACCGCGGCCCATCACGGTCGATGCCGCCGTCGACGGCATCCAGCACGTGTACGACGCCCCGGGCGAGCTGGTGTTCTCGCTGCGCGGTGAGGAGTTCCGGCTGATCGCGTTCCCGGGACGCACCGACGACCTGCTCGTGCTGTTCACCGACGCAACGAGCGGACTCACCACGTACGCTGCGAGCCGCTCGCTCGCCGTTCCCCCGCCCGACGCCGACGGCCGCACGGTGATCGACTTCAACCGGGCCGTCAACCTGCCGTGCGCGTACACCGACTTCGCGACCTGCCCGCTGCCACCGACCGGCAACCGGCTGCCGGTCGGCATCGAGGGCGGCGAGAAGACGCCGCTGGCCCGCGTGGTCGGTCACGTGACCGCCCACGGCCTCGAGCTCGCCCCCGTCGAGGCCACGCCCGTCGAGGCCTCGCCTGCTGAGGTTGCGCCTGCTGAGGTCGCGCGATGAGAACCCAGCTGCTCGACATCATCCCCTACCGCGCCGACCCCCTGTCGGGGCACCAGGTGTCACCGGCCGAACGGCTCGAGCAGACGGTGATCGCCGCGGTACGGGCGGAGGAGCTCGGCTACGACGCCGTCGGCGTGGGCGAGCGGCACGCGGGCCCGTTCCTGTCGTCGTCACCGACGGTCGTTCTCGCCGCGATCGCGCAGGCGACCCGCACCGTGCGGCTCACAACCGGGGTCACCGTGCTGTCGGTGCTCGACCCGGTGCGGGTCGCCGAGGACTACGCGACCATCGATCAGCTGTCGCGAGGCCGACTCGACCTCGTGATCGGCAAGGGCAACGAAGCCGCCCAGTTCCCGCTGTTCGGCCTCGAGCTCGACGACCAGTGGGAGCTGCTCGAGGAGAAGTACGCCCTGCTGCGCGTGCTCTGGGAGCAGGAGTCGGTGACCTGGCCCGGCGGGCCGTTCACACGCCCGCTGAACGACGTCACGACCCTGCCGCGACCGTACGGCGGCCGACCGAGGGTATGGCACGGGTCGGCGACCACTCTCTTCTCCGCCTCCCTCGCGGCGCGTCACGGCGACCCGCTGTTCAGCGCCAACGCCATCCAGCCGCTCGAGAACTACGGCGTGCTCGTCGACCACTACCGCAGCGAACACGCCCGCCACGGCCACGACCCGCGCACCGCGTTCGTCGGTGCCGGCGCCGGGGCGCTGTTCATCGCCGACACCCGCGAGGAGGCGATCGCCCAGTACGGGCCCGTCTACGAGGCGATCGTGCAGGCCACCAACGTGCCCGGCAACAACACCCCGTTCCGCGACATCCGTCACGCGGTCGCCGAGGGTCCCGCCCTCGTCGGCACGGCCGCCGACGTGATCGACAAGATCGCACGCTTCCACGACCGGCTCGGGCACTCGCTGCAGTCCATCAGTCTGCCGACGACGCTCCCCTTCCCCCAGCAACTGGAGATCCTGGAACGATTCGCGCTCGAGGTCGCCCCGGCGCTTCGCCGCTCGTTCCCCACACACCTCTGGACCGACGACGACCCCGGGGCGGGTCGGGCGACGGTCCCGGAGAACCCGGCATGGGGCACGCCGGGAGAGGTCGTCCCGGCGGTGGGTGCGACGGCGAGTGCTGCGCCGTCGACCGCCGGGGCGACCCTGTGACCCCGGCGCTGTTACCCACCGTTGCCCTCACGCCAGGTCAGGAGTACGGGGCCGGGCAGACTGTCCGGGTGAGCGCACCGCAGACCTGGACGATCACCCCTGTTGATTGGCATGACCCACGCGCCGCCGCGCTGCGCGACGCGATGGATGCCGAGATCGGTCCGCGCTACGCCGACCGCTTCGAGGCGCGCGCCGCCGCGGGCATCCAGGACGACCCGGCCGACTTCGCGATCGACCCCGCCACCCTGCTCGTCACCGTGCTCGTGCACGACGCCGACGGCACGCCGGTCGGTCACGCCGCACTGCGCCGACTCGGCGACGAGGTCGAGGTGAAGCGGGTCTACATCGGCCCGGCCGTGCGCGGGGCGGGGGCCTCGCGCGCCCTCATGTCGGAGCTCGAACGCCTCGGCCGCGATGCCGGTGCCGTCCGCCTGATCCTGCAGACGCGCGATAGGCAGCCCGAGGCGATCGCGCTCTACGAGCACATCGGCTACACGCCGATCCCGATCTTCGCGCCGTACACGGCGTACGAATTCTCCCGCTGCTACGAGAAGAGGTTGGTGTGACCGACGCGCGTGTGATCGTCGTGGGGGCGGGCGTCATGGGCGCCGCCACCGCCTGGCAGCTGGGTCGACGCGGCATCCCGACGATCCTTCTCGAGCAGTTCCGGGTCGGTCACGACCGGGGCGCGTCGCACGGCACCAGTCGCAACTTCAACGTGTCGTACGGCGATGCCGGCTACCTCGCGTGGCTGCGCGAAGCGCGGGTGCTGTGGCGCGTTCTCGAGCACGAGGTGCGTGCACCGCTCATCACCCGCACCGGCATCGTGTCGCACGGCAGCGGGCTCGACCTCGTGGCGCTCACGACCGCGGTGCGCGCGGGCGGGTTCGACGCCCGCCTGCTCGATGTGCGGGAGGCGCAGCGCCGGTGGCCCGGGTTCCGCTTCGAGACGCCGGTGCTGCACACGCCCGAAGCGGGTCGCATCGATGCGGATGCCGCGGTGCGCGGCTTCGTCGCGGCGGCGCGTGCGACCGCGGTCGAGGTGCGCGAGGGAGTCCGGGTGGCGTCGGTGAGCGCCGATGAGCGCGGCGCCTCGGTGGTGCTGCGCGACGAGGAGGGTGAGCGCACCCTGACGGCGGAGCGCGTCGTCGTCACCGCGGGTGCGTGGACCCGCGGACTGCTCCCGGAGTCGATCGCCCTGCCGCCGCTGCGGGTGACGCAGGAGCAGCCGGCGTTCTTCGCGCCGATCGCGCCGGCCGAGGAGACCTGGCCGGGCTTCAACCACATCGCCGATTCGTCCGGGGAGACGGGATGGTTCCCAACCGGGGTGTACGGCATGGCGACGCCGGGCCTCGGTATCAAGGCCGGTTGGCATGCAGCAGGCCCCGTGGTGGATCCCGACGAGCGGTCGTTCGTTCCCGACCCGTCGCTGACCGAGGCGCTGCGACGGTACGCCCGGGAGTGGCTGCCGGGCGTCGACGCCGATCGGTTCAGCGAGGTGACGTGCACCTACACGTCGACACCCGACGCGAGTTTCGTGCTCGAACGGTTCGATCGTGTGGTGGTGGGGGCGGGATTCTCCGGCCACGGGTTCAAGTTCGCTCCGGTGATCGGCCGCATCCTCGCCGATCTCGCCGAGCTCGGCTGACATGCTCATGCGGCGATATCGCGGGGGACCGCGCGAATGCGGGCCGTGTCGGGCTCAGGCCGGCGTCAGGTCGTAGCCGAACGCGAGCAGGTCGATGAATCGGCCGGGCTGCACCTCCACGGGATGCTCGCGCTCGGGGAGCCGCACGAAGCCGAGGCGTGCGTAGAGGGCGTGGGCGCCTGTCATCTCGGGGCCGCTGTTCATGACCACCCGGTGCGAGCCGCGCGCCCGAGCCTGGGCGATCACGTGGTGAACGAGGGCCGCCCCCACGCCCCGGCGCTGGGCGGCGGGTGTCACGGCCAGCTGCCGGAAGTCGGTCTCGCCGGGCCGGGCCAGATGCGAGAGGGCCTCGCCGGGCCGCGACATCCACACCGTCCCGAGGATCTCGTCGCCGTCGAGCGCGAGCCACACCTCACCCCCGTCGGCGCGCGCGGCCACGTCGCGCAGTGAGGCGATGTACTCGTCGGTCAGCGCGCCGTAGGCCGACGTGTACGCGCTGACCGTCGCCTCCCCGGCGCGGACGTACTCATCGGGTCTGGCCTCGCGAATGGTGAGTGAGTCGGATGCCGCGGTCACGCGTGCGCGCCAACGGTGGCCGGTGTCGGGGCACCCGCGAGGCCCCAGGTCTCGGCGAGCAGCTCGACGGAGCGCTCGCGGTCGCGCGGGTCGTGCGTGATCGTGGTGATCAGCAGCTCATCGGCCCCCGTCACCCGTTGCAGGGCCTCCAGCTGCTCCGCCACCTGTTCGGGTGTGCCGACGAACCGCGTCGCGAGGCGGTCGCGCACGACCGCGAGGGCGGCGGCATCCAGAGGCTGGGCGCTGGCCTCGTCGGGCGTGGGGTAGACGATCGCGCCCTGCCCGGCCCGGATGGAGTGCACCCAGTGCGCATATCCCTCCGCGAGACGCGTCGCCTCGGCCTCGCTGTCGGCGACGAGCACGTCGACCGACACGATGACGCGCGGCTCGGCGAGGCGTCCCGGCCGGAATGCGTCGCGGTAGGCGCCGACGGCCTCGCGCACGAAGGTCGGGGCGACATGGTAGTTCGCTCCGAACGGCAGGCCGAGCCGGCCGGCGAGGGCGGCGGATGCGCCCGCCGTGCTGCCGTGGATCCAGACGTCCACGTCGGTTCCCTCGGCGGGGGTGGCGTGGATCGGCACGCCCTCCGGGGCGACGTAGTCGCCCGTGATGAGCGCGATGATGTCGAGCACGTCCTGCTCGAAGTGGTCGGCGTCACCCGGGGTGCGGCGCAGCAGGCGCGCCTGCACCGCGAAGCGCTGCAGATCGAGGGTGAAGTCCGGGGCGGCCGGGATCAGCAGGCCGTCGACGGTGACGTCCTCCTTCGCGCCCTCGGTGAGCGCGGCGAAGCTGTGGGGGGTCTGGGCGGCGCTGGTCGACCCGGAGCGCCCGATGCCGAGATCGACGCGACCCGGGAAGAGTGCGGCGAGCAGCCCGGCCGACTCGGCGACGTGCAGAGGGCTGTAGTTGCCGATGATCGTCGCGGCGGTGCCCACCCGGATACGGTCCGTCGCCTGGGCGATGAGCGGAAGCAGCACGTGGGGGAGCGCGCCGGAGATGCCCGGGTTGAGATGATGCTCAGCCAGCCAGTAGCGCGCGTAGCCGAGGGCTTCCGCGCGCTGGGCGAGGCGCACGCTCGCCCGCAGGCCGTCGGCCGGCGTCTGGCCGGTGCCGAACGGGGAGAGATCGAGGATGGAGAGGGGAACGGGCACGGTCTGCTCCTGCGCGGGTCGGTGGCGGGTCGGAAACGGGAGGAGGCGGGAGGGGACCGAGGTCCCCTCCCGCCTATGGTCGCTCAGGACTTGGGAAGTCCGGGAGGGTTGATCTCGGAGGTCGTGACGGCCTCCGCGTCCAGACCCCACGCGTCGAGCACCTTCTTGTAGGTGCCGTCCTTGATCAGCGCGTTCAGCACGATGTTGACCGGGGTGATGAGCCCGTTGCCCTTCTTCGTGGCCGCCGCGATGTTGGCCGTCAACGGCCAGCCACCGGGGATCGTGCCGACCAGCTTGATGTCGCCGGTCTCGCGAGCCTCCCAGGCTCCGGTCGGGTTCGGACCGAAGTTGGCGTCCGCGCGACCCGACTGGAGGGCCAGCGTCGCGGCGGCGACGTCGTCGTAGTACTGCAGCTCGGCCGGCGCCTTGCCGCGGGAGACGAGGTCCTTGTTCCACTCGAGGAGGATCTTCTCCTGGTTCGTTCCCGAGCCCACGATGATCTTCAGGCCCGAGATGTCGTCGGCGGTGGCGATCTTCGAGATCGAGCTCGTGGACTTCACGTAGAAGCCGAGCACGTCCTGACGGTAGCTCGCGAAGTCGTAGAGCTCCTTGCGCTCCTCGGTCACCGTCACGTTCGAGGTGATCAGGTCGTACTTGCCCGACTGGATTCCCAGCGGCCAGTCCGCCCACGCCACCACGACCGGGTTGTAGGTGAGGCCCAGACCCTGCGCGATGAGCTTGCCGAAATTCGGCTCGGTGCCGGCGGGCTCGGTCTGACCCTCCGGGATGTACGCGAGCGGCGGCTGGTAGGCCGCGACCGCGACGGTGAGCTTGCCCGGGTTGATGGGCGTGAAGCCGCTCGCCTTCAGAGCGGCGACCGCCTCCGGGACCTCGTGCCCTTCGATCCAGGTGATCTGGTCGGTCGCCGGGTTCGACGATGATGCGGCGGGGGCGGCGGCATCCGCCTTCGCCCCACCCGCGATGTTGACGGCGGCGATGATGCCGCCGACGACAGCGGCCACCGCGACGACGGCGATGCCGGCCGCGATGCCCTGCTTCTTGCTGATGGCCATTGCTGTGTTACTCCTTCGGTGGTCCTCGGGTCCGGGTGGGCCGAGGGTCGGGGGGCGGATCGGGCGGGGGTTCCGCTCAGGTGAGCACCTTGGCGAGGAAGTCCCGTGTGCGCGCATGCTGCGGGCGCACGAGAACGTCCTCCGGGGTGCCTTGTTCCACGACCACCCCTTGGTCGAGGAACACGATCCGGTCTGCCACCTCGCGCGCGAATCCCACTTCGTGGGTCACGATCACGAGAGTGGTGCCCGCGTGCGCGAGGCCGCGGATCACGTCGAGCACTTCGCCGACGAGTTCGGGGTCGAGAGCGCTGGTCGGCTCGTCGAAGAGCAGCACGCGGGGCTCCAGCGCGAGTGCGCGGGCGATCGCCACGCGCTGCTGCTGACCGCCCGAGAGCTGCCGGGGGTAGTGGTCGGCGCGGTCGCCGAGCCCGACGCGCTCGAGCAGGCCCAGGCCGAGCTCCCGTGCCGCCGTCTTCCCCACGCGCCGCAGTGCGAGCGGTGCCTCGATGACGTTCTCGAGCGCGGTGAGGTGGGGGAAGAGGTTGAAGTTCTGGAAGACGATGCCGACCTGCGTGCGACGCTTCAGGATCTCCCGCTCGCGCAGCTCGTGGAGCTTCGTGCCGCGCACCTCGTAGCCGATCAGGGTGCCGTCGATGGTGACCGAGCCCCGGTCGACCGATTCGAGGTGGTTGATCGTGCGCAGCAGGGTGGATTTGCCCGAGCCGCTCGGCCCGAGGATCGCCACGACCTCGCCGGGGGCGATGTCCAGGTCGATCCCGCGCAGCACCTCGATGCCGTTGTAGCTCTTGTGGACGTTGTGGATCTCGACCCGCCCGGTGCGGGCGGGGACGACGGTGGCGCTCATCGCGAGGCTCCTTCCGAGGCGGATGCGGCGGCCGCGCCGGCGCCCGCCGGGCTCGCCGCGGCATCCGGGCGGGGTTCGTCACCGAGACGCGCCCACCGCAGCGCCACCCAGCGGCGGAACCGCTGCAGGGGGGTCGGGGGCAGCACCCGCACGGACCCCCGGGCGTAGTGACGTTCGATGTAGAACTGGGCGATGCTCAGCAGGGTGGTGATGATCGTGTACCAGACGACCGCGACGAGAAGCAGCGGGATGACCCGGCTGTTGCGGTTGTAGATGACCTGCACGGCGTAGAAGAGCTCGGGCAGTGCGATGACGAACACCACCGAGGTGCCCTTGACGAGGCCGATGACCTCGTTGGTGGCGTTGGGGATGATGGAACGGGCCGCCTGCGGCAGGATGATGCGGCTCAGTCGTCGCCACGCCGGGATGCCGAGGGCCGCGGCCGCCTCGTGCTGCCCCTGGTCGACGCTGAGGAGTCCGCCGCGGATGATCTCCGCAGAGTAGGCCGCCTGGTGGAGGCCGAGGCCGAGCACGGCGGCGGCGAAGGCGCTGATGAGCTGCACCGTCGGGAACTGCACGATCCAGAAGTCGGTCGTGAAGGGCGTGCCGAGGCCGAGCGTCGGGTAGAGGTAGCCGAGGTTGTACCAGACGATGATCTGCACGACGAGCGGCACCGAGCGGAAGAACCAGATGTAGGTCCAGGCGATGCCGTTCAGCAGCGGCGAGCCGCTGAGCCGGGCGAGCGCGAGCAGCGTGCCGAGGCCGAATCCGACGACGGCGGCGATCACCGTCAGCGTGAGGGTGTACCCGAAGACGCCGGTGAGCACCGGCTCGGAGAAGAAGTAGCGGGCGAAGACGTCCCACTCGTAGTTCTCGTTGACGACGAGTGACCACGCGAACTGCGCGATCGCGAAGATCAGCAGGGCGCTGAGCACCCAACGGAACCAGTGCCGGGTGTGGACGACGCGGAACGATCCGAGGTCGACCCGGGCGGCCGGGGCGGGGGTCGGGTCGTCGACGACGCGGGCGCGTGCGAGCGTGTCGGTCATGCCTGCTCCTTCGGGGGATGCGGCCGGTCGCCGCGTTTCCGCCACGGTAGGGGCGTCGCCGGTGTGCGCCGGAGGGCGCGTTTCACATGCCGCAACCGCGCGTCGCACGCGGTAACAGTGCGATCAGGCGGTGCGCAGGATCCGCTCGGTCACGCGGGTGCAGAAGTGCAGGGCGTCGACCGGCACGCGCTCGTCCGCGGCGTGGAACTGCGCGAACACGTCGAACTCGTGCGGCACCTGCAGGGCCACGAAGCCGTAGCCATGGATGCCGAGCCGGGCGAAGCTCTTGTTGTCGGTGCTGGCCGGCAGCAGGTAGGGCACGACGAAGCCGTCGGAGTCCTCGGCGCCGATGGCACGGTCGAACACGTCCAGCAGGGGAGAGTCGGAAGCCGCGAGGGTGGCGGGTGTCCAACCGCCCCAGCGGATGTCGATGTCGTCGCCGACGATTCGCGTGATCTCGGCGCGCAGGGAGTCGTCGTGACCGGGGAGCACGCGGATGTCGAGGCGCGCCCGCGCCTCGGCGGGGATCACATTGGTCTTGTCGCCCGCGATCAGCACCGTGGGGGAGACGGTGTCGCGGGCTGAGGCGGCGAGGAACGTCTCCGCGTGGCCGAGGCGCGCGAGGGCGTCGGACAGGTCACCGAAGGGCTCGCCCGTGTGGGCGGCGTACACCCGCAGGAAGCGGTCGAGCGCCTCGGTGCGCTCGACCGGGAAGGGGTGGTCGCCGAGGGCGGCGACCGCGCGAGCGAGACGGACGACGGCGTTGTCGGCGGTCGGGCGAGAGCCGTGCGCGGCGCGACCGCGGGCGGTGAGGGTCGCCCAGGCGACCCCCTTCTCGCCGACGGCGGCGACGTAGGCGCGCCGGCGCCCGGCGGGGATCGAGAATCCGCCCACCTCGCTCACCGCCTCGGTGACGCCCGCGAGCAGGTCGGGTCGGTTCTCGACGATCCAACGCGCACCCCAGACGCCGCCGGTCTCCTCGTCGGCGACGAACGCGAACACGATGTCGCGCGCGGGCACGATGTCGTTGCGGCGGAAGTGGCGGGCGAGGGCGAGCAGCGTGCCGGCGAAGCCCTTCATGTCCACGACTCCGCGACCGTAGAGGTAGCCGTCGTCGTCGATCTCGGCGGCGAACGGCGGATGCGTCCAGTCGGCCGCGACGGCGGGGACCACATCGAGGTGGGCGTGAACGAGCAGGGCGCCGCGGGCCGGGTCGGCACCGGCGAGCCGCGTGACGATCGATCCTCGGCCGGGTCGCGGTTCGAGGAACTCGACCTCGTAGCCGACCTCCTCCAGCGCCTGCTGCGCGAGGCGCGCGGCGCGGGTCTCGCCGTCGCCGATCGTCGCTGCGTCGCCGGTGTTGACCGAGTCGATGCGCAGCAGGGCCCGGGTGAGGTCGAGCGCGTCCTGTTCGACGGCCGACGTCATCGCGGTTCGCCGCTCAGTGCTCGTGAGGGCGCGCGTCGCCGGCGAGCTTGAACGCGAGGCGCCCATGGGCGTAGCCGCCGCCGGCGCGGATCGCGGTAGCGACCCACGCGGCCTCCGCCAGCTCGGTGTCGGTCGCGCCGGCCTTGACGGCGTTCTGGCTGTGCGCGTCGATGCAGTACACGCACTGCGTGGTGATGCCGACGGCGAGGGCGATCAGCTCACGGTACTTGAGCGGGATCGCCCGACCCTCCTCGGCGAAGACGGCCTGGTCGAAGGCGGAGAACGCCTGCAGGATGTCGGGCGTCTCGGTCTTGTAGACCTTGGTGAAGGTGCGGTCGGCGGTGCGGTCGAAGTAGTCGGACACGATTCCTCGGGATCAGTCGAGACGGGAGTGGTCGCCGAGGCGGTGCCACGTGCGGTTGTGATAGACGAGCGCGTCGCCGTGGTCGCCGGGGTCGACGTCGCGGGCGATGCTCGACTGCAGCGCGTGGGCGGCGATGACGGTGGAGCCGCCTGCCTCCATGCGGTTGATGATCGCGCAGCGCACCCAGGCGCGCACACCGTTGTAGACGGGCTCGCCCGTGGGAAGACGCGACCAGTTCGCGGGGTCGGCGAAGCGGTCGACACCGCTGGTCGAGGCGAGCCGGGCCACGTCGAGATCGTGGGCGTCGAGCAGGTGCACGACGATCGTGTCGGCCGCGACGATCGTCGGGGTGGCCGATGAGAGCGACGACACCGAGAAGATCAGCAGCGGCGGCTCGGCGCTGACGGAGGAGACCGAGGTCGCGGTGAGGGCGACGGGTCCGCGTCCGTCGTCGGCCGTGATGACGGCGACGCCGCCCGGGTGGCCGCGGAAGAGCGCCTTGAAGTCGTCGGGCGACAGCGAGCCGCCGAGCAGGTGCGGGCTGTCGAACACGGGGGAGACCTCGGCTGCATCGGACATGACATCGACGCTACCCACCCCGGTCGGGTGCGGGGCCGTCGGTTCGAAACAAAGAGAAACCGCGTGCCCGCGCACGAGGGGATGACCTCGTGTTGCGCCGCGTGTCGCCGTGTTGCCCGGCGGGATGACGCTCGCGCGCGGCGGCGCGCAGACTCGCGCCATGTCCCCCCTCATCGACGTCGCCGGGCTCACCGAGGCGCTGACCGGTCTGCGGCCGGTGCGTCTGCTCGACGTGCGGTGGCGATTGGATGCCCCGGAGGGACGTCTGGCGTACATCACCGGTCATCTCCCGGGGGCCGTCTACGTCGACCTCGAGCGCGAGCTGTCGCGGCCGGGCCATCCCGAGGCGGGGCGGCATCCCGTGCCGGCGTTGGCCGACCTCGAGCACTCGGTGCGCCGCTGGGGGATCGACGAGGGCGATCTCGTGATCGCCTACGACGACAACGACGGGGTCGCGGCGGCGCGGGCCTGGTGGCTGCTGCGCCGTCGGGGTGTGGACATCCGGGTTCTCGACGGCGGGCTGCGCGCCTGGATCGCGTCGGGCGGTCTGCTCGACACGCACGACGTCGCGGTGGAGCCGGGCGGCATCTCGCTGCGCGATGAGGATCCGGGCGTCGCGTCGATCGATGAGGCGGCGCTCGCGCCGCTGACCGGGGTGCTGCTCGACGTGCGGGCGCCTCAGCACTACCGCGGGTCGGTGCCCTCCGCCGATCCGGTGTCCGGGCACATCCCGGGCGCCCTCAACCTGCCGACGTCGGTGCACATCTCGCCCGAGGGTGGGGCTGCTTCCGTCGAGGCGAGCGCGGCGCGATTCGCCGACGTCGGAGTGCGCGCCGGCGTGCCGGTCGTCGTGTATTGCAGCTCGGGTATCGCCTCGGCGCACACGGCGCTCGTGCTCGCCCGGCTGGGGATCGGGGCGCGGGTCTATCCGGGGTCGTGGTCGGAGTGGGCGCGTGCGCAGGGGCGCCCGGTCGCGACCGGGCCCACCCCCGCGCACGCCGTGCACGCGGTCTGATCGCGCTCAGCCGCGATCATCGGATGCCGCGTCCCGCGCGCCTTGCGCGTCGGGGCGACGGTCGCCGCGCTCGCCGTGGCCGTGGTGCCCCGCGTGGGCGGCGCACTCGCCGCGGCCGAGGTCCTCGCCGAACCGGCGGTGTGCGCCGGGGCCGAACCCGCGGTGGCGGTTGCCGCCCGCGAACGGGCGGAAGCCGCGGCCGCGACCGAACGGCGGGAATCCGGCGCGGGGGCCGAAGCCGTGCGGGGCGTCCGAGTCGGCGCCGGGGCCGAACCCGGGGCCGAAGCGGTGGCCGCGCGGGCCGCCGTGGTGGCCGAACTCGCCGGGCCGCGGCATCCCGTAGGAGTCGTCCCAGCCGAGCTCGCGGGCGATCGCCTCGAGTGTGCGCGAGGTGGTGGCGAGGTCGTCGGCGCTGGCCGCCGCCTCGACGCGCTCGCGGAATTCGCGGGGCGAGTGCACCGCGCCGCTGCGAAGCAGGGCGCCGACGGCGCGCAGCCAGTAGCCGACGGGTGCGGGGGTCTGAGGAGTGGTCTCGTCAGTCATGGGGTGTCCTTTCGTGGCGCGTCCGGAGACGCCGATTACATGTCATGTGGCATGTACATGTCTTTGTACATGCTTCTGTGATGCATGTCAAGGTGCATGTATTCTCGGATCATGACCGCCGACGACCCCGCCACCGACCCCGTCGACGCCATCGCCGCCGCCCTCGGGCAGCTGCGCGGTCGGCGCGGACCCCGGCCTCCCTGGGTGACCGGGCACGACGGCCCCCACCCCCACGGCGGGCGCGGCCGGCACGGGTTCGGACCCGGCGCGCACGGCGGCGGGCCCTGGGCCGCGGGTGCCCCCGGTGCATGGGGCGGGCCGCCCTGGGCGGGCGGCGGCAGCGGACGCTTCGCGGGGCCGGCGCGCCTCCGTCTGCTCGACGCGGTGGTGGCGGCATCCGAGCCCCTCACCGTCAGCGAGATCGCCGAGGCCGTCGGCGTCGACCAGCCGCGCGCCTCACGGCTGGTGCAGCAGTGCGTCGACCTCGGGCTCGTGCGCCGCGAGGCCGACCCCGACGACGCTCGCCGCACACGCATCGTCGTCACGGAGCAGGGCCGCACCCTCGCGCGCGGATTCCGCATCGACCGGCGGGAGGCCGTCGAGACCGCGCTCGCCGCCTTCACCGACGACGAGCGCGCCGAGCTCGCGCGCCTGCTCGCGAAGCTCGCCGCGGCCTGGCCCGCGTGAGACCGGCCGCAACCCCCGATCCCGCCGGTAGCGTGACGGGGTGACCCTCGCCTTCCACCGTGCCGCCGTGCGCGACATCCCTGCCGAGACCCTCTACCGTCTGCTCTGGCTGCGGGTCGCCGTGTTCGTCGTCGAGCAGGAGGCCGCCTACCCCGAGCTCGACGGCCGCGACATCGAGCCCGGTGCCGAGCTGCTGTGGGCCGAGGAGGACGGCGACGTGCTCGCCACCCTGCGACTGCTCGCCGACGGCGAGGCCGGTCCCGCCCGCATCGGCCGGGTCGCGACCGCGCCGCCCGCCCGCGGCAGGGGGCTCGCCGCGGACCTCATGCGCATGGCCGTCGACCGCGCGGGCGAGCGGTGGCCGGGCCGCGACATCGTGCTCGACGCGCAGGAGCACCTCGCCGGCTGGTACGCGCGGTTCGGCTTCGAGATCAGCGGCCCGGGGTTCGTCGAGGACGACATTCCGCACGTGCCGATGCGCCGCGCGGCATCCGTCTGACCCGGTTCAGCGCGGCGCGCCGGCCGCCCGCACGGGGATGAGCAGTGCGAGGCCCACGAGCAGCACCAGCACGATGCCGAGGATGCCCCACACCTGCGCGCCGCCGATCGTGACGAACAGGCCGAACGCGGTCGGTGCGAGGAACACGGCCGCGCGGCCCGTCGTCGCGTAGAGCCCGAACACCTGCCCCTCGCGCCCCGGTGGGATGAGCCGGGCGAGGTAGGTGCGCGACGCCGACTGCGCCGGGCCGACGAACAGGCACAGGATGAGGCCGAAGATCCAGAAGATCGTCTGCCCGCCGCCGTGGAACACGAACACCGCCAGTCCGCTGATCACGAGACCCACAAGCGAGGTCAGGATGAGCGGCTTGGGCCCGAACCGGTCGTCGAGGGCACCGCTCGCGATGGTCGCGACTCCGGCGACGACGTTCGCCGCGATCGCGAAGATGATGACCTGCCCGGGCGTGAAGCCGAAGGTGCCGGCGGCGAGCACGCCGCCGAACGTGAAGACGCCGGTGAGGCCGTCGCGGAAGATCGCGCTCGCGAACAGGAAGTACACCGTCTGGCGGCTGTGCGTCCACAGATCCCGGATGCTGCGGAACAGCACGCCGTACGACGCGAAGAACCCGACCCGCGGCGCCTCCGGGTCGAGCGGCCGGTTCTCGGGCACCGCGAACAGCACCGGAAGGGCCGAGAGCGCCATCCACACGGCGGCGATCAGCATCGACACGCGCACGGCGAGGCCGTCCTCGCCCGTCACGCCGAACAGGCCCACGTCGGGCTCGATGAAGCCGAAGTAGAGGATCAGCAGCAGCACGATGCCGCCGATGTATCCCATCCCCCACCCGAAGCCCGACACCTTCCCGACGGTGCGGGGCGTGGAGATCTGGGCGAGCATCGCGTTGTAGTTGACGCTCGCCAGCTCGAAGAACACCGTGCCGATCGCGAGCAGCGCGAGACCGAACCACAGGTAGGCGGGCGACGGGTGCACGAAGAACATGAGCGCGAGGGTCAGGACGACGACCGCGGTGTTGATCGCGAGCCAGCGCTTGCGGTGGGCCGAGGCATCCGATCGCTGCCCGGTGACCGGCGCGATCAGCAGCACGACGATGCCGGCGATCGCGAGCGCCCACGAGAGCGCCGCGGAGTTCGCCGTCTTGTCTCCGAAGCTCGAACCCGTGACGTAGACCGTGAACACGAAGGTCGTCGCGACCGCGTTGAACGCCGCCGACCCCCAGTCCCACAGCGCCCAGGCGAACACGCGGCCGCGCCGCGTGCGGGCGTCGAGGGACGAGACGGATGCCGCGGCTCCGGCGCCTGCGGGCGCGGCGGCCGGGGGCTCGAGTGATGCCATGAGCACACGCTATTGCCGGTGCGTGAACGAACGGTAGCGTTCGTTTCCGCAGGGCGATGCTGACGGGGGCGGGCCGGCCGTCCCCCCGGCCGGCCCGCCGGTCACAGCGAGGGGCGGGTGGCCTCCTCGAGCAGCTCCACCACGTGACGGTAGTCGCGTCCGGTGGCCCGCGTCATCCCGATCTCACAGGTGCGGTTGCACGAGGCGTGCAGGTCGGCGCCGATCGCGCGCACCTCGGCGGCCTCGGCGGCGGTCGCCGACGCGGTGAGCTCGGGGTGCAGCATGCCGCGGTCGCCGGCGAAGGCGCAGCATCCCCAGGCATCCGGCACGGTGACGGTCTCGGCGACCGCCTCGCCGAGCGCGCGCAGCGCGTCGTTCAGACCCATCTGCGTCGACGAGCAGGTGGGGTGCAGCACGAGGGAGGTCGCCACCGGCGACACCTCGCCCAGCCGCGGCAGCACCTCGCGCGCGGTGAAGGCGACGACGTCCTCGGTGCGCACGGCGACGCCCTGGTCGTCGAAGATGTGCGCGAAGCCCTCGGTGCAGCTGGCGGCGTCGCTGAGCACGAGCAGCTCGCCGTCGCGGCTCGCCTCGCGCACGATGCGGGATACCCGCTCGGCCATGACGGCCCGGCCCGCCGTGTAGCCCTTCGAGGTCCAGGGGGTGCTGCAGCACATCGACTCGATGCCCGTCGGCACGAGCACGCGCAGCCCGGCGCGCTCGAGCAGGCGCGCGAACGCCTCGGTGACCCCGAGGCCGTCGCCGCCGAACATGCTGTTCACGCACGCCGGCAGGTAGACGGCGACCGGCTCGCCCGATCCGGCACCCAGCTCCCCCTCGCGGCGACGACGTCCCGGCCCGCCGCCGGGGAGGTCGGCGGAGTACTCCGGCACGGTGTCGGCACCGAGCAGCGCCCGGCCGACGGATGTCGCGCCCCGCACGGCGCCGGCGGGCGCCCGGTCGGCGAGGGTGAGCGCGACCGATCCTGCCCGGGTCACCGGACCCCACGCCTGCGCGGCGGCCTTCCACCCGGCGGCCAGCACCGGATTCTGCTCCTCGCGTCGCAGCCGCTTCACGAGCGCGCCGGTGTTGATGAGCACCGGGCACGCGGTCAGGCACATGCCGTCGACCGCGCAGGTGTCGACGCCCGCGTAGTCGTAGTCCCGCTCCAGCTCGCGCGCGAGCTGCTCGTCACCCGCCACTCGCGCGCGGGCGATCGCGCGTCGCGTGACGATGCGCTGGCGCGGGGTGAGGGTGACGTCCCTGCTCGGGCACACCGGCTCGCAGTAGCCGCATTCCACGCACCGGTCGGCCTCCTCCTCGATGGGCTCGGCCAGCTTGATGTCGCGCACGTGCGCGGTCGGGTCGTCGTCGATGATGACCCCGGGGTTCAGGATCCCCCGCGGATCGCACAGCGCCTTCAGCGCGCGCATCACGTCGTAGAGCTCGTCGCCATACTGCCGGCGCACGTAGGGCGCCATGGCCCGGCCGGTGCCGTGCTCCGCCTTGAGGTTGCCGCCGGCGTCGAGCACGACGTCGACCATCGCCTCGGTGAATCCGGTGAGGCGCCCGAGGGCGGCATCGCCCTCGAAGCGGTCGGTGAGCATGAAGTGGATGTTGCCGTCCTTCGCGTGACCGAAGATCACGCTGTCGCGGTAGTCGTAGCGGGTGAACAGCTCCTGCAGCGACTCGCAGGTGGCGGCGAGGGAGGGCACCGGCACGACGATGTCCTCGAGCAGCGCGGTCGTGCCCGAGGGGCGCGCGCCCGCGACGGTCGTGTAGAGGCCCTTGCGCAGCTTCCACGCCGTGGCGCGCTCGCCGGCATCGGTCGACAGGCGCGCGGGCGCGAGCAGCGGCAGCTCGCCGAGCAGCCGCGCCCCGGCCGCCGTGAGCTCGGCGAGCCGGTCGTCGTCGTCGGCCTGGTACTCGACCAGCAGGGCGGCCTCGCCGGCGACCTCGAAGCCGCGGATCGCGGCGGGCGCATCCGCGAAGGACTGCCCCACGCGGATGCTGGTGGCATCCATCAGCTCGAGGGTCGCCGCTCCCGTCTCGAGCAGGCCCGGCAGGGCTCGGGTCGCGTCGTCGAGCGTCGGGAAGACGGTGAGCGCCGTCGCGATGCGCGAGTGGATCGGCACCGTGCGGTAGACCGCCTCGGCGACGAAGGCGAGCGTCCCCTCGCTGCCGATGATCAGGTGCGCGAGCAGCTGCGCCGGGCTCTCGAAGTCGAGGAACGCGTTGATGCCGTAGCCCATCGTGTTCTTCATCGCGAACTGCCGCTCGATGAGCGCGACCGAGGCGGGGTTGCTGCGCACCCGTCGCTGCAGCGCGCGCAGCCCCTCGACGAGGTCGGGCTCGCTGTCGGCCAGGTGCCGGTCGGCGTCGGGGTCGGCTGTGTCGACGATCGTGCCGGAGGGCAGCACGAAGGTCATCGACTCGAGCGTGCGGTAGGTGTTCTCGGTGATGCCGCAGGCCATGCCGCTGGAGTTGTTGGCGATGACGCCGCCGATCGTGCACGCCGCCTCGCTCGCCGGGTCGGGCCCGAGCCGGAAGCCGTGCCGCATGAGCCGGGCGTTGACCTGCCGCACGGTCGCTCCCGGCTGCACGCGCACGCGGCGTCCCCCGTCGAGCACCTCGATGTCGCGGAAGCCGCGGCGGGTGTCGATCAGGATGTCGTCGGTCGCCGCCTGCCCCGAGAGGCTCGTGCCGCCCGAGCGGAAGGTGACGTGCGCGCCGCCGGCGCCTGCGGCGGCCATGACGGCGGCGACCTCGCCGGCGCTCTCCGCTGTCACGACCGCCCGCGGGGTCAGCAGGTAGTGGGACGCGTCGCTCGCGTACGCGACGCGGTCGATCGCGCGGGTCGTGACGGTGGATGCCGCGGCCAGCGCGTCGTGAAGCGGAACGGGGAGGCCCGCCCCCTCCCGTGCGCCGCGATCGGCACGGGAGGGGGCGGGAGCGTGTGCGGTCATGGTCAGGGAACCATCCATCCGAGGATCGGGGTCGACTGCAGGAAGACGAACACGGTGAACACGGCAAGCAGGCCGAGGCTCCACCAGATGAGCCGGCGGAACAGATCGCCCTCCTTGCCGGTCATCGAGGCGGCGGCTGCCGCGACGGCGAGGTTCTGCGGCGAGAGCATCTTGCCGAGCACACCCGCCGACGAATTGGTCGCGGCCATGAGCACGGGGCTGAGGTCGGCCTGCTTCGCCGCGGTGGCCTGCAGAAGTCCGAACAGCGCGTTCGAGGAGGTGTCGGAGCCGGTGATCGTGACTCCGAGCCATCCGATCACGGGCGAGAGCAGTGCGAAGAAGCCGCCCGTCGCCGCCAGGGCGTGCCCGAGGCTCTGCGTCTGGCCCGAGAAGTTCATGACGTAGGCGAGGGCGAGCACGGCGACGACGGTGACGATCGTGAATCGCAGCTGGTGGATCGTGGCGCCGTACGCCCGCACGGCGCGCCGAGCGGAGACCCGGTAGACGATCGCCACGATGATGCCCGAGACCAGCAGCACGGTGCCGCCGGTGCTGGCCCAGGGGAGCTTGACCACGGTCGAGACCGCCTTGCCCGAGGCATCCGTGATCGTGAGGCCCGGCCACGGGAAGACGAGCGTCGCCGACTTCGCGAGGAACTGCGACACGGCCGGGATCTGGGTGATCGAGAAGAGGGCGACGATCACGACGTAGGGCAGCACGGCGAGCCAGGTGAGGGCGGCCTTCGAGCGGGTGGCGGTGTCGATGCGCGTCGCCTCGGGCACCGTGACCACGGCCGTGGCCGTGCGGCCCGACGGTGTCGGGATCGCCCGCGAGACGGTGGGGACACCGGCTGCTCCGCCGTCGTCGGTCGCGACGACGCCCGCGGGCGTCCAGAAGCGGAGCATGATCAGCACGGCCGTGACCGAGACGATCGAGGCGACGACGTCGGTGATCTCGACGGTGATGAAGTTCGAGGTGACGAACTGGGCGAGGCCGAACGAGACGCCCGCCACGAGGGCGATCGGCCAGGTCTGCCGAAGCCCGCGGCGTCCGTCGACGAGGAACACGAGGATCAGCGGCACGACGGCGGCGAGCACCGGCGTCTGTCGGCCCGCCATCTGGGCGAGCGTGTGCACGTCGATGCCGGTGACGCCGGAGAGCGCGATGATCGGCGCACCGATCGCGCCGAAGGCGACGGGTGCGGTGTTGGCGATCAGCGACACGATCGCGGCCTTCAGCGGCTTCATACCGGCGGCGATCAGCATCGCGATCGAGATGGCCACGGGGGCGCCGAAGCCGGCCAGGGACTCGAGGAGGGCGCCGAAGCAGAACGCGATGATGATCGCGAGGATGCGCTGGTCGTCGCTGATCGCGCGGATGCGCTCGCCGAGCACCTCGAACCAGCCGGTGATGACGGTGAGCCGGTAGATCCAGAGGGCGTTCACGAGGATCCACAGGATCGGGATGACGCCGTAGACGGCGCCGTCCGCCGCCGCGTTGAGCGCCTGCAGGGCGGGCATCTGCCAGACGGCGATCGCGAGGACGAGGGCGAGGACGAGGCCGGTGAGTGCGGCCTTCCATGCCTTCACCCGGAACACCCCGAGCAGCACGAACACGGTGGCGAGGGGGATGACGGCGGCGACCGCCGACAGCACGAGCGACCCGAACACGGGGTCGAGGATCTGATGGAACACGAGCGGAGCTCCTCTTTGAGTCTCTGACGTCTGAACAGGCGACCACTCGCGGTGCGGTCCTTCCGCAGTGATTGTTAGACAAGTGCACATGTAAGTCAAGTGCTCGATAAGGAGTTCCCAGGAATAGACTCGCGCCGTGGTCACCAGAGTCGCCGTCGTCTCGGTGATCGACGCCGTCACCGACGACCTGCGCACCCGCGTCCTCTCCGGCGAGCTCGAGCCCGAGGCGGCCCTCGCCGAGGTGGATGTCGCCGACACCTACGAGGTCGCCCGACCCACCGCGAAGGCCGCGATCGAGAACCTCGTGCGCGAGCGCCTGCTCGTGCGCAGCGCCCACAAGACCGCACGCGTCGTGCGGCTCTCCCCCGACGACGCGCGCGACATCTATCGCACGCGGGCGATCATCGAGGCCGAGGCGCTCCGCGCCCTCGCGCACACCCGCCGCGTGCCCGACGACGCGCGCGCCGCGAACGCCGAGATCGCCGCGCTCGACGACGCGTCGCCGCGCGACGTGGTCGACCCCGACATGCGCTTCCACCGCAGCCTCATCGACGCGCTCGGCAGCGAGCGTACGAGCCGGGTGTACGCCTCGCTCGCCTCCGAGGTCGTCTTCTGCATGTCGCAGGTGCAGGGGGCGTCGCTGCTGCCGACCGCACTGATCGCCGACGAGCACGAGCGGTTGCTCGCCCTCATCGAGGCGGGTGACGGGGATGCCGCGGCCGCCCTGCTGCGCGAGCATCTCGCCCGCGCGCGCGAGCGCCTCGTCGAGCGTCTGGGCGGCGAGCCCGGTCCCGAGGCGCGCAGCTGACGCTCGCCCAAACTTGAGCCAACTCATATCAAGTTGTGTTTGACGTCGTCGCGGCGTCGGCGTACCCTTGAGTCATCGCGACTCAACCCCGTTGATCGCGAGACGACGTGAACACCGGCGGATGGCGACATCCGCCCCTCTGAAGGAGAGACACATGCCCCGTGCAGTGGGAATCGACCTCGGGACGACCAACTCGGTCGTCTCTGTCCTCGAGGGTGGCGAGCCGAAGGTCATCGCCAACGCCGAGGGCTTCCGCACGACCCCCTCGGTCGTCGCATTCACCAAGGACGGCGAGGTGCTCGTCGGCGAGACCGCGAAGCGCCAGGCCGTCACCAACGTCGACCGCACCATCACCTCGGTCAAGCGCCACATGGGCACCGACTGGAAGACGCAGGCGATCGACGGCAAGGCCTACACGCCGCAGGAGGTGTCGGCGCGCATCCTGCAGAAGCTGAAGCGCGACGCCGAGCAGTACCTCGGCGACTCGGTCTCGGACGCGGTCATCACCGTGCCCGCCTACTTCAACGACGCCGAGCGCCAGGCCACGAAGGAGGCCGGTGAGATCGCGGGCCTCAACGTGCTGCGCATCATCAACGAGCCGACCGCCGCGGCCCTCGCCTACGGCCTCGACAAGGGCAAGGAGGACGAGCTCATCCTCGTCTTCGACCTCGGTGGCGGCACGTTCGACGTGTCCCTGCTCGAGGTGGGCAAGGACGACGACTTCTCCACCATCCAGGTGCGCGCCACTGCCGGCGACAACCGGCTCGGCGGCGACGACTGGGACCAGCGGGTCGTCGACTACCTGATCAAGCAGTTCAAGGACACCACCGGCGTGGATGTCTCGGGCGACAAGATCGCGCTGCAGCGCCTTAAGGAGGCCGCGGAGCAGGCCAAGAAGGAGCTGTCGAGCTCGAACTCGACCAGCGTCAACCTGCCCTACCTCTCGCTCACCGACTCGGGCCCCGTGTCGCTGTCGGAGACGCTCTCGCGCGCCAAGTTCGAGGACCTCACGAAGGACCTCCTCGACCGCACCAAGAAGCCGTTCACCGACGTCATCGCCGAGGCCGGCATCAAGGTCGAGGACATCGACCACGTCGTGCTCGTCGGCGGATCGACCCGCATGCCCCAGGTCACCGAGCTCGTCAAGAAGCTCACCGGCGGCCAGGAGCCCAACAAGGGCGTGAACCCGGACGAGGTCGTCGCCGTCGGCGCCGCCCTGCAGGCCGGTGTCCTCAAGGGTGAGCGCAAGGACGTGCTGCTCATCGACGTCACTCCCCTGAGCCTCGGCATCGAGACCAAGGGCGGCATCATGACCAAGCTCATCGAGCGCAACACGGCCATCCCGACCAAGCGCAGCGAGACCTTCACCACCGCCGACGACAACCAGCCGTCGGTGGCGATCCAGGTCTTCCAGGGTGAGCGCGAGTTCACCCGCGACAACAAGCCGCTCGGCACCTTCGAGCTCACCGGCATCGCGCCGGCTCCGCGCGGCATCCCGCAGATCGAGGTCACCTTCGACATCGACGCCAACGGCATCGTGCACGTGTCCGCGAAGGACAAGGGCACCGGCAAGGAGCAGTCGATGACGATCACCGGCGGCTCGTCGCTGCCGAAGGACGACATCGAGCGCATGGTGCGCGAGGCCGAGGAGCACGCCGCCGAGGACAAGAAGCGTCGCGAGTCGGCCGAGGTGCGCAACCAGGCCGAGACGCTCTCGTACTCGATCGAGAAGCTCATCGCCGAGAACGCCGAGAAGCTGCCCGCCGAGGTCAAGGACAGCGTGCAGGCCGACGTCGACGCGCTGAAGGCGGCCCTCGCCGGCGAGGACGACGACGCGGTGAAGGCGGCGTTCGACACCCTCAACCAGAGCCAGGGCAAGCTCGGCGAGGCGATCTACCAGGCCTCGCAGGCCGCCGGTGAGACCGCCGACCCGACGGCCACCGACGCCGGCAACGGCGAGGTGCCCAACCCCGACGAAGACGTCATCGACGCCGAGGTGGTCGACGACGAGGACGAGAAGAAGTAAGACGGACACATGACTGAGAACAACGTCGACCGGCCGGAAGGCGACGACGAGGTTCAGCCCGACCGGACGGAGTCGGAGGCGCAGGCCTCCGACTCCGTCGCGGACGAGGCGGAGCTGACGATCGACGACATCCTGAACGCCGTGCAGTCCGATGAGGCCGCGGTGGCCGAGGCATCCGCCGAAGACCACGACCTGCTGCTCGACCTCAAGCGCGTGCAGGCGGAGTACGCCAACTACCGCCGGCGCACCGAGGAGCAGCGCGAGACCGAGATCGAGCGCGCCAAGGGATCGGTCGCGAAGGGCTTGTTGCCCGTGCTCGACGACCTCGACCGCGCCGAGAAGCACGGTGATCTCGCCGAGGGCACCCCCTTCGCGCAGATCGCCGAGAAGCTGCGCGGCGTCGCCGAGCGCATCGGCCTCGTCACCTACGGCGCGGCGGGCGAGGTGTTCGACCCGCAGCAGCACGAGGCGATCTTCCAGCAGCCGACCCCCGGCGCGACCGAGACGACGGTCCTCGAGGTCGTCGAGGTGGGTTACCGCCTCGGCTCGATCGAGCTGCGACCCGCCAAGGTCGTCGTCGCCGTTCCGGCGGAGTAGGAGGCACAGGTGGCGAGCCAGGACTGGTTCGACAAGGACTTCTACGCCGTGCTCGGCGTCTCGAAGGACGTGTCGGAGGCCGATCTCAAGAAGACGTACCGCAAGCTCGCGCGCCAGTACCACCCCGACTCGAACCAGGGCGATGCGAAGGCGGAGGCCAAGTTCAAGGAGGTCAGCGAGGCGTACGCCGTGCTGAGCGACCCGGAGCAGCGCGCCGAGTACGACCAGATCCGCGCGATGGGGTCGGGTGCCCGCTTCACCGCGGGCGGCGCCGGCGCCGGCGGCTTCGAGGACGTGTTCTCGATGTTCGGCCAGGGCCGCGGCGCCCCCCGGGGCGGTGCGGGCGGGTTCGACGACTTCTACAGCGTCTTCAACCAGCCCGGCGGCGGCTTCGGCACCGGGTCGTTCGGCCGTTCGTCGGGCGGGTTCCGCGGTTTCGGCGGTCCGACCCGAGGGGCGGATGTCACGGCCCGCACGACGCTCGACTTCGTCACCGCCGCGGCGGGCGACACCATCACCCTGCAGGGTGAGGACGGTGCGCCGTTCAAGGTGAAGATCCCCGCGGGCGTCGCCGACGGCCAGAAGATCCGGCTGCGCGGCCGCGGCCGCCCGTCGCCCGACGGCGGCGAGGCGGGTGACATCGTCGTGCAGGTCACCGTGCGGCCGCATCCGGTCTTCACCCGCGATGGGCTGAACCTGCGCCTCTCGGTGCCGGTGACGTTCACCGAGGCGGCGCTCGGCGCGACGATCGAGGTGCCGACGCTCGGTGGCGAGATCGTGAAGCTGCGGGTCGCGCCCGGCACCCCGTCGGGGCGCGTGCTGCGCGTCAAGGGCCGCGGCATCACGACCGCGAAGGGCACCGGCGACCTGCTCGCCGAGGTGCAGATCGCGGTTCCCGCCCACCTGGATGACGACGCCCGTGCGGCGCTCGAACGCTTCCGCGAGTTCGAGCCGAAGGAGAACCCGCGCGCAGATCTGGTGGCGAAGGCCCGGTCATGAGCGAGCAGATCGACGAGGATGCCCCGATCTTCGCGATCGCGACGGCTGCCGAACTGAGCGGCATGCACCCTCAGACGCTGCGCCAGTACGACCGGCTCGGCCTCGTCGTGCCCGACCGCACCAAGGGCGGGTCGCGGCGCTACTCGCTGCGTCACGTCGAGCAGCTGCGCGAGGTCGCGCGCCTGTCGGCCGACGGCATGAGCCTGCCGGCGATCGCGCGCATCGTGTCACTCGAGAACCGCGTGCGCGACCTCACGCTGCGGGTGCGCGACCTCGAACAGGCGCTGCGCGCCGAGCTCGACAAGCGCGCCCGGGTCTTCGCGGCCGGCTCCACCGGCTCAGTCGTCACGATCCGCCAGGGCACGCGCGTGCGCCGCGCGACCGACGTCGTGATCTGGCGCCCGCGCCGGGAGCTGCCCCACCGCGACGACGAACGGGACTGACCCTCGCACCCGCAGGGGTGCGATGCTCAGCCGAGTGCGGCGTAGGCGCGGGTGACGTAGTCGATCGAGCGATCGGAGCCGATGACGCTCGCCGCCATGCGGTTCATGACGTACGCGAAGGTCATGCGCCGGTCGAGGTCGCAGATGACGAGCGAGCCGCCCCATCCGCCCCAGAAGGCGATGCGGTGATCGCCCGGCAGCCACGGAGTCGACACCGGGTGCGGCAGCGCCCACCCGAGCCCGAACCGCAACGGCAGCCGCAGCACCAGATCGGTGCTGTCGGTGGGGTGCGCGAACACCGCGTCGACCACCGCCGGTGACAGCAGGCGGGTGCCCTCGACGAGGCCGCCCTGCGCGAGCATCTGGTTCATGCGCGCGAGCGCGCGGGCGTTGCCGGTTCCGCCGGCCCCGCCGATGCCGGCGGCCCGCCACTCCCGCGTCCAGCTGTCCCGCGCCCCGAGGATCGGCCCGCTGTATGCCCGGGTCGCGATCGACCCCGGCTCGGGCCGTGACGCCGGGTCGCGCGGCACGCGCGGCGGCGGCACGACGAGGCTCACGCGGTTCTCCTCGCTCTCGGGCAGCCCCAGCCAGAAGTCCGCGCCGAGCGGGTCGGCGAGCTCCTCCGCGACGAACCGGCCGAGAGGGCGCCCGTCGATGCGCCGCACGACCTCACCGATCAGGTGGCCGAAGCACACGAGTGCGTAGCCGGACTGCGAGGTGCCCGGGGCGAACCAGGGTTCCTGGGCCGCGAGGCGGGCGGCCGCGGCATCCTGATCGAGGATGTCCGACACCGTCACCGGCTGCTCCCAGGCGGGCACACCGGCCGTGTGGTCGAGCAGTTGCCGCACCGTGATGTGCGCCTTACCGGCCGCCGCGAACTCGGGCCAGTAGCGCGCCACCGGGGCGGCGAGGTCGAGCCGGCCGCGCTCGACGAGCTGCAGCGCCGCGAGGGCGGTGACGGTCTTCGAGTTCGACCAGGTGTTCGTGATCGTGTCGGCGCCCCACGGCACCGTGCCGGCGGGGTCGGACCAGCCGCCCCAGAGGTCGACGACCACCTCGTCGTCGACGATGACGCACAGCGAGCCGCCGAGCTCCTCGCCGGAAGCCAGGTTGCGGGCGAAGGCGTCCCGCACGCCGGCGAAGGATGCCGCCGCGAACCCGTCGATCTCGCCGGGAGGTGCTGCGGGGGTTCCGGCGGTGTCGCTCACCCGGTCAGTCTTCCACGCCTCCGGCGGCGACCCGGTGCTGCAGCTGGGCGATCAGGTCAAGCTTGTCGAGCACCGGCTCGGGGATGACGAACGGGTAGAGGTCGTGCTTGCCCATCGCGCGGTTCATCATGTTCAGTGCGGTGGCCAGCGGCATCCAGATGAGCCTCACGACCTCGCTGAACCGCGGTGCCGAGCGGATGTCGCCGACCGCTGCGAGCGCGTAGGCGCGGGCCGTCTCGACACTGTCGCAGATGTGGAGGAAGTGCGCCCACGTCTCAGCGAAGTCCTCGAAGGGGTGCATGGTGGCGTAGGCGGAGATGAACGAGGCCTCCCACCCGGCAGGCGCACCGTCGGCGTAGTGACGGTCGAGGGCCTCGCCGTAGTCGGCGCGCTCATCGCCGAACAGCTCGCGGGAGCGGGCGACGAGGTCGTCGTCCCGCAGGAACCGCCACTGGATGTAGTGCCCGACCTCGTGCCGCAGGTGCCCGAGCATCGTGCGGTAGGTCTCGCCGAGCTGCGCGCGCACGCTCTCGCGGTGCGCGTCGTCGGCCTCGGCCAGGTCGATCGTGACGACCCCGTCGTCGTGCCCCGTGACCACCGGCGCCGTCTCGCTCGAGAGCAGGTCGAAGCAGAGCCCGTCGATCGCGTCTGCGCTCTTCGGCACCACCGGCACCCCGAGGCGGTCTAGCTCGAAGACGAGGTAGCGCTTCGCGCGCTCGGCGTCCACGAGGTAGGCCAGGCCCGCGGCATCCGCATCGTTCGGACGCGTGCGCGTCAGATCGCATGCCGCGCACTGCCCGCCCTCGAGAGGGGCGAGCCAGGTGCATCCGGTGAGCGCGAGGTTGCGGCACACGTGCGAGACGAGCCCCGCCGCGTCGACATAGCGGCCCGCCGCGTCGACGGGCACGATGTCGGCCTCGCCGCGGGAGAAGCCGAGGCCCGTGCCGCAGGTCACGCAGACAGAGTTCTCGAAGAACAGACGGGAGCCGCACACACGGCAGGCGAAGGCCTTCACGCGACGATGGTGTCACATCCGGATGCCGCGGCCCGGGGCTTGCGCCCGGCCCCCGTCTGCGGCAGCCCGTCGCCCTGTGCCGTGGCTGCTGCCCCTCTCCCGCCGGAAGGCACGTTGCGCGGTGCGCGGCGTCCGTGGCTGCCGCCGCTCTCCGCGCCGGAAGGCACGTTGCGCGGTGCGCGGCGCCCCGTGGGTCGCGCAGCGTGCCTTTTCGTGGGCGGTTGGGCCGGGGGCGGCGTGGCGGGGCAGAGGCGGTGGGTGCGGTGGGTGGCGCGGGCGCGGCGCGCGGCGGCGCGGCAGTGGGTGCGGGGCGGCGGTGGGGTGGGGCGGCGGCGCGGTGAGCGGTGGCGGGGCGGCGGCACGGCGGTGGGTGCGGCGGCGCGGTGAGCGGCGGCGCGGTGGGGGCGCCGCGGGCTCAGGCCGGGGAGAACTCGGTCTCGGGGATGACGTCGACCGCGACCTTGAGGGTCGACTTCTTCGCCTCGGTGTAGATGATGCCCTTCACCGGGGTGACGTCGCCGTAGTCGCGACCCCACGCGACGGTGACATAGCGCTCGCCCGCCCACTGGTCGTTCGTCGGGTCGATCGCGAGCCACGCGTCGGAGCCGGGCACCCAGACTGCGAGCCATGCGTGCGAGGCATCCGCACCCAGCACCCTGGTCTTGCCGGGCGGAGGCGTCGTCGACAGGTAGCCGCTGACGTAGCGCCCGGCGAGGCCGTGGCTGCGCACGCACGACAGCGCGAGGTGGGCGAAGTCCTGGCAGACGCCCGCCCGCTTGGCGAAGACGTCGGCAACGGTGCTCGTGACCGTCGTCGCCTTGCTGTCGTAGTCGAAGTCGGCCTTGATGCGGTGCATCAGGTCGGTGACCGCCTCGCCGATCGGCCGGCCCGGGGTGAAGCTGACCGCCGCGTAGTCGCGCACCTCGGGCAGCATCGCGACCTTCGGCGACGGAATCGCGAACTCGGTCGCCGTCCACACGTCGGCGCCGATCACGCCGTGCAGGGGGCGCGCCGACTCCCACGGGCGCGCGAGGGCATCGACGTCGTAGGCCGTGTCGACGACCTCGACCTCGGTGCGCGCCTCGACCACCAGCCGCTCGTGCGGGTCGGTCACGTGGAAATAGGTCAGGTGGTTGCCGTAGACGTCCGCATCCAGACGCCGATCACCCGGCACGGGGTCGATCGTCAGCTCGTGCTCGCCCACCCGCTGCCACGGCAGCGCCCGGGGGGCGAGGTGCGCGAGTCCGAGGCTGTTCTCGACCTCCGAGCTGTATGTGTACTCGGTGCAGTGCCTCACGCGGTACTTCATGACGCCACCGCCAGCAGCTCGGTGAGCGACAGCGCGGTGATCGGCTGCGCGGTCGGGCCGCTTGCGAAGTGCAGGTCGGCGACCGCCTCGGCCAGCAGCCGCAGCTGGGCGATCGTGTCGTCCAGCAGGCGCTCGAGCCCGTCACGGTGACCGTCCGAGGTCGACGCGAGGGCTGCGGCATCCGTCTCTGCCAGCGTCTGCTCGAGCTGCTCCAGCAGACGCTCGGGGCGCGTGGAACCCGTCGATCGGGGGAGCGCCGTGAGGCGCGCGCGCAGCTCGCCCAGCGCGAAGGCCACCGAGCGCGGGTTGCGGGCGTCGAGCAGCAGCAGCTCGAGCACGCCGTACACGCGCACGTTGCCGCGGTAACGGCGACGCTGGGTCACGGCGCTCTCGGCCGAGGCGAGCACCATCTCCAGCACCGACAGCTCGACGAACCGCTCGCGCTTCTCGACGACCGTGGACCGCAGCAACAGGCACACCTGCAGCGACCGCTCGATCCAGCGGCCCGCCTCGATCGCCAACCAGCCGTCGTCGCGGATCATGTTCGCCGTCACCGCCTGCAGGGACAGGATGCCGGTGAGCATGCGGCCGGCGCCGTCGGCGATCTGACGCTGGCCGGAGGCGCGCAGCTCGCCGAGCGCACGGTCGCTCGCCGCGACGCTGCGCCACACGTCGTTCGAGAGCTGGTCGCGCACCGCCTCGAGCGCGAAGCGCAGCTGCGCGAGCGACTGCGCCGCGGTGCCGGGTCGGGATGCCTCGACGATCGCCGACCGCAGCTCCTGGTGCACCGTGCCCGGCCGTCGCCCGATGAGGCGTTCGATCGCGGCCATCGCGACCAGCACGGCGTCGTCGGCGGCCGCGTCGCCCGCAGGCAGCCGGTCGGCGTGCGTGTGCACCGCCACGACGAGGCGCAGCAGGTCCTCCGCCCGCTCGGCGTAGCGGCCGATCCACCACATGTCCTCGATCGCGCGGGGTCCGAGCGCGGGGATGACCCCGGAGACCGACACCGGCTCGAGCTCGAGCAGACCCTGGTCGGGATCGCCCGGCGTGCTCTTCATGACCCAGACGTCCTTCGAGACCCGGCCCGGACGCTGCGCGTGCGCGACGTTGGCCAGCCCCCCGACGAGGGGGCGATAGGTCGAGCCATGCCGCAGCGTGAAGGTGCGCAGCGTCACGGGGGCGGCCAGCGCCTGCCCATCGGCACCGCACACCGGCGCCTGCGACAGGGTGAGCACCTCGTGCCCGGCCCAGCGCCACGGGTTCTCGCCGATCAGCGCACGCACCGCGTCGGGCGAGGCATCCGCGTCGGGCATGCCGGCGCCGTCGATCGTGCGCACCGCGAACGACTCGTCGTCGAGGCGGGCGAGCAGCACCTCGAGGCCAGTCGCGTCGCCGCCCCACCAGGTCGCCGGTGTCGACAGCCGCAGCTGCTCGCCGAGCAGACGCTCACAGAGCTCCGGCAGCACGGGCGACAGCGCCGGGTTCTCGAGCACGCTCGCGCCCAGTCCGTTCACGACCCGCACGCGACCGCGGCGGATGACCTCGACGAGACCGGCGACCCCCAGCCGCGAGTCGGAGCGCTGCGTGAGCGGGTCGCACCACGCGGCATCCACCCGTCGCAGGATGACGTCGACGCGCTCGGTCGGGCGCACCTCGGGCCAGCCCGACGGCTTGACCCAGAGCCAGCCCTCCCAGACGACCAGATCGCTGCCCTGCACGAGCGGGAAGCCGAGGGCTCCGGCGAGGTAGGCCTGGTCGTACGCGGTCTCCGACAGGGCGCCCGGGGTGAGGATCACCACCCGCGGGTCGGCGACCCCCTCGGCCGCGCTCAGCAGGCTCTGCCGCAGCGCCGCGAAGTAGGGGTCCATGCGGTGCAGCCGGTGCTCCTGGTAGAGCTCGGGCAGCACCTGCGAGATGACGCGCCGGTTCTCCCGCGCATAGCCGAGGCCCGACGGCGCCTGGGTGCGGTCGGTGAGCACGCACCACTCGCCGGACGCGTCGCGACCGAGATCGGAGGCGAGCAGGAACAGGGATGTCTCGCCGGTGCCCGCGCGCACGGCGGAGCGCACGTAGCCCGCGTGCCCGAACACCGCCGCCGCCGGGATCGAACCGTCGGCCAGCAGCGTCTGCGGGCCGTAGAGGTCGGCGAGGATCGCATCGAACAGCTCGGCGCGCTGCGCCAGGCCCGCCTCGATGCGCGTCCACTCGTCGGGGGCGAGCACGAGCGGGACCGGGTCGAGCTGCCACGGCTGCGCGTCACCGCCCGCGGGGGCGTACGTCACTCCGTCGTCGACGAGGAACTGCCGCACCTCCGCCTCGGCCCGCTGAAGCTCCGCGGGTGTGAGCGCGACGACGCTCTCGGCCATCGCCTTCCACGCCTCGCGCAGCGTGCCGTCGGGGGCGATCACCTCGTCGTACCGCACGCGCGCGAAACCGCTCCCGCCCAGCGGCAGGGCCGGCTGGGCGAGGGTGGCGGCGTAGTCGCGGATGACCGTCACGGGCGGGGCGCCCTCCTGAGGTCGAGGGTGTGCGGGTAGTCGGCGGTCGCGGCGGCGCGCCCGCGCTCGCGCACCGCGGCGACGTCGACGGCGCCCGCCGTGAGGCCGCGCGGCTCGAAGCGGCTCGCGCGCCGCGCCTCGGCCTCGTTCGCGTTGATCGGGGGCTGATGGTAGGCCCGGCCGCCCGGGTGCACGACGTGATACGTCGCGCCGCCGAGGCTGACCGCGGCATCCGTGTCGATCACCTCGACCGTCAGCGGCGCCTGCACCTCGATCGTCGGGTGCAGCGCCGACCACGGCTGCCAGGCGCGATAGCGCACACCCGCGTAGTGCGTGTCGGGCGCGCGGCCGGCGGTGAGGGGCACCGACACACCATTGCACGCGACGAGGTGTCGGCGCACATCGAGGCCCGTCACCCGCACCTGGATGCGCTCGAGCGACGAGTCCACGTAGCGGGCGGTTCCGCCGGAGCTGGCCTCCTCGCCCAGCACGTGCCACGGCTCGATCGCCTGGCGCAGCTCGAGTTCGATGCCGCCGGGAAGGGTCACCTGGCCGATGCGGGGAAAGCGGAACTCGGTGAACGCGTCGAGCCAGCCGTGCTCGAACGCGATTCCCGCCGCGCGCAGGTCGTCGATGACGGCCGCGATGTCGGCGGCCGCGCCCTCGGGCAGCAGGGCGTCCTCGTGGAGCCGGGTGCCCCAGCGCACGAGGGGGCCGGCGTCGGGCCGATCCCACAGCATGGCGACGAGGGAGCGCACCAGCAGCGCCTGCACGAGGGCGAGCTGAGGATGCGGCGGCATCTCGAATCCGCGCAGCTCCAGCAGCCCCAGCCGGCCGCGTGACGAGTCGGGACTGTAGAGCTTGTCGATGCAGAACTCGGCCCGGTGCGTGTTGCCGGTGAGGTCGGTGAGCAGGTGGCGGAATGCGCGGTCGACGACCCACGGGCTCGGATCCTCGCCGGCGGTTGCGGCGGCCCGTGACATCCGCTCGATCTCGCGCAGCGCGATCTCCATCTCGTAGACCGCCTCAGGACGCCCCTCGTCGAAGCGCGGCGCCTGGCTCGTCGGGCCGATGAACCGGCCCGAGAACAGGTACGACAGGCTCGGGTGGCGCTGCCAGTAGGCGATGAGGTTGGCGAGCAGCTGCGGGCGCCGCAGCAGCGGCGAGTCGACCGGCTGCGCGCCGCCGAGCGTGAGGTGGTTGCCGCCGCCGGTGCCGGTGTGGAGGCCGTCGAGATCGAACTTCTCGGTGGTGAGGCGGGCCTGCCGGGCGTGCTCGTACAGGGTGGTGGTCAGCTCCCGCTGCTCCGCCCACGACGAGGTCGGCTGCACGTTCACCTCGATCACACCCGGGTCGGGGGTGACGACGAGCTGGCGCAGCCGGGCGTCCGGCGGCGGGCCGTAGCCCTCGATCACCACGCGCACCCCGGTCTGGGCGGCGGCGAGCTCGATCACCCGCAGCACGGCCGCGTAGGCCTCGAGCGTGTCGGTCGGGGGCAGGAACACGTGCACCTGCCCGTCGCGCGCCTCGATCGAGAGCGCCGTGGTCGGCGCGCCGTCGACCGGCACGACCGTCACCTCGGGGATCTCCACCCGCACCCGCGGGCCGGCCTCGAGATACGACGGCTCGCCGGTGCCCTCCGGGTCGACCCACGACAGCTGGTCGAGCGGCAGCCGGAGCCCTGCCGGGCTCGACCCCGCCGCCAGCACGAGCCGACCGCGGCGGAACCGCCAGCGCGGACTCGTCCACTCCTCGCCCGTCACGAGCGGCACCACCCATCCGACCGGCACGTCGGTGGCGGCGTCCAACGCGGCGACGTCGGCGACACCGCCCGGTTCCTCAGCGGGTGCACCCACCGGCTGCCGCACCTCGGCGGCGAGCGGCACGAGCGGATCCTCGTAGGCGGCCAGCAGCTGTGTGCGCGGCAGCCCCAGCACCTCGATCACGCGCTGCGCGAGCGCGTCGGCATGAGCGGATGCCGCGGCATCCGGTTCGTCCCCCCAGGGGTCGGCGAACAGGGCGGGGTCGCGCCACAGGGGTTCGCCGTCGGCGCGCCACTGCAGGGCGATGTTCCAGCGCGGCAGCGGCTCGCCGGGGTACCACTTGCCCTGGCCGCGATGCACGACGCCTCCGGTGGCGTACTCGCGTCGGAGGCGCTCGGCCAGATCGTTCGCGAGGGCGCGCTTGTGCGGCCCGTCGGCGGCGGTGTTCCACTCGGCCGCGGTCGCGTCGTCGAGGGCGACGAAGGTGGGCTCCCCGCCCATCGTGAGCCGCACGTCGGCGTCCGCCAGACGCCGGTCGACGGCCTCGCCGAGCGCGTCGATGCGCTCCCACGCGGCATCCGGGTAGGGCTTCGTGGTGCGGGGGTCCTCGTGCACCCGGCGCACCTCGTTCGCGAAGTCGAACGTCACCTCGACCGGCTCGGTGGCGCCCGCGATCGGGGCGGCCGACGAGGGGTGCGGCGTCGCGGAGAGCGGGATGTGCCCCTCGCCGGCGAACAGGGCGCTCGTCGGATCCAGGCCGATCCAGCCGGCGCCGGGCACGAACACCTCGGCCCACGCGTGCAGGTCGGTGAAGTCGGCGGCGGCGCCGCTCGGCCCGTCGAGCGACTCGCGGTCGGGCGCGAGCTGCACCAGGTAGCCCGACACGAACCGGGCGGCGAGGCCGTAGCCGCGCAGCAGGCTCACGAGCAGCCACGCGCTGTCGCGGCACGAGCCGATGCCGCGGGCGAGGGTCTCGTCGGGGGTCTGCACGCCCGCCTCCATGCGCACCGAGTAGGCGACGTCGCCGTAGACGGCCCGGTTCAGGTCGGCGAGGAACGTCACCGTCGGCACGCCGTCGGCGGGGAGCGGGGGCAGCTTCTCCCGCCACGCGAGCGCCGCGGCGCTGTCGTCGACCGGCCGCAGGTAGGGCGCGAGGTCGGCGGCGAGGGCGTCGTCGTAGGCGAACGGGAACCGCTCGGCGTACTCCTCGATGAAGAAGTCGAGCGGGTTGATGACCATGAGGTCGGCGACGAGCCCGACCGTCACCTCGAGGTGGTCGATCTTCTCGGGGAACACGATGCGCGCCAGCCAGTTGCCGAACGGATCCTGCTGCCAGTTCAGGAAGTGACCCTCCGGCGACACCGTCAGCGAGTACGCCTCGATGGGCGTGCGCGCGTGCGGCGCCGGCCGCAGCCGGATCGTGTGGGGCCACGCCTTGACGGAGTGGGCGAACCGGTAGCTCGTGCGGTGCTCGAGCGCGACCTTGATCGACATGAGCACAGCATGGCCCACGGCTGTTGCGCCGTCGTTACGTCACACCGAGTGAGACGGATGCCGCGGCATCCGCTCTCAGGCGGCGACCGGGTCGCTCGGGGCCGCGTTCGCGGACACGAAGTCGCGGAAGTCGGCGGCCGAGAGGTTCGCGTACGCGAGCGACCACTCGAGGATCGCGTCGGTCACCTGGCGGCCGTTGCCCGCGTAGCCGACGATCTCCGCCGCCACCGGGTCCTGCGCGTGGGCGCGGGCGAGCACCCCGCCGCACGCCTGGGCGTACTCCACGAACGACACGTCCTCGAGGGTGTCGGTGTCGATGCTGCCCTTCAGGTCGTGGAACTGGCGCACGTAGTAGTCGCCGGCCGGCGCCTGCACGTACCCGAGGAACGGGTCGCTGAAGGCCTGCTGGATGCGCTGCAGCGACACCACACGGGCACCCTGGCCTCCGTCGGCGATGCTCGCGCGCAGGGTGAACGGCTGCTCGATGCGGCCGTACTGCTCGAGCACGCTGGGACCTGCCTGCTTCATCTGCAGGAGCATGACGCGGCCGTCGCCGTCCTCGAGCGCGGCGAGGTAGCAGCGCGTGCCGACGGAGCCGACGCCGACCACGCGGCGGGCGACGTCGGCGACGGCGTAGTGCTGCAGCAGCAGCGCGATGTCGACGCTCGCCGAGCGCTGGTAGGCGCCGTACAGGCTCCGTGCGCGCTCCTCGATCTCGTCGTCGACGTGGGTCATGGTGGGCGGGGCCTCGACGAACACCGCGCGGCCCGCGGCATCCGTCGTCGTCCAGCGGCGCGCGGCACGATCGCCGGTGCGCCGCAGCGCGTCGGACATCGCCGCCGCCAGCGCCTTCCGCGACGTCTTGGCGAGAGCGCCCATGCCCTTCTTCGGGTCGAGGTGCAGCGAATACCGCTCACGGGCGCTGAGCGCGGTGAGTCGGCGCAGCGTCGCGAGGTAGGCGCCGACGGCGGCGCGCGCGGCCCGCTCGGTCACGGCGGCGTCGCGCGAGGTGTGGCGACCGCCGACGACGATGCTCGTCACCAGGCGCTTCACATCCCACTCCCACGGCGCCCACGCGGCCTCGTCGAAGTCGTTCAGGTCGAACACGAGCGTGCGCTGCGGCGAGGCGTAGAAGCCGAAGTTCGCCACATGCGCGTCGCCGCAGGAGGCGACCACGATGCCCGAGTGGGGGTCGTCGGCGAGGTCTGCCGCCATGAGTGCGGCCGTGCCCCGGTAGAAGGCGAACGGGTCGGTCGACATGCGCTCGGCCCGTAGCCCGAGGAGATCGGGGATGCGGGTCTCGTTCTGCGCCGCGAGGATGCCCAGCGGATCACGGGTCGCGACCGTGAGTGTCGCGAGGTCGCGACGGGCGGTGGCGCGCCGCGCCTCGACGCCCCGGGCGTGGAGGTCGGCGGTGGACGGCAGGGGTGCATCGAGCGGCATGCGCACATCTTGGCACCACAGGGCCTCCTTTAGTCTGGATCGACGAGAGGGGCTTGGGGCGCATGCGATTCTTCTTCGACGCGCGGTACATCCGCCCGCACGGACACGACGGCATCAGCCGCTACTCCGCGGGGCTGGCGACCGCGATCGCCGAGCTCGCCGACGTGACGTTCCTCGTGCACGACCCGGAGCAGCTCGCTGTGCTCCCCGACGGCGTCGAGCACCTGTTCCTGCACGCGCCGACCTCGGCGAAGGAGCCGTTCACCGCCCGCATCCTCAACGCGTACGAGCCCGACGTGGTGTTCTCGCCGATGCAGACGATGGGCACGATCGGCCGGCGGTTCCGGCTCATCCTGACTCTCCACGACACGATCTACTACCGGCACCGCACGCCGCCCGCCGAGTTCACTCCGCTCGTGCGGCTCGGGTGGCGGCTGTTCCACCTCTCCTACGTGCCGCAGCGGGTGACGCTCAACGCCGCCGACGTCGTCGCGACGGTGAGCGAGACCAGCCGCGACGAGTTCGCGCGGGTGCGGCTCACGAAGCGTCCGGTCGTGGTCATCCCGAACGCCCCCGACGACCTGGGCGCGTTCCTCGACACCGAGGCGGATGCCGCGGCCACTCCGTCGCACCTCGTCTACATGGGCTCGTTCATGGGCTACAAGAATGTCGAGACCCTCATCGCCGCGATGGCCCACCTGCCCGACAAGACGCTGCAGCTGCTGAGCCGCATCGGCCCGGTCCGCCAGGCCGAGCTCGAGGCGCTCGTGCCGCCGGGCGCCCGGGTCGAGTTCGCCGGCGGCGTGAGCGACGCGCAGTACGCCCGCGCGCTCGCCGACGGCTCCGTGCTCGTCTCCGCCAGCCTCGACGAGGGCTTCGGGCTGCCGCTCGCCGAAGCACTCGGGATCGGCGTGCCGGTCGCTGCATCCGATCTGCCGATCTTCCGCGAGGTCGCCGGCCCCGGTGCGGAGTACTTCGACCCCCACGACCCGGGATCGGTCGCCCGTGCCGTGCGGCGGCTCGATGACCCCGCGCACCGTGCCGAGGTCATCGCCGCGGGCCGCGCGCACGTCGCGCGCTACTCGTGGCGGCGCTCGGCTGAGACACTCCTGGACGTCGCGTCTTCCCTCGTCGATCACCCGGGATCCCGCCGGGCCGCCAGGTAGGCTCGACTTCCGTGTCCGACAGACCCCTGACGATCCTCATCGGCTGCGACACCTTCTCACCCGATGTGAACGGTGCGGCCCGGTTCGCCGAGCGCCTCGCCGCGGGCCTTGTCGAGCGCGGGCACGACGTGCACGTGATGGCCCCGAGCATCACCCATCGCGATCACGGTCCCCGGGTCGAGGTCATCGAGGGGGAGAACGTTACCGTGCACCGGCTGCCGTCGTGGCGCTGGTACCCGCACGACTGGCTGCGCTTCGTGTGGCCGTGGCTGGCGAAGCACTACGCCCGTCAGGTGCTCGACGCGGTGAAGCCCGACGTGGTGCACATCCAGTCGCACATCGTGATCGGGCGCGGGCTCGCGCGCATCGCGTCGCAGCGCGGCATCCCCGTGATCGCGACGAACCACGTGATGGCCGAGAACATCCTCGACTTCACGACCCTGCCCCCGCTGCTCGACAGGCTCTTCGTGAAGCTGGCCTGGGATGACGCCCGCCGCACCTTCGACCTGGCGCGCGCGGTGACGACCCCCACGAAGCGCGCGGCGGACTTCCTGGTGGCCGCGATCGACCTGCAGGGGGTCATCCCGATCAGCTGCGGCATCGACGCCGGCAACTACACCGCCGACCTCGAGCCGCGCACCGAGAACCGGGTGCTGTTCGTGGGTCGCCTCACCCGCGAGAAGCAGATCGACCTGCTGTTCAAAGCGGTCGCGTTGCTCGACCCGGCCCTCGACGTGCACGTCGACATCGTCGGCGGCGGCGACCAGCGCAAGCAGCTCGAGCTCGTCGCGCACGAGCAGGGCCTCGACGGGCGGGTGCACTTCTACGGCCGCGTCGACGACGACGAGCTGCGGCGCATCTACACGCGCGCCAGTCTGTTCGCCATGCCCTCGATCGCCGAGCTGCAGTCGATCGCGACGATGGAGGCCATGGCCTCGGGCCTGCCCGTCGTGGCCGCCGACGCGATGGCGCTGCCGCATCTCGTGCACGACGGCGAGAACGGCTATCTGTTCGATCCGACGAGCGCGGAGGACTTCGCCGCGAAGCTCACGACGGTGCTCACGGCGGATGCCGCCGAGCGCCGCCGGCTGCAGCAGGCCTCGCTCGACGGGGTGAAGGTGCACGACATCCAGCGCACCCTCTCGACGTTCGAGAAGCTCTACCGCGGCGAGCCCGTCGAAGCCTGAGCCCGCCGCACGGCGCCGCGCGGTCGCCGCGCACGCGGGGCGACCGCAGCACCGTCGTCGCGATCGGGGAGGCGAGACCAGTCGGTGCGCACGGGGCGGCTGTCTCCGCGGATCACCTCGACGACCGTCCAGAGGGCGGCCGCGAGGCCGAGGAGCGCGAGCAGCACGAGGAGGATCATGGCGCTCACGCTACGGTCGTCGTGATCACGCCAAAAGTGGCAGAATGGACAGAGAGCGTATGCTTTCTGCCACAGCCGCGCGGGTCGCGGCGCCCGAGAGGATGCCCCATGAGAACCGTCGCCGTGATCGTGCAGCCCGGCTTCGCGCCGTTCGAGTTCGGCCTCGCCTGCGAGGCGTTCGGCCTCGACCGCAGTGACGACGGCATCGAGCCGTTCGAGTTCCGCATCTGCGCCCCCGACCCCGGGGCGATCCCGTCGAATCTCGGCTTCAGCATCAACGTCGTCGACGACCTCACCTTCGCCGAGACCGCCGACCTCGTCGTCGTCACCCCCGTGCCGCGCGCATCCTGGTCCCGCATCGACCCGCGGGTCACCGCCGTGGTGCAGGCGGCCGCCGCCCGTCGTGCGTGGCTCCTGAGCGTCTGCTCGGGCGCGTTCGTGCTCGCCGCCGCGGGCGTGCTCGACGGTCGGCGGGCCACCACCCACTGGAAGTACGCGACCGAGATGACCCGGCTCTACCCGGCCGTCGACCTCGACCCCGACGTGCTCTACGTGCAGGACGACACGATCATCACGAGCGCGGGCACCGCGGCCGGCCTCGACGCCTGCCTGCACCTGCTGCGCATCGAGCTCGGTGCCGAGGTCACCAACACCATCGCCCGCCGGATGGTCGTGCCCCCGCAGCGCGACGGCGGCCAGGCGCAGTTCATCTCGCAGCCGCTGCCCGCCGTGGCCTCGCTCTCGCTCGCGCCGGTCACCGACTGGATGCTCGCGAACCTGCACCTCGACCTGACCGTCGATCAGCTCGCCGCGCGTGCCCACATGTCGACCCGCACGTTCGCGCGGCGCTTCAAGCAGGACCTCGGTGCGACGCCGGCGGCCTGGCTCGCCCGGCAGCGGGTGCTGCACGCGCAGCGGCTGCTCGAGCGCACCGACCACGGCATCGACCGCATCGCCGACGAGAGCGGCTTCGGCTCGGCGGCCGTGCTGCGTCAGAACTTCGTGCGCACGCTCGGACTCAGCCCGAGCGCCTACCGATCGCGCTTCTCGTGCCCCGACGAGAGGGCGGATGCCGCGGCATCCGCCGCCTGATCAGGATGCCCCGAGCACCTCGTCGATCGTCTGCCACGCCGTGGCGAGCGCCCCGTCGGGAGCCGTGAGCGAGGCGCGCAGGAAGCCGTCCTCGGGGGAGTAGACGGTGCCGGCGGAGACGAGCACGCCGCGGGCGGCGAGCTCGTCGGCGAGGGCCGCACCCGAGCGGCCGGTGTCGCGGACGTCGAGCCAGAGGTAGAAGCCGCCGAGGCCCGACGGAGTGACCGACGCGAGGCGGCCGGGCAGTGCCGCTGCGGCGTTCTCGTACCGAGCCCGATATATCGCAGAGAGCTCTGTGCCGCGGTCGGGGAGTCGCTCGAGAGCCGTGGCGCCGACGATCTGCGCCGTGATCGGCGCGCACCCGACCGTCGTGCCGTGCACCGCCGCGACGGCGAGCCGCGCCTCCGCGGGCGCGACCAACGAGCCGAGCCGCAGTCCCGTCATCGAGAACCGCTTCGAGAAGGTGCGCGCGGCGAACGTGACATCGCGGCCGCCGACGTCGAGCGGCGACGCGGCGCGACCACCGTCGAACACGATCGACTCGTAGGCCTCGTCGGAGAGGATGCGCGCGTCGTACCGCTCGACGAGCGCGACCAGCGCCGCCATCGCGGCGGCCGACGCGACCGCGCCCGTCGGGTTCGAGGGCGAGTTGGCGACGACGAGCCGGAAGCCGGCGCGCAGCGCCTGCTCGATCTCGTCGAGGGCGAAGAAGTCGTCACCGGACGGTCCCTGGCGGTAGCGGGCGACGGGGAGCCCGAGCTGCTCGGCGAGCACCAGGTCGTTCGGCCACGCCGGGTCGGGGATGACCACACCTGCCGTGCCCCCGACGATCAGGGCGACGGCCACCGCACCCGTGCCGCCCACCGTGACCACCACGTCCTCGACCGGGACGCGGCCGGAGGAGCTGGTCGTGTCGGCCGCGATGAGGGCCCGAAGCTCAGGGAGTCCGAGCTTCGGGGTGTAGCCGGTGCGGCCGTCGCGGAAGGCGCGGGCCGCGGCATCCGCCAGTTCCTGCGGGAGCGGCTGGTCCGGCTCGCCGATCGCCAGATCGATCGCCCCGGCCACCGTCGACGTCGTCATCATGCGGGCGACGGCATCGGAACCGCTCGTGGGCGTGGGTGAGGTCATGGGGTGCCTTCGATCATCGTGAGGGCCGCGGCGACAGTCGGGAACGTGTCGGCGAGGCTCGGATATCGACATCGTAGGAGCCGCTCCATGTCGTCTCCGTGTCGGTATCGCGCTCGGAAACCGGAAAGCGACTGCCATGGACATCTGGACGAAACATTCACGGGTTCTCCTGTCATCACGCCCTTCGTCGACCCGGACCGGGCGGGCACCGCTTCCCACATCCACCGCCTCATGACTCGAGGAGCACCCGTGAGATCCACCATCCGCCGCGGCATCCCGGCACTTGCCGTCGCCGCCCTGTCGGCCCTCGCGCTGTCGGCCTGCGCCGCCGGCTCGCCCCAGGCCACGTCCTCCACCACCTCCGGCGACGTCATCATCGCCGCCGCCGACCCGTCGCTGCTGCCCTACAACTTCACCGGCAGCGACGGTTCGACGTGGGAGGGCATCAACGTCGACCTGGCCGCCGCCCTCTCGACCAAGCTCGGCCGCACGATCCAGTTCCAGAGCGCCGGATTCGACACGATCATCCCCGGCCTCACCTCGGGACGCTTCGACATGGCTCTCACCGGCATGTTCGACACCAAGGAACGCCAGAAGAGCGTCGACTTCGTCGACTACCTCAAGGCGGAGAACAACTTCCTCACCCGGTCGGACTACCGCGACATCACCGATATGAACGACCTCTGCGGCGTGACCGTCGGCATCCCGTCGGGCGCCATCGAAGGCTCGCTCCTCGCGACCGCCTCCGAGAAGTGCACCTCCGAGGGCAAGGCGGCGATCACCGTCAACGAGTACTCGGACCTCAACGCCGTCGTGCTCGCCCTCACCTCCAAGCGCATCGACGTCACCCCGAACGACTCCGCCGCCAACGCCTACATCATGAAGAGCGCCAGCGGACTCAAGGTCTCGGGCGGCTACCAGAACGAGGGCTACTTCGCCGCGGCGTTCCCGAAGGGCAGCGCGCTGACCGCCGAGGTCGAGACGGCGTTCACCGAGATCATGGCCGACGGCACGTACGCCTCGATCCTCGACAAGTGGGGCGTTCCGTCCCGTGGCCTGACCGCCCCGATCGTCAACGGGTCGCCCTTCTGATGAGCGACACCCCTCGCACGGCGGCCGATGCCGACGTCATCGTCCCCCGCCCTCGGCGGTGGCGATGGCTCGGCATCGCCGTCGTGGCGGTCGTCGTCCTCTCGGTCGCGTGGTCGTTCCTCACGAACCCGCACTACGAGTGGAACGTCGTCCTGCAGTACCTGTTCGACCCCCGCATCCTCTCGGGCCTCGGCACCACGCTGCTGCTGACCCTCGTCGGCATGGTCATCGCGCTGGTCATCGGCCTCGCACTCGCCGTCATGCGGCTCTCCTCCAGCGGTCTGCTGGGCGGGGCCGCGGGCGTCTACATCTGGTTCTTCCGAGGCACGCCCGTTCTCGTGCAGATCATCCTCTGGTACAACCTGGCGATCATCATCCCCGACGTCGTGATCGGAGTGCCGTTCGGCCCGACCCTCTGGTCGATCGACACCAACACCCTCATCACGCCGTGGACCGCCGCGATCCTGGGCCTCTCCCTGAACGAGGCCGCCTACCTCGCGGAGATCATCCGGTCGGGCATCGTGTCGGTCGACAAGGGCCAGTCGGAGGCCGCGGATGCGCTCGCGATCGGTCGCGCCACCGCGTTCCGCCGCATCATCCTGCCGCAGGCCATGCGCGTGATCGTGCCACCCGCCGCGAATGAGGCGATCGGGCTGCTGAAGTACTCGTCGGTCGTGAGCGTCATCGCGCTGCCCGAGCTGCTCTACAGCGGTCAGCTGATCTACGCCCGCACCTATCAGACGATCCCCGTGCTGATCGTCGTCTGCATCTGGTACCTCGTCGTCGTGACGATCCTGACCGGGCTCGAGCATCTGCTCGAGCGACGCCTCGGCGTCGGGTTCCGCTCCGTCGGCGCCCACGGCACATCCTCGAGGAGGTGGTCGCGATGGCTGATCGCGAAGCGCTAGTCCGCCTGCGCAACATCCACAAGTCGTTCGGCCACGTCGAGGTGCTCTCGGGCATCGACCTCGACGTCGCCGCGGGCGAGGTCGTCTGCCTGATCGGGGCGTCGGGGTCGGGCAAGTCGACCCTGCTGCGGTGCGTCAACCACCTCGAACGCCCCGATCGCGGTCGCGTGTACGTCGGCGACCACCTCATCGGCTACGAGGAGCGCGCCGACGGCCGCTTGCACGAGCTGTCGCCGCGGCGCATCAATGCCCAGCGCACCGACATCGGCATGGTGTTCCAGCACTTCAACCTGTTCCCGCACCTGACCGTTCTCGAGAACGTCATCGAGGCGCCGATGCGCGTGCGCCGGCTCGACCGTGCCACGGCCACGGCGACCGCGCGCGATCTGCTCGACCGGGTCGGGATGGCGCACAAAGAGGATGCGTACCCGCGCACGCTCTCCGGCGGGCAGCAGCAGCGCGTCGCCATCGCCCGCGGCCTCGCCATGCGCCCGAAGCTCATGCTCTTCGACGAGCCCACCTCGGCGCTCGACCCCGAGCTCGTCGGCGAGGTGCTCGACGTCATGCGCGACCTCGCCCGCAGCGGCATGACGATGATCGTCGTCACCCACGAGATGGCCTTCGCCCGCGAAGTGGCCGGGCGCATCGCGTTCATGTCGGGCGGCGAGATCGTCGAGATCGGCACGCCGGCCGAGGTGCTCGGCAACCCGCAGCACGAGCGCACGCGTGCCTTCCTGTCGAAGGTGCTCTGACCATGGCCCCCTCGCCGACCCTCGCCTCCCTCGTCACCGGCGGCCTGACCGCCCGTGACGCCGAGCTGCTCGGACCCGTCGTGCTCTGCGCCGAACCGGGGAGTCCCGCGGCGGCGTTGCGGGTGAAGATCGGTCGCGCCGCGTGGCCGACGGTCGCGGTCGGTGCGCCGGTGCCGGCCGCGCATGCCGCGACGGAGCGGGATGCGCGGCTCATCCTCGTCAGCGGATCGAGCATCGACTGGATCGCCGCGGCCGTGAACGTGCTCCGCACCGCGGGGCAGACCCCCATCGCCGTCGTCGACGTCGACGTGCGCGACGACGTCGAGCTCGTGCTGCTCGACGCCGGCGCGAACATCGTGGTCGGGAGGACCGTCTCGCCGCGGGAGTTCAGCGCGCGCCTCCTCGCCCTCGTGCGCGCCCGTTCGGGCGAGGAGAGCCTGCGCGTGCGGTGGCTCCAGGCCGAGGGTCTCGCGCTCGACGTCGCTACCCGCAGCTGCACCCTCGACGGCGACGACCTCGCTCTCAGCCGGCACGAGTTCGAGCTGCTCACCGCGCTCATGTCGAACAGCGGCCGCGTCGTCTCCCACGAGGAGCTCGTGCAGCAGCTGTGGGAGTGGGGCGACGACGACGCCCAGAACGCACTGCGTCTCGCGATCACCCGCCTGCGCAAGAAGCTCGGCGACCCGTCCGGCGACCCCCGATGGATCGCATCGGTGCGAGGCGTCGGCTACCGCTTCCTCCCCGCGACCGCCGAGATCGGCGACAACCGCAACGAGGATCGCATGCGTGCCGCCCTGGCCCGCCTGACCTCCCAGACCGACGCGCTCGGCGCCCTCGCCGACGCGCTCGCTGCGGCCGGCAGTGTCGATGCGGTCGCCGACACGACGGTCACCTGGGCCGTGTCGCGCGGATTCGCCGACGCCTCGACCGTCTTCCGCCTCGACGGCGGCACGAGCGACGACCCCCGGGCGACCCTCATCGCGAGCGCCGGGATGTCGGCCCGTTGGCGGCAGACGATCGCCACGGGCCATCCGGTCAACAACGCGTTCATCGGATCGCACGTGTACCGCAGCGGGCAGACCGTGCAGCTCAGCGACATGTCGAACCTGTCGGGGCGCTTCCCGGTGACCGCCCGCATGTCGACGGCCGAGGACCTGCACGCGTGCGTGCTCTTCCCCCTGCACACCGGCGGCCGCATCTGGGGCGATCTCGCGTTCCTCAGCCGCTCGCCGAAGGCCTTCAGTCCGGCGGTGGCGGGCTTCTTCCGCACGGTGGCGACGATCGTGTCGCTCGCGCTCGGGGCGGTCTCGCCCACGGCCGCCGTCGGACTCGACCCCCGGGAGGCGTCGCGTGCGTGAGGTGACCGACGCCGAGGTGCGTGCCGCGGTCGACGACCGCGCGCTCGTGGATGCGTGCACGGCAGCCCTCGCCGCCCTCGGGCGCGGTGAGGCGTCGCAGGCCGCGAAGCAGATGCTCCCCGCTGCGGGCGGCGGCTTCTTCCTGTCGATCTCGGCGGTGGTCCCGGCGCTCGGCTGGGCGATCTCGAAGTGGGCGTCGTACGTTCCCGCCGAGGGCGGCGCCGGACGCTCGACGTCGACGATCCTCGCGGGTCCCGCCGACGGCTCGGCGCCGACCGCGGTGCTGCGCGGCATGCTGCCGACGCGGCTGCGCACCGCGGCGGCGGCCGTCGCCGCGATCGAGGCGCTGGGGCGCGCGGATGCCGCCTCCCCCGTCGCGCTCCTCGGGTTCGGTCCGACCAACCGGGCCGTCGCCGACATGCTCGCCACTCTCCACGGTGTGCGGTCGTGGCGGGTGCTCGTGCGCTCGGACGCCGCAGGCGACCGTGCGCGTGCGGCGCTCCCGGGTGAGGTCGTCGTCGGAGGCAGGGACGCCCTGGCCGACGCCGTGCTCGCGGTGAGCGCGACGGGCGCCGGCGGCGCGGTGGCATCCGTCGCAGATCTCGCCCCGGGCGCGGCCGTCGTCTGCCTCGACGGCGCCCGCGTGTGGGAGACCGCTCACGCGACTCTGATCGACGACCGCAGCACCGCGCACGAGGTGGGCGGGCTCGCGCGCCTCGTCGCGGGACTCGATCCGGCGCCCGACGGGGCGGTGCTGATCGATCAGGCCGGTTCGGCGGTCACCGACGTGGCGCTGGCGAGCGTGGCCCTCGGCGAGCCGCAGAACGTGAGGGACCGATGGTGAGCCGCACCGGGTGGACCGCGACGGCGCTCACCGTCGTCGGCGCGTTCTCGGCGCTGCCGAGCGCGTTCTACACGCACATCGTCTCGGCGACCGGCACGCCCTGGGCGACCGCGCTGCTCTTCTCCGGCCACGGACTCGCGTCGATCGGCGGCATGACCGTCGCCGCGCGCGCCGCCCGACGGCGGAGCCTGGTGGCGATCGTGGTCGTGGCTGTCGTGCTGGATGCCGCGGGCGCCGCGCTGCTGGTGATCGCGCCGCTCGACCAGCTCGGGGTGCTTCTCGCGGCGCGCGTCGTCTGCGGGGCCGCGCTCGGGGTCGTGGTGGCGGCGGCATCCCTGGTCGTCGTGTCCTCCCGCGCCGGATCGGCCGGGGTGACGGCCGCGGTGTTCGGCGGCGTCGGGCTCGGGTCGCTCTCGGCCGGGCTGCTGGCCGCTGCGGGCCTCTCCGCCTCGCAGGTCTTCCTCGTCGGGGCGCTCGCGCTCGCCGCCGTCGTCGCGGCCGCCGCGCTGCTCACGCCCGGCGACGCCGGCTCGGCCGTACCCGCCGCGTCGGCGTCGACGATCGCTGTGCCGGTCTCCGTGACGCCGTCCGCCGGCCGCGTGGTGACGCTGGCCGCGGCCGTCTTCGCCGCCAACGGCATCTTGGCCCTGTTCACGTCCACGCTCCCCGGCGAGATCGCGAGGCTCGCGGGCGGCGCGAGCCTCGTCGCCGGCCTCTCGGCGGGCACCGTGATGCTCTCGGCCGGTGCCGCCCGCCTGCTCGTCGGCGCCCGCCGCACCCGCCGGCTTCCCACCGCCCTCGCGGTGCTGCTCGCGATCGGTGCCGGTGGCATCGTCGCCGCCGTCGCGGGGCCCGCGCCGATCGCGATCGCCGCCGCCCTCGTCGCGGGGATCGCCCTCGGCGCCGCCGCCGGACTCGTGTACGACCTCGCCGTGCGGCGCAGCGCCGCCGTGGGCGCCCTCGTCACCGTGCAGCGCGCCGGACAGCTCGGCCTGGTCGTGCCGCCGGTGCTCATGACCGCGGCGGTGACCCTGTGACATCCGTGATCGAGATCGCGACGATCCTCATCCCCGCGCGACCCCCGACAGCGTCGATGCGCCCCCGACACATCGACCCCTCTCCGACCGAAAGACACTCATGAAAGCCAGCTTCGACATCGGCGGGACGTTCACCGACATCGTCCTGCTCGACGAGACCACCGGGCGCACCTGGCTCGGCAAGGCCCTCACCACCTACGACGACTTCAGCCGCGCCATCGCCGCGGGCATCTCCCAGGTGCTCGCCGACGCCGACCACCACACCGACGCGATCGACTCCGCCGTCGTGGGTGCCACCACCCTCGTGACCAACGCGCTCATCGAGCGTCGCGGCGCGAAGACGGCGCTCGTGACGACCCGGGGCTTCGGCGACGTGCTCGAGATCGGACGCGAATGGCGCTACGACCTCTACGACCCGCGCCTGCAGCTGCCCGACCCCCTCGTGGCGCCGACCGAGCGGTTCGAGGTCACCGAGCGTCGCGGCCCCCGCGGCGAGGTGCTCACCCCGCTCGACCGCGCCGACGTCGAGCGCATCGCCGACGAGCTCGCGGCGGCCGGCGTGGAGTCGATCGCGGTGTGCCTGCTGCACTCCTACGTCGACGCCGCCCATGAGGAGACGATCGCCGAGATCCTCGCCGAGCGGCTCCCCGATGTCCCCGTCACGCTCTCGGGACATCTCGTGCCCGTGATCCGCGAGTACGAGCGCACCGTCACGACGCTCGCCAACGCCTACGTGCGCCCGATCGCCGGCGAGCACTTCGAGGACATCGAGCGTGCGCTCACGACGCTCGGCATCGACCAATCGCTCATGCTCATGCAGTCCAACGGCGGTGTCGTCACCACCGCGACCGCCCGCGCCTACCCGATCCGCCTGCTCGAATCGGGCCCGGCGGCCGGAGCGATCGGCGCCGCCTATGTCGGCGCCCAGCTCGGCATGGACCGCCTCATCGCCTTCGACATGGGCGGCACCACCGCGAAGGTCTGCATCGTGGAGGGCGGCGAGCCGACCGTGCGCAACGGCTTCGAGGTCGGGCGCGTGCACCGGCTGAAGCAGGGCTCGGGGCTCCCGGTGTCGATGCCCGTCGTCGACATGATCGAGATCGGCGCGGGTGGCGGCTCGATCGCCGCGCTCGACGGCCTCGGCCTGCTGAAGGTCGGCCCCCACTCGGCAGGCTCACGCCCCGGACCCGCCGGCTACGGACTCGGCGGCGAGGAACCCACCGTCACAGACGCCGACATCGTGCTCGGCTACCTCGACCCCGACTACTTCCTCGGCGGTCGCATGACACTGGATGCCGCGGCATCCCGTCAGGCGATGGTGTCGCGACTCGGCTCCGCGTTCGGTCACGACCCGGTTGCCGCGGCGGCCGGCATCGCCCGGGTCGTCGACGAGCACATGGCTCTCGCCGTGCAGGTGCACGCGACCGAGCACGGGCACGACCCGCGCACCTTCCCGATGGTCGCCTTCGGCGGTGCCGCCCCGGTGCATGCGGCGCGCATCGCCCGCATCCTCGGGGTGTCCCACGTGGTGATCCCGGCCGCCGCGGGCGTGCTCTCGGCGACCGGTCTCCTCGTGGCCCCGCCGATGGTCGAGGAGTCACGCACGCGCCTGCTCGAGCTGCGCGACTGGGACGCCGCGGCGGTCGAGGCGATCTACGCCGACCTCGTCGCCCAGGCCCAGCGCGAACTCGGCACCGACGTCGCCCGCATCGACCGGTTCGTCGAGATGCGCTTCCTCGGGCAGGGCTTCGAGATCGAGGTGGCCGTCGGCGACGGCGACGACCCCGCGGGCTACCGGGATCGCTTCGTGCGCGAGTACGAGCACATCTACGGCGTCACACCCGACTACGAACGCATCGAGATCGTCACCTGGCGCGTGCGGGTCTACGGGCCGTTCACCGTACCGACCCTCACCCGCACGGTGAGCCCCGACGCCAGCGAGGAGCGCACCCGCACCCGCACCGCCTGGTTCGCCGAGACGGGTCTGGTCGAGGTGCCGGTGCGGCGCATGCTCTCACTCCCGCCCGAGGAGCGGGTGACGGGTCCCGCGATCCTCCAGCTGCCCGAGAGCACCGCGGTCGTCGGCCCCGACGACATCGCCTGGCTCGATCAGCACGGCAACCTGCACGTCGAGATCGCGGTGCGACGCCCCGAGACGGCGGATGCCGCGGCGCTGAGCGGGGCGCGCTCATGAGCCTCGAGCGGGCCGAGGGCCTGCTCGCCGGACTCGGGATCTCCACCGGTCGCGGTGGTGAGCCGGCCACGAGCACCGAACGCTTCGCCGACGGCGGCTGGTACAAGTGGGAGGTCGCGGGCGCGCTCGATGCCGCTGCCGTCGCCGCGATCGACGACGCGCTGCGCCGCGACGGGGCGCGTCTCCACCAGGCGACGAACACCGTCGGCACGATGCGCTACCTCGACCACGAGATCGTCGACCTCGTGAACGAGGCGGCGGGGCGCGGCATCCAACTGCGGATGGCCGTGGGGCCGCGCGGCACCTACGACATCGGCGGCCAGAAGTTCGCCGCCGGTCCGGTGGCGGCGGCCAGCGCCTACCGCCTGCGCGGCGGGGAACAGCTTGCGCAGGGCCTCGAGGACGTGCTGCACGCGGTCGGGCTGGGCGTGCGCGGGTTCCTCGTGTTCGACGAGGGGCTGCTGCTCGTCCTGGCACGGCTGCGCGCGGCGGGGGAGCTTCCCGCCGAGGTGCGGCTGAAGGCGTCCTCGAACATGGGTGCCGCCAACCCCGCCCATGCGCTCCTGCTTGCCGATGCGGGTGCCGACTCGGTCAACCTGCAGCGCGATCTGGATGTCGCGATGCTCGCCGCCGTGCGCGCGACGACCGCGGTCGCACTCGACCTGCACACCGACAACCCCCGCTCGACCGGCGGCTTCGTGCGCGGCTACGACGTGCCCGAGTTCGTGCGGGTCGCCGCCCCGGTCTACCTGAAGGCCGGTAACGCCGCCCAGGACTTCTCGGATGACGCGCCCACCCCGGCGGTCGTCGCGGGCATCGTCCGACAGATCCTGCTCGATCGCCAGCTGCTCGAGCGCCATTTCCCCGAGGCGACAGCCTCCGACACGCCTGAGTTCTAGGAGTACACACCATGACCCAGTGGGATGCAGCGACGCTGCAGATCGTCTGGCAGCGACTCATCTCCGTCGCCGATGAGATGGCGGCGGTGCTGCTGCGCACCGCCTTCAGCTCGGTGGTGCGGGAGTCGAACGACCTGGCCTGCGCCGTGCTCACCGCGCGCGGCGACCTGCTCGTCGAGTACGGGCGCTCGGTGCCCGTGTTCACCGGAACCGTCGCGGGCACCGTGCGCGCGATGGTGGCGGAGCTCGGCGAGCACAACCTGCGGCCGGGCGACGTGATCGCCACCAACTCGCCGCGCTACGGCAACACGCACCTGCCCGACCTGACCGCGGCCACCCCCGTCTTCCGCGACGGTCGCATCGTGGCTTACGTCGCCTCGATCTGCCATCTCTCCGACATCGGCGGCACCTCCGAGGGCGCGTTCGCGCAGGATGCGTTCGAAGAGGGCTTCTGCCTGCCGCCCGTGAAGCTTGTGGAAGCGGGCGTGCCGAACGCCCTCGTGCGCCGCATCCTCGCCGCGAACGTGCGGGTTCCCGCGCAGGTGCTCGGCGACGTCGACGCGCTCATCGCTGCGAACGCGCTGGGCGAGCGCCGCGTGACGGCGCTGCTCGACAGCGACGCGGGGCTCGATCTCGACGAGGCCGCGGCCCACATCTGCGACGCCACCGAGCGCGCGGTGCGGGCCTCGATCGCCGAGATCCCCGACGGCCACTACGCGGCCTCGATCGATCTCGACGGCTTCGAGGAGCCGAAGACGATCGTGGTCTCGGTCGAGGTGCACGGCGATTCGATGACCGTCGACTACGAGGGCACCTCGCGCCAGTCGACGTTCGGCATCAACTCCGCCTCGCCGACCTTCGGCTACACCCGGTACGGGCTCGCGTGCCTGCTGGCACCCGAGCTGCCGAACAACGAGGGCGCCCTGCGCCCCATCGCGATCCGCGTGCCGGAAGGGTCGCTGCTGAACCCGCGAACGAACGCGGCGGTGAGCGCCAACTTCCCCGCGCACGCCATCCCCTCGGTGCTCTCCCGCGCGCTCGCCGACGTGCTGCCCGACCGGGTCTCGGCGGCCGCCGGCACGCCCTTCTGGGTGGTCGGCATCCGCGGCGAGAAGGAGACCGGTCCGTTCGCCTCGCTGCTGTGCTTCAACGGCGGTCAGGGCGCCGCGCGCGGCCAGGCCGGCTACGCGACGCTGTCGACGCCGAGCAACGTGTCGAACACGCCCGTCGAGATCGTCGAGAGCCAGGCTCCCGTGCTCGTCGAGTCGAAGTCGATCGTGCGCGGCTCGGGCGGCGAGGGCGCGTGGCGCGGCGGCGACGGCCAGGAGGTCGCGCTCGTGTCTCGGCACGACGCCCCGCTCGACGTGATCTTCCTCACGGAGCGCATCGAGCACGCCGCGCCGGGTCTCGCCGGCGGCGGCGACGGCGCCCCGGGAGTGCTGCGGGTCGACGGCAGCGATGTCGCCGAACCCAAGGGGCGCATCCGCTGGGCGCCGGGATCCCGCATCCTCATGCGCACTCCGGGCGGCGGCGGATACGGCGCCCGATGACAGACCTGCTGACGACGACGGACGAAGGAACACACATGACTGACGCACACGACACGACCACGATCGCCTGGGCGGAGCCGGGATCCACCGTGCTCGCTCCCAAGGGGCGCCTCGCGCTGGCCCTCCGCAAGGGGCAGACTCTCACGATCACCGACCTCGAGGGGCAGCAGGTCATGGACTTCATCGCCTCGATGGTCTCCGACCCCGACGAGCGCCTGTCGGCGATGTTCACGCGCGTGAGCTCGGGCAAGTGGGACCTCAACGAGGGGTACACGATCTACTCCGACCGCTGCCGCCCGATGTTCCGCGTAGTGCGCGACGACAACGGCATCCACAACATGACCGGCGGCTACTGCTCGAAGTACTCGAACTCGATCCGCTACGGGGTCGAGGAGACCTGGGGATGCCTCGACAACCTCGTCGGCGACTGGCGCGAGCTGGGTCTGGACGAGACGAAGATCAACCCCGACCAGTGCATCTCGCTCTTCATGAACATCATCCATCACGCCGACGGACGCATGGAGATCGTCGAGCCGACGACGAAGGCCGGCGACTGCATCGTGCTCGAAGCGCTCGACGACCTCTACGTGGGTCTGTCGAACTGCCCGGAGGAGCACAACCCGTGCAACGCGTTCCACGTGACGCCGATGCAGGTGACGGTGGCCTGACGCGCCGCACGCCGATGGGGCGGGCCGTGCCGGGTGACCGGCGCGCCCGCCCCATCCGCGTCAGAGCGCGGGCGTGCGCGGCGGCGCCACGCGCCGCGGCCGGATCGCCTCGAACGCGGCGGCGAGGCGCAGCATCCGCTCGTCGTCGTAGGCGCGGCCGGCGAACGTGAGTCCGACGGGCATGCGGATGTCGGCGAGCAGCCCCATCGGCACGGTGACGGTCGGGATGCCGAGGTGCCGGATCGCCAGGTTGCCGTTCGCGACCCAGACGCCGTTGGCCCAGCCGGCGTCGGCCGAGGCGGGGTTCACGTCCATGTCGGCGCGTGCGATGTCGGCGACGGCGGGGAAGGCGAGCACGTCGAGGCCCTGGGCGTCCATCCACTGCTCGAGGTCGATGCGTCGGGTCTCCTCGAGTCCGCGCAGGCCGTCCTCGAGCTCGGGCATGCCCTCCCACCCGGCGCCGGGGTGCGCGCGCACCCAGTCGGGGTAGGTGACGAGGTCGTCCTCGAACCCGTCGTAGCGGTCGGGCAGCGCGCCGGGCGGGGCCGGGAAGATGCGGTGGCCGTCGACGCCGGCGAGCGAGTGCAGCGCCGGGTCGCCGTTCGCCGCGAGGAACTCCTCCATCGCCCACGCCGACAGGTCGACGATCTCGCGCCGCAGATAGGCGGGCGACACGAGTCCGCGGGTGGCGATGGTGGATGCCCCGGGCCGGTCGCCCTCGTAGTTGCTGACGACGGGCAGGTCGACCTCGACGACCCGCGCGCCGCGCGCCTCGAGGTCGGCGCGCGCCGCCTGCCACAGCGCGATGACGCTGTCGCGGGTGACGATGCGGCGCCCGGTGGGGCCGCCGATCCCCGGGGATGCCGCGGTGCCGGCGTCGGGGTCGGCGTTGATGTACATGCGGGGCACGCCGACGGTCACTCCCCGCAGGACGTCGGTGCCGTGGGCGAGAGCGGGGTAGGAGGCGGGGCGCACGGCGGACGCCGCGGGGATCGTCACCCACGTCTGGGTGCGCCACAGGTCGCCGCGCGTCTCGGGGTCGTCGGCGACGATGACGTCGAGCACCTCGAGCAGGTCGGCCATCGTGCGGGTGTGGGGGACGACGACGTCCATCGTGGGCACGAGCGGCCAGTTGCCGCGCACCGAGATCACCCCGCGCGAGGGCGTGTAGGCGCAGAGCGCGTTGTGGGAGGCCGGGCCGCGCCCGCTCGACCAGGTCTCCTCGCCGAGCCCGAACGCGGCGAAGCTCGCGGCGGTCGCCGTGCCGGAGCCGTTCGACGAGCCGGAGCCGAACGGCGCCGTCAGGTGGTCGGCGTCATACGGGCTCTCGGCCCGCCCGTAGACCCCGCGCTGCATGCCGCCGTTGGCCATCGGCGGCATGTTGGTGAGGCCGAGGCAGATCGCGCCCGCAGCCCGCAGCCGCTCGATCGTGAACGCGTCACGCTGGGCGACGAGGTCGGCGAACGCGGGGCTGCCTGCCGCCGCGGTGAGGCCGCGCACCAGGTAGCTGTCCTTCGCGGTGTACGGGATGCCCTCGAGCGGCCCGCGTCCCTCGCCGCGGGCGCGTCGGGCATCGGATGCCGCGGCCTCCGCCCGCGCATCGGGGTTCGCCACGATGACGGCGTTGAGTGCGGTGGGGGTGCCGGGGGCGTCGTAGGCGGCGATGCGCGCGAGGTAGGCGTCGACGAGCGCGACGCTCGTCGTGCGGCCGTCCTCGAGGGCCGACCGCAGCTCGGCGATCGACGCCTCGACGACGTCGATCATGCCGACGCGCCGAGGGAGGGCTGCTGCTGAGTGATGCAGTGGATGCCGCCGCCCCGATCGAAGATCGGACGCGACTCGACCGACACGACGCGGCGGCCCGGGTAGGCCTCGGCGAGGATCGCCCGCGCGTCGGCGTCCGCGCGCTCGTCGCCGAAGCCGCACGCGATCACGCCGCCGTTGACGACGAGGTGGTTGACGTAGCTCCAGTCGACGACGCCGTGCGCGTCGCGGAGCGTCGACGGGGCGGGAAGGCGCACGATCTCGAAGGGGCGGCCCGCGGCATCCGTCTCGTGCGACAGCAGGTCGACGAGGTCGCGGGTGACCGCGTGGTCGGGATGCCCCGCATCCCGCTGGTCGTGCAGCAGCAGGCGACCGGGCGAGGGGATCGTGGCGACGATGTCGACGTGGCCCTTCGTGCCGAAGCGGTCGTAGTCGCGGGTGAGGCCGCGGGGCAGCCACACCGTGCGGGTGGTGCCGAGGGTGCGCGCGAACTCCGCCTCGACGCGCTCGCGGGTCGCGAACGGGTTTCGCTCCGCGCCGAGCTGCACGGTGTCGGTCGCGAGCACGGTGCCCTCGCCGTCGACGTGGATGCCACCGCCCTCGTTCACGAGCAGCGACGGGATGCGCTCGGCGCCGACGAGGGCGGCGACGATGCCGGCGATCTCGTTCGAGAGCGCCGCGTTCGCCCAGTCGGGGGAGCCCCAGCCGTTGAACACCCAGTCGACGGCGCCGAGCGCGCCGGGTCGGTCGGCGTCGACGACGAAGGTGGGGCCGAAGTCGCGGATCCAGAACTCGTCGAGCGGGGCCTCGACGATCTCGACCGCGCCGCCCAGCAGGCGCCGCGCCCGCGCGGTCTCGGACGGGTCGACGACCATCGTGACCGGCTCGAACTCGGCGACGGCGAGTGCGACGTCGGTCCACGCGCGGTAGCCCTCCTCGCGCAGCGCGTCGGTGTCGCCCAGGGTGACGCCCTCGACCGGGAAGGCCATCCAGGTGCGGTCGTGCGGGGCGGTCTCGGAGGGCATGCGCCAGGCCATGGGCGTCCGTTCGTTCGCGTGGGGCGCGCGGGTGGATGCGCCTCTCGGGGCACGATACCTCCGGCCCACCCCGTAGCGCTCGACATCCGCGAGTGCTAAACTTGAGCGCGTAAGACTCAACTTTGAGCAGCGAACTTCAGGAGCATCATGAACGCCACACCGCAGCCGGGCCAGGAGGAGGCGCAGAGCGCCCTCGAGCAGTTCGGCATCAACCTCACCGAGCGCGCCCGCCAGGGCAAGCTCGACCCCGTCATCGGACGCGACAGCGAGATCCGCCGCGTCAGCCAGGTGCTCACCCGACGCACCAAGAACAACCCCGTCCTCATCGGCGAGCCCGGCGTCGGCAAGACCGCCGTCGTCGAAGGCCTCGCCCAGCGCATCGTCGCGGGCGACGTCGCCGAGTCGCTCAAGAACAAGGAGCTCGTCTCCCTCGACATCTCCGCCCTCGTCGCCGGCGCGATGTACCGCGGCCAGTTCGAGGAGCGCCTCAAGAGCGTGCTGAAGGAGATCACCGAGTCCGAGGGCCGCGTCATCACCTTCATCGACGAGCTGCATGTGCTGATGGGTGCCGGCGGCGGCGAAGGGTCGGTCGCGGCATCCAACATGCTCAAGCCCATGCTCGCCCGCGGTGAGCTGCGCCTCATCGGCGCCACCACCCTCGACGAGTACCGCGAGTTCATCGAGAAGGATGCCGCACTCGAGCGCCGCTTCCAGCAGGTCTACGTCGGCGAGCCGAGCGTCGAGGACACGATCGCGATCCTGCGCGGACTCAAGGAGCGCTACGAGGCCCACCACAAGGTGGCCATCGCCGACGGGGCGCTGGTGGCCGCGGCATCCCTCTCGAACCGCTACCTGCCCTCGCGCCAGCTGCCCGACAAGGCCATCGACCTGATCGACGAGGCCGCGTCGCGGTTGCGCATGGAGATCGACTCCGCTCCGCTCGAGATCGACGAGCTGCGCCGCCACGTCGACCGGCTCAAGCTCGAAGAGCTCGCCCTCAAGAAGGAGAAGGACGCGGCCTCGAAGGAGCGTCTCGAGAAGCTGCGCACCGACCTCGCCGCCGAGGAGTCCCGACTCACCGAGCTGCAGGCCCGGTGGGAGCGCGAGCGCGCCTCGCTCAACCGCGTCGGCGACCTCAAGACCCGCCTCGACGCCGCCCGCGTCGAGGCGGAGCGCGCCCAGCGCGAGGGCAACCTCGAGAAGGCGTCGCGGCTACTGTACGCCGAGATCCCGGCGCTCGAGCGCGAGCTCGTCGCCGCCGAGCAGGCCGAGTCGACCGATGAGCGCATGGTCGGCGACCAGGTGACCGACGAGGACATCGCTGCCGTGATCGCCGCGTGGACGGGCATCCCGGTGGGGCGCCTGCTGCAGGGCGAGACCGAGAAGCTCGTGCACCTCGAGGCCGAGCTCGGCCGGCGGCTCATCGGCCAGAAGCCGGCCGTGCGCACGGTGTCCGACGCGGTGCGCCGCTCGCGCGCCGGCATCAGCGACCCGAACCGCCCGACCGGATCGTTCCTGTTCCTCGGGCCGACCGGTGTCGGCAAGACCGAGCTCGCGAAGGCGCTCGCCGAGTTCCTCTTCGACGACGAGCGCGCCATGGTGCGCATCGACATGTCGGAGTACGGCGAGAAGCACTCGGTGTCGCGCCTGGTCGGCGCCCCTCCGGGATACGTCGGCTACGAGCAGGGCGGTCAGCTCACCGAAGCCGTGCGTCGGCGCCCCTACAGCGTCGTGCTGCTCGACGAGGTCGAGAAGGCGCACCCCGAGGTGTTCGACGTGCTGCTGCAGGTCATGGACGACGGCCGCCTCACCGACGGCCAGGGCCGCACCGTCGACTTCACGAACGTGATCCTGATCCTGACGTCGAACCTCGGCTCGCCGATCCTGATCGACCCGCTGCTCACCCCCGACGAGAAGCGGGAGCAGGTGCAGGCGCTCGTGCGCCAGGCATTCCGTCCCGAGTTCGTCAACCGTCTCGACGACGTCGTGATCTTCCAGGCGCTCACCGAGGACGACCTCGCCCAGATCGTCGAACTGTCGGTCGACGCCCTGCAGCGCAGGCTGAAGGAGCGGCGCCTCACCCTCGCCGTGACCCCCGACGCCCGCACCTGGCTGGCCGAGCGCGGATACGACCCGGTGTTCGGCGCGCGTCCGCTGCGCCGCCTCATCCAGTCGGAGATCCAGGACCGCCTCGCGATGGCGATCCTCTCCGGACGCGTGCACGACGGTGACGTGGTACGTGTCGACGTGGATGCCGCGGGCTCGCAGCTCGTGCTGACGAGCGACGGCCAGGCGCCCGCCGCCGACGACGAGGGCGACGTCATCGAGGCGATCATCGAGGACTGAGCGCCCCGCCTCCGACGCCCCCGCGCGCCGCGTCGGCGCCGGGGGTCTCGGGTGTCGTGCGACGGATGCCGCGGCTCAGTCGTTCGCGATGAGGATGCCCTCGAGCGAGTTGCGCACACGCGGCGCGGCCTCGCGCTCGCGCAGCTGCTCGGAGGCGAGCTGCGGGTCGCCGAGCGTGCCGACCGCCATGATCGAGACGGGCTCGTAGGTCGCGGGCAGGTCGAACGCCGCCCGCAACTTGGCGCGGTCGATGCCGCCCATCTGGTGGGTGGCGAGTCCCTCGGCGTGGGCCTGCACGGTGAGGAACGCGGCGGACTGGCCGAGGTCGTACTCGCTCCACGGCAGCGCCCTGCCGTCGCGCTCGGTCTCGGTGACGAACGCGATCAGCACCGAGGCGGTGCCCGCCCAGGCCTGGTTGAAGTCGAGCAACCCGTCGAAGAGCTTGGCGTGGGTGTCGGTGCCGCGGCGGCCCACGATGAAGTGCCACGGCTGCGTGTTCGACGCGGACGGCGCCCAGCGCGCGGCCTCGAGCACGCTGCGCAGGGCGTCCTCGTCGATGACGGCGGTGGCGTCGAAGATACGGGTGCTCCAGCGCTCGGCGAAGACGTCGAGCACGGGGGCCTCGATGAGCGCGGGATGCGCGATGGACTGAGACATGTCTGCTCCTCGGAATCGGATGGCGCGGGACGTCGTCGGCCCAGTGCATCCAACAGCATGACGCGATGAGGTGTTCCCAGGTACGCACAGGTTGTCATTGACCGATACAGAAGGATCGGCGATCTTCCCCGCGCAACAGAGCGGATGCCGCGGCATCCGGCCCGTACCGTGGGGTCATGACCATCGCGACGGCCGACCTCTACGACGAGCGCGGCGACGACCTGGATTCGCTGTCGGTGCCGTTCCAGGACATCGGCGGGCGCACCGCGTTCGACGGGCCGGTGCGAACGATCCGCTGCCACCGCGACAACGCCCTCGTGAAGGCGACGCTCGCGACGCCCGGCGACGGGGCGGTGCTCGTCGTCGACGGGGGAGGGTCGCTGGAGTCGGCGCTCGTCGGCGACCTCATTGCGGCATCCGCCGTCGCGAACGGGTGGGCGGGCATCATCGTGTTCGGCGCGATCCGTGACCGTGAGGCGATCGGCGGCCTCGACCTGGGCGTGAAGGCGCTCGGCTCGAACCCGCGAAAGTCCGCGAAGGAGGGCGTCGGCGAGGTCGACGTGCCGATCGTGATCGGCGGGGTCGTGTTCGCGCCGGGACTGCACGTCTGGGCCGATGCCGACGGGGTGCTCGTCGAGCGCTGAGGGGGCCGCGGCATCCCTCGCCCTTTACAGCGCGACCCGCGCGGAGCAGTGTGGAGGCGTTCGAGTTCCCCGCGCGCGAAGGAGGCGGCCATGTTCACGACCGAAGGGGCGTTCAGCGGATTCAGCGTCGACGACGTCGAGGCGGCTCGGGTCTTCTACGGCGACACGCTGGGGCTCGACGTCGAGGTGAACGCGATGGGCTTCCTCGACATCACACTGCCCTCCGGCGGCCGGGTGCTCGCGTACTCGAAACCCAACCACGAGCCGGCGAGCTTCACGATCATGAACTTCCCGGTCGACGACGTGGATGCCGCGGTCGACGACCTGCGTGCCCGCGGCGTCGAGACGAAGATCTATCCCGACGACCAGGTGCCGTCCGATGCGAAGGGCATCGTGCGGGGCTGGGGCCCCGACATCGCCTGGTTCCGCGACCCCGCCGGCAACGTGCTGGCCGTGCTCTCGCGCAGCTAGCGCTCGCTGGCGCTTCGGCGCTCTGCGAGCGATCGCCCCACTCGCTCCGCCTCTTCCCGCTTCCTTACCCTCCCCCACCCTCTTCCCGCCGAATCAACATCTGCGCGCCCATTCCACTCCGCGCCGACGTGTGCACGAGGTGGATTCGGCGGCGACGTGGGGATTCGGCGAACAGGGGAGGCAGAGGAGTGACGTGTTGACGACTCTCTCGCCGTGCCCTCGCTCACTCGCGCCACGCGCCGCAGCTGCGCGGCGCTGCCGTCGCCCGCACGCGCGCCGCCGGCTCGCGCGCCCGCTTGTCCGCGCCCCTCCCTCGTCCGCACACTTGGCCCACCCCGCTTCCCGCTCCCTCGCGAATCAACATCTGCGCGCCGATTCCACTCCGCGCCGCCGTGTGCACGAGGTGGATTCGGCGGCGACGAGTGGATTCGGCGGCAGTGAAGAGAGCGCGTGAGAGCGCGCGCGGGGGGCGAGTGAGCGAGCGGATGCCGCGCCGCGGCCGTCAGCCGAGCGGGGGCCACCCGTCGGGGCCGGTCGAGCCTGCGGGGTACTCGTCGAGCGGCACGTCGCCGCGCCGCCAGGCGTCGAGCACGGGCTGCACGATGCGCCAGCACTCCTCGGCGGCGTCGCCGCGCACGGCGAGGGCCGCATCCCCCGAGAGGATCGACGACAGCACTTCCGCGTAGGCCTTCAGCGCGCCCTCGCCGAGCTCGGCGTGCATCGTGGCGCGGGAGAGCGAGAACGGGTCGGCGGCGCCGTTGACGTTGAGGTCGAGGCAGAACACGTCGGGGCCGAGCGAGAACCGCAGCACGCTGCCCTGTTCCTCGCCGGAGAAGCCGGTCGGCAGGTGGTGCACGGGCTTGAAGCGCAGCACGACCTCGGCGAGCCGGGCCGACATCGCCTTGCCCGAGCGCAGCGTGAACGGCACACCCTCCCAGCGGGCGGTACGCACCTCGAACACAGCCTCGGCGAGCGTCTCGGTGCCCCGCGACGGGTCGACGCCCGGCTCGTCGACGTAGTTCGGCAGCGCCGTGCCGTCGATCGTGCCGGCGGTGTAGCGGGCGCGACGCGAGCTGTGCACGGCGTTGTCGTCCCACACGTGGGTGGCGCGCAGCGCCGCCCCGGTCGCGTCGCGCAGGTCGCGCTCGTCGAGCGTCGCGGGCGGCTCCATGGCGACGAAGGCGAGCACCTGCAGCAGGTGGCTCTGGATCATGTCCTCGAGCGCGCCGGCCTTGTCGTAGTAGCCGGCGCGGCCCTCGAGGCCGAGCGACTCGTCGTAGCGGATGGTGACCGACGCGACGTTCTCCGACGACCACACCGGCTCGAACACGCGGTTCGCGAACCGCACGCCGAGCATGTTGAGCACCATCGACCGGCCGAGGAAGTGGTCGACGCGGAAGATCTGCTGCTCGGGCAGCAGCTGCGCGAGCACGGCGTTCAGCTGCTCGGCGCTGTGCTGGTCGGTGCCGAACGGCTTCTCGAGCGCCAGGATCGTCTCGGCCGGCAGCGTCACGCCGGTGAGCGCGCGGCACGCGGCGGCCGCGACGGCGGGCGGCACGGCGAAGTAGAGCACGGGGCGTTCGCCCGCGTCGGCGAGGAGGGCAGTGAGGTCCTTCGTCGCGGTGATGTCGCACTGCACGTAACGGGTCGCCTTGACGACGGCGGATGCCGCGGCCCCCACGCCCTCGCCGAACGCCGCCTTCACGCGGCTGCGCCACGCGCGATCCGTCTCGGCATCCATGCCGGCGCCGACCAGGCGCACCTTCGTGTCGGGTTCCGCGTCGAGCAGCTGGGCGAGGGCCGGCAGCAGCAGGCGGGAGGTCAGGTCCCCGGTGGCGCCGAGGATGACGAGGGTGCGTTCGTCGGTCACGCTCACACGCTACGCCCTCGACACGCGCGACGACGCGGATGCCGCGGCGACGCCGGCGCGGGGCAGAATCGGGGTGTGTCCGCATCGATCGGGGAATACGCGCTGCTCAGCGACTGCCGCACGGGGGCGCTCGTGTCGCGGCACGGGTCGATCGACTGGTTCTGTCCACCGCGATGGGATGCCCCGTCGGTGTTCGGCGCTCTGCTGGGCACTGAGGAGCACGGCCACTGGACCCTGCGTCCCGTCGACCGCGCGGCGACCGTCACCCGCCGCTACGACGGCGACACCTTCGTGCTCGTCACCCGGTGGGAGACGGCGACGGGTGTCGCCGAGGTGCACGAGTTCATGCCGGTGTGGCCACATCGCGTCGACATCGTGCGGCGCATCGTCGGCCTGTCGGGCCGGGTGCCGTTCGAGACCGCGCTGCGGCTGCGTTTCGACTATGCCCGGGCGATCCCGTGGGTGCGCCAGCTCGACGGTGCGGTGCCCGAGCTGCACGCGACGGCCGGCCCCGACCGGGTGACCGTGCGGGGCATCCGTCTCGAGGCGCGCGACCACGTGCATCGCGGCACCGTATCGATCGACGCGGGCGGCACGCATGACCTCACGCTGACGTGGTCGCATTCGTTCCGCGACCGTCCCGAGCCGGTCGACGTCGACGCGGCGCTCGTCGCGACCCGCACCGGCTGGCAGGACTGGGCGGACCACATCGCGCACGACGGTCCGTACCGGGCCGAGGTGATCCGCTCGCTGCTCGTGCTGCGCGCCCTCAGCCACGCCGACACCGGCGGCATCGTGGCCGCCGCGACCACGTCGCTGCCGGAGCAGTTCGGCGGCGCCCGCAACTGGGACTACCGCTACGTGTGGCTGCGCGACGCGTCGCTGACGTTGCAGACGCTCGTCGCGCACGGGTTCGTCGAGGCCGCCGACCACTGGCGGCTGTGGCTGCTGCGCGCCATCGCCGGCGACCCCGCGCAGATGCAGATCATGTACGGCATCGCGGGCGAGCGCGACCTCGCCGAGCGCGAGCTCGCGAGTCTCCCGGGCTACAAGGGGGCGGCGCCCGTGCGCATCGGCAACGGCGCCGTCACCCAGTTCCAGGCCGACGTCGTCGGCGAGGTGATGGTCGCGCTGCAGCTGGCCCGGGAGGCGGGCCTCGCCGAGACCGAGTACTCGTGGCCGCTGCAGCTCGCGCTCGTGCGCCGCGCCGAGGTGAGCCTCGACCGGCCCGACAACGGCATCTGGGAGATCCGCGGCGAACCGCGCCGCTTCACCCACTCCCGCGCGATGCTGTGGGCGGCGTTCGATCGGGCGGTGACCGCGGCCGAGAGCACGGGGCTGCGCGGCCCCGTCGCGCACTGGCGCCGGCTGCGCGACGACCTGGCCGCGGAGATCGCCGCGCAGGGCGTGGCATCCGACGGTCATTTCACCCAGTACTACGGCACCGACGAGGTGGATGCCTCGCTGCTGATCCTCGCTCAGGTCGGATTCTGCGCGTACGACGATCCGCGCATGGTCGCCACCGTCGCCCGCATCGAACGCGACCTCATGCCCGACGGCTTCGTGCGGCGCTACCGCACCTCGAGCGGGGTGGACGGGCTCGCCGGTGCGGAGAACCCGTTCCTGGCGTGCAGCTTCTGGCTCGTCGAGCAGTACGCCCACACCGGCCGGTGCGCCGACGCGGAGCGTCTGATGGCGGCCGCCGCGGGGGCGGCGAACGATCTCGGGCTGCTGTCGGAGGAGTACGACCCCGCGCACGAGCGCCAGGCCGGGAACACCCCGCAGGCGTTCTCCCACCTGGCGCTCGTGCGTGCCGCCGACGCGCTGGCCGCGGCATCCTGAGCGCTATGCGCGGCTGAGCGCCTCGCTCAGCTTCACGCGCGCGCCCATGCGCAGCAGCGTGTTCTGGTAGATGCGCGCCCCGACGAGCACGGCGCCGACGCATGTCGCGATGAGCACGATCAGCGCCACGATCGGCTCCCACACCTGCGCGGTGCCGAGGTAGAGCCGCAGCGGCATCGCGACCGGCGCCGAGAACGGCACGTACGACATGACCGCGAGTACGACGGGGTTGTCGTTGAAGAAGATCACGAGGAAGTAGGGCAGCATCACGAGCATCGTGAGCGGGAAGGTCGTCGACCCGATGTCCTCCTGGCGGGACACCATGCTGCCGGCCGCGGCGAACAGCGACGCGAGCAGGATGAAGCCGAACAGGAAGAACACCGCGAACCACACGATCGGGGCGCCGAGGCCGGTGAGCACGGCGTCCTGGCCGGTGATCGAGAGCCCGACGATCGCGATCGCCGCGAGCACGAGGATCTGCGCCATCGCGAGGATCGTGTTGCCGATCACCTTGCCCGCCAGCAGCACCCGCACCGGGATCGCCGAGATCAGCAGCTCGACCACGCGGGTCTGCTTCTCCTCGACGACCGACTGGGCGATCGTGCCGCCGAAGGTCGAGGCGGCCATGAGGAAGACGACGCCGAAGCCGATCGCGGCGAAGTAGCGCAGCATCCCGTCGGTCGACGGCGGGTCGAGCAGATGCACCTGCGGGGTCGCGCTCAGCTGCGCGACGAGGCTCTGTGGCACGTCCTGGTCGCCGACGACCGTGTAGGGGAAGGGCGAGGTGGATGCCGCGGCCCCCGGCACGTCCGCAGACGGCACGATCGCGGCTTTCACGTCGCCGTCGCGCACGGCGGCGAGCGCGGCCTCCGTCGTGGCGGCGGTGGTGACCTCGAGCCCCGGGAGCCCGGCGACGACGGTCGCCGTCTCGGCGGTCACCGCGACCTTGGTGTCGGAGACGTTCTTCGCCGCGAAACCGCCCCAGATGACACCGCCGAGCGCGATCGCGAAGAGGATCAGGGTCGAGATCACGAACGCCTTGCTGCGCAGACGCGAGCCGATCTCGCGCTCGGCGACGAGCCAGACGCCCTGGGCCGCCGAGGGGGCGGCGGGGTGCAGACGGGTCATTTCACGACCTCCTTGAAGATCTGGGCGAGGGAAGGATGCTGCGCGGTGAACGTCGCCACGTCACCGAGCTCGACCGCGCGGCGCAGCACCCGCTGCGCGGTCTGGTCGTCGTCGACGTCGAACACGGCGTGGCCGCCGGCGAACTCGACGACGGTGACGCCCGGCTCGCCGCGGAGCCACCCGGCATCCGTCGCCGAGACGAGCTCGAACCGGTGCGCTTCGTGCTGCGCTCGCAGCTCGGCGCGAGTGCCGGCCGCGCGGATCGTGCCGCCGGCGATGATCACGAGCTCGTCGCAGAGGCGCTCGACGACGTCGAGCTGGTGCGACGAGAACAGCACCGCGGCGCCGCGCTGCGCTCGCTCGTGCAGCACACCGGCGACGACGTCGACGGCGAGCGGGTCGAGTCCGGAGAACGGCTCGTCGAGGATCAGCACCTCGGGGTCGTGCACGAGCGCCGCCGCGATCTGGGCCCGCTGCTGGTTGCCGAGCGAGAGCGTCTCGATGTTGTCGCCGAGGCGCTCGCCGAGCCCGAGACGCTCGAGCAGGTCGTTCGCCTGTCGCGCGGCATCCGTCTTGCCGTAACCGTGCAGGCGGGCGAGATAGGCGATGTGCTCGCCGACCTTCATCTTCGGGTAGAGCCCGCGCTCCTCGGGCATGTAGCCGAAGCGGCGACGGTCGTCGCGGCTCACCGGGGCGCCGTCGAGCAGCACGCTGCCGCCGTCGGCGGCGAGCACGCCCAGCGCGATGCGCATCGTGGTCGTCTTGCCGGCGCCGTTGCCGCCGACGAAGCCGGTGAGCGCGCCGCCGGTCACGCGGAAGCCGACGCCGTCGAGCACCCGGCGTCCGCCGTAGCTCTTGGTCACACCCTGCAGTTCGAGCATGGATCCTCCTCGGGGGTCGTCTCGAACCTACGGATGCCGCAGCCCCCGCGCCTCCCCCCACGGGTGGATCGTGTGGGCGTGCCCCTCCGCCGCGCGGCGGGCGGGCCCTCAGACGAGCCCGCGCCGGTAGGCGAGCACGATCGCCTGCACCCGGTCGCGGGCGCCGAGAGCGCGCAGCACGTTCGACACGTGCGTCTTCACCGTCGCCTCCCCGATGTAGAGCCGCGCGGCGATCTCGGCGTTCGAGAGCGCGTCGGTCATCAGCCGCAGCACGTCGCGCTCGCGGTCGGTGAGGGCGGGCTCGAGGTGCGCGTCATCCGTCGTCGCCGGCTCGGCCGGCGCGACCACCACGGCCGCGCCGGCCGGGCGGGCAGCGGTGACCGGCGGGTGACCGGCGGATGCCGCGGCGAACCGCTCGATCACGCGACGGGTGACCTCGGGCGCGAGCAGGGCGTCGCCGGCCGCGACCGCCCGCACCGCGCGCACGATCTCCTCGGGGCCGGCGTTCTTCAGCAGGAAGCCGCTGGCTCCGGCATCGAGCGCCTGGAACAAGTAGTCGTCGCGGTCGAACGTCGTGACCACCAGCACGCGTGCCTCGACGACGGGATCCGCCGTCAGCAGGCGGGTCGCTTCGAGGCCGTCCATGTCGGGCATCTGCACGTCCATGCACACGACGTCGGGGCGCGTCTCACGCACCACCTCGAGCGCGCGGCGTCCGGTGGGCGCCTCCCCGACGACCTCGATCCCGGTTTGCGCGTCGAGGATCGCCCGGAACCCGGCCCGCATCATCGCGTGGTCATCGACCAGCACCACCCGCACGGCGCTCACGGGGTCTGCTCCACCCGGGCCAGCGGCACCCGCGCCCGCACGATGAAGCCGCCGCCGGTGCGGGGGATGAGCTCCAGGGTTCCGCCCGACACCGTCACGCGCTCGCGCATGCCGACCATCCCGAGGCCGGGGGTGACGGATGCCGCCACCCGCCCGGTGTTCGCGACCTCCAGCTCGACCGCGTCGGCCTCGAAGCGCAGACGCACGTCGGCGGTCGCGTCGTGGCCGCCGTGACGGCGCGCGTTGGTGAGCGCCTCCTGGGCGATGCGCACGAGGTTCACCTGCACGAGATCGGGCACCTCGCACGGTGCGCCGACCGTCGTGAGGGTCGTCGGGAGGCCGGCGGCCGCGGCATTCGTCACCAGCGTCTCGATCGCGTCGAGCGACAGCGACGGCTGGGGTGCGGCATCCGCGTCGGGAGAGGTGCGCAGCGTCTCGAGCAGCTGCCGCAGCTCGGCGAGAGCCGAGCGGGCCGACCCCTCGACCTGCGTGAGGGAGGTGGTCGCGAGCGCCGGGTCGGAGGCCATCACTGTGCGCGCGACCCCCGCCTGCACGCCCATGAGCGACACGTGGTGGGCGACGACATCGTGCAGCTCGCGGGCGATGCGCACCCGCTCGAGCGCGACCGCCTGTGAGGCCGTCACCTCGCGCTCGCGCTCGAGCTCGGCGGTGCGCTCCTCGAGAACCCGGCGCTGCACCCCCGCGGTCCACGCCCTGTCTCCGAAGCCCCATGCGGCGCCGAAGTAGAGCACGTTGATCAGCACGCTCAGCAGCACCTGCGCGATCGCGGGTGACAGTGCGACACCCTGGGGCACGTCGGTCGAGGTCGCGGTCGTCGCGGCCTCGAACATCGACACCACGAGCCACGCGAACATCGCGACGACGATCGCCGCGCGCACGAGGTTCGCGCGGCGGCGGTTCGGCGTCCACGCGCCGATCGAGTAGAACGCGAGGAACACCGCGATGTTGCCGACGAGCACCTCGGGGATGTGGGCGGTCACCGCCACGAAGTACGCGGCCGACACGATCGCCGTCACGATCCCCGGCCACCGGCGTCGCAGGGCGAGGGGCGCCGCCAGCACCGCGGCGTAGGCGATGCCCACCGCGAGCGGCGCCTGCGCCGCACCCCACAGACCGCCGATCGCCGACAGCGCCACGCTCACGAGCGCGAGCACGAAGACCCCGGCGGCGATCACCAGATCGACGCGCTGCTCGCGCCGCCCGAGCGGCAGCGGGCGCAGCGGCGGGGGAAGGGGGGACATCCCTCCAACCTATGGGCGGGCGATGCGCCGCGGCATCCCCCCTGCGGAGGAGAGGAGCGCGCGCACTTGACACGGCGCCGACGCGGACCGAGGCTCATCCTGCGCGCAGCCCGCGCGCCCGAGGCCGAGGAGTCGCCATGTCCGTTCCGCAGATGGTGTTCGTCAACGTCACCACCGAAGACCTCACCCGCAGCATCGCGTTCTATGAGGCGCTCGGCTGCCAGATCAACCCGCTGTTCACGGACGAGAACGCGGCGTGTGTGGTGTGGAGCGACACCGTGTTCTTCATGGTGCTGCGCCGCGACTTCTTCGCGACCTTCACCGACAAGCCCATCGGCGACCCGCGCGCCGAGGTGCAGACGATGATCGCGCTCACCCGCGACTCGCGCGAGCACGTCGATGCGACGCTCACGAAGGGTCTGGATGCCGGCGGCGTCGAGCCGCGCCCGGCTCAGGACCTCGGCTTCATGTACTCGCGCGACCTCGAGGACCCGGATGGCAACATCCTGTCGTTCCTGTGGATGGATCCGGCGGCCGCGGCCCAAGGTCCCGAGGCGTACACCGCCGAACAGGGCTGATCGCGGCGGTTCCCGCGCGCGAGCGGATCGTCGATCCCGGGCGCGCGCGGGGCGCGGGTCAGAAGATCATCGGGCGGTCGTCGTCATCGGGACCCTCGAGATCGAGGTCGACGACGACGGGCACGTGATCGCTCGGGATCTCTCCCTTGCGCTCGTCGCGCGCGATCGAGGCTCCCGCGACCGCGTCGGCGAACGCGTGCGAACCGAGCACGAAGTCGATGCGCAGGCCCTCGTTGCGGGGGAAGCGCAGCTGCTTGTAGTCCCAGTAGGTGTAGCCGGTCGGCACGAGCGGCCGCACGACGTCGCTGAGCCCCGCATCGAGGAGCGCCTGGAACGCCTCTCGCTCGGGCGGGGACACGTGCGTCGTCACGCCCTCGACGACGGTCGGGTCGCCGTTGTCGGCGTCGAGGGGCGCGATGTTGAAGTCTCCGACGAGCGCGAGAGGCAGGTCGGGGTCGGCGCCGAGCGCCCCGCGCGTGTAGCCCTGCAGCGCGGCGAGCCACTCGAGCTTGTAGCGGTAGTGCGGGTCGTCGAGCCCACGGCCGTTGGGAACGTACAGGCTCCACACCCGCACGCCGTCGATCGTCGCGCCGAGCGCACGCGCCTCCTGCGGGGCATCCGGTCCGTCGTAGCCCTTCTGGAAGCCCGGCATGCCGTCGAAGGCGAACGAGACGTCCTCGATGGGCTCACGGCTCGCGATCGCGACGCCGTTCCACTGGTTGTGCCCGTGCGCGACGACCTGGTAGCCCGCCGCCTCGAACTCGGCGTAGGGGAACTGCTCGGGCTTGCACTTGATCTCCTGCATGGCGAGCACATCGATGTTCTCTCGCACGCAGAACTCGACGGTGCGCACGACCCGTGCGCGGATGGAGTTGACGTTCCAGGTCGCAAGCCGCATGGCCCCAGCCTAGGGCGCACCCCCGACGCCGAGTCCGGGTCGCGGCGGGTCCGGCGTGACGGGCGGATGCCGCGCCCCGCCCTACACTCGGAGGCGTGACCGCTGCCTCCGCGCCCGAGCTCGAATCCGACCGTCAGGCGCTCATCGCGCTCATCAAGGACGAGGCCGTGTTCCACGGCGACTTCATCCTCTCCAGCGGCAAGCGGGCGACGTACTACGTCGACATGCGCAAGCTCACGCTCGACCATCGGGCCGCCCCCGCGATCGGTCGCATCATGCTCGACCTCATTCGCGACGTCGACGGCATCGTCGCCGTCGGCGGGCTCACCCTCGGCGCCGACCCGATCGCCAATGCCGTGCTGCACGAGTCGGTGCACGCCGGTCGCCCGCTCGACGCCTTCGTCGTGCGCAAGGAGCCCAAGGACCACGGCCGCGGCCGTCAGATCGAGGGAGCGGATGTCGCGGGCAAGCGCGTCGTCGTGCTCGAGGACACCTCGACCACCGGCCAGTCCGCCCTGAAGGCGGTCGAGGCGCTGCGCCGCGAAGGCGCCGAGCCAGTCGCGGTCGCGGTGATCGTCGACCGTCGCACGGGCGCCCAGGCGGCGATCGAGGCCGAGGGCCTGCAGTGGCTCGCGGCGATCGACCTCGACGACCTCGGTCTCGACCCCCAGTAGCCCCGGGAGTACCCCGCATGAGCACCGTCGCTCTCGCCGTCGACCTCGGCGGCACGAAGATCGAAGCCGCGCTCGTCGAGGCATCCGGTCTCGTGCGCGCTGTCGGCCGCACCCGGCGACCTACCGGGCCTGACACCGATCCTGCCCGATTGGATGCCGCGGCCGCCGCGGTCGTGAGCGCTGCCGTCGCCGCGCTCGGCCCCGACGACGAGCTCGTGGGCGTCGGCATCGGCGCGGCCGGCCCGATCGATGCGGTGCGCGAGACGATCGACCCGGTGAACATGCCCGGCGTACACGGGTTCGCGCTCGCCGATGCGGTGCGGCGCGTGGTCGGCCGCGGCGTGCCGGTGCGACTGCGCCACGACGGCGGCTGCATCGCGCTCGCCGAGAACTGGATCGGCGCGACCGCCGGAACCCGCGCGTCGATGTCGATCGTGGTCTCGACGGGCGTCGGCGGTGGACTCGTCGTCGACGGCGCGCTCGTCGGCGGCGGCACCGGCAACGCCGGCCACATCGGGCAGGTGTCGGCTCCCGCCGGGTTCGAGGGATTCGGCCCGACCCTCGAGCACGTGGCATCCGGCCCCTCGAGCGTGCGCTGGGCGCAGGCCCAGGGGTGGGGCGGCGAGCGTGGTGAGGACCTCGCCCGCGACGCCGCCGCGGGCGACCCGGTCGCGCGCGCCGCGATCGAGCGCTCGGCGCGGGCGGTGGGCATCGTGCTCGCCGACGCCGCGACCCTCATCGACCTCGAGGCCGTCGCGATCGGCGGGGGCTTCTCGACCGTCACGCCCGACTACATCGACCTCGTGCAGGCCTCGCTGCGCGAGAGCGCGGCTCTGCCGTTCTCGCGGGCGACGCGGGTCGTGCCGAGCGGACTCGCCGGCGACGGCCCGCTGATCGGCGCCGCCGCCCTCGTGCTGCGCTGAGGCGAGGCATCCGCTCTCGGTGACGACGGGCGGATCGCTCTTGGATCGATGGATACCCCCACCCGTATTTGACCCAAGTACCCCAGGGGGTATAGCTTCGCTCCGTCGAGAGGAATGCCATGTGCAGTCGAATCACCTGCCCTGAATGCGGCAAAGCCACCTGGACGGGGTGCGGCCAGCACGTCGAGGACGCCCTGCGCGGCGTGGACCCGTCGGAGCGCTGCCCGGGGCACCCCGATGCGTGAGAGCGGAGCACCTCATCGCCTGGTCATCGTGGGGGGCGTTGCCGGAGGCATGAGCGCAGCGGCTCGCGCCCGCCGACTGGACGAGCGCGCGGAGATCGTCGTGCTCGAGCGTGGGGCCTATGTCTCCTTCGCCAACTGCGGATTGCCCTACTTCGTGGGAGGAGAGATCGCCGACGAGAACTCGCTCCTCGTGCAGACACCGAGCTCGCTGCGGGCCGCGCTCGCACTAGATGTGCGCACCGGACATGACGTGCTCGGTCTCGACATCACACGTCGCGTCGTCAGCGTTCGCACGATCGACGGCGACTATGAGATCGCCTACGACGACCTGATCCTCGCCCCGGGCGCTCGGCCGGTGCGCCCCCCGATCCCCGGTCTCGACTCCCCGCGAGTACGCACGCTCCGATCCGTCGACGATGCAACGTCGCTGCGTCGCACCGTCGACCGCGGCATCCGCCGCGCGGTGGTGCTCGGTGCCGGTTTCATCGGGATCGAGGCCGCGGAAGTCATCGCTCGTCGCGGACTCGCGGTCAGCCTGGTGGACGTCGCCTCCCACCCCCTCCCGCCGCTCGAGCGAGAGCTCGCGGCTGTGGTCACTGCCGAGCTTCGTGCCCTGGGCGTCGATCTGCACCTCGGCGTCGCAGCCGACGCCATCGAGCAACACGATGAGGAGGACGTCGTCATCCTCGGCGACGGAGCCAGACTCGCCGCCGATCTCGTCGTTCTCTCTGTCGGCGTGCGGCCGGACACCGAAGTGTTCGAGGCGGCAGGCGTGGGCTGCGAGCGCGGAGCGATCATCGTCGACGGGCACGGTCGAACGACAGTCCCGAACGTCTGGGCCGTCGGTGACGCTGTGCTCAGTGTCGACGGGGTGACCGGCGCACGGCGGCCGATCGCCCTCGCCGGCCCCGCCAATCGCGTCGGACGCCTCGTCGCCGACGCCATCTTCCGGCCCGAGCACGCCCGCATGCTGCCGGCGCCGACGGGCACGGCGATCGTTCGCGTCGGCGACCAGGTCGCCGCGCTGACCGGGGCGAACCGACAGGCGCTCGACGCGGCTGAGGTCGACTACGTCACCCTGCACCTCCACCCGAACCAGCACGCCGGATACTTCCCCGGCGCCACACAGGTGCACCTCGTCGTGCACGCGGCGACATCGAACGGTCGTCTTCTGGGGGCCCAAGCCGTAGGACGGGACGGCGTCGATAAGCGGATCGACGTGCTTGCGACAGCGATTCGCGCCGGGCTCTCGGTCGAGGACCTCATCGACCTCGACCTCGCATACTCGCCGCCGTTCGGGCAGGCGAAGGACCCCGTCAACCTCACCGGGATGCTGGGTGAGAACGTGCGCACCGGTGCGCTGCGCCTCTGGTACGCCGACGAGCTCGCCGCGGTACTCGACCGGGCGCTTCTCCTGGACGTCCGCACGGCGGCAGAGGTCGCCGCAGGCGCAGTACGTGGCGCGATGCACATCCCGCACACCGAGCTGCGGGGGCGCATCGAGGAGGTTCGGTCGGCCGCGGGCGGCCGTCCGATCCGCGTGATGTGCCAATCCGGGGTGCGTTCGGCGATTGCTCATCGGGTCCTCGCGCAAGAGGGGTTCGACTCGGCATCGCTTTCGGGCGGAATGCTCACCCTCCGTGCATGGTGGGGCGGCGAGGCCAGCGAGATCCTCGAGCGGCCCGAGGCGATGCAGCATGCGTGACCGGGTGCCGCGGCTCCCGGTCTGCGCCGCGCCGCCCGGCGAGCGCGCTGTGTACATCGCAGGTGCCGTCGTCCTCCTGTCGGCCGCCGCCGGCCTGTCGGACCAGCCCTGGGCGGCGATTCCGGCCGCAATCGGCGGGCTGCTGCTCGCCTTCTCCGCCATCACCGGTCGCTGCGTCGACTCCCCGATCTCGCGCCGACGCCGGCGTTCCGACGAAGCCGGGCGCGAGTCGAATCCGGCGGCGGCGCCGTCGACCGATCACCCCCGAGAGGATGTCCATGAAGACTGATGACCCCGAAGCGCAGAAGCGCATCCTGCACCGCCTGCGTCGCGCGCGAGGACAACTCGATGCGGTGATCGCCGCCGTGGAGCAGGACAAGCCGTGCCGTGACATCGTCACCCAGCTCGCCGCCGTCTCGAGCGCGCTCGACCGTGCGGGATTCGCGATCGTCTCGACGGCGATGAAGGAGTGCCTCGCCGATCCCGAGAGCGCCGAGCCGGGGCTGAGCACCGACGAACTCGAGAAGCTCTTCCTGATGCTCGCCTGACGGGCTCGGCGAACAGCACCACACCCACGAACACCTACGGAGAGCATCATGTGCACGACCGTCACCTGCCGCACCTGCGGCAAAACCACCTGGCGAGGCTGCGGGCAGCACGTCGACCAGGTCATGCGGGGCATTCCCCAGTCCCAGCGATGCCAGGGACACGAGAAGACGAGTCTGTTCTCGCGGCTCTTCGCGCGCTGACCCTCGTGCTGCGCTGAGGCGAGGCATCCGCTCTCGGTGACGACGGGCGGATGCCGCGGCTCAGTCGACCTCGGGCAGGTCCGACTCGACGGGGGCGCGCTGGATGAGGTCGGCGACCGAGGTGAGGACCTCGTCGGGACGGAACGGGAACCGCTCGATCTCGGCGGGGTCGCTGATGCCGGTCATGACGAGCACCGTGTGCAGTCCCGCCTCGATGCCGGCGACCACGTCGGTGTCCATGCGGTCGCCGATCATCCCGGTCGACTCGGAGTGCGCGCCGATGCGGTTGAGCGCCGAGCGGAACATCATCGGATTCGGCTTGCCCACGACGTACGGCTCGCGGCCGGTCGCCTTCGTGATGAGGGCGGTGATCGCGCCGGTCGCGGGCAGGATGCCGTCGACCGACGGGCCGGTCGCGTCGGGGTTCGTGGCGATGAAGCGGGCACCCGCGGCGATGTAGCGGATCGCCTTCGTGATCGCCTCGAACGAGTAGTTGCGGGTCTCGCCGACCACGACGTAGTCGGGCATCGTCTCGGTGAGGATGAAGCCCGCCTCGTGCAGCGCCGTGGTGAGGCCGGCCTCGCCGATCACGAACGCCGATCCGCCCGGCGCCTGCGCCTTCAGGAAGTCGGCGGTCGCGAGCGCCGACGTCCAGATCGCGGTCTCGGGCACGATGAGCCCCGATGCCCGCAGGCGCGCACTCAGGTCGCGCGGCGTGAAGATCGAGTTGTTCGTCAGCACGAGGAACGGCGTGCCCGTGTCGGTCCACTGGGCGAGCAGTTCGGCGGCTCCGGGGATCGCCTGGTTCTCATGCACGAGAACCCCGTCCATGTCGGTCAGCCAGCACTCGACGTCGGCACGTGTACGCATGTGTTCAGCCTAGGGTGCGGCATCCGTCATCGCCGTGAAACGGCCCGGGCGTAAGGTCGTAGCCGTGAGCGCGAGAGCGGCTGAGTGGAACCCCCTGCACCTGCCCGATCTGCGCGGGCGCAGCTATCTCGTGACGGGTGCCAACGCGGGGCTCGGCTATTTCTCGTGCGAGCAGCTCGTGCGCGGCGGCGCCCACGTCATCATGACCGGCCGCAACCCGCATCGGCTGTCGGCGGCGAAGGCTGCCGTGCTCGGTCGCACGGCGGATGCCCCGCATCGCGGCACGATCGAGACGCTGCTGCTCGACACCTCCAATCTGGGCTCGGTGCGTGCGGCCGCCGCGACGGTGCGGCATCGCGGGCGCCTGCACGGACTGCTGCTCAACGCCGGCATGGTGCACCCGCCGCGGCACCGGCAGACGACCTTCGACGGCAACGAGCTGGTGTTCGCGACGAACGCGCTCGGTCACTTCGCGCTCGCCGGCGCCCTGCTGCGCACGCTCGCGGCCGCGCGCGGCCGCATGGTGTGGCTCGGCAGCATGTCGACCTCGCTCGGGCGCATCGATCCCGTCGATCCGCAGCTCGCCTCGGGCTACTCCGGCTGGCGCGCCTACGTGCAGTCGAAGATCGCGACCACCGCGCTCGGCCTCGAGGCCGATCGTCGCCTGCGCGCCGAGCGCGTGCCGGTCGCGAGCGTCATCGCCCACCCGGGCTATTCGGTCAGCGGGCGCACCGCCGGCATCCAGGGCGTCAATGAGCCGAGTCGCCTGGGCCGGTTCGTCGACAACCTCCAGTCGCCCCTCACCCAGTCGAAGGAGCACGGCGCCTGGCCGCTCGTGCGCGCGCTCGTCGATCCCGACGTCGTCGGCGGGCAGTTCTGGGGACCGGCGCGGGTGACGAGCGGACCGCCGCGGCTCGCGGCTCCCGCCAAGGTCACCCAGGATCCGGCCGTCGCGGAGCGGTACTGGGTGACGTGCGAGAACGCGACGCGTCTGCGCTGGCCGTTCGAGGCCGCGCGCCGCTGAGGGCGCCCGGTCGCGGCGGTGCGATGTCGGTGCGGGCCGCCGTGCGGCGCGGCGCTAGGCGCTGAGCCAGACCGCCGTCGCCGCGCCGTCGGGAAGTGCCGCCGCGGCTCCGTCGAGCGTCACCACCGGGCTCGCGCCCGCGGTCACGACCGTGACGGTGTGCCCCACATCGACCCCCGCCTGCTCGAGGGCGCGCAGCAGCGCCGGGTCGTAGTCGCTCACGCGCAGCACCCGTCCGCGATGCCCGGTCTCGGCCTCGGCGAGCAGCACGAACGGCTCGCGCTCCACCTCGCCGTCGGCATCGGGGATCGCGTCGCCGTGCGGATCGAACCGGGGCCGCCCGAGCCGGGCGTCGATGCGTTCGAGCAGCCGGTCGCTCAGCGAGTGCTCGAGCACCTCGGCCTCGTCGTGCACCTCGTCCCAGCTGTAGCCGAACTCCTGCACGAGCCACGTCTCGATGAGACGGTGGCGGCGCACCATCTGCGCGGCGCGGTGCAGTCCGCCGTTGGTCAGCTCGATCGGGCCGTACGGGCGGTGCCGCACGAGACCCGCAGCGGCGAGCTTCTGCACCATCTCGGTCACGCTCGACGGGGCGAGGCCGAGCACGGTCGCCAGCTGCGAGGGAGTGATGCGGTCCGGCTGCCACTCGGTGTGCTGGTAGATCGTCTTCAGGTAGTCGTCGACGGCCGGACTCGACGAGGACGCGGGGGACACGGCATCCAGGTTATCCGGCGCCCGTCGTGACCAGCACGAGCAGCACGGCGTTCAACGCCACCAGAAGGACGGATGCCACGGCCCCCAGCGCGATCGTCACTCCCCGGTTGCGGTGGGTGCCGAGCACAGACCGGCGGGAGGTCAGCCACACGAGCGGGACGATCGCGAACGGGATGCCGAATGACAGCACGACCTGACTGAGCACGAGCGCCCAGGTCGGGTCGACACCCGCCCCGAGGATCGCGAGCGCCGGAACGAGGGTGACGATGCGGCGGGCGACGAGCGGCACCCGCACGCGCAGGAGGCCGTGCATGATCTCCGAGCCCGCATACGCTCCGACCGACGTGCTGGCGAGGCCGCTGGCGAGGAGCCCGACCGCGAAGAGCACCGCGATGATCGGGCCGAGGCTGTCGCGGATCGCCGCGTACGCGCCCTCCAGGGTGTCGGTTCCGGCCGCGCCCGGAAGGGTGACGGCCGCGATCAGCAGCATCACGAGGTTGACCGACCCGGCCACGATCATCGCGATCGAGACGTCCCAGCGCGTGGCGACGAGGATGCGGCGGGTGGCGGCATCCGTCAGCGTCGACGCCCGGCGCGGGAGCGACGTCGTCGGCGTGCCGTGGAAGCGGTCGCGGGTGAGCGCCGAGTGCGCGTAGATCGCATGCGGCATGACCGTCGCCCCGAGGATCGACGCGGCCAGCAGCACCGAGTCGGTGCCCTGGAAGCGCGGCACGAGACCGCCGAGCACCCCGGCCGCATCGGGCGGGGCGATGAGCACGCCCGCCGAGAAGCCCACCACGATGACGACGAGGAACGCGGCGATCGTGAGCTCGAACCGTCGGGCGCCGCCGCGGCTGTGCACGATGAGCACGCCGAGGGAGATCGCGCCGGTGATGGCCCCGCCGAGCACGAGCGGGAGGCCGAACAGCAGATGCAGCGCCACCGCGCCGCCGATGACCTCGGCGATGTCGGTGGCCATGGCGACGACCTCGGCCTGCAGCCAGTAGGCGCGCCGTCCCCACGGTGAGCGGATGCGGCTGCCGAGCACCTCGGGCAGGCTCGCGCCGGTGACGACGCCGAGCTTCGCCGACAGGTACTGCACGAGCCAGGCGGTGAGGTTCGCCGCGACGATGACCCACACGAGCAGGTAGCCGTAGGCGGCGCCGGCCGACATGTTGCTCGCGACGTTGCCCGGGTCGAGGTAGGCGACCCCCGCGACGAGCGCCGGGCCGAGCAGCAGCACGAGCCGCGGCTGCGCGGTGCGCGCCGGCGCCGGGTCGAGGGCGACCTCGGCCGTGCTGCGCATATTTTTCGGCATGCCGAAACCTTACCCATTTTTCGGTACGCCGAAAACCCTCAGCGCCCGGGGCGACGACTACCGTGAAAGCCGTGACCGACAGCCCCGCCGACCCTGACGAGCCCGAACTCGCGCACGGCGTCGGTCCCTGGCCGGGAGGCGGCGCCGCCTGGCCCGACGACGACCGTTACGACCCCGAGCTGCTCGCCGACGGCGACCGCCGCAACGTCATCGACCGCTACCGGTACTGGCGCATGGCGGCGATCGTCGCAGACCTCGATGAGAGGCGGCATCCGTTCCACGTCGCCATCGAGAACTGGCAGCACGACCTCAACATCGGCTCCATCGTGCGCAGCGCCAACGCGTTCCTCGCCGACACCGTGCACATCATCGGGCGCCGGCGGTGGAACCGCCGCGGCGCCATGGTCACCGACCGCTACCAGCACGTCGTGCACCACGACGACATCGCCGCCTTCACCGCCTGGGCCGCCGCCGCGCAGCTGCCGGTCATCGCGATCGACAATGTCGACGGGTCGGTGCCCGTCGACCGGGCCGACCTTCCCGAGCGCTGCGTGCTGCTGTTCGGCCAGGAAGGGCCGGGGCTCTCGCCCGAGGCGCTCGCCGCGGCATCCGCCACGGTCGAGATCACCCAGTACGGGTCGACCCGCTCGATCAACGCCGGGGCCGCCGCCGCGATCATCATGTACGAGTGGTGCCGGCGTCACGCCGGCTGAGGGATGCCGCGGAATACCCCGGGCTCCTCGCGGCTTGTGCTCACCGGCGGCGATGCCGCGGAACGGAGTGCGCATGAGTGACGGCGTCGGTCTCAGGTCGGAACGCGGACCCATCCTGCTCGCGCTCATGGTGGCGACCGGCATCGTCGCGATCGACGCGACCATCCTCGCGACCGCCGTGCCGAGCGTCGTCGAGGACCTCGGCGGCTACAGCCAGTTCCCGTGGCTGTTCTCCATCTACCTGCTCGCGCAGGCGATCACCGTGCCGATCTACTCGAAGCTCGCCGACACGATCGGGCGCAAGCCCGTCATGATCATCGGCATCGCCCTCTTCCTGCTCGGCTCGGTGCTGTGCGCGGTGGCCTGGTCGATGCCAGCGCTGATCGTCTTCCGCGCGATCCAGGGTCTCGGCGCGGGGGCGGTGCAGCCCATGGCGATCACGATCGCCGGTGATATCTACACGATCGCCGAGCGGGCCAAGGTGCAGGGCTACATCGCCGGCGTGTGGGCGGCGGCGAGCGTGGTCGGCCCGGCGCTCGGCGGGATCTTCGCACAGCTGGGCATCTGGCGCTGGATCTTCTGGGTCAACCTGCCGCTGTGCATCGCGGCGCTCTGGCTCATCGCCCGCAACTTCCACGAACCCGGGGTGCGGCGCGCCGACGCGCCGCGGCACCGCATCGACGTCGCCGGGTCGCTGCTGATCATGGGCGGCGCGGGCCTCGCGATCCTCGGTGTGCTCGAAGGCGGCGTCGCGTGGGCATGGGACTCGCCCGCGAGCATCGGCGTGTTCGTCGCCGCGGCGGTGCTGCTGATCGTGTTCGTGTTCGTCGAACGACGCGCGGCCGAGCCCGTGCTGCCGCTCGCGCTCATGGGGCGACGCCTCATCTGGAGCAGTTCGCTCATCTCGCTCGGCATCGGCGCCGGCCTCATCGGCCTGACCTCGTTCGTGCCCGGCTACCTGCAGCACGCGGCGGGTGCGATCCCGCTGATCGCGGGCTTCGCCGTCGCCGCCCTCACGATCGGCTGGCCGATCGCGGCGAGCATGTCGGGGCGGGTGTTCTACCTGCGCATCGGCTTCAAGCCCACGGTTCTCATCGGGCTCACGATCGCCATCGTCGGAACCGCCGCGCTCGCGATCACCTCGGCGTGGCCCTCGGTCGCCCTCGTGGCGCTGTGCTGCATCGTCACCGGCTTCGGGTTCGGCCTCGTCGCCACCCCGAGCCTGATCGCCGCGCAGGCGAGCGTCGAGTGGAGCCAGCGCGGCGTCGTCACCGGCGCCAACATGTTCGCACGCTCGATCGGCAGCGCCGTGGGCGCGGCGATCTTCGGGGCCATCAGCACGGCCGCCCTCGCCGGACGGGCCGAGACGGATGCCGCGGGCGCCGCCGCGGCCGGCACCGCGGTGTTCGTGGCGGTGCTCGTCACGGTCGCGGCGATGATGCTGGTCGCCGTCGCGATGCCCGCGGTGCGCGCCGACGTGACGCCCATCCCGCAGCCCGCCGCCGGCGACTGATCACGGTCTGCGGGTCAGCGGGCCTGCGGCATCCGATCTAGACCCCGACGGTCATCCACGCCGTGCCGCGTACACGGCGGGAGAGCGTCACCAGCCGGGCGAGCATGTAGACCCCGAAGAACGCGACGGCCAGCCATGCGAGACCAGCGGCCCCCGACGCGCCGACGAGCGCCAGCACGACGAGCAGCGGCACGAACGGCACGAGGTTGAGCACCCCGACCACCGCGAGGTAGCGGCCGTCGCCGGCTCCCATCAGGACGCCGTCGAGCACGAACACCACCCCGCACAGCGGCTGCGCGATCGCGAGCACGATCAGTGCCGGCTGTGCGAGCGGCGAGAGCGAGGCGTCCCCGGTGAACAGGCCGCCCAGCACACCCGACAGGGCCGCGATCACGGCGCCCACGACGACACCGAACCACGCGCCCCACGCGACCGTGCGCCGCAGCACGTGGCGCACGAGCACCCGATCGCCCGCGCCGAGGCTCTTGCCGACGAGCGCCTGCGCGGCGATCGCCAGGGCATCGAGCGCGAATGCGGCTGTCGAGAAGATCGTGAACGCGACCTGCCAGGCGGCGAGCTCCGCGGTGCCGAGCGCGGTCGCCGCCGCGACGGTCGCGAGCAGGGCCGCGCGCAACGACACCGTGCGCAGGAACAACCACCCGCCGAGCCGTGCCGATCCGGTGATGCCGGCGCGCTGCGGTCGGACGGATGCCGCATGCCGGCGGGCGAGCCGCGCGACGACGGCGACGTACACGCCCACCATGCCCCACTGCGCGAGCACGGTGCCGAGCGCCGAGCCCGCGATGCCGAACCCGAGCCCGTAGATGAGCAGGGCGTTGAGTCCGGCGTTCGCGGCGAAGCCGAACCCGGCGACCCACAGCGGCACCACCGTGTTCTGCATGCCGCGCAGCAGGCCGGTCGCCGCGAACACGACGAGCATCGCCGGCAGCCCCCACACCGAGATCGCGAGGTAGGTGTCGGCCGCGGCGGTCACCTCGGGCGAGGCGCCGAAGAGGGCCACGATGCCCGGCGACGCGACGGATGCCGCGAGCGCGAGCACCGCGCCCAGGCTCACCGCGAGCCACATGCCGTCGATGCCCGCCGACACGGCGGCGCCCGGGTCGCCCGCGCCGAACCGCCGCGCCACCGCCGGCGTCGTCGCGTAGGCGAGGAACACCATGAGCCCGACGATCGTCTGCAGCACCGCTGAGGCGATGCCGAGACCCGCGAGGGCGTCGAGGCCGAGGTGGCCGACGAGCGCCGCGTCGACGATGAGGAACAGCGGCTCGGCGACGAGCGCGCCGAGTGCGGGCACCGCGAGCGCGAGGATCTGCCGGTTGAGCGTGGCCCCGCGTGCGGTCATGCGCTCAGCGTAGGGAGAGTCCGGGGGCGACGGGGTCGTTCACCGACCCAGGGCGACCTCGCCGGCCGTGGCGGTGCCGGCCGACTTGCCGGGAGCCGATTGGAACGACCAGTAGAGGTTCGTGTGCGCGATGACGTCGGGAACGCTCGGGGCGCCCCACGCGGTCTTGTCGCCGGCGGTGTGGGCGTCGCTCACGAGCACCGTGTCGTAGCCGCGCGCGAACGCGCCGTGGATGGTCGAGCGGATGCAGGCGTCGGTCTCGGCGCCCGCGACGACCAGACGGTCGACACCGAGCCGGGCGAGCAGGTCGTCGAGGTCGGTGCCCTCGAACGAGTCGCCGTAGCGCTTGTGCACGTGCGCGTCGCCGTCGACCGGCACGAGCTCGGGCACCAGTTCCCACGCTTCCGTGCCCTGCTCGAGCTCGCCGTCCTCGGAGTGCTGCACCCACACGACGGGCACGCCGTCGTGTCTCGCGCGGGCGACCAGCCCGGCGATGCGGGTGACCACGCCGTCGCGGTCATGGGCGCCGTCGACGACGCCGTTCTGCACGTCGACCACGAGCAGCGCCGTGGCGCCGTCGCGTGCGGTGAGTGTCGACATCCTGACCTCTTCTCCGCCCGCCGGTGCGGGCCCGACGCGACAGTACCGCGCGGCGCCGACACGGCGGACGCGGGTGCGCGGATGTGCGCAACTCCCGGCCGACCCATGAGTGCGCGGCGTAGGGTGGAGCCCATGTCTGCAGACCTCCGCTCCGGTCTCGAGCTCGGCGAACTGAGCACCGAGATCCGCCCGCAGGACGACCTGTTCCGCCACGTCAACGGCGCCTGGCTCGACCGCACCGCGATCCCCGACGACAAGGCCCGCTGGGGCTCGTTCCACCTCATCGCCGAGCAGGCCGAGAAGGACGTCGCCGCGATCATCACCGAGTCGCAGCAGGCCGAGCCCGGCACCGAGGCCCGCAAGATCGGTGACCTCTACGCCAGCTTCATGGACACCGAGCGCATCGCCGCGGCATCCCTCGCGCCGATCTCGGCGCAGCTCGCCCGCATCGACGCGATCGGCTCGGTCGAGGACCTCCTGATCGCGATCGGCGAGCTCGAGCGCGACGGCGTGCGCGGACTCATCGACCTCTACGTCGAGCCCGACCCCGGCAACCCGACCCGCTACGTCCCCTTCCTCGTGCAGGGCGGGCTGTTCCTCCCCGACGAGAGCTACTACCGGCTCGAGAACTTCGGCGAGACCCGCATCGCGTACCGCGAGCACATCGAGCGTCTGCTCGGCCTCGTCGACGTGACGGATGCCGCGGCCCAGGCCGACCGCATCGTCGCGCTCGAGACCGAGATCGCCGCCGCGCACTGGGACAACGTGCGCAGCCGCGATGCGGTCGCCACCTACAACCTGAAGACCTGGGACGAGGTGCAGTCGCTCGTGGGCGTCGACCTGGAGCCGTGGCGCTCGGCGCTCGCACCGGGGCATCCCGATGCGTTCGCCGAGGTCGTCGTGCAGCAGCCGAGCTTCCTGGAGGGTCTGGGCGCACTGCTCGTCGACGCGCACCTCGAGGGCTGGAAGTCGTGGCTGCGCTACGCGATCGTCCACGGCTCGGCGCCGTTCCTCACCGAGGAGATCGTCGCCGAGAACTTCTCGTTCTACGGCACTCAGCTCACCGGCGTGCCGGTGAACCGCGAGCGCTGGAAGCGGGGCGTGAGCCTCGTCGAGGCGGCGCTCGGCGAGGCCGTCGGCCGCGTCTACGTCGAGCGGCACTTCCCGCCGCAGGCGAAGGTCGCCATGGACGAGCTGGTCGCGAACCTCATCGAGGCCTACCGTCAGTCGATCACGACCCTCGAGTGGATGAGCCCCGAGACCCGTGAGCGCGCGCTCGCCAAGCTCGACGCCTTCACACCGAAGATCGGCTACCCGGTGCGGTGGAAGGACTACTCGGCACTCGTCGTCGACCCCGCCGACGTGGTCGGCAACGTGCGCCGCGCGCACGTCGTCGAGCACGACCGGCAGCTCGGAAAGGTCGGTGGGCCCATCGACCGCGACGAGTGGTTCATGACCCCGCAGACCGTCAACGCCTACTACAACCCGCTCATGAACGAGATCGTGTTCCCGGCGGCGATCCTGCAGTACCCGTTCTTCGACGCCGATCGCGACGCGGCGGCCAACTACGGCGGCATCGGCGCCGTGATCGGCCACGAGATCGGCCACGGGTTCGACGACCAGGGCAGCCGGTACGACGGCGACGGGTCGCTGCGGGACTGGTGGACCGACGCCGACCGTGCGGCGTTCGAGCAGCGCACGGCGAGTCTCATCGCCCAGTACGACGAGCTCGTGCCGCAGGGTCTCGCTCCCGAGAACCACGTCAACGGCGCTCTCACGATCGGCGAGAACATCGGTGACCTCGGGGGCCTCGGCATCGCGATCCGCGCCTACGAGATCTCGCTCGGCGGCGAGCCCGCTCCCGAGATCGACGGGTTCACCGGCATCCAGCGGCTGCTGCTGAGCTGGGGGCAGATCTGGCAGCAGAAGGGTCGCGACGCCGAGACCATCCGGCTGCTGACGATCGACCCGCACTCGCCCAACGAGTTCCGCTGCAACCAGATCGTGCGCAACGTCGACGCCTTCTACGCGGCGTTCGGCGTGACCGAGACCGATGCGCTCTGGCTCCCCGAGAGCGAGCGCGTCACCATCTGGTAACCCGGCCGTGCTGGCATGGCCTCACGCGAACGGATGCTGACAGTCGCCGTGCGCGCGCACCGCACCCGACGGGAGGGAGCCCACCGTGGCACCGACTCCTGATCGTGCGCGGGGCGCCGAGGCGTCGCCCGGGCGCCGCCGTGCGGCGAGCCGGTCGGGCCGCCGTGTCGCCGTGGGGCGACGCTCGTTCACGTCGACCATGGCGGCGCTCGACGCCCTCGCCGTCGCGGGCGCCCAGGTGTCGGTGCACGTCGACGACCTCGACCGCGGCAGCGCGGTGCTCGTCGGTGACGACTACGTGAGCCTGCCGATCGCGGGGCTCGGCGTCGTGCCTCTTCTGGTGGAGGTGGCGGCGCAGATCGACCAGAACCGCCTCGACCCTTACGAGGTGGTCGACCGCACGAGCCTCCCCGCGGTCGCGGGGCCGGGAACCTGGCAGCATCTCGCCGCGCCGTCGCTGCCTGTCGTCGACCTCGCGGTGCTGGCGGCATCCACCGGCGACGCCCTCGCGGCGAACGCGCTGCTCGCCCGCATCGGACTCCCCGCCGTGCGGGTGCGGCTCGAGCAGCTCGGGCTGTCGCGCTCGGCCATGATGGACGCCTTCCGCGACCGGCGCGGCCCCGACGACGCCCCGCACGTCGCGCTCGGCGCGACCCGCGAGTACGCGCGGCTGTTCGCCGACCTCGTGAACTCCCGCGTCGTGACACCCGCCGTCAGTGCGCAGGTGTCGGAGTGGCTGAGCCATGGGCACGACCTGAGCCTCGCGGCATCCGTCACCGGGCTCGACCCGTTCGCTCACGAGGGCGACGAGCATGGTCTGCTGTTCCTGAACAAGACCGGCCGGGGCGACGGCGTACGCGCCGAGGCGGGGGTGCTCGCCGGTCCCCGCGCGGGGGTGTCCTACGCGCTGACGGTCTGCTTCGACGACCTGTCGATCGCGCACCGGCTGCGGGCGCACGACGCGTTCCGGGTGCTCGGGCTCGAGCTCATGGAGTACGTGTTCTGACCACTTCGGGGCGGATGCCGCGGCCCACGCCGCGCCCGCCTCAGAAGACGATCGTCTGGTTGCCGTGGCGGATCACGCGGTCCTGCGCGTGCCACAGCACCGCGCGGGAGAGCACGGCGCGCTCGACGTCGGCGCCGTGGCGCTGCAGGTCGGTGCGGGTGTCGGCGTGGGTGACGCGCACGACGTCCTGCTCGATGATCGGCCCCTCGTCGAGGTCCTCGGTCACGTAGTGCGAGGTCGCGCCGATGAGCTTCACACCGCGCTCCTTGGCCTTGCGGTACGGGTCGGCGCCGATGAAGGCGGGGAGGAACGAGTGGTGGATGTTGATGACCGGCACCCCGAGCTCGGCGAGGAAGTCGCCCGACAGGATCTGCATGTAGCGGGCGAGCACGACGAAGTCGACGTTGCCCTTCAGTAGCTTCAGGATCTCGGCCTCGGCCGCCGACTTGTCGGCGCCCTGCGAGGGCACGTGGAAGAACGGCACCCCGAACGAGCGCACGTCGTCGGCCGTGTTGGTGTGGTTCGAGACGACCATCGGGATCGACACCGGCAGCTCGCCGCGGCGGTGACGCCACAGCAGGTCGAGCAGGCAGTGGTCGGAGGTCGACGCGAGGATCGCCATGCGCTTCGGGATCGACTGGTCGGTCAGCCGCCACTCCATCGCGTAGGGGGCGAGGGTCTCTGCGAGGTCCTCCTCGATGCTCGGCAGCGCCGCCGTCAGGTTCGGCCGGTGGAACACCACCCGCTGGAAGAACGCCCCGCCCTGCGGGTTGTCGGAGTACTGATCGAGGGAGACGATGTTGCCCTCGTGGCGGGTGATGAGCGCCGTGATGGCCGCCACGACCCCGGCCTTGTCCGGCCCGTACACGATGAGGCACGCGTGGTCGCGGGACGTGCGGATGGGGGCGGTGAGAGGGCCGGTCACACCCGTCAGTCTAGGAGCGCCAGGCCTCGGGCTCGGCGCTGTGCGGGCGGTGAGAGGGCGCGGATGCCGCGGGCCGCGGCATCCGACTCACTACGCTGTCGTGCGTGACCCCCGACGCGGAGCCCGCTGCGCTCGCCCATCCCGCCGCCGGTCGTGATGACCGGATCACGCTGCGCTTCCTCGCCACCCCCGGCGACACCGCCGCCGGCGGACGCTCGGTCGCCGCCGGCAGCGTCATGGAGTGGATCGACAAGGCCGCCTATGCGTGTGCGGTCGGCTGGGCCGGCGGCTACTGCGTCACCGCGTACGTCGGCAACATGCGCCACCGGCGTCCGATCCCGCCGGGCAGTCTCATCGAGGTGAGCGCCCGCATCGTGCACACCGGCACCACGAGCATGCACATCGTCGCCACGGTCGCCTCGGCCGACGTGAGCACCCGCGAGTACACCCCGGCGACCACGTGCATCCTGGTCTTCGTCGCGAAGGGTGCCGACGGCCGGCCGGCCCCCGTGGCGGCGTGGAGCCCCGTGTCGGCTGCCGACGCCGAGCTGCAGCGCCTCGCGCTCGACCGCATCGCCTCGCGCACCGAGATCAAGTCGCTCATGCTCGACGAGGAATACACGGATGCCTCGGCCGCCCCCCGCACGACGCTGCGTTTCCTCGTGCCGCCCGGCGTCGTCAACTGGGGAGGCAAAGCCCACGGCGGCACGGTGATGCGGTGGATGGACGAGGCCGCCTACGCGGTCACCGCGGCATGGGTGCGCGACGGCGCCGAGGCCAGCGCCGCGGTCGGGGCCTACTCGGGCGGCATCCACTTCTTCACGCCGATCTCGATCGGCGACCTCGTCGAGATCGACGCCCGCATCGTCTACACCAGCGCGCGCAGCGCGCACGTCGTCAGCCGCGTGCTCACCGGCGACCCGCGCACGCCCCACGAGCGACGCCTCGCGACGCTCTGCATGAGCGTGTTCGTCGTGCCCTCACCGGACGGCGAGGCGCTTCCGGTGCCGCAGTGGCTGCCCGAGCTCGCCGAGGACGTGCGCCTGCACACCCACGCGCGACGCATCCTCGAGCTGCGCGAGCGCATCGAGCCGATCCCGGCGGGGCTCACCCTCGAGGCGTGAGGCCATGACAGAGACGGTGTTCGGTCGCGTGACCCGGCTGCTCGCGGCGTTCGACGAGGACGAGCCGTCGCTGCCGGTCGCGGTGCTCGCCGCGCGTGCGGGCATCCCGCTCTCGAGCGCGCACCGACTGGTCGCCTCCCTCGTCGCCGAAGGATGGCTCGTCGCCGTCGGCGAGGCGCGTTACGCCATCGGCACGCGGCTGTGGGAGCTCGGCGAGCTGTCGCCGGTCGCCGTGCGGCTGCGGGAGGTCGCGCTGCCCCACATGGTGCGCCTCTACGAGGCGACGGGGGAGAACGTGCACCTCGCGGTGCTCGACGTCGACGTGCCGCCCGAGCGGGCCGAGATCGTGTTCGCCGGACGCATCACCGGACGCGCCTCGGTGCCCACGCTCGGCCGGGAGGGCGGGCGGCATCCGCTGCATACGACCGGGGTCGGCAAGGCCATCCTGCTGGGGCGCGACGAGGCGTGGCTCGACCGCTACCTGGCGGTGCCCCTGCTGCCCGAGACGTCCCGGTCGATCACCGACCCCGAGGCGCTGCGCGCCGACCTCGCGCGGGCCCGCGCACGCGGGTGGGCGTCGACCCACGGGGAGATGACGCTCGGCAACATCTCGGTCGCGGCGCCGCTCGCACCCCTCACCGGGCTGCCCCCCGCCGCGATCGGGGTGGTCGCGCACGCGGGCGACGCCCTCGAGAAGCGCCTTGCGCCGATGGTGACGCAGGCGGCGCGAGAGCTGTCGCGGGCGCTCCGCCCCGACGCATGATTCTCACTCAATGAGAACATCTCCTCGGCGCGCCAGCGCGCGGTGCGACGCTGGCATCCCCACGGATCGTCGAAGGAGACACCATGACGAGCGAACGCACCGCGGCGGCGCCCGAATCGCTGCTCGCGGCCCCCGACCAGGCCACCCAGGCGGCCATCACCGCCGAGATCACCGCCCTCCACGCCGAGTGGGATGCGCGCGAGGCCGCCGGCGAGCACGTGCCCGCCACTCTGTACGACTTCCCGCCCTACCGGTCGAGTGTGCTGCGGCATCCGACCAAGAACCCGAAGCTCGTCGACCCCGAGACCATCGAGCTGTTCTCCCCGGCCTTCGGCCAGCGGGATGTCGCGGCGATCGAGTCCGACCTCACCCTGCAGCACGCGGGCGAGCCCCTCGGTGAGCGCATCACCGTGCACGGCCGGGTGCTGGACTCCTGGGGGCGCCCCGTGCGCAACCAGCTCGTCGAGATCTGGCAGGCCAACGCCGCGGGTCGCTACATCCACCAGCGCGACCAGCACCCCGCGCCGCTCGACCCCAACTTCACCGGCGCCGGCCGCATCGTCACCGACGACGACGGCGCCTACCGCTTCACGACCATCAAGCCCGGGCCGTACCCGTGGAAGAACCACGTGAACGCGTGGCGACCCGCCCACATCCACTTCTCGGTCTTCGGCAACGCGTTCACCCAGCGCATCGTGACGCAGATGTACTTCCCCGGCGACCCGCTGTTCGCGCTCGACCCGATCTACAACACGATCCGTCGCGCGAAGGACCGTGAGGCGCTCATCAGCGTCTACGACCACGACCTCACCGTGCCGGAGTTCTCGATGGGCTACCGCTTCGACATCGTCGTGGACGGCCCCGACGCCACCTGGACCGAGCAGGAGGAGCACTGATGCCCACCCCGCCCCGCACCCTCGACGCCACCGCCGGGCAGACCGTCGGCCCGTTCTTCGCCTACGGCACCGAGTACCCGCGCATGCACCAGGTCGCCTTCCCGCACTCGCCGGGCGCGATCGTCGTCTCCGGAACCGTCTACGACGGCGCCGGCAACCCCATCCCCGACTCGATGGTCGAGATCTTCGGCGCCGACACCGACGGCACCGTGCCGCGGGCGCGCGGGGCGTTCCGTCGCGACGACCACACGTTCACCGGCTTCGGCCGCGCGTTCACGACCGACGAGGGCCACTTCGAGTTCTGGACCCGCAACCCCGGCGCCGAGCCCGGACGCGCCCCCTTCCTCGCGGTGATCGTCTACGCGCGGGGCCTTCCGAACAAGCTCCACACCCGCCTCTACCTGCCCGACGACGAGGCCGCGCTCGCCGCCGACCCGCTGCTGGCGTCGCTGAGCCCGGCCGAGCGCGCTACTCTCATCGCGACGCGCACGCCCGGCGGCGATCTGCATCACGACATCCATCTGCAGGGCGATGAGGAGACCGTGTTCCTTGCCTTCTGATCCCCCCGTCTTCGATGTCGGCCTGCTCTCCCCGGTGACCGTCGGCGCCGACGCGATCGTGTCGGATGCCGCGGTGCTCGCCGCCCTCGTCGACGTCGAGGTCGCTCTCACTCGCGCGTGGGGGGCCGTCGGATCCGTCCCCGCCGACGTGGTCGACGCGGTCGCCGCGGCGATCGCCGACGTGCCCGTGGATGCCGCCGACCTCGCGCGTCGCGCGGTGTCTGGTGGAAACCCGGTGATCCCGCTCGTCGGCGACCTGCGGGCCGCCGTCGCGCCCGCCGACCGCGGGTGGGTGCACCGCGGCGCGACCAGCCAGGACATCGTCGACACCGCGCTCGCGCTCGTCGCGCGCCGCGCGGGGGAGCAGATCGACCTCGACCTGCGGGCGACCGCCCGTTCCCTCGCGGCCCTCGCCCGCGCTCACCGCGACGTGCCCGCAGCGGCCCGCACGCTCACCCAGCACGCCGTGCCGACGACGCTCGGCGCCCGGTTCGCGTCGTGGCTGCGCGGTGTGCGCGCGGCGCGCGCCGATCTCGCCGCGGCGCTCGCCGCCCTGCCCGCGCAGCTCGGCGGCGCCGGCGGCACCCTCGCGTCCGCGGTCGTGCTCAGTGATCCCGCGACGGCCCGCGAGCTGCCCGCCGCCTTCGCCGCGCAGCTCGCTCTCGCCGCTCCCGCCGCCCCCTGGCACGTGGAACGCCGCCCCGTGACCCGCCTCGGCGATGCGCTCGTGGCCGTCACCGACGCGCTCGGCGTGATCGCCGCCGACGTCGCGACCGCGTCGCGCACCGAGATCGGCGAGCTGTCCGAGGGGGTCGGCGGTGGCTCGAGCGCCATGCCGCAGAAGCGGAACCCCGCGGCATCCGTGCTCGTCAGATCGGCGGCGCTGCGCGCACCGCAGCTCGCGGCCACCCTGCACCTCGCGGCGGCCGGCGCCGTCGACGAGCGCCCCGACGGCGCCTGGCACGCCGAATGGCCCGCGCTGCGCGAGCTGCTGCGCGTCGCGCTGGGGGCCGCACGCACGGCGGCGGCGCTCACCGCCGGTCTTGTCGTCGACCTCGACGCCGTGGCGCGCACCCTCGCGCTCAGCGACGGGCTGATCGTCGCCGAACGGCTCTCGGCCGAGCTCGCCCCGCTCATCGGCGCCGACACGGTGGCTGCCGCGATCGCCGGCGCGACGACGGGCGGAGACCTGCGCACACTGCTCGAGGCACCGCTCGCGGCCCGCGGCCTGCGCGTCGACCTCGACGACCTGCTCGACCCCGCGCGCTATCTCGGGCTGGCCGCGGCATTCGTCGACGAGACCCTCGCCGAGGAGGACGCATGACCGCGCCCGTGATCGCGGCGACCAATCCGGTCGGGCCCGCCGATGCGCCGCTGCTCGTGCTCGGGCCGTCCCTCGGCACCTCGACGATCCTGTGGGAGAACACCCTCCCGGCGCTCGCGGAGCGCTTCCGCGTGATCGCGTGGGATCTGCCGGGTCACGGTGACGCTCCCTCCCCGGCCGCCCCGTTCACGGTGGGCGAGCTCGCCGACGCGGTCGCCGACCTCATCCGTGCGCACGGCGGACACGCCCTCTACGCGGGCGTGTCCCTCGGAGGCGCCACCGGGCTCGAGCTGCTGCTGCGGCATCCGGGTCTCGTCGACGCGGCCGCTATCGTCGCCTCCGGGGCCTTGCTCGCCACCCCCGAGAGCTGGCACGAGCGCGCCGCGACCGTGCGCGCGCAGTCGACGTCGGCGCTCATCATCGGGTCGGCCCAGCGCTGGTTCGCCCCCGAGTCGATGGCGCGCGAGCCCGAGCTGTCGGGCCGCCTGCTGCACGCCCTGCAGGACGCCGACGACGAGGGCTACGCCGCCTGCTGCGAGGCGCTCGCCGCCTACGACGTGTCCGCCCGCCTCGGCGAGATCGACACCCCGGTGCTCGCGCTGTGGGGTCGGCACGATCAGGTCGCCCCGGAGGCGAAGGCCCGCCAGATCGCCGAGGGCGTCGCTGACGGTCGCGCCGCGGTGATCGAGGATGCCGCGCACCTCCCGCCCGCCGAGCAGCCGGCCGCGACCGCCGCGGCGCTGATCGCATTCCTCACCCCCCACGCCCGGAAGGCGCAGCCATGACGACCGATCCCCTCGACGACGAGACCCGCCGCAGCCAGGGCATGACCGTGCGCCGCGCGGTGCTCGGCGACGCGCACGTCGACCGGGCCGTCGCCGGCACGACGCCGTTGACAGCGGACTTCCAGGACTTCATCACCCGGTACGCCTGGGGCGACGTGTGGTCGCGTCCCGGGCTCGACCGGCGGTCGCGCTCGGTCGCGGTGCTGACAGCGCTCATCGCGCTCGGCCACCACGAGGAGCTCGCGATGCACCTGCGGGCGGCCGTCACCAACGGGCTCACGCACGACGAGATCGCCGAGGTCATCCTGCAGTCGGCGATCTACTGCGGCGTGCCGGCGGCGAACACGGCCTTCCGCATCGCGAAGGACGTGCTCGGCGACGCCTGAGCGCTCAGACCGCGACGCTCCGCCCGGTGCGCGCCGCCCGCGCCACCGCCTCGACGATCGCGACGTTGCGCGCGCCGTCGGCGGCGCCGACGACCGGCTCCGCCTCGCCGCGCGCGACGGCGGCGAAGTGATCGAGCTGACGGTCGAACGCGTTCGCCGCGTCGAGGGGCAACGGGATGCCACGCAGCGGCGTCGTCCACACGGCCTCGCCCGCATGCGACCACACCGTCGCGTCGGGCAGTGACACCGAGGCATCCGTGCCGACGATGCGATGCGAGTCGACAGCGTGCACGGGGAAGCGGGGCGCGTCGCCCGCGGTGAGATCCCAGCACCACGGCGCAGCGGCGATGTCCGAGACGACGATCGTCGCGACCGCGCCGGAGGCGAATGTCAGCACGAGCGCTCCGGTGTCCTCGACGTCGAGCCCCCGGGCCGCGCGGGAGGCGACGGCCGACACCGCGACGACCTCGCCGCACAGGTGCCGCAGCAGGTCGACGTCGTGGATGAGGTTGATGAGGAACGTGCCCCCGGTGCCGGCCGTGCGGTGCCAGGGCACGTCGAAGTAGTCGTCGGGCTTGCGCAGGAACGAGGTGACCGACGCCGCGACGATGCGTCCGAGGGCCCCCTCGGCGATCGCCGCGGACGCGGCACGCACGGCCGGGTGGTGCCGCCGGTGGTGCCCGACGAGCACCGGCACCCCGGCACGGGCCGCCGCGTCGGCGAGCAGCGTCGCCTCGTCGGCGGTCGCGCCGAGCGGCTTCTCGACGAGCATCGGGATGCCGCGACGCACGAGCTCGTGCGCGAGCGGCACGTGCAGCTCGTTGGGGGTGGCGATGATGACGGCGTCGGGGGCCGTCGCGCCGAGCAGCGCGTCGAGGTCGGGGAACGACGGCACCCCGTGCGCGTCGCCGAGCCGAGCCGCCGCGGGCGTCGGGTCGGCGACGCCGACGAGGGTCGCCGTCGCCGATCGGGCGAGCGTCTCCGCGTGGGTGAGACCGATCGCCCCGGCGCCGACGAGCCCCACCCGTACGGGCGCCGCGCTCACGCGGGCACGCCCGCCCGCGCCGACGTGGCCGCGACGGCTTCCCGGCCGGCGGCGTCGCCCGCCGCGTAGGCGCGTGCGACGGCCGACCCGAGGGTCGCCCCGCCGCCCGGATACGTGTTGCGGAAGACTCCCGCCGCCACGTTCCCCGCCGCGAACAGCCCCGGCAGCGGCGCGCCCGACCAGTCGAGCACGTGCGCGTCCTCGTCGACGGCGAGGCCGCCCGAGGTGCCGAGCACTCCGGGGGACAGCGGCACGGCGGCGAACGGCGCCTCAGTGAGGGGTGCGAGGCACGGGTTCGGCTCGTGCGTCGAGTCGCCGAGGAAGCGGTCCTGCGCGCTCTGGCCGCGCCCGAACGCCGGGTCGAGCCCGTCGGCGGCCGCGGCGTTGAAGGCCGTCACGGTGGCGGCGAGCCCGTCGGGGTCGATGCCGAGGGCGACGGCGAGCTCGGGGAGCGACGGCGCGGTCGTGGCCCAGTCGGGGGCGGCGCCGGTGGCCGACCCGCCGATCGCGTAGCGCCGGGCGAAGCGGGCGTCGAAGACGAGCCACGCCGGGATGTTGCGCGGGCGCCCGGTCGTCGGGTCGGTGTCGCCGAACATCCGCGACGTGTCCTGATAGGCGAGCGCCTCGTTCACGAACCTCTCGCCGGCGTGGTTGACCACGATCGACCCGGGAAGGGTCATCTCGACGTTGCCCATGCGCCCCGACGGCAGACCGTCGTAGCGCTGGGCCGGCGGGGTGAGCACCGGCACGCCCCAGATCGCCGTCATGTCGGCGACGGCGGCACCGGCGGCGAGGCCCAGCTCGAGCCCGTCGCCCTCGTTCGAGGGGGCGCTGATCGGCGTGATCGGGAACGACAGGAAGGCGTCCCGCAGTCGGGGGTTCCACTCGAATCCGCCCGAGGCGAGCACGACGGCGCGGGCGATGACGGCCACCGCGCCGAACGTCGCCTCCCACCCGTCCTCCGTGCGCCGGAGCCCCTCGATGGGGGCGTCGGCGATGATCGGGATGCCGCGGTCCGCCGCCGAGGCCGCGAGCGCCCCGATGAGCGCCCCGCCCATGGTGCGCACGCCCTGCGCGTGGCGGTCGGCGATCAGCGCCGGGTCGGGGGCGGCGCCGTCGAGCCTGTCGCGCTCGGCCATCGTGAGCAGGGGGAAGTACGACGACGGACGGATCTCGTCGGCGAGTCCCGGGTGGCTCGACGGGTCGAACGCGTCGTTGTCGAGGCTGCGCCCGCCGAGGGCCGCCCCGGGCCATTCGACGCGGTAGTCGGGCCGGGCGAGAGCGGTGAAGCGCACCCGCGTGCGGGTGGCGAGGTAGTCGATGGCCGCGCCGATCGTGCGCACGTAGCCCTCGATCGCCGCGGGGGTCATGACGTGGCCCGAGCTCGCGGACAGGTAGGCGATGCCCGCTTCGGCGTCGTCGTGCCAGCCCTGTTCGCGGGCGACCGCCGTCGCCGGCGCCCAGATCACGCCGCCGCCCGCGGCGGTCGTGCCGCCGATCGTCGACGCCTTCTCGACGACCGCCACCCGCGCTCCGGCATCGGCCGCCCGCAGCGCGCTGACGAGCCCGGCGGCACCGGAGCCGACCACGAGCACGTCGACGTCGCGGGGGAGCGCCGCCGCGCCGTGCGCCACGACGGCGCTCATGCCGGCACCGCCTCGGCCAGCGGCATCCGGATCACGATCTTGCCCGTCGGCACGGCCGGGTCCGCCATCGCGGCGAACGCGTCGGCGAGGTCGTCGAACGCGAACGCGTGGGTGAGCAGCTGCTCGGCGGCGCCGCGGTGACGCGACAGCAGGTCGAGGCCCTGCGGGATGAGCCCGAGGCTGTTGCGGCTGCCGAGCAGGTCGAGCTCCTTGTACGGCAGGTCGGTCATCGACAGCTCCACGGTGCGGGTCGAGATGCCCACCTGCACGACGCGTCCGCCGCTCGCAACGAGGCGCACCGCGTTCTGCAGCGACGCCGGCACGCCGGTCGCCTCGATCACGATGATCGGCCCCGCGTGATCGGTGAGCTCGTCGATCGTCCGCTGCTGCGCGGCATCCGGGAACCCGGGGGCCACCACGAAGGTCTCGGATGCCCCGAAGCCCCGCGCGGTGGCGGCCCGCACCGCATCGGTGTCGGCGGCGAGCACGATGACGCCGCGGTCGGCGAGGGCCAGGGCGGCGAGGAGGCCGATCGGGCCGCAGCCGAGCACGAGCGCGATCTCCCCCGGCTGCGGGCGCGACCGGGTCACGGCCTGCAGGGCGATGGAGGTCGGCTCGGCGAGAGCGGCGACCTCCGTCGGGAGGCCCGCGGGCACCCGGTGCACCCGGGTCGCCGGCACGGCGACGAACTCGGCGAAGCCGCCGTCCTCGTAGCAGCCGAGCACCGACAGCGACGCGCACACGTTCGGCCGTCCGGCCCGGCAGGCGTGACAGACGCCGCACGCGACGACCGGGTCGATCACGACGCGCGCGCCGCGCAGGTCGGCGCGGTCGGGGTCGGTCTCGACGACGACGCCCGCGAGCTCGTGCCCCTGCACCAGGGGCAGCTCGGTGGGGTAGTCGTCCTCGAAGATGTGCAGGTCGGTGCCGCACAGCGTCACCGCGAGGATGCGCACGAGCACCTCGCCGGGGGCGCGCTCGGGGCGGGGGAGTTCGACGAACGCGAGCTGCTCGCGGGCGACGGTGCGGGCGACGCGCATGGTCATGCGACCACCGCCGCGCGCGGGTCGAAGAACACGTTCCACGGCGTGATGGTGCGCACGCCGATCGCGCCGACCCGGTGGAACGGGTCGGCGTCGAGCCGGGCCGCGAGGGCGTCGGCGTCGGGCGCCTCGAAGATGAGCAGGGCCCGGGGCGGGTCCTGCGCGAGGGGGCCGCTCATGTACAGCGCGCCCTCCTCGTGCAGCCCGCGCAGGAACGCCACGTGCTCGGGTCGGTGCGCGTCGCGCACCTGGTCGCTGTCGGTCGCGTAGTCGTAAGTGACCGCGAACGTCGCCATCGGGACTCCTTCGTCAGAACGATCGGCGCGCGTGCGCCGGTGGCCAGTATGCGAGGGATGATCAAGACAGGGAACGACCAAATCCGTCTATGTTCATGTAGCCCCAGGCGGGTAATTCTCCGCAGTGGCGGCACTAACGTGCAGGCGTGACTCATGTGACTTTCGACTTCGACGACGCTGTGGTCGTCATCACCGGCGGCGCCCGCGGCATCGGCGCCGGTATCGGTGCCCGCTTCGCCGCGGCGGGCGCCCGCGTGGTCGTCTGGGACCTCGATCCCACGGCCGTCGACGGCTGGACCCCCGCCCTCGCGCTGCGGGTCGACGTGACGGATGCCGCCTCCGTCGCCGCTGCGGCGGAGGAGACCCTCGCGCTGGCGGGCCGCATCGACGTGCTGGTCGCCTGCGCCGGCATCACCGGGCCCGTCGCGCCCGTGTGGGACTACGACCCGGAGGCGTGGCGCCGGGTGCTGGAGATCGACCTCACGGGCACGTTCCTCGCCGCCCGCGCCGTCGCGCCCGCGATGCGTGCGCAGCAGTGGGGCCGGATCGTGTTCGTCGCGTCGATCGCGGGCAAGGAGGGAAACCCCGAGCTCGCCGCCTACTCGGCCGCGAAGCACGGCGTCGTCGGGCTGACGAAGTCGCTCGCCCGCGAGCTCATCCACGACGGCGTCACCGTCAACGCGGTCACGCCCGTCATGGTGCAGACCGACCTGTTCGCGCAACTCCCGCCGGCCTTCATCGAACGGACGCGGGCGCTCATCCCGATGGGGCGCTTCCTGCAGATCGACGAGGTCGCCTCGACCGTCATGTGGATCTCGAGCGATGCGTGCAGCTTCACCACCGGCACGGCATTCGACCTGTCCGGCGGCCGCGCCGACTTCTGACCCTCACGGGTGGGCGGATCGCGCCGCCCACCCGTGCGCCCGCCTCATCCGGCGAGCGTCGCGGCCCCCAGCCGGTCGAGGAAGACGGCGCGCATGCGCTCCCGGTCGGGCTCGATGCCCGTGATCAGCCGGAACGTGTCGGCCGCTTGGTTGACCACCATCCGCCCACCGTCGAGCACCGCGCAGCCCGCGTCATCGGCCGCGGCGATCAGCTGCGTGCGCACCGGACGGTAGACCGCGTCGGCGACCCACAGCGGCGGGCGGAGCAGCGCGGCATCCACCGGGATGCCGTCGTGACCGACCATCCCCACCGGGGTCGCGTTCACCAGTCCGTCGACCCGGGCGGCGGCGTCGGCGACCTCGTCGAGCGCGAGCGCGCGCAGCTCGGCGTCGGGGAAGGCCGGTGCGAGCGCGCGCATCACCGCTCCCGTGCGGGTGGGGGCGGCATCCGCGATCTCGAGGCGGCGCACGCCCGCGCTCAGCAGCGCGTACGCGATCGCGGCGCCGGCGCCGCCTGCCCCGACCAGCAGCACGGCGTCACGCGGGCGACCGGCGAGCCCGTCGCGCAGCCCCCGCGCGAACCCGGAGTGGTCGGTGTTGTGCCCGATCGCGCGTCCGTCCCGGAACAGCACCGTGTTCACCGAGCCGAGCAGTGCGACGTCGGGCGACACCTCGTCGAGGGCGTCGATCGCCGCGAGCTTGCACGGATGGGTGATGTTCAGCGCGTCGTATCCGAGGTCGCCGGCCCGGCGGATGAGCTCCACCGTGGCGTCGACGCCGTAGCCGAGCACGTCGATGTCGATCGTGCGATAGAGGTAGCGCAGGCCCGCGGCATCCGCCTCGGACTCGTGCAGCGCCGGGGTGACCGACGATCCGATGCCGGCGCCGATGAGGCCGACGAGGTAGGAGGGGGCCGGTGTCGTCATGGTGACGTCCTCTCGGTCGTGCCGAAAGGGACCGGATGCCGCGCATCCGATCCCTTCCGGCGTGGTGTGTCGGTCACGCCGATGCGGAGACCCGCTCGGTCGCGGGCTGCGCCTGGGCCGCCTCGGCCTCCTTGAGCTCGGCCCGCGTGAGTCCGAGCTTCGCCGTGGGCGTGCGCGCGGTCTCGGGGGCGAACAGTGTCGCGATGCCCGAGATCACGACGATCGCGATGGTGAACCAGGCGACAGCGGGCCAGTTCTGCGTGTTGCCCTCACCGGTCACGAAGCCCTGGGCGATCGTCGGCGTGAAGCCGGCGAGCACGAGACCGAGCATCAGGCTCACCGCCATGCCGGTGTAGCGCACGCGGGCCGGGAACTGCTCGGGGAAGTAGGCCGGGTAGACCGCGTTCGAGAGCGTGTACGCGACGCCGATGAGGAACACGCCGAGCACCCAGGTGAGGGCGAGGTTGCCGGCGTCGACCGCGGCGAGCAGCGCGTAGATCGTGAGCGACTGCAGCACGAGCCCGGTGAGGAAGACGGGCTTGCGGCCGATGCGGTCGGCGAGCATGCCCACGAACGGGCCGACGACCACGGCGGTGAAGTTCGCGACAGTGATGACCCACAGCAGCGACTCGCGTGGCATCCCGCCGACGGTCGTGCCGTACGCGAGAAGGAACACGTTGAACATCGTGTTGATCACGGTGAACAGCGACATCAGGGTGATGCGCACGACAGTGAGCCCGTTGTGACCGAACAGCGACGCGATCGGCACCGCCGACACCTCGTCGGACTTCTTGATGTCCTCGAAGATCTCGGGCTCGTCGAGCATGCGCCGCAGGATGATCGCCACGACCGTGACGATCGCCGACGCCCAGAACGGGATGCGCCAGCCCCAGCTGAGCAGGGCGTCTTCGGGAAGGGCCGCGATCGGGATGAACACGAGGCTCGAGATCACGATGCCGAACATGATCCCGCCCATGGTCCAGCTGGTGAAGAACGCGCGACGGCGGTCGGGGGCATGCTCGAGGGTGAGCGAGCTCGACCCGGGCGACTCACCGCCGGCGGAGATGCCCTGGATGAGGCGCAGCACCACGATGATGATCGGCGCGGCGATGCCGATGGCATCCCAGGTGGGCATGCAGCCGACCAGGAAGGTCGCGACGCCCATGATCACGAGGCACGCGAGGAGGGCGCGCTTGCGGCCGAAACGGTCGCCGATGTGGCCCCAGAGGATCGCGCCGAACGGGCGGGCGACGTAGGCGACGCCGACCGTGGCGAACGAGAGCAGGGTGGTGACGCCGGGCTGGCCGGAGGGGAAGAAGATGTGGGGGAAGATGAGCGCCGCGGCGGAGGCGTAGATGAAGAAGTCGTAGTACTCGAGGGCGCTCCCGACGAAGCCGGAGACGGCGGCGATGCGGGCGTTGTTCTTGGGGGGCTGAGGCGGAACTGTCTTCGCTGACATGTCTGCGCTTTCGATTCGGGTGACGCCGGAATCAGGTGCCGTCGTCATTGACAATCGACCGCGGTTGCGATCGATGCGTGTCAGCCTGACACCGGCGATCTTGCGCGTCCACGATCGAAAAGGTCAATGACTGTGCGCCCGTTCGGCACAATTCGGATGTCACGTCCCGGCCGGGATCAGGGGCGTCGGCAGGATGCGCTGGGACAGCTCGAGCACCGCGGAGACCGCCGCGGTCTGCTCCGACGGCACCCACGCGATGCCGTGGTGCATGTAGGAGGGGGCGTCACTGAGCCGCACCCAGCGGGCGCCGCGGGGCATGATCGACGCGAGGTCCTCGGCGGCGATCGTGACCCCCATGCCGGTGGCCACGAAGGTCAGCATCATGTACGGGTCGGTGACCTCCTGGGTCACCCGGGGACGGAACCCCGCGGCGGTGCAGCAGCGCACGAGGCCCTCGGCCATGGTCGAGGAGCCGTCCATGGGCATCGAGAGGAAGTCGTCGTCGGCGAGCTGGCGCACCGCGATCTCGGGCTCGTCGGCGAGCGGGTGGTCGACCGGCAGCACGGCGCCCATCTCGCTGCGGGCGATGAGCCGGAAGTCGATGTCGCCGCCGGTGCCGAGGGGAAGGCCCACGAAGGCGATGTCGAGCGTGCCGTTGCGCAGCTTCGCGATGCCGTCGCCGGTGCGCACGCGGCTGACCAGCTGCAGGTCGACATCGGGCAGCTCGCGGCGGATGGCGCGGGCGAGCACGGGGAGCGTCATGTGGTTGAACGCGCCGGAGAACCCGATGCGCACGCTGCCGTGTACCCGCCCGGAAGCGGCGCGGGCGGCGGCGGTCGCCAGGGTGATGTCCTGCAGCACCCGGTAGGCGAGGGGGAGGAGCGCCCGTCCCGCGGGGGTGAGCGAGACGCTGCGCGTGTTGCGGTCGAACAGGCTGGTGCCGATGCTCGATTCCAGCCGGCGGATCGTCTGGCTGAGCGGAGACTGCGCGATGTGCAGCCGTTGCGCGGCGCGGCCGAAGTGCAGTTCCTCGGCGACGGCGACGAAGGCCTCGAGCCAGCGTGCTTCCACGGTTCCTCGTTTCGGGGGAGTGCGGCGGGGTCGCGAGAGTTATATCCTCACGACAATTCAATGATCACATCTTTATGACTCTGCAACACATAGTCAATGCGCAGAGTCCACACGATCCCCGGAGACGCCGATGTCCTCATCCCCCACCCCGCCCGCTCTCGCAGACCTCGCCTCCGCACTCGACCAGGTCGGCATCGTCGTGGCCGACCTCGACGCCGTCGAGGCGGGCATGCGCCTCGTGTTCGGTGTCGAGCCGACCTCGCGGTCGGAGAACCACTATCCGGATGCCACGCACCGCGGCCGCGCGACCGACACGCGCGTCGGGGCGCTCTTCTACCACCTGTTCGGACTCGAGCTCGAGTTCCTCTCGCCTCGTGGCGGCGACGACATCTGGCAGGAGTTCCTCGACGAGCGCGGCCCGGGGCTCCACCACGTGCGCTTCGCCGTCGACGACCACGCCGCCGTCGTCGACGCCCTGGCGCAGCGCGGGATCGCGGTGCGCCAGGAGGGATCGTCGGTGCGAGGCAACGGGGTGCGCTACGCCTACTTCGACACCACCGCCGCGCTCGGGTTCTTCGTCGAGACGCTGTCGAGCCCCGCGGCATCCCGCCCGGCGACGTAGCCGAACGTGAGGCCGGCGCCGACCTGGCAGCCGGCGCCCGGGTACTCGGCGGCCATGACCGAGTCCGCGTCGTTGCCGACGGCGTAGAGCCCCATGATCGGGGCATCGTCGGCGTCGAGCACGTGGGCGCGGGTGTCGGTGCGCAGGCCCAGCGCCGTGCCGAGCGGCGTCGGCACGAGCGGGAGTGCGTAGTACGGCGCCTGCGCGATCGGACCGAGGTTCACGTTCGGCGTGTGCGTCGGGTCGCCGTACTGGCGGCCGAAGCTGCTCTCGCCCTTGTGGAACTCCTCGTCGACGCCGGTCTGGGCGAAGCGGTTGTTGGCGGCGACCGTCGCCTCGAGCCCCGACGGGTCGACCCCGATGCGGGCGGCGAGCGCCGCGATCGAGTCCGCGCGATGGATGTAGCCCTGGCGCACGTAGCGGTCGAGCACCCGCCGCGGGGTGTGCGGGCGGATCATCCCGAGCCCGTACGCGTGCAGGGCGCGCGCATCGATCACGAGCCAGGCCGGGATCGCATCCTGGGCGCCGAGCGACGCGTACATCGCCCGGGTGAAGCGGTGGTACGAGACCGATTCGTCGACGAACCGCGTGCCGCTGCGTCCGACGGCGACGATGCCGGGCTTCGCGCGGTCCCAGATGTGGGGGAACACGACCCGCGACCCGTCGCGGCGCACGCCGATCGAGCTCGGGAACCAGAACGTGTTGTCGCCGTGGTCGGGTCCGAGGGTGCCGCCGGCGGCGACCCCGACCTCGAGCGTCGACCCGGTGGATCCCTCGGAGGCGCGGGTGAATTGGGGGGTGGGATGCGGCATCCGCTCGGCACGCCAGGCGCCCCCGGCCGAGAAGCCGCCGCCGGCGAGCACGACGCCGCGACGGGCGCGCACCCGCCGCTCGACGCCGCCCGCGGCGAGCACGGCGCCCACGACGCGGCCATCCTCGACCACGAGCTCCCGCACCGAGGTGTCGAAGCTCAGCCGCCCGCCGCGCCGGGTGAGCTCGTGCGAGAGCCGGGCGACGAGCGCGTTGCCCATCGCGAGCCGGGTGCCGCGCGGGAACCGCCACAGGTCGAAGAACCACCGCACGCCGAGACGCAGCGCGAGCGCCGCCGCCTTCGGCGACCACTCGAACAGACGCAGCAGCTGTCCCACCTCCGCGCGGCGCACCATCAGGGTGCCGCCGAACAGGGCGAACTCCGGCACGGGGCGACGCACCCGCCGCAGCCCCTCGGGGCCGAGCACGCGGGCGTCGAACACCTCGGGCTCGAGCGCCCGCCCGATGCCGGCGCCCTCGATCTCGGGGTGATAGTCGACCACCGTCGTCGAGTGGTAGAACCGCACACCGAGCCGGTCGAGGTAGTCGATCATCTCGGGACCGCGCTCGAGGTAGGCCTCGCGCAGCTCGCGGGGGGCCTTGTCGCCGACGAGCGTGTCGAGGTAGCGGCTCGCCGCCTCGCGCTCACCGGTGAGGCCGAGGGCGCGCTGATGGCGGTGGTCGGGCATCCAGCAGGTGCCCGCCGAGTACGCCGTGGTGCCGCCGAGGAACTCGGTGCGTTCGGCGACGAGCACGTCGAGGCCGTGGTCGGCGCCGGTCAGCGCGGCGGCGAGGCCGCCCGCTCCCGCGCCGACGACCAGCAGATCGACGGTCTCGTCCCAGGTGTCGGTGGTGCTCATCGGGTGATCTCGCTCTCGTGTCGGGGGTCGGATGCCGCGGCGCGCGCGTCGGCGCGTGCGAGCAGTTCGCGCAGGGCCCGCGCGTTGAGCACGGCCCATTCGCGGGGGGTGAGCTGCGCCTGCAGTGCCGCGTCGGGCACCTCCACGCTCAGCGGGATGTGCGCGGGCAGCGCCGCGATGAGCCGGTCGAGGGGGAAGTCGCCCTGACCGATGACGCGGCGGGCGCGGCGGGCCTCGGTGAGACGGTCCTCGACGGTCGGCCCCGGCGGGAGGGCGGCCCCGTCGCACAGCTGGGCGACCGGCAGCAGCGACGGCTCGAGCGCGGCGACGTCGTCGACGCTGCTCGGACCCCGCTGCAGGTGCAGGGGGTCGATGAGCACGGCGGCGCCGGTCGCGCGGGCGAGGGCCGCGGCATCCGGGATCGACGACAGCGGCTGGTAGCTGATCGGCTCGATCAGGGGGCGGATGCCGTGGGCCGCGGCATCCGCCGTCAGACGCGCGAGCGTGTCGGTGAGGCGTCCGCGATCGGGGTCCGCGCCGGCGACGGTGAGGCCGGTGGCGCCGAGGGCGGCCCCCGATTCGAGCACGGGCAGCCAGTCATCGGCGGTCACCTCGGCCGTCAGCGGCAGGAACTCGATGTCCTCGACGACGAGACCGGTGTCCGCGAGGCGCAGGCGGGTCTCGGCGAGCATCGGCGAGCGGGCGTCCATCGGGTAGGCGCGTTCGTTCGCCGTGACGGCCTTCACCCGCAGTCCGACGAAGTCGAAGCCGGCCTGCGCCGCGGTCGCGACGACCTCGGGAGGGGTGAGGTTCAGCAGCGTCAGATGGGCGACGCCGAGCCGCCGGGTCATCGGGTCGCCTCGACCTCGGCGCGCGCGAGCTCGCGGCCCGCGAGGAACCCGAACGTGAGCGCGGGGCCGATGTTGACGCCGCCGGCGGGATAGTGGCCGCCCATGACGTTCGCCTGGTCGGCGCCGACGGCGTAGAGCCCGGCGATCGGGTGCCGAGCGTCGTCGAGCACCCGCGAGCGCGCGTCGGTGTCGAGGCCGGCGAACGTGCCGAAGGATCCCGGCAGGATGCGCACGGCGTAGAACGGGCCGCGTTCGAGCGGCGCGAGGGACGGGTTCGGATGACTCGACGGGTCGCCGCCGTAGCGGTTGAAGGGGGTGCTGCCGCGGCCGAACTCGGGGTCGACGCCCGCTCGCGCCGCGGTGTTGAAGCGCTGCACGGTGTCGATGAGGCCCTGTTCGTCGATGCCGCAGCGGCGGGCGAGCTCGCCGAGGGTGCGGGCCTTGGTGAGGTAGCCGCTGCGCACGTAGGGGAACAGCGGCACGGGCCGAGGCTTCGCCATGCCCAGCGGGAAGCGGCGCACGAACCGTGCGTCGGCGATCTGCCAGGCCTGCACCGGCTCGCCCTCGGGTGCCGCCTCGAACAGGGCGGTCACGTAGTCGTAGTAGCCGTTCGCCTCGTTGACGAAGCGACGCCCGGTGCTCACGACGCCGATCGAGCCGGGCTTCGCGCGGTCCATGATGTGCGGGAAGGTGCCGACCCGGCCGTTGCGGTAGGGCACGAGGGAGACGGGGCACCAGGCGCCCGCCGAGGCCCCGGTGCGCACGTGGCCGCCGGCGCTCTCGCCCAGGCGGATGCCGGTGCCGTCGGCGGTGGCGGGGGCGAGGGTCCAGTGGTCGCGGCCGCCCGGCGTGCGGGGGAACAGTTCGCCGCGACGGGGGATGTCCCGGGGGAACCCGCCGGCGGCGAGCACCACGCCGTGCCGCGCGGTGACGTGCAGCGGGCCGTCGGGAGAGGTGGCGGCGACCCCGACGACGCGCCCGTCGGCGTCGCGCTCGAGCGCGGTGGCCGGGGTGTTCACGCGGATGTCGACCCCGGCGTCCTCGGCGGACTGCAGCAGACGGCCGACCAGCGCGGTGCCGTTGACGAGCTGCAGGCCGCGCCGGTGGGTCACGAGGTCGATCAGATGCAGGCCGACCCGCCAGAAGCAGTGCCAGATGCCGCGCAGGCTGCCGCGGGCCGCGGCGAGGAACGCGCCGAGGTCGGGACCGGCCATGATGCCCATCCCGAGGAAGGAGGTCTCGTACAGCTGCCCGCGCAGCAGGCGGCGGGTGCGCCGGCTGAGGCGGCGGGCGTTGAGGGGGCGGGGTGCCGCGGATCGGTTGCCGGTGCCGGCGTGCGGCAGGTCGCCGTAGATGTCGTTGATGCGGCTTCCGGGCACGAACTGCAGGGCGGTGCGCGTGTGGAAGAACTCGACCATCTCGGGCGCCCCGTCGAGGAACGCGGCGATCCGCTCCTCGTCGAAGTCGGCGCCGAGCGCGGCCCGCAGGTAGGCCGTGACGTCCTCGGCCGACTCGTCGACGCCGGCCTCGTGGGCGAGCAGCGTGCGCGGCGCCCAGAGCCAGCCGCCCGACCAGGCCGTGGCGCCGCCGCACACGTCGGCCGCCTCGAGCACGAGCACACGTGCGCCGTGGTGCGCCGCGGCGACGGCGGCGGCGAGCCCGCCCGCGCCGGCGCCGACGACCACCACGTCGTAGGCGAGATCGGTGTCGTCGTCGACTGCTGCCATGAGGTCCTCCATCGGCCCTGTCGGTGGGATCCTCGCGCGCACACTCTATGTAGACGGTGCACTTAATGGGGATCAATCCGTGTGGCGCAACGATATACACGCGATCGCGGCATCTGCAATGCCGGTCTGGACGAACCTCGGATGCCGCGTTAGTCTGTTCGCAGAAAGAACATGCGTTCGCTCAACGAACATCACCCCGACGGAGCACCATGATCGACAAAGTCGTCGCCGACCCGGCGGCCGCCGTGCGCGGCATCCGCGACGGAGCCACCGTGATGATCGGCGGCTTCGGTCGTGCGGGTCAGCCGGTCGAGCTCATCGACGCCCTCATCGCGCAGGGTGCCGGCGACCTGACGATCGTCGCGAACAACGCCGGCAACGGCGACACCGGCCTCGCGGCGCTGCTCGCCGCACGCCGCGTGCGCCGTATCGTCTGCTCCTTCCCCCGCCAGAGCGACTCGTGGGTGTTCGACGGTCTCTACCGCGCCGGGGAGATCGAGCTCGAGCTCGTGCCGCAGGGCAATCTCGCCGAGCGCATCCGCGCCGCCGGCGCCGGCATCGGCGGCTTCTTCTCCCCGACCGGCGTGGGCACCGAGCTCGCCGCGGGCAAGGAGACCCGGGTCATCGACGGTCGCACCTACGTGCTCGAACAGCCGATCCGTGCCGACATCGCGCTCATCAGCGCGCTGCGCGGCGACCGCTGGGGCAACCTCGTCTTCCGCGAGACCGCGCGCAACTTCGGCCCCGTGATGGCGACCGCCGCCACCGTGACCGTCGCCCAGGTCGACGAGATCGTGCCGCTCGGCGCGATCGACCCCGAGTCCGTCGTCACGCCCGGCATCTTCGTCGACCGCGTCGTCGCGGTGGGCGAGCGCGCGTGGCTCGACGACGGCGTGTTCGTCGGCGGCGTCGACCTCGAAGGACGCGCCGCCGCGGCATCCGCCGGTGAGGGGAGAGCCCGATGACCACCCGCATCTCGCGCGCGGAGCTCGCGCGCCGCATCGCCGCCGACATCCCCGAGGGGTCGTACGTGAACCTCGGCATCGGCGCCCCGACCCTCGTCGCCAACTTCCTGCCCGACGACCAGGAGATCGTGCTGCACACCGAGAACGGCCTGCTCGGCATGGGCGGTGCGCCCGACGACGGCCTCGTCGACCCCGACCTCATCAACGCGGGCAAGCAGGCGGTCACCGCCCTCGCCGGAGCCGCCTACTTCCACCACGCCGACTCGTTCGCGATGATGCGCGGCGGCCACCTCGACGTGTGCGTGCTGGGTGCGTTCCAGGTCGCCGAGAACGGCGACCTGGCGAACTGGTCCACCGGGGAGCCGGGTGCGATCCCCGCGGTCGGCGGCGCGATGGACCTCGCCATCGGCGCGAAGGCCGTCTACGTCATGACCGACCTCCTCACCAAACAGGGCGAGTCCAAGCTCGTCGCCGCGTGCTCCTACCCGCTCACCGGCGTCGGTTGCGTCTCGCGGGTGTACACCGACCACGCCGTCTTCGACGTCACCCCCGACGGCTTCGCCGTGCGCGAGGCGTTCGGCGACACGACCGTCGACGACCTGCGCGCCCTCACCGGGCTCGCGCTCGCCGACGCCACCGCCGAGGAGCACTGATGCCCGCCGCTTTCGTCTACGACGCCGTCCGCACCCCCTTCGGCCGAGGTGGCGGCGCCCTGTCGGGCGTGCGCCCCGACGACCTCGCCGCCGTCGTCATGAGCGCGAGCGTCGAGCGCGCGGGCATCGATCCCGCCCGCATCGCCGACGTCATCTTCGGCGACGCGAACCAGGCCGGCGAGGACAACCGCAACGTCGCCCGATTCGGGGCTCTCCTGGCAGGTTTCCCCACGAGCGTCACGGGGGTCACGGTCAACAGGCTGTGCGCCTCGTCGCTCGAGGCGGCGATCCAGGGGGCCCGCGCGATCGAGTCGGGCGACGCCCGCATCGTGCTCACCGGCGGCGTGGAGTCGATGAGCCGCGCCCCGTTCGTCGTCGAGAAGTCGCCGAAGCCATGGCTGGCGACGGGCAACCAGACGATGTGGAACACGTCGATCGGCTGGCGCATGGTCAACCGCGCGCTGCCGACGCCGTGGACGATCAGCAACGGCGAGTCGGCCGAGAAGATCGCCCGCGAGTGGGGCATCGACCGCGACGCGCAGGACGCCTTCGCGGTGCGCTCGCACCGGCTCGCCGCACAGGCCTGGGCGGACGGTGTGTACGCCCCCGAGATCGTCGCCGTGCCCGGTGTCGACCTGGCGCGCGACGAGGGCATCCGCGACGACACCTCGGTCGAGAAGCTCGCGGGGCTGAAGGCCCTCTTCGCCGCCGACGGCAGCGTCACCGCGGGCAATTCCTCCTCGATCAACGACGGCGCCTCCGCCGTGCTGCTCGCCGCCGAAGGGGAGATCGAGGGGGAGCCGCTCGCGCGCATCGCGGGCCGGGCGACCCACGGGGTCGACCCCGACGTGTTCCCCATCGCGCCGATCGAGGCGGCGAACAAGGCGCTCGCCGCAGCCGGTCGCACCTGGGCCGACGTCGACGTGGTCGAGCTGAACGAGGCGTTCGCGTCGCAGTCGCTCGCGTGCATCGCCGGCTGGCCCGACCTCGATCCCGCGAAGGTCAACGTGCACGGCGGCGCCATCGCGATCGGTCACCCGCTCGGGGCCTCCGGGGGTCGGGTGCTCGGTCACGCCGCGCACGAGCTCGCCCGTCGCGGTGGCGGCGTCGCCGTGGCGGCGCTGTGCATCGGGGTCGGTCAGGGCCTCGCGGTGGTGCTGGAAAGATAGAGCGATGACCGACGCGACGCCGCCCGACGCCGACGGCGCCCGCGCGTCCGAGGACTTCGTGCAGTCGCTCGCCCGGGGGCTCGCCGTCATCCGCGCCTTCGACGCCGATCACGCGCAGCTCACCCTCAGTGAGGTCGCCCGGCGCACCGAGATCCCCCGCGCGGCCGCGCGACGGTTCCTACGCACGCTCGAGACCCTCGGCTATGTGCGGACGGATGCCGCGGCCGCCACCTTCGCGCTGACGCCCCGGGTGCTCGACCTCGGGTTCAGCTACCTGTCGTCGCTCACGCTGCCGGAGCTTGTGCAGCCCCACCTCGAACGCCTCTCGCGCGAGGTGGACGAGTCGGTGTCGGCATCCGTGCTCGACGGCGGCGACATCGTCTACATCGCCCGCGTGCCGACCCGCCGCATCATGAGCGTGCGCATCACGATCGGCACCCGGTTCCCCGCGTTCGCGACGAGCATGGGCCGGGTGCTGCTGGCCGACCTCGACGAGGCCGACGCGCTCGCGCGGATCGCCGCCTCCGGCGACCGCCACACTCCGGCGGAGGCGGCGCGTCAGCTCGCCGCGGTGCGCGAGCAGGGGTACGCGATCGTCGACGGCGAGCTCGAGCCGCTGCTCGTCTCCGCCGCCGTCGCGGTGCGCGACCGTGCCGGCCGGGCCGTCGCCGCGGTCAACGTGGCGACCTCGGGCGGGCCCGGTACCGCTGAGCGCCTCGCCGAGACCGTCGTGCCGCTGCTGATCGACGCGGCGGCCGCGGCATCCGCCGATCTGAGCCGCTGAGCGCCTGACCGCTGAGCCGCTGGCCCTGACCGCTCAGCCGCCCCGTCGTCAGCTGACCTGGCGGGCGGCGCCGAGCGCGACGTACTCGCCGGGCTCCGGCACCTCGACGGGCACGCCGAACACCAGCGGCGCGATCTGCTGCACGGCCGTCGAGCGCGCGGCGCCGCCGATGAGCAGCACCCGGTTCACCGGCACCCCGAGGCCGCGCAGCGCGTCGATGCCGGCGCCGAGTCCCGACAGCATGCCCTCGACCGCCGCGCGCGCGAGGTTCTCGCGCGTCGTCGAGGCGAGCGTCATGCCCTCGAGGCTCGCCGTCGCGTCGGGCAGGTTGGGCGTGCGCTCACCCTCGAAATAGGGGATGAGTCGCAGTCCCGCGGCACCCGCCGGGGCGGCGAGGGCGAGCCGGCTGAGCTCGTCGAGGTCGACGCCGAGCAGTCGTGCGATCGCATCGAGCACCCGCGCGGCGTTCAGGGTCACCACGATCGGCAGGAAGTTGCCGTCTGCGGCGGCGAACCCCGCCACCGTGCCGGTCGGGTCGATCGTGCGCTCGGCGCTCACGCCGAACACGGTGCCGCTCGTGCCGATCGACACGATCACATCTCCGGGCACGGCGCCCACGCCGAGCGCGGCGCCCGCGTTGTCGCCGGCGCCGGCACCGACGCGGCGGCCCGCGGCATCCGTCACCTGCTCGTCGTGAGCGAGCACGCGGGGAAGACGCGCGTCATGGCCGAGCGCGGCGACGAGCAGGTCGCGGTCGTAGTCCCCGGTCGCGGGGCTCCAGTAGCCCGTGCCCGACGCGTCGGAGCGGTCGGTCACGAGCTCGTCGAAGCGCGGCTCGGCGCCTGCCACCGGCCCGAAGCCGCGCAGTCGCCACGTGAGCCAGTCGTGCGGCAGCGCGACCGCGGCGACCCGGGCGGCGGCCTCGGGCTCGTGATCGCGCAGCCAGCGGAGCTTGGTGATCGTGAAGGATGCCACGGGCACCACGCCCGAGCGCTCGGCGAGGTCGTCGGCACCGAACTCGGCGATGAGATCGCGGGCGGCGCCCGCCGAACGGGTGTCGTTCCACAGCAGCGCGGGCCGCACGACCTCACCGGTCGCGTCGAGCGCCACCATGCCGTGCTGCTGGCCGCCGATCGCCCACGCCTCGACGTCATCGAGACCGCCGGCGGCGGCGATCGCCTCCTGCAGCGCCTCCCACCACCGTTCCGGGTCGACCTCGGAGCCGTCGGGGTGCGACGCCCGACCCTCGCGCACGACCCGGCCGGTCGCGGCATCCACGATCAGCACCTTGCACGACTGCGTGGACGAGTCCACGCCCGCGACGAGCGCCATCGCCGTTCTCCCCGCCGCCGGTCAGCGCGCGCCGAGCAGGTGCTCGGTCGCGAGCTGCTGCAGACGCACGAAGCCGAACCCGCGGGCGCCGAAGTAGGCGCTCGCGTCGAAGTCCTCGTAGGCGCTGCGGTCGGCGAGCAGGTCGTCGTAGCTCTCGCCCGCGCCGAGGGTGGGCGTCTGCAGCTCGAGCACGCGGGCAGCCTGCAGGGCCTCCTGCACTTCGGGGTCGGCGCGGAAGGCCGCGGCGCGCTCCTTGAGCAGCAGGTAGGTGCGCATGTTGGCGGCGGCGGAGTCCCACACGCCGTTCTCGTCCTCGGTGCGGCTGGGCTTGTAGTCGAAGTGGCGGGGGCCGGTGTACGCCTGGCCGCCGTCGGGGCCGCCGTTCTCGAGCAGATCGACCAGCGCGAACGCATTGTGCAGGTCGCCGTGGCCGAAGACGAGGTCCTGGTCGTACTTGATGCCCCGCTGGCCGTTGAGATCGATGTGGTAGAGCTTGCCGTGGTACAGCGCCTGGGCGATGCCGGCGGCGAAGTTCAGCCCCGCCATCTGCTCGTGTCCGACCTCGGGGTTGAGGCCGACGAGCTCGGGGCGCTCGAGCGACTCGATGAACGCGAGTGCGTGACCGACGGTCGGCAGCAGGATGTCGCCGCGGGGCTCGTTCGGCTTCGGCTCGATCGCGAAGCGGATGTCGTAGCCCTTGTCGGTGACGTAGTCGCCGAGCAGGTTGACCGCCTCGCGGTAGCGCTCGAGGGCCGAGCGGATGTCCTTCGCAGCGTCGTACTCGGCGCCCTCGCGGCCGCCCCACATCACGAAGGTCTTCGCGCCGAGCTCGGCGGCGAGGTCGAGGTTGCGCAGCACCTTGCGCAGCGCGAAGCGGCGCACCTGGCGGTCGTTCGAGGTGAAGCCGCCGTCCTTGAAGACGGGCGCGGAGAAGAGGTTGGTGGTGACCATCGGCACGATGAGGCCGGTCGCCGCGAGAGCGCCCTTCAGGCGGTCGATCTGGTGCTGGCGCTCGGCGTCTGTCGAGCCGAACGCGAACAGGTCGTCGTCGTGGAAGGTGAGCCCGTAGGCGCCGAGCTCGGCGAGCTTCTCCACCGCATGCACCACGTCGAGGGCCGGACGGGTCGGGCCGCCGAACGGGTCGGCGCCGTTGTAGCCGATGGTCCAGAGACCGAACGAGAACTTGTCGGCGGCGGTGGGCGTGGTCATGGTGCTCCTTCGCATCAAATTGTTGTGAGCGACAACATACTACACTCGGGACATGGCCGCATCCGTTCCCGCCGTGCGCGAGGAGAATCTCGCGCACGTGCTCGACCTGCTGCGTCGCGACGGCGCGCAGACCCGGTCGGAGCTCGTGCAGGCCACCGGCCTGAATCGCTCCACGATCGCCGCCCTCGTCGCAGAGCTCGACGCGGACGGCCTCGTCACCGAGTCGCTGCCCGGTGCCGGCGGCGGAGTCGGCCGCCCCTCGCCGGTCGTGACCGTCGCGTCCGCGCCCGTCGCGATCGCGGTCAACCCGGAAGTCGATGCCGTCACCCTCGCCGCCGTGCGCCTCGACCAGACCCTCGCCGTGCGCGAGCGCGTGCCGTTCCGCCGACCCCCGACCGCTGCGGAGGTCGCCGGCCTCGTCGCCCGCTGGATCCCCGAGACACTGGATGCCGCGGCACACCGGGTCATCGGCGTCGGACTCGCCGTGCCCGGTCTCGTGCGTTCCAGTGACGGGGTCGTCGTCGACGCGCCCCACCTCGGCTGGCGCGACGACGCCCTCGCGCAGCGCGTCGGGGACGCGGCATCCGTACCGACCTTCGTCGCCAACGACGCCACCCTCGGCGCCCTCGCCGAGCACCGCTACGGCGCCGGCCGCGACGCGTTCGACATCGTCTACCTCAACGGCGGCGCGAGCGGCATCGGCGGCGGGCTCATCGTCGGCGGTGTGCTCGTGCGCGGCGCCGCCGGCTTCGCGGGGGAGTTCGGCCACAACCGGCCGGGCATCATCGCCGCCGCCGACCGCCGTGCCGACGACGGGGTGCTCGAGGACGAAGTCGCCCAGGCGCGCCTGTTCGCGGCGCTCGGCGTCTCGCCCGGCGACGGCGCCGACCTCGGCGAGGCGATGGCCGCCGCCGGACCCTCGGGGCGCCTCGAGATCGCGCGCCAGCGCCGCATCCTCGCGACGGCGCTCGCGAACGCCGCGAACGTCATGAACCCGGCGGTGGTGATCCTCGGCGGGTTCCTCGCGGCCCTCGCCGACGTCGACCTCGCCGGACTCACCGCCGACGTGCGCGCCCAGACGATGGCGGGCATCGCCGATGTCGAGGTGCGCGTCGCGGCGCTCGGCGACGACCGCCTGCTGGTCGGCGCCGCCGATCTGCCGTTCGAGGGGCTCATCTCCGGGCTGCGCGCGGCCCGCGGCTGAGGCGCGCGACCGCTCCGGGGGTGGTGATGGTGCGCCGACCGGCCGTCGGCCGACGCGGGAGCGAGCGCCCCGGCGCCGACCGCCGTGCCGGCCTCAGCCCGCGACCGGTTCGGATGCCGCGGCCGCCGCGAGCCGCACAGTGAGGGCGTCGAGCCACCCGCCTACGCTCTCGCGGGCCGTAGGAGTGTCGGGGTAGCGGCAGCGCAGGTGCAGCCCGGTCTCGTTCGCGATGAACCAGATCATCACGTTGTCGGTCGGCAGCACCGCCGACACGTATTGCGGCTCGAGGGCCGGATCGATGCGCGCCGGCATCCGGCGCATGTCGAGCCAGGAGATCGCGAACATCCCGGGCGCGGGCGGCACGTGGCCGAACCGGTCGAAGATCGGGGCGAGCGGGTAGGCGCCGAGCCGTACGGCCTCGTCGATCGCGGCCGCCGCGGCGGACGGCTCCGGGTCGGTCACCTCGAGCACCGCGTTGGTGATGTACCAGCCGACCGAGTCGCGCCACCGGGCCTCGCCGCGGGAGTGCACCGGGAAGACCGCGCGCAGCGGCGCATCCGCCAGGTCGCGGAACAGGCGTGCGAGCTCCGACACGGCGAGGGCGATGACCCGGATGCCGCGCGCCCGCGCCCGTTCCTCGAGGGAGCGCAGCTGCATCCCGTCGATCACGTCGCGCACCTCGACGATGGCCTCGACCGGAGCGCTCACGTCGCCGAGCGGGAGCGGGAACACCGGCATCCGCCCGCCGCCCGCGCGCAGGATCTCGTTCCATCGCTCGGTGATCTCGGGCGGGGTGTCGGGCATCGCCGCGAGCGCGCGGGTGTGGTCGGCGAACGGGGCGGCGGGAGCGGCATCCGTCGTCTCGCCCTCGAGCGCCGCGCGCACGTCGTGCGCGAGGATCAGCAGCGACCACATGTCGACGTGGGAGTGGTCGCTCGCGAGCACGACGACCGGGCGCGCGTCGGCCGCGTCCGGCTCGGGCTCGACGACCGCGAGCAGGTACGACGGCGCCGCGAACGGGCGGCACTCCGCGTCGAGCAGACCGCGCAGCGCGTCACGGGTCGTGCCGGGCACGTCGTGGGTGCGCCAGGTGCCGCCGTCGACGGATGCCTCGTGCAGCCGTACCCGTCCGGCATCGAGCGAGAACACCGTGCGCAGCGTGCCGTGACGCGCGATGGTGCGCTGCCAGGCGTCGGCGAGGGCGTCGCGATCGGCGGCGACGGGAAGGCGGAACGCGACGGCCATCCACGATCCCGGGCGGTCGCCGTGGCCCACGTGCCGGCCCTGGTCGAACGACACCGGCACCTCGCGCGACGGATCGATCGTCGCCCGCACGGCGTAGCTGTGCAGGGTGCCCTGCGGGAGGGCCATCTGGGCGACGGTGGTGAGGCGCATGGCGTCGTAGTGTAGGGGTCACACGTTTCGCGAAAAGAACGCAGGAGGCGTCGTGCCGGCTTTCCAGGTGCGCGGAGCGATTCTCGACTACGACGTCACCGGAACCACGGGTCCCCTCGTGGTGCAGCTGCACGGTTTGACGTCCAGTCGCGAACGCGACGGCCAGCTCGGACTCAACCTCGCCCGCGCGCTGCGCGGACATCGGATCCTGCGTTTCGACGCCCGCGGACACGGGCTGTCGACGGGCACGCCGGTCGAAGCGGACTACGGCTGGAACCGTCTCGCCGACGACCTGCTGGCGCTGCTCGACCACGTCGCACCGGGTGAGACCGTGCACGGCATCGGTCCGTCGATGGGAACCGGCACCCTGCTGCACGCGGCCGTCGCCGCACCTGAGCGGTTCCGTTCGCTCACCCTCGTCACCCCGCCGACCGCGTGGAAGAGCCGTATCGCGCAGCGCGAGACGTATCTGGCGAACGCCGAGATGGTCGAGCACGGCGGCATCGCCGCGTTCGTGCAGCACGGGTCGACGGCACCGGTGCCGCCCGCGCTCGCCGACGCGCCCGCGACGAGCATCACGATCCCCGAGGACCTCCTCCCCACCGTCATGCGCGGGGCGGCGGCGACCGACTTCCCGAAGAAGAAGGCGATCGCGAAGGTCGAGGTGCCGACGCTCATCCTCGCGTGGAGCGGCGACCGCACGCATCCGCTCAAGACAGCGAACCTGCTGCACGAGCTGCTCGGTCACAGCCGGGTCGTCGTCGCGCGCACGCCCTACGGCGTGATGGCCTGGCCGGGCCTGTTCGCCGAGTTCGTCACGATGGTCGAGCAGAGCGAGGCCGCGTGAGCGAGCGGATGCCGCCCCTCGAGGTGCGACCGATCGAGACCACCGACGAGGTGTTCGCGGCGGCCGCGCTGCTGCGCCGCGTCTGGGGCGGAGATCAGGACGCCGTGCCGACCAACCTCATGACCGCGCTCGCGCACGGCGGCAACTACGTGTTCGCCGCGCACGAGGGCGACGAGATGGTCGCGGCGTCCATCGCGTTCTTCTCGGCGCCCGCCCTCAGCGCGCTGCACTCGCACGTCACCGGCGTCGCGCCGGGCCTGCGCGGGCGCGGCCTCGGCCGCCAGCTCAAAGAGCACCAGCGCGCCTGGGCGGCAGAACGCGGCATCGCGCGCATCACCTGGACGTACGACCCTCTCGTCGCCCGCAACGCGCACTTCAACCTCACGCGCCTCGGCGCCCGCGCCACCGAGTACCTCGTCGACTTCTACGGGCCGATGAACGACGGCATCAACCGGGGCGACGCGACCGATCGGGTGTTCGTCGAGTGGGATGTCGCCGGTCCCCCCGCCCCGGCTCCCGCCGACGACGAGGTGATCGCGACGGTGCCGGTGCCCTCCGACATCGAGGCGCTGCGCGCGGCCGGCGACCCGGATGCCGCGGCCTGGCGGCTGCGGGTGCGCGATGCGCTCGTCGGGCACCTGGCGGCCGGCCACCGCATCGGCGGCTTCGCCGCCGACCGCGGCTACCTCATCATGCGCTGACGGCCGCGGGCGGGCCCGGTGCGCCCGACGCATCCGTCCCATCAGGCGTTCCGGCCTGCCGGGGGCGGGCACTCCTGCGCGGCGCGCGGGCATGGCCGAAAGCCGCGCACACCTGGCCGTCGCTGCACGCCGGGTGGGGTGCGGCATCCGTCAGGATGAGCACATGACCGCCGCATCCCGACGCATCGTCGACCTGTCGCATCCGATCCGCGCCGGACTCGTCACCTACCCGGGCCTGCCGGCCCCGACGATCACCTCGCACCTCACCCGCGAGGACTCGCGGGCGCGCTACGCGCCGGGCACCGAGTTCGCGATGGACATCATCACGATGATCGGCAACACCGGCACCTACCTCGACTCGCCCTACCACCGCTACGCCCAGGGCCCCGATCTCGCCGGTCTCGACCTCGCGACGCTCGTGGGCCTGCGGGCCGAGGTCTTCTCGCTCACCGACGCCTGGACGCCCGGGGCGCGCGGCATCGGTGTCGACGCGCTCGCCGGTCGCGACCTGCGCGGTGCGGCCGTGCTGCTGCACACCGGCTGGGACCGCCACTTCGGCACTCCCGCCTACGGCGCGGGCGCGCCGTTCTTGACCGGCGAGGCCGCCGAGTGGCTCATCGCCGAGGGCGTGACGCTCGTCGGCATCGACTCGCTCAACATCGACGACACCGAGTCGGGCGGGGAACGTCCGACGCACTCGGCGCTGCTCGCCGCGGGCGTGCACGTCGTCGAGCATCTGACGAGACTCGGGGATGTCCCGGCGTCCGGTGCGCGCTTCACCGCCGCGCCGCCGGCGGTCGAGGGGTTCGGCACCTTCCCGGTGCGCGCGTTCGCCGAGATCGACTGACGCGCTGGACACCGGGCGGCCGCCGGCGGAGCATGACGGGATGGTCCCTGCAGACAGCACTCCCTACCGCCGCGACGACGGCGAGCTGCTCGGGTGGATCCGTCCCCTCGGTGATGCCTGGGTCGCCGTCGACCTGCTGGGGCGCGCGGTATCCGGCGCACAGGACTGGCTCGACGCCGAAGACGCTCTCGAGGCCGGAGGGCTGGCGTGGCTGGCCGAGCCGTGGGTGCTCATGCGCGGCGGCGTCGATCTGCGCGTGCGCCTGGTGGAGATCACCCCTGACGCCGGCCGGGTCGTCGTGAAGACCGACGACTTCGGTGCGATCGATGCGCCGCACGAGGTCATCGTCCTGCCGTGGCCGGCGCCCGAGTCGCTGCGGCCGTGGCGGGTGGGAGACCCCGACGGTCGCGAACTGTTCGCCTGAGGGGAGCGCCGCTACGACACCGTCGGGGGCGCGTACGCGAGCTGCGCGGTGAGGTGTCCGCGCTCGCGGCTCACGATCTGTGCGCGTCCCGGGATGGATGCCGCGGGCTTCACCCGCCCGATCAGTGCGCCCTCCTCGGGGTTGCCGCTGAGCAGGATGCCTGTCGTGCCGAGGTCGGTGAACCGCTGGATGATCGGGTCGTAGGCGGCCCGACTCGCCCCGCCCGCGCGGCGCGTGAGGATGACGTGCAGACCGAGGTCGCCCGCCTGCGCGAGCAGCGGCTGCAGCACAGCGAGCGGGTTGCCCTGACTCGTGGCGACGAGGTCGTAGTCGTCGACGAGGATGAAGCCTTCGGCGCCCGTCCACCACGACCGCTGCCGCAACTGTTCGGGCGACACGTCGGGGCCCGGGATGCGGCCGGCGAAGAACGCGGCGAGCTCGCTGAGGCCGCCCGTCGCCATCTCGTGCGAGGTCAGGTAGGCGCCGAGGTAGTCAGACGGGATCTCGCCGAGAAGCGATCGGCGGTAGTCGACGACGAAGATCTTCGCCTCGCTGGCGCTGTAGTGGCGCGTGATCTCCTGCACGATGCCCCGCAGGAACGACGACTTGCCCGACCCGGCATCGCCGTAGAGGAAGAGGTGCGGCTCCACGGCGGGATCGATGCCGAACGGGGCGAGCTGTGCTTCGTCAATGCCGAGCAGGAACCGGCGCGAGGAGGGGTCGGATTCCGCGCGCACCGCGTCGAGCGTGATGCGCTCGGGCAGCAGGCGCAGCTTCGGCCCGGCGGGGCCGCGCCAGGCGGCGGCGGTCTGGGCGACGAGGTCGCTGACCCCGCCCGCGAGCCCGGCGGGGTCACCGTCGCCGTCGACGCGGGGGAGCGCCGTGAGCATGTGGAGCCGGTTCTGCGCGAGCCCGTGTCCCGGGCGTCCGGCGGTCACGTTGAGGGCCTGCTTGCGGTCGATCTCGGAGTCGGTCGGGTCGCCGAGCCTCAGCTCTATGCGGGTCTGGATGAGGTCCTTCAGGCTCGCGCGGATCTCGAGCCATCGGTTGGCGGTGACGACGACGTGCACTCCGAAGCTTAGACCGCGGGCGGCGATCGCCTGGATCCGGGGTTCGAGCGGCTCGTATTCGGTACGCAGCGTCGCCCATCCGTCGACGATGAGGAAGACGTCGCCGTATCCGTCGTCGACGAGCCCCGCACCACGGCGCTGTCGGTAGGTGTCGATGGAGTCGATCGCGTGCTGGCGGAAGAACTGCTCCCGAGCATCGATGATCTGCTCGATCTCGGCGACCGTCCGTCGCACCGCCTCCTCTTCGGTGCGGGTCGCGAGCCCCGCCACGTGCGGATGCCTCTGCAGGCCTGTGAACGTGCCGCCGCCGAAGTCGAGCACGTAGAACTGCACCTCGAGGGGCGTGCGTGTGAGGGCGACGGCGGTGAGAAGGGTGCGCGCGACGGTGGACTTTCCGCTCAGGGGGCCGCCGACGATCGCCACGTGGCCGGCGGCCCCGCCGAGAGCGACCACGAGGTTTTCGCGGCGCTGTTCGAGGGGGACGTCGACGATCCCGAGCGGCACGACGAGCGACCCGGCCGCGCGCCAGCCCGGCGAGACGAGCCCGAGCTGCGGGTCCGCGACGAGATCGGGCATGAGCTGGTCGAGCGTGGCGGGCACCTCGAGCGGGGGCAGCCACACCTGGTGCGCGGCGGGGCCGCGACCGCTCATGCGCTCGACCGCGATCTGGAAGGTCGAACGTTCTTCGACCTCCACGACCGGCTCGGATGTCTCCGCCACCGCGGGGGTCGCGGCATCCGTGTGCTGCGCGACCGCCGTGAACAGTTCGATCTCGGCATTGCCGGCGATGCCGTCGCCGGCGTCGACGCTGCGGCGGGAGCGCGATGTCTTCGGGGGCCCGGACACATAGGCCGCGCGGAACTGCACGAGGTTCTCGGTGTCGGCCTTGAGGTATCCCACTCCGGGCTCCTGAGGGAGCGTGTACGCGTCGGGAACGCCGAGCACGCTGCGGGATTCGGCGGCGGAGAAGGTGCGCAGACCGATGCGGTAGGAGAGGTAGGTGTCGAGACCGCGCAACTTGCCCTCCTCGAGTCGCTGTGACGCGAGCAGCAGATGCACCTGCAACGAGCGACCGACGCGGCCGATGTTGATGAAGCTGTCGACGAACTCGGGTTTGGCCGACAGCAGCTCACTGAACTCGTCGGCGACGATCAGCAGCGCGGGGAGCGGTTCGAGGTCGCTGCGGCCGTTCTTGCGCGCCTTCTCGTAGTCGCTGACGTTGGCGAAGTTCCCGGCGGAGCGCAGCAGTTCCTGCCGCCGCACCACCTCGCCCTGCAGGGCATCCTGGAAGCGGTCGACCAGAGCGAGCTCTTGACCGAGGTTGGTGATGATCGCCGAGACATGCGGCATCCCGGCCATGCCGGCGAAGGTCGCGCCGCCCTTGAAGTCGACGAGCACGAAGTTGAGCTGCTCGGGGGAGTGGGTGAGGGCGAGCGCGAGCACGAGGGTGCGCAGCACCTCCGACTTCCCGGAGCCGGTGGCGCCGATGAGCACACCGTGGGGTCCCATGCCCTGCTGCGCGGCTTCCTTCAGGTCGAGCACGAGGGCGGCGCCCGAGGTGTCCTGTCCGATCGGCACCCGCAGCCGGTCGCGTTCGAGACGGGGAAGCCACGTGCGATCGACGTCGATGTCACGCACGTCGGGTAGAGCGAGCAGCTCGACGAGCTCTCGCTGAGCACTGCCGGTCTCGCCGGTGGACGCCGTCGGCTGGGAGTGCAGCGGCAGCAGTCGCCGGGCGGTCGCCTCGGCTTCGACGATCGTCACGGTATCGGGCGTGAAGGGCACGGCTGCGCGACCGAGGTGGATGAGCTCGCTGACCGTGCGCCCCTCGGTCGGCAGGGCGATGCGCAGGGTGCCGTGGTCGTCGAGGTCGCTCCACCGTTCGGGGAGTTCGAGTACCGTGACGCCGGCCATGCCCTCGCCGCCGACGATCGGATGCCCCGCGGGCAGCCGTACCCCGTCGACGAGGATCACGATGTGCGGGCTCGTGCGGGTGTCGCGGCCGAATCGCGGACGCTCGCGCAGACCCGCCGGAAGCAGGTCCTCGAGAGTGTCGAGATCGGAGGCGATCAGGCGTGCGGGCCCGACGCGATCCTCCACCCGCACCGATTGCGCGTGCGGCAGCCACTTCGCCCATTCCCAGTGGGGCAGTTGCGAGGGCCCGGCGAGAACGGCGATCTGGAGGGTGTCGGGGTCGTGGAGGGCGGCGAGGCCGATGACCATCGATCGCGCGAGCGCCCGCACGGCGTCTTCGTCGGAGCCGATGATCTCGGTGCGGGCGTCGTCCCCGAGGTCGACGGCGAGCGGCAGCGCGGGCTGGATCTCGTGGGTGAGCATGAACCGGTGCGCCGCGCTCGCGGCGACCGGGTCGAGTTGAGCGAGCGAAGGGAGCTCGGGCGCCTCGAGTGTGATGCACAGCGGCTGATCGGACACTCCCACACGGGTGCGGAGGAAGGCGTCGTCTGTCCCGGCCCGTTCCCAGACGCGGGTGCGCTCCTCGGCGAGGAACGGGAGCGCGGCGGGGGCCGGGTGGATCCAGTTCCCGTGCCGGCGTTGCTGGCGGGCCGCGCTGCGCACGGTATCCCGCAGCTCCGAGAGGTAGGCGAGGTACTCGCGCCGGTTGGCAAGCACCTGCGCGGCTCGCTGCGAGCGCTGTCGCCACCCGTTCACGGCGACGAAGCCGAGCGACGACAGCAGGAACATGCCTCCGGTGATGAAGCCGGTCGGCCCGGCGTTGGAGATCGTCACCATCACGATCGCGCCGACCGAGCCGATCATCGGGAGCAGTGAGGTGAGGATGCCCCCGGCCCCGTCGGCGGGGACGAGCTCGGGAGGAGGTTGCACGAGGATCTTGCCGCTGGGCACGCGCGGAGGTGCGAGTCGCGGTGTTCCGCTCATCCGGGTGCTCCCTCGGTGCGTCTCGGGCCCTACCGGCCGTGTGACCGGGCGGCGGGGCTGGCTGTCAGTGGTGGCGGGGCGTCGCCCGGTCAGGCGCGTCCGCCCGCTCCGGCGCCCTCCGAGCGCGGACCCAGGTCGACGTCCTCCTCGAGCTTCGGTGCGACCGGGCCGCCGAGGCCGCGGCCGCCGCGCTTCCCGTCGCCGTTCGCCGAGCCCGGGGCGCCGCCGCCCAGCATGCCGCCCGCGGCGCCGCTTCGCGTCCCCGACGTTTCGGTGGGGGCGGCCGTGGCCGCTCCGGCAGCCGACGAGCGGGCGCCGCCGAGAAGTCCTCCGGAACCGCTGCGGGCGTCGGCGCCCAGGCCGCCCGACCCGCCGGAGGAGCCCGCCCCCCTGCCGCCGGCGAACGCTCCCGCGCCCGGGGTCGCGTCGGCCGTGGCCGCCGCGGTGAGGCCCGCACCGGCGTACCGCGCGCCGGCTCCGAGCATCGCGGCACCGGCGATTCCGGCGCCCGCCCCGAACCCGCCGGGGGTGGCCGGAGTGAGAGTCGACGCGCCTCCCTGCAGTCCCGTGCCGGCTCCGCTCCCTATGACCGTTCCCGGGGCGAAGCTCGTTCCCCCGGAGCCGAGCGGACCGTCCGGTGTCAGCACGATGTCGTTTCCCCCGGTCCAGCTGCCGTCGCCGGTCTGCACGGTGTGGTCGGTCACACCGGGCACCGTGGCCGCTGTGGGAACGGGCGGTGCGGTGACGGTGTTCGCGGTGTGCGTCGTCGATGTGCGCGCCGGCGGCGTCGCCGGCGTGTCTGTCCCATCGGGTGCCGTGTCGAGGGTGAATCGGCTGAAGCCGTCAGCGGACAGCAGTGGGAACCGGGGTTGATCGGACATCGATGCCGCGATGCCGCTCGACGCAGCGGTCACGGCCTTGTGCGCGGCGGCCTCGCGCTGGGAGCTCATCCACTGATTGATCTGGTCGACCGCGAACGGCCCGGCGATGACCGAGATCGGCCCGAGGGGGAGGGTCAGTCCCGTCGCCGCCCCACGCACGAGCGCCTCCTGGGTTCCGTCGAGAGATCCGTTCGGGAGCGCGGCGAGCGCGGAGCGGGCGGACGCCCGCTCGGCATTCGCCTGCGTGATGGCGGCCTGGAAGACGCCGATCGCCGCGGTGAGCTGGTCGATGGCCGTCGCCGATGTGCGGAGCGTCTCTGACGCGGCGAGGGCCGCCTGTCCGGTCAGTCCGTTGTCGTCCGACGCCGCCCGGAGCACCGTGGCGAGGTCGGGGAGGAGGCTCTGCAGCTGCGGCAGGTTCGCCTGCGACCAGTCGCCGACCTGAGCGAGCTGGATGAGTCGTTGTTCGTAAGGCCCGGGGTTGCTCATCCTGCATCCTTCCGTTGAGGACTTCGTGCGCGTGTTCGACGGATGACGAGCACCGTCGTCACGGCGAGGCCCGCGACCACGAGCAGGCCCGCCGCGCCGAGAGCGATCGGAACGCCCCCGCTCGACTCGGGGGAGGCGACGGTGCCCGCTCCGGAGGGCACGGGACTCGGCGTCGCGGAGGACGTGGAGGCGCCGCCGCTGCGGGCGCCTGCGAACTGCTGCGCCGTGGGGAGGCCCGACGACTTCCCCATGAGGGGATTGGTGTCGGGATAGGACGCGGGGTCGGCGCTCAGCATGCCCGCGAGGAGTGCGCCGCCGTATCCGTATCCCTGTGCGACAGCGAGGTTTCCGTTCGTCGTCCCGCTTGCGTGGTGGATGAGCGACTGGATGAGTTGATTCCCGGTCGCCGACGGATACTTCTCTTTCGCCAACGCGAGCATTCCCGCCACCAGCGGCGTCGCGAGCGATGATCCCGAGGAGGTCCCTGCGATCCAGCTGCCGTCGCTCGCGCCGGCGGGGGTCGAGATATCGACACCGGGGGCCGCCACGGTGACGTCGTCGTTGATGACGGGAGTGCCGGCGGGGTTCTCCAGAAGGCTCCCGGTCGAGGAGATCGCCGACACGGCGACGACGCCGTTCGCGTCCCACGGATAGGTCGACGCGGACCCGTTCGCGTTCGGAGTGCCCGCCACGATCACGACGCCGGCGGCGAGGGCGCGGGCGATCGCCGAGTAGTACTCGGCGGGGACGGCGGGCCCACCGGTCGAGATGCTGATGATCTCCGCGCCGTTGCGCACCGCTTCGTCGATGAGGGCGCCGTAGAGGTCGGTGCGCTGACCGTCCGCCGTCTGCACCCCGCACGCAGGGTCGGTCGAGTTCAGCGGCGCCACGTAGTAGTCGATGGTGGCCTTCGGAGCGATGCCCCGGATCTCCCCGGGGCCGGCGCCTGTGCCCACCAGGAGCGACGCCACGGAGGTGCCATGACCGGAGTCCTCGGTGTACGTGGTCGTGGTCGCCGCGGAGCCGTCGCACGCCGGCCCGTGGGTGACGATGTCCGCGCCCACGAGTGCGGGGAACTCGGTGTTCACCGGTCCGTCAATGACCGCGATGGTGACGCCGGAGCCGTCGATGCCCGACGAGTGGAGCTGCGCGAGGTTGTACTTGGCATACCACCAGTTGCCATCGGTCGTCGCCGCGGCCGACGCGGCGGAGGGCACGAGCGCGAGCGCGGTCGCGGCGACGAACGCCGTCGCCGCCGCGATGCGCGGTGCGGCGAACCTCACGATCCGTCGACCCAGGCGCTCGCCACGGCGGAGCTGTCGGTCTGCGCGGCTCCTGCGGGTGGCGGCGGTGCCGAGGCGGCGGACGGTGCGGCCGCGACGTCGATGGCGTGCTCGAGCATCCCCGCTGTCAGTGCAGAGAGGTCATCGGATGCCACGAGGCGCTGGGCGGCCGCCTTCAACGCGTCGGAATGCTCGGTGATGACGGTCTGGATGCCGGTCACGGAGTCGGCCAGCGTCGATGCGTTGCGTGCGAGCCAGGCGTAGAACGTCGCTTCGGCCGCTTCCGTCGAGTGCCCGTCGACGTGCGTCAGCTCTTCGGACGTCGGCAGCTGCGCCGACTGGATGAGCAGTTTCTCGGCCTGGTTCTGCACGGCCTCGAAGTTCACACCGAGCCACGACATGTCAGCGCCTCCCCCTCTTGGATCGGATCAATTCTTGTGGAGGCGCTCGTCGACGATGTGCGCACCGGGGAATCGGTGGATAAGTCGCGCGGTGGCGGCCGCGCCGCGGCATCCGCTCAGTCGGAGTCGCCGAGGAGACGACTCACCGTGAAGACGCGGTCGCCGAGTCGCACCCGGACGCCGTCCTCCACCTGCGTGCGCGCCCCCGGCAGCACGGGCGTGGCGTGCCCCTCTTCATCGAGGAGGTCCGTGCCGTTGGTCGATCCGACATCGGTGATCCAGGTGCCCGCGCGGGTGTGCTCGAGGCGGGCGTGCGTCTTCGAGACGGTGCCGTCGGGGTCGCGCACGACGACCAGCTCGTCACCTGGAGCCGTCGGCTCGGGCCGGCGCCCCAGGTTCACGGCGACCGGCACCGGAAGCTGCGCGCGCTGTCCGGTGTCGAACGCGAGCAGGAGCTCGCCCGATGACGGATCTGCCGCGGGTCCGTCGGTCTCCCACGGGACGACACCCCGCCGACGCGGACCGGGCTGTCCCGTCGATCCGCCGCTGTCGCCCCCCGTGACCTCGCCCGGCAGCGTATCGACCACCGGCGTCGGTGCGGCGGAGATCACCCCGCCCACCCGCGGAGTCGAGGTGATGAGGGCGGGCGCGGCATCCGGCCGACGGATGACCGGCGCGATCGCCGCGCTCCCGGCGATGCCCTCCCCTCGCTGCGTCCTCACCGCGGGGGCCGGCAGCACCGTGGCCCCGTTGTCGGGCGTGCCCATGACGACGTCGGCCTCGTGACGGCGAGGCACCGCGACGACGACGGTCTGCGCCGCGCGATCAGCCCAGGAGCGTCGGCGAGGCCCGCGGTCCCACGCCGCCGACGCCTCGACCAGCCACGCTCCGACGCCGAGCACCGCAGCACCCATCGCCGAGATGAGGCCGCGCACGAACGCCCGTCCCACCCCCGGCGAGAACGGAGCGTCCGCCCTCGTCACGCGCAGCCGGAGCAGCGCCTTCCCGATACTCGTCCCCGTGCGTCCCTGCACCACCCACAGGGCGACCAGCGCCTCGAGGGTCGCGACCACTGCGAGGAGGACGGATGCCGAGGCGACTCCGACGACCGTGGCGATCGCCGCTACGGCGGCCATGTCGATCGTGAACGCGGCGACCCGTGCGCCGACACCGGCCACGGCGCCCAGATGGGTCGACCGCGACGCCGCGGTGTCCCGTCCCGTGCCGACGGCCCCGCTCGGCGGCGACCCCCCGCTCATGCGCCCATCATTCCACGCAGCAGGTCGATGGCGTCGGCGGCCATCAGGCCGGCCGGGAGCGCCAGGGCGATCGCGAGCCACTCGATGACGTCTCCCGTCCGCGACCACGCCAATGACCGCGCACCCCGGGCGATGGGGATCGCCGCGAGACCCGCGAGCACGCCCGCCGCCAGCAGCACGACCGCCGAGACGGCGAGCACATCGGCGTCGAACGCGCCGATGATCCCGGCGACGGCGGTACCGATGACGACCGTCGCGGCGAGCCGCGGCATCCACATCGTCACGGGCGACAGGGCGCGGCGGGATCCGAGCAGGAGGGCGGCGGCGGCACAGATCGCGAGCGCCACGCGGCCCGCGAACACGAGTGGATCGGTGAGGGGAAAGCCGGGCAGCGCGATGGGGGCGGTGGCCGCGGCGATCAGCGAGAGCGTTGCGGTGCCCGCCACGAGCCGAGCCGAGGATCGCACGGCGACTTCGGCGGCGGTCGACGCGGAGATGGGGCCGCCGGGCTCGGGATAGGTCTGCCGCACCGACCAGCGCGTCGTCTGGAATCGCGGATAGTCGATGAACATGCCCGGAGACACGTCGAGCAGAGTCGCGACCAGCAGGCGGCGCGCCACCGGGACGAGCCCGAGCGAGACGGCGGCGGGTGCGGACACGGGAAGGTCGAGCATCATCGCCGCGCCCCAGACCAGCGCGAACGGCAGCAGCACCACGGCGGTCACGCCGAGCTCGGCGCGGAAGGTGGCGGCCGAGGCGACGAGTCCGAGCAGCCCTGCGAGCGCCGCGGCGCATCCGAGACCGGTGAACACCGCCAGCGACGCGGATGCGGCGGGCATCTCCGGGATCGCGACCGCGCCGCCGGCGAACGCGAGCGCGAGCGGGCCCCACGCGCTCCCCGCGCCCGTCGCGCGCGGGGACGCCCGCGTCGCCCAGGGCACCGAGGAGGCGATCGCCGCGGCGAGCGCGACGGCGGCGAGGACCGGCCGCGCGGACGGGACGATCGCGTCGGGCGCGCCGAGCGCGACCACGGCGACCCCCAGGCCGAGCGCGCCCAGAGTCCACCAGAGGGCGGCGCTCTCGACGGCGTCGCGCCGTCGGCGCATGCCGCTCCTCGCGGTGGGCCGGCGCTCACCCGTCTCGACGACGGTGAGGACCGCGCCGTCGTCGAGGTCGCCGATCGGCGACCCCGGGGCGATCTGTCTTCCGCCCCGGCCGAGGAGCGTCTGGCGGGCAGGGTCGAGGTCGATGCGTGCAGCGTGCAGCGCGTCGGCGACCGTGCGGTCGATCGGCACGGAGAGATCGTGACGGGACGTCGCATCGATCACGGCTATGCGCCGCCTCTCGATGACGGGGCGGGTCACTGAGCGAGGTCTCTCGACGGCGTGCCGATCTCGGGTTCGCGGGCCGCAACGCGTCGCCTCGCCGGATCGGTCATGGTCTCAGCCGTTCCGGAAGAGCTTGGCCGAGGCGCGGTCGGACTCGACGTACCCGGCCGACATCTGATCGGCCGCGCGGGCGATGCGCTCGAGCAGATCCCGCATCTCGGAGAAGGTCGCGCTCCACGAGCGCTGCGCCCGCTGGTAGGCGGATCGGGCATCGCCGTCCCAGCTCGCCTCCAGCCGACCGACCTCCTGCTCCAGGCCGGCGAGGATCGCGCCGATACGGGCGCTCTCCGTGCGCAGCTCCGCCGCGCTGACCTCCAGAGCGAGCGGGTCGACCGAGAAGTCGTGCATGTCAGCTTCCGCCCATCATGGTGCCGAGGCCCGAGATGGTCTGCTGGTGCGCGTCCTCCGTCGCGGCCTGATCGCGTTCGGTCCCGCGCAGCGCCCCGTCGAACTCGACGAGTACGGCGGTGAGGCGCTGCGCATCCCCGCTCCACGTGGACACCAGCGACTGGAACGCCGTCGCGGCGTCTCCCTGCCAGTACGCGCCCAGCTGGTCGAGTTCGCCTCGGACGCGACCGATGCTGTCGACGATGTCGGCCCGCGCGCCCGATACGGCTTCCGCACCGCGCCGCAGCGCGCCCTCGGCGGCGCTGATCGATCCGGTCATGACTCCTCCTGTGATCGATTCATCGACGGTGACGAGACGGATGCCGGTGGCCGCGGCATCCCCTCATCGGCGAGGCGGTGATCGCCGACCGGACGCCCGCCCGCGATCACCGCCCGAACGTCAGAGCGAGAATCGGCCTGCCGACGACTTGTCGGATGACACGTAGCCCTGCGAGATCTCGGTGGTCTTGGCGGAGATCTGCTCGAGCAGGGTGTTGAGCGCGGTCAGTGACTGCGTCCATTTGCGCTGTGCGGTGTCGTAGGCGGTCTGCGCCTCACCGTTCCACGAGGCGCGGAGCTTGCCGACCTCGTTCTCGAGCTGTTCCAGCCGAGCCTTGATTCCGTTGGCGCCGGTGCGGATCTGCCCGGCGAGGGCGACGACCTGCTCGGGCTTGACGGACATCGACTGCATGATGACTCCTCTTACTCTCTGCCGACGCGTGCGTCAGCTGCCCATGATCGACGAAAGACCGGAGATGGTCTGCTGGTGGGACTCTTCTGTCGCCGACTGGTCGCGCTCGGTGCCGGTCAGGGCCGACTCGAGCGTCACGAGCACCTCGTTCAGCTTGCGTGTCTCGTCGTCCCATCGGGTCATGAGCTGGGTGTACGCGACGGCGGCCGCGCCGGTCCAGAAGCCGCGCACCTGCTCGATCTCGCCACGGACGAACTTCACCTGCTGGTCGATGCCGGCCTTCGCGGTGTTCACTGCCTCGGCTCCGCGCTTGAGCGCGCCTTCCTCGGCGGAGATCACATCTGCCACGTCAACCCCCTTCATTCATTGACTGGATCGGAGTGGGGCTCCCGTGCGGTGGTCGTCACCGTGATCGAGCGCCTCGGGTCCGACGGTAGCCATCGGCCCCCGCGCTCGGGGCCCGATCCGGCCATTGTGGATAGTTCGTGGATGAGAGTTCTGTCATCTGGATCCGGCTCCTCGCAGTCATCCCCAGGCGCATTCGAGGGCTTCCACGCCGCGGCTACACTGGCGGCGTCGTGCGCGGGCACGGCGGATGAGGGCAACGAGGGGGAGCGCACCGGTGAGTCAGAGCGTCGTCGCCTCGCGTGCTCTCGTGCGCGTGTCGGTGCAGTGCGAGGGCCGCCGGCTCGACATCGGCATCCCCGCTCAGCTGCCGCTCATCGAGCTGATGCCGGGCTTCGCGCGCAGTCTCGGCGTGCTCGATCCGACCATGACGCACGCGGGCTATGCCCTGCAGCGCGCGGACGGCACGGTGCTCGACGTCGCGCGCGGGGCGGCGGAGCAGGGTGTCGACGACGGAGACCTGCTCACGCTCGCCCGCGGCGGTCTGCTTGCTCAGCCGCGCGTCTACGACGACATCGTCGAGGCTGTGATCGACGCGACCAGTTCACAGCACAGACCCTGGTCGCTCCAGGACAACGCACGCACGGCGCTCGCCGCGTCCCTCACGCTGCTCGGTGTGTGCGCGGCGCTGCTGCTCGCAGCCGGCCCCGGGCTGGGTCTCGGTGCGATCGTCGCCGCGGGAGGCGCGGTCGTGCTCGTCGCCGTCTCCGCCGTGGTCGGCCGCCTCGGCCAGAGCGAGGCGGGGCACGGCCTCGGCATCGCCGCGGCCCTCTTCGGTGCTCTCGCCGGATTCCTCGCGGTGCCGGGGACGGAGATCTGGACGTGGCCCCTCGCGGCCGCGGGACTCGGTGCGGTCGTCATCGGCGGCGCCTCACTCGCCTTCCAACCCGACCGCCCCGAGATCCAGCTCGCCCCCCTCGTCGCGGGCGCCGCGGTCGGCGTCACTGCGACGCTCGCCGCCGTGCTGCCGGTGGATGCGGTCGCCGTCTACGCGGTGATGGTCGCGGTCGTGGCGACGCTCGGCAACGGGCTTCCCTGGCTCGCCCTCAGCTCGACGCGCATCCGGGTCATCTCGCCCCAGAGCGACGCCGAGGTGTTCGCCGCGCCGACACCGATCGACGGTGACGACGTTGCGCGGCGCATCGCGGCGGGCCATCGCGTGCTCGTCGCGAGCCGTCTCGCGCTGGGCATCGTCGCGCTCGCCGCGACACCGCTCGTGGCGGCCGCGAACGCGGCCGGCGCCGCGCTGTGCGCACTCGCGTTCCTCGGCATGATGTTCCCGTCGCGCCAGTCCTACGCGCGCAGCGCGGTGCTCGCGATCATGGCGCTCGGCACCGTCGGCCTCGCCGTCACGGGTATCACGGTGACCGTCGGCCAGCCGGCGCTTCGCCTCGTCCTCCTCGTCGCGCTCATCATCGCCACCGCGGTCGTCGTGACGATCACGGTGCTCGCGCCGCGCGCGCGCACCCGGCTCGCACGGGTCGCCGACACGATCGAGCTGATCATCCTGGCGGTGCTGCTGCCGCTCGGGGTGATCGCCGGCGGATGGGTCTGACCGCGTGGCGACCAAGAGCGACCTGATCGAGGCGCAGAACTTCTCGCGCCGCCGCCTGCTCACGGCGTTCACGAGCGGTGCCCCCGAGGGGAAGGAGCTCGAGCCCGCCGCGCCACTGCGCGCCGTCATCGCCGCGATCGCCCTCACCGCCGCGGTCGTGCTCGCCGGAGTGTTCTACGGGCTCATCCAGCCGGGGCTCCCGAGCGGCTGGCAGAACGGCAAGCTCATCATCGCGAAGGACACCGGCGCGCGCTACGTCACCGTCGACGGCGTGCTGCACCCTGTGCTCAACACCGCCAGTGCGCGTCTGCTGATGCCGGCCGGGCAGTTCGACGTCATCAACACGAGTCAGTCGAACCTCGCCGACATCCCCCTCGGCTCGACCGTCGGCATCGTGGGCGCGCCCGATCAGGTGCCTGCGGCATCCGCTCTCATCGACACCGGCTGGACGGCCTGCCTCGCCGACGCCGCCGGCATCGCCGTACAGCTCGGCGAGGCACCGGCGGCCACCGCGACAGACCGGGCCATCGTGGTCGACGCGGCCGGCGGCCGGTACGTCGTCGCAGGCGGGACGAGTCACCTCGTGGATGCCGCGTCGGGCGACGCCGTGCTGCGCGCCGCCGGGATCGCGGCGAGCACGCCGCGCGCGGTGAGCGTCGACTGGCTCAATCTCTTCACTCCGGGGGCCCCGCTTGCTCCACTGACCGTGACGGACGCGGGCGACCAGGTGCTCGGCACGACCCTGCGCGTCGGGGACGTCATCCACTACTCGGGGAGCGCCGAGGACGATCGCTTCCTGGTGCAGTCGGATCACACTCTCGCCCCGCTCAGCCCGCTCGCGTGGCAGCTGTACCAGCTCGGCAGCGGGGCGAAGGCCACCGACGTGAAGGACGTTCCCCAGTCGGTGAGCTCGGGACTCCCGACCGCGAAGGAGCCGGCGGGTGGCGCCGACTGGCCCGCCGCGGGATTCACCCCCCTCGACGCGGCGTCGCGGCCCTGCGCGCTGCTCGCGAGCGACGGACAGGCGACGCGCACCGTGCTGGCCGCCCGCGCCGCGAGCCTGCCGGCTCCGGCGGGAGTGAGTGTCGCCGCCGGTCACGGTGCGCTCGTCAACGCCGCCGGGCGCGGCGATCAGTCGAGCGGCCTCGACACCCTCATCGACGCGACCGGCACCGCCTACGCGCTGCCGGGCGCCACCGAGCAGACCCTCCAGCGTCTCGGCTACCAGGCGACCGACGTGACGACGGTCACCAAAGCCTGGATCCCGTTCTTCCTCACCGGGCCGGCGCTGACCGAGTTCGGGGCCGGCGGGGGCACCGAGGGGCAGCAGCTCTCGCCGAGCCCGACGGCGACCGGGGCCCCGTGACGGCGGGCCGCGGCATCCGTGCGGTCGTCGGCGTCGCGCTCGGAGCGGCGCTGCTGGCCGCGGCGACGCCTGCGGCGGCGATGGGACGAACGGATGCCGCGTTGGCGCGCCCGCTCGCGACCGACACCGGGGAGTGCACCGCCTCGACGCGCATAACCGACCCGGTGAAGGCGCTCGGCGTGCTGCAGAGCGGTGATGCCTGGCAGATCACGCAGGGCGCAGGAGTCACCGTCGCCGTCGTCGACTCGGGGGTCGCGGCGAACCCGCACCTCGATGGCGCGATGGTCGGCGCGATCGACCTCGTCGGTGACGGCGCCGGTGCGAACGCGGACCTCAACGGCCACGGCACCGCGATCGCAGGTCAGATCGCCGCGCGCCCCCTCGACGGCTCCGGTGTCGAGGGCCTCGCCCCGGCGGCGCGCATCCTGTCCGTGCGGGTGTTCGCCGGCACCGAGTCCGACCAGGTGAAAGCGGGATTCGGCCCCTCGGTCGCCCGTCTCGCCGCGGGCATCCGCACCGCCGCCGACAACGGCGCGCAGATCATCAACGTCTCGATGAGCACCGCGACCGATGACGCCGGTCTGCGGGATGCGGTGGCATACGCGGCATCCCGGGGCAGCCTCGTCGTCGCGAGCTCGGGAAACCGCGACAACCAGCTCGCCATCGAGGAGAATGCCGCCGACGGTGCGCGCTACCCGGCGGGCGATCCGGGGGCCGTCGGCGTCGCGGCGACCGACCTCAGCGGTGTCGTGACGGACGCGAGCATCCACGGGCCGCACGTCGCCCTGGCTGCGCCCGGCCAGGACATCCTCACCACCTCCACCCAGGGCGGCGACTGCATCTACGTCTCCGACAAGCCCGCCACGAGCTTCGCGACCGCCTACGTGTCGGCGGCGGCGGCGCTCGTCGCTGCGGCCTACCCGCAGGAGACGCCGGCTCAGTGGGCCTATCGCCTCGAGGTGACCGCTGTGCGCGCGAATCCCGACCAGCGCACGGATGCCGCGGGATGGGGAACGATCCAGCCGTACGAGGCGCTCGTGATGGTGCCGGGTGCGGGCGTACGCGGGCCGGTGAGCCCTTTCGTGTCGGCGGAGCCGGTCGTCAGCGAGACGCCCTCCGCCGCGGTGAGCGTCACCGCTCGGCCCCCTGCGAACAGCGAGGCGGTGTTCGTCGGGGTGATCATCGCGGTCCTGGTCGCTGCCGCGCTCGCGATCGTCGGCACCCTCGCGGTGCTGCGCAGACGGCGGCGTGCCGGACCACACGAGGGGACGTCGTCGCTGCCGGCAGCACACGCGAGCCACGGGCTCTACGGAGATCCGCCGGGCGGGCGGTGATTGGCGGCATCCGCCGGATCGCGTCAGTGGCCCGGTTCGAGTCGCAGCGCCATGTCGCCGAGGCGGAACTCGCCCGTGATCTCGGCCACCGTGTGCGCGGCCAGCGATTGCACGGATCCGCGGGCGTCGACGACGCTCGTGCCGTTCGTCGACCCGATGTCGCTCAGTGACCACCGGCCCGCGATGAGGCGCAGCGCGGCGTGCTGCGTCGACACGGTGCGGGTCGCGTCCGCGATGGCGAGGTACTGCACCCCGGCCTCGTCACCGAACGGATGACGGCCGATGATGACCCGATCGGACGCCACCGCGTACCGCTCCCCGTCGGCGGTGACGATCCACCAGGCGGCCGCCGTCGTTCCGTCGCCGGGTGCCACGGAACGCCGTGAGCGTCGGCGGAGCGGCAGATCGGCGACGTCGGTGGGGAGCACCGACGGCAGGTCGTGCGAGGCGGGAACCGCGTCGACCACCTCGGCGGCAGATTCGGATGCGGGAGGTGTCTGGGCGGCGGGAGCCGCGACCGTCGGCACCCCGGCGGCGTGCGCCCGCGGGGGGCCGGCGGGGGCGAGCGGAGTGGCGCCGGGGGCAGCGAGCGGCGAGCCCCCGGGGGGAGCGGGGAGGGGAGCGGCATCGGCCGCCGGCACACGCTCGCCGATCAGGCCGACCATCACCGCGGGCGTGTCATCGTCCTCGTCGTCGGAAGGGGTGCGTACTTCGGCGGGTGGGAGCGGGGCGCGGGCGCCGACGACCATCGCCCAGACCGGTGGGAGGAGGGCGCCGATCACCGTCGTGCCGACGCCGAGTCCGAAGCGGGCACCGACGCGGTGTACCGCCCTCACGTGTACGACGTAGCCGTAGACGTTTACGACCGGGACGAATGCGAGCACCGCGAGCGCCGGCTCGAACCGGGCCAGGCGCAGCAGCTCGGCCTCGTTGCCCACCGGGATCCAGGCCCGCCAGCCGTCCGCGTCGACCGCCCGGAAGACCCGCGACAGCCCCGCCGCGTACCACGCGTGCAGGGTCGCGGCCACGACGACGAGCGTCGCGACGATCACGACCGCGACGACGAGGGAGCCCGCGGCATCCGTCATGTCTCTCCCCCCGATCAGCGTCCGGCGCGCTCGACGTTACCGGGCGCGATGCCCCCGAACGGCACTGTGCACAGGCCGAACGGCGGATGTCTCGACCCGCGACCCCGGTGCGCGCGGAGCCGGCGCGACGTAGCGTGGGGGCATGAGCCTCGAACGCCCCGTCACCCCCGACCCGTACCCGCTGCTGCCCGCCGTGCCGGCCTTCACCGTCACGAGCGCCGACATCACCGACGGCGCCCCGCTCGACGACGCGCAGGTCGCCGAGTTCGGCAACACCTCGCCGCAGCTCAGCTGGTCGGGCGCCCCCGAGGGCACCCAGTCGTACGTCGTGACGTGCTACGACCCCGACGCGCCCACCCCGTCGGGGTTCTGGCACTGGATGCTCGTCGATCTTCCTGCCTCGGTGACCTCGCTCGAGCGCGGCGCCGCGGCGGCCGCGCTGCCGGAGGGTGCCTTCCATCTGCGCAACGACGCCGGCCAGCCGGGATTCATGGGTGCCGCGCCGCCTGCCGGCGACCAGGTGCACCGCTACTTCTTCGTCGTGCACGCGGTCGGGGCGCCGACCCTCGGCATCGACGAGGATGCCTCACCCGCCGTCGCCTCGTTCCAGCTGGCGTTCCAGACCCTCGGCCGCGCGATCATCCACGGCACGTACGCGCACTGACCGGCGGCATCCGTGCCCGTCGGCGGCGCGGCACGCTGGCCGCGGTCCGGCGGCCGCCGGTCGCCGGTCGCCGCCCGAGCCGCCCGAGGTCGGTGGGACGGCACGTTGCGCGACGCGCGCGCGGCCGTGCGCCGCGCAACGTGCCGTGCGACAGCGCGTGGTGCTGCTGCGGTCCGTCGGGTGGCCGTGCGGCCGTGCGGCCGCGCGCCGTGGGCCGCGCGCGTGGGCCGTGGGCCGCGGTGGCGCCGAGCCGGTCAAGCCGGTCGAGGTCGGTGAGACGGCTCGTTGCGCGGTGCGCGCGGCGCCGTACGTCGCGGAACGTGCCGTGCGGCAGCGGGCCGCGCGGTGGGCCGCCGGGCGGCGGGCCGCCCGGCGGCGGGCGCCGCGCGCTAGGGCTGCGGCAGGCGTGACAGCCCGGTGAGCAGCGGCTCGACGCGACCGGCGTAGCAGACGCGCACCCACCCTTCGCCGGCCGCGCCGAACGCGGACCCCGGTGCCACGGCCACCCGCTCGGCGACGAGGAACCGCTCCGCCCAGCTGGACACGTCGCCGCCCGAGGCGTGGGACACATCGATCCAGAGGTAGAACGCGCCGTCGGAGCGCAGGTATGGGATGCCGCGGGCATCGAGCAGCTCGCGGGCGGCGGCGAGGTTCGCGGCATAGGTCGCGCGGGCGGCCTCGACCGCGTCCTGCGGGCCTGTCACCGCCGCGAGCGCCGCGTACTGCGCGGGCGCGTTGACGCAGCTGACGATCGCCTCGTTCGCCGGACCGAACAGGGGCGTGAGCGGCGGCGGCGTCACGAGGTAGCCGATGCGCGCGCCGGTGAGCGCGTAGGTCTTGGAGAGCGAGAACACACCGACGGTGCGCTCAGGGGCGGCCGCGAGCACGCTCGTGAACGGCAGCCCGAACGTGAGGTACTCGTAGACCTCGTCGCTGATGATCCACAGGTCATGACGGCGGGCGAACGCGACCAGTGCGTCCACCACCTCCGGCGGGTACACGACGCCGAGCGGGTTCGACGGGCTGTTGACCAGCAGCACCCGCGTGCGCTCGGTGACGAGCGAGTCGAGCCGGTCGACGTCGGGCACGAACGCGTCGGCCACCGTCAGCGTGTACGGCACCGGCACGGCGCCGACGAGCCGCGGCGCCATCGCGAACGTCGAGTAGCCGGGGTCGGGAATGAGGATCTCGTCGCCCGGCGACAGGGTCAGCGTCATCGCGAGATGCAGCGCCTGCGATCCGCCTGCCGTGACGTGCACGTGATCCGCACCGCCGGTGTAGCCGTTGAACGACGCGAGCTTCGCGGCCAGTGCCGCGCGCAGCGGCGCGATGCCCGAGTTCGCGGTGTAGTTGGTGACATCCTGCTCCCACGCATCCGCCCCCGCGGCGAGCACGTGCGGGGCGACAGCGACCTCCGGCTCCCCGACCGACAGTGCGATCACGTCGTCGAGCGTCTGGGCGAGCTCGAAAATGCGACGGATGCCGCTGGGTGGCACCGACTGCGCGAGAGGGGAGGGGCGCGGCATCCGGAGCCTAGGCGCCGCGCAGCCGCTCGGCCAGGTAGCCGTGCAGGGCCTCGAGCGGCACCCGCTCCTGGCTCATCGTGTCGCGCTCGCGCACAGTGACCGCCCTGTCCTCGAGGGAGTCGAAGTCGACGGTGACGCAGAACGGCGTGCCGATCTCGTCCTGGCGGCGGTAGCGGCGACCGATCGCGCCGGCGTCGTCGAAGTCGACGTTCCACGCACCGCGCAGATCGTCGGCGACCTCACGCGCGAGCGGCGAGAGGTTCTCATTGCGCGACAGCGGCAGCACCGCGACCTTGACGGGGGCGAGGCGCGGGTCGAGCTTGAGCACCGTGCGCACGTCGGTGCCGCCCTTCGCGTTCGGCACCTCCTCCTCGACGTAGGCGTCGACGAGGAACGCCATCATCGACCGCGTGAGGCCGAAGGAGGGCTCGATGACGTAAGGCGTGTACTTCTCGCCCGACGCCTGGTCGAAGTACGTGAGCGACTGGCCCGACGCGGTCGAGTGGTTGCCGAGGTCGAAGTCGGTGCGGTTCGCGATGCCCATGAGCTCGCCCCACTCCTTGCCCGGGAAGCCGAAGCGGTACTCGACGTCGATCGTGCCGGCCGAGTAGTGCGCACGGTCCTCTTCGGGGACGTCGAAGCGGCGCATGTTGTCGGCATCGATGCCGAGGTCGATGAACCAGTTCCAGCAGGCTTCGACCCAGTGCTCGAACCACTCGTCGGCTTCGGCCTCCGGGGTGAAGTACTCGATCTCCATCTGTTCGAACTCGCGGGTGCGGAAGATGAAGTTGCCGGGGGTGATCTCGTTGCGGAACGCCTTGCCGATCTGGCCGACGCCGAACGGCGGCTTCTTGCGGCTCGCGGTGAGCACGTTCGCGAAGTTGACGAAGATGCCCTGCGCGGTCTCCGGGCGCAGGAACTGCAGGCCCGACTCGTCGTCGACGACGCCGACGTAGGTCTTCATCAGACCCGAGAACGCACGCGGCTCGGTGTACTGACCCTTGGTGCCGCAGTTCGGGCACGGCACATCGGCGAGGCCGTTCTCGGCCGGGCGGCCCTTGCGGGCCTCGAAGTCCTCGAGCAGATTGTCGGCTCGGAAGCGCTTATGGCAGCTCAGGCACTCCACCAGCGGGTCGGTGAACGTCGCGACGTGACCCGACGCCTCCCACACCTGCTTGGGCAGCACGATCGACGAGTCGAGGCCGACCATGTCGGCGCGACCGCGCACGAACGTCTGCCACCACTGCCGACGGATGTTCTCCTTCAGCTCGGTGCCGAGGGGTCCGTAGTCCCATGCGGACCGGGATCCGCCGTAGATCTCGCCCGCTTGGAACACGAACCCGCGGTGGCGGGCGAGGGCGATCACTTTGTCGAGGCGGGACTGCACGGCCACGGTGGCTCCAATGGTCGGAGGGGGAGAGTGCGAGAAATCGCGGATGCCGCGGGCCGGCGGCATCCCCCGAGTCTAATCGTCAGCGGGCGCCGCACTGGGCGGCGTAGGCGGAGTCGAGGACGCCGTTCGGGTCGTCGAGCGGCGTGTAGGCGACGCCGACGGCCGCCCCGAGGGCGAATCCGACCGACACGGTGGCGCTGGCGGCGCTGGTCGCCGCGGGCGTGGCGCGCGGGGAGGCGTCCGTCAGGGCCTCGGCGGCCGCCGTGGCAGCGCTGCCCGTCTCGTCGCAGATCATCTCCGGAAGCTGCACGGCGATGCGCGCCTCCTCACCGGCGGCGACCGAGCTGGAGACGGCGCCTACGCGGTAGCCGAGGCCGAGGAAGCGGGGGTCGTCGATGCGCACCCGGTTGATGACGATCGGCTGGGTGGTGTCGTTGCGCACCACGAGGTAGGCCTCTTGGCCGCTTGTCGAGGTGACGATGCTCGGCGCCGTCTCGGGCGACGTCGCGAGCCACGCGGTGATGCCCGTCGGCAGCGCGGTCGCCGACGGCGCCGGGTGCGCGACGGCGCGGCCGGCGCAGCCGGAGAGGAGGCCGATCGCGGCGACGGCGACGAGGGCCGTGGCGGCGAGGCGCGGCATCCGGATCATCGGCGCACCTCCTCGCGCAGGACGGTGAACTCGTCGAGGGCGACCGGATCGATCTCGATGCCGAGGCCGGGGCCGGTGGGAACGTCGACGTGCCCGTCGACGAGGGTGATGGGGTCGCGCACGATGTCCTGCGTGTAGAAGCGGTTCGAGGCCGACACGTCGCCGGGCAGGGTGAAGCCGGGGAGCGCGGCGAGGGCGGCGTTCGCGGCGCGGCCGATGCCCGTCTCGAGCATGCCGCCGCACCACACCGGCACGTCGGCGTTGCGGCACAGGTCGTGGATGCGCACCGCCTCGAGGTAGCCGCCCACGCGTCCGGCCTTGATGTTGATGACGGATGCCGCGCCCAGCGCGAGCGCGTCGCCGGCGGCCTTGAACGAGGTGATCGACTCGTCGAGGCAGACGGGCGTCGACAGGCGCTCGGCGAGGGTGGCGTGGTCGACCAGGTCGTCCTCCCGCAAGGGCTGCTCGATGAGCAGCAGGTCGAAGCGGTCGAGCTCGACGAGCGTGTCGATGTCGGCGAGCGTGTAGGCGGAGTTCGCGTCGACCTGCAGGGGGATGTCGCCGAACGCGTCGCGTACCGCTGCGGTGTCGGCGACGTCGCGGCCCGGCTTGATCTTGATCTTGATGCGGCGGTAACCCTCGGCGAGGTAGCCGGCGACGGTGTCGACGAGCGTCGACGCGTCGCGCTGGATGCCCACCGAGACGCCCGAGGGGATCCGCGGCACGACGGCGCCCAGGCGCTCACCGAGTGAGCGGCCCTCGCTGCGCAGCGACGCGTCGAGAACGGCGAGCTCGAGGCCGGCCTTGGCCATGCGGTGGCCGACGATGGGGGCGAGCGTGCCGGCGACCTCCTCGGGGGCGAGGCGGTGACGGTCGAGCAGCGCCGGGATCAGGAAGCGGCGCGCCACGTCCCACGCGCCCTGCGTGTACTCGCTCGAGTAGAGCGGCGCCTCCTGCGTGACGATCTCGCCCCAGCCTTCGCCGTCGGAGGTGAGCGCCCGCACGACGATGACCTCGCGCACCGACTCGGTGCCGAACGAGGTCGTGAAGGGACTCACGAGGGGGATGTGCAGCACCCGCAGCTCGATGCCGTCGAGCGCGACGGATCGGCAGGATTGTGGGGAAGGCACGCCTTTCAGGGTACCGAGGGGCATGCTGTGCCCCCGCTGAAGAACGCCCGCCGTCACCGGATCGTGATCGGGTGCGGAGCCGGGTCTCAGACGAGGGGGCGGATGCCGACGGGGAGCCCGTCGTCCGCGACCTCGTCGACGAGCCGGTCGAGCGCCGTGAGGGCGGCACGCTGCGGCCACGGACCGAACGAGACGCGGGCGACGCCGAGCGCGGCGAGCACGGGGAGCGGGAGCGACCCCGGAGCGGCGAGAACGCTGAGCCTTCCGGGCCCGAACGCGGCGACGAGCTCGCGCACCTCGGGCTCGTCCAGCACGCCGGGCACGAACACGCAGGTGGCGCCCTCCGCGAGGTAGGCGCGCCCACGGGTGATCGCGTCGGCCAGCGACTCCGCACGGCCACGGCCCTCGGCGCGCAGGAACGCATCCGTTCTGGCGTTGAGGGAGAACGGCACGCCCGCGGCATCCGCCGCCTCGACAGCCGCCGCGACCGCCGCGCTCGCCGCCGCGAGCGGTCGCAGTTCGTCCTCGAGGTTCGCGCCCACCACGCCCACGTCGATCGCGCGGCGCACGGTTGCCGCGGGGTCGCCGTAGCCGGCCTCGAGGTCGGCGGTCACCGGCAGCGTGGTCGACGCGACGATGCGCTCGACGGTGGCGAGGTGCAGCTCGAGCGGGATCCGCTCCCCGTCGTCGTAGCCGAAAGCTGCCGCGATCGCGTGACTGGCCGTCGCGATCGCGCGGGTGCGCGGGTGGGCGGCCACGACCCGGGCGGAGGCGACATCCCACACGTTCACCAGGGTCAGCAACGGCGGATCGGTGTGCAGCGCGCGCAGCGCGGCGCCCTTCTCGACGATCGACATGGCACGAGTCAACACCGGTGACGCCGGTACGCCCGGATGCCACGGGGTGTGCGGTCTACTGTGGTCAGCATGACCGACGCCGCATCCTCCGGAGCGTCCCCCGTCAACACCGGATCGTTCGAGATCCGCCGTGCGCGCACCGCCGATGTGCGCGCCATCCATCGCCTGCTCGAGCCGTACGTGCAGCGTCGCATCCTGCTCGGCAAAGACCTCGTCGTGCTCTACGAGGCCACGCAGCAGTTCGTCGTCGCCGTCGACGCCGAGGGCGAGGTCATCGCGTGCGGTGCTCTGCACGTCATGTGGGAGGACCTCGGCGAGGTGCGCACTCTCATCGTGGCCGACCCGTGGCTGCACACCGGCGTCGGCCGTGCGGTCGTCGAGACCCTGGAGGAGCACGCCCGCCGGCTCGGCCTCACGCGCCTGTTCTGCCTCACCTTCGAGGTCGACTTCTTCACCCGTCGCGGCTTCGCGCCCATCGGCGAGCACGTCGTCGACAACGACGTCTACTCGCAGCTCGTGCGCAGTCCCGACGAGGGTGTGGCCGAGTTCCTCGACCTCGCGCACGTGAAGCCGAACACCCTCGGCAACACGCGCATGCTCAAGAACCTCTGACCCGTCCCGGTCGCGACGCACGGATGCCGCGGCCCCCGGCGCGGGCGTCGCGTCGCCGTCGACCCGCCGCCTAGCCTGGAACGGTGACCATCCCGCCGCTCCGCCGTCGTCGGCACTCGCGCGCCGTCTATCGGCGCCGGCGCCTGGCCGTGCTGTTCGTGCTGGTGGTCGTCATCGCCGCGGTCGTCTTCGTCGTCATCGCCCAGCCGTGGCGCGGGGCGCCGCAGTCGTCCTCGTCTCTCTCCCCTGTCGATTCGCCCGCTGCGACCGGCGCGGCCAGCCCGTCTGCGCCTCCCGGTGCGGCGACACCGGGGGCCGCGGCATCCACTCCGACTCCCGGCGGGACGCCGGGCGCCTGCACGGCGAACGAGGTGACTGTCGACCCGGTCGTCGACCAGACCTCGTACGCGTCGGGGCAGAACCCGAAGCTGTCGATCAAGCTGACCAACACATCAGGCGTCGACTGCACCATCAACGTCGGCTCCGCGCAGCAGGTGTTCACGATCACGAGCGGTTCCGACACCTGGTGGCGCTCCACCGACTGCCAGACCGACCCGAGCGATCAGGTCGTGACCCTCACCGCCGGGCAGAGTGTGCAGAGTGCGAGCCCGCTCACCTGGGACCGCACCCGATCGTCCGTCGACACGTGCAACAGCACCTCGCGCCCCCGCGCGGGTGCGGGCGGGGCGACCTACCATCTGTCGGTGTCGATCGGCGGGATCCCCTCGACCCAGACCGCGTCGTTCCAGCTGAACTGACCGGTCCCGCCGCCGCGCGGCGACGGGTCGCAGGGGTGCCAGGATTCTCGGTATGACCGCCGCACCCGCAGGCCGCCCGCCCGTCATCGGGCTCACGACCTACCTCGAGCGCATCCAGCAGGACATCTGGGACCTTCGCGCGCCCTACCTTCCCGCCACGTACCTCGACGCTGTCACCACCCAGGGCGGTGTCGGTGTGCTGCTGCCGCCGCAGCCCGTGACGGATGCCGCGGTGGAGGCGACGCTCGACGGCATCGACGCGCTCGTGATCACCGGGGGCCTCGACGTCGACCCGGCGCGATACGGACAGGCACCGCATCCGACCACCGATCGGCCGCGCGAAGACCGGGACGCGTGGGAGCTGGCTCTGCTCGCGGGGGCGCGACGCCGCGGCATCCCGGTGTTCGGCATCTGCCGCGGACTGCAGCTGATCAACGTCGCCTTCGGCGGCACCCTGCATCAGCACCTGCCCGACGTGCTCGGCGATTCGCGGTACCAGATCGGCGGCGGAGTGTTCGCCCGCGGCGAGGCGACAGTCGAGCCCGGGACGCGGCTCGCCGATGCGCTCGGCGCCGGTGGCACGAGCATTCTCAGCTACCACCACCAGGGCATCGACCGGGTCGGTGACGGTCTCGTCGTCTCGGCTCGCAGCGCCGACGGTCTCGTGCAGGGCATCGAGACGGCGGGGGAGGACTACCTCGTCGCGGTGCAGTGGCACCCCGAGCAGGATCCGTCCGACCCCCGCCTGTTCGCCGCGGTCATCGACCAGGCCGCGGCCCGCGCGGCGCAGCTACGCTGATCGGATGCCGGGCAAGAAGAAGGCGTCGAGCGCGCAGGCCGAGTTCCGCAACACGCAGCTGAGCGACGCGTTGCAGACGCAGGATGTCGCGGCCGTCGCGTTCGCGCTGCGTCATGGCCCGACAGTGGTGCCGCTCATGCGACCCGGTGCGCGGGACAACCCCCTCGACGTCGGCGAGGTGTGGACCTACCGCGACCCGGCGAACGGCAATGTCGCGCTGCTGCTGTTCAGCGACGCGGCGCACAAGCCGGCCACGCTGCCGAAGGAGGTGGCGCTGCAGTCACCGGCCGCCCTGCTCCTCTTCCTCCGGGCGCACCGTGACGAGCTGACGACGGTGTTCTTCGACATCGCCGGGCCGCATCCCATGCAGGCGACACCCGACGATCTGATCGCGGCGCTCGAGGCCTGAGCGCGGCGCGACCGCGAGCCGCGATCGCTGCGAGAGCGCGGTACCGCCGCGCCCGAGCGCCCGCCCGCCGCGGCGCCGCTCAGAACCCTGGTTCGCCCTCGTCGCGCGTGCGGGCGGCGATGAGCGACGGATGCCGCAGGGCCTTCGCGATCGTGCCGACCGACGCGTCGAGCACGGTGCGGTAGCCGAGGCGCTCGGCCTCGCTGCGGCGTTGCGGCGCCTGGGTGACGTGACGGATCTCGCCTGCGAGGCTCAGCTCGCCGATCGCGGCGACCTGTCGGGGCACGGCGCTCTCGCGGACGGCCCCCGCGACGGCGATCGCGATCGCGAGGTCGGCCGCCGGCTCGGTGAGGCGCACCCCGCCGACCGTCGAGACGTAGACGTCGCAGTCCGAGAGCTTGACGCCCGCGCGCCGTTCGAGCACCGCGAGCACCATCGCCACGCGAGACGCATCGACCCCGCTGACCACCCTGCGGGGGTTGGGTGCGCCGGTGTGGATCGTGAGGGCCTGCACCTCGACGGGGAGTGCCCGGCGTCCCTCCATCGCGATGGCGACGCAGGTGCCGGCGACGGGGGCGCCGGTGCCGAGGAACAGGGCGCTGGGGTCGGCGACCTCGACGATGCCCGATCCGGTCATGTCGAAGCATCCGACCTCGTCGGTGGGGCCGAAGCGGTTCTTGAGCGCGCGCACGAACCGCAGCGAGGTCTGCCGGTCGCCCTCGAAGTGGCAGACGACGTCGACGAGGTGCTCGAGGATGCGCGGCCCGGCCACCTGGCCGTCTTTCGTGACATGGCCGACGATGATGATCGGCAGGTCGCGCTCCTTGGCGACCCGGATCAGGGATGCCGCCACCTCGCGCACCTGCGCGGGCTGGCCGGCGGCGCCGTCGGAGAGCGACGAGGTGACCGTCTGCACCGAGTCGACGATGACGAGGTCGGGTCGGGTCTCGTCGATGTGGCCGAGGATCGTGGCGAGGTCGGTCTCGCTGGCGAGGTAGAGCTCGTCGTGCAGCGCGCCGGTGCGCTCGGCCCGCAGTCGCACCTGAGCGGTCGACTCCTCGCCGCTCGCGTAGAGCACGCGTCGGCCTGCGCGGGCGCTCTGCGCGGCGACCTCGAGCAGCAGCGTCGACTTGCCGACGCCGGGCTCGCCGGAGAGGAGGATCGCCGCCCCGGGCACGAGTCCGCCGCCGAGCACACGGTCGAATTCGGCCACCCCGCTCGTGCGTCGCGGGGCGTCGCGGGTGTCGATCGTCGTGATCGGTCGCGCCGAGCGCGTCGGCGCGGTCGCGCTGACCTGCCGCACGATGCCCGTCTCGGTGGCGGCCTCGACGACCGTGCCCCACTGCTGGCATTCGGCGCAGCGGCCGGCCCATTTCGCCGTCGTCCACCCGCACTCGGTGCAGCGGTAGGCGGGCGGAGCGGCCTTGCGGGTCGGCATGCGTCCAGGTTAGGTCGCGGGTGCGACATCGGCGCCCCGCGCGGTGACCGGCGCGGCGACTATCGCAGCGAGGCGGCGACGGCGCCGAGCGCGTCGGCCGAGCGGCGCAGCAGGCCCAGCTCGCTGGGCGAGAACGCGCTCTCGCGCACCGGCACCGCCCCACGGGAACTCACGATCGACGGCACCGAGAGCGCGACCCGATCGACGCCGTGGAAGTCGCTCAGCACGGTCGAGACGGGCATCACGGCGTGCTCGTCGCGCAGGATCGCCTCGATGATGCGGGCGCTCGACAGGCCGATCGCGTAGTTGGTCGCGCCCTTGCCCTGGATCACCTTGTAGGCCGCGTCGCGCACCTCCACGGCGATCTGGTCGAGCTCGTCGACGGTCATCGGCGGGTGGCCCGCGCTCTGCCAGTCGAGGATCGGCACGGTGCCGATCGTGGCCGACGACCACAGCGGGAACTCGGTGTCGCCGTGCTCGCCGACGATGTAGGCGTGCACGCTCGACGGCGACACCCCGGCGCGCTGCGCGAGCCGCACCCGCAGCCGGGACGTGTCGAGCACGGTGCCGGAGGCGAAGATCCGCTCGGGCGGCAGGGCGGTGGCCTCCTGCGCGAGCACTGTCAGCACGTCGCACGGGTTCGTGACGATGACGTAGATGGCGTCGGGGGCGACCTCGAGCAGCTGCGGCATCATCGTGCGCAGGATGCCGGCGTTCACGCCGGCCAGTTCGATGCGCGTCTGCCCCGGCTTCTGCTTCGCGCCGGCCGTGATCACCACGACGTGCGAGCCTTCGGCGACGCTCACGTCACTGCCGCCGATGATGTCGCTCGACCCGGTGAACTGGGTGCCGTGCTGTAGGTCGAGCACTTCGGCCTCGACCTTCTCGGTCGCGACGTCGTACAGGGCGACGTGCCGCGCCGACCCGCGGATGAGGGCGGCGTAGGCGGCGCTCGACCCGACCGCTCCCGCGCCGACGATGGTGACCTTCGAGTTCTCGATCGCGCTCACGGGGTCAGTCTGGCAGTGACGGATGCCCCGTGCCCCCGGTTCGCACCGTGTTAATCGACCAGACGGCCCGGCGTCGCGCGAGCGGTCGTAGCCTGTGCGAGGAGACGGGTGCGGCATCCGTCGGATCGGAGCGCGTCATGGAGTTCGGACTGCACATCGCTGATTTCACCTGGAAGACCGGACCCGCCCAGCTCGGCCCTGCGCTCGCGGCGCACGTGCGCAATGCGGAGGCCGCCGGCATCCAGCGACTGACCGTCATGGACCACTTCTGGCAACTGCACGGTATCGGCCCGGAGGATCACGAGATGCTCGAGGCGTACGCGACGCTCGGCTTCATCGCGGCCCACACGGAGAAGGTGCTGCTCCACACTCTCGTCACGGGCGTGATCTACCGGCATCCGTCGCTGCTGGCGAAGCAGATCTCCACGCTCAACGTGCTCTCAGGCGGTCGCGTCGGGCTCGGCATCGGTGCCGCCTGGAACGAGCAGGAGTGCGTCGGGCTCGGGTTCCCGTTCCCGCCGGTCGCGCAGCGCTTCCGCGAGCTCGAGGAGACCCTGCAGATCTGCGCGCAGATGTGGTCGGACGACGACGGGCCGTTCGAGGGCAGGATCTGGCAGCTCGAGCGCACCATCAACTCGCCGCAGAACATCACCAAGCCCTACCTCATGATCGGCGGCGGCGGGGAGAAGAAGACGCTGCGCCTCGTCGCCGAGCATGCCGACGCCTGCAACCTGTCGGCGATGGCAGACCTCGAGGTGCCCGCGCACAAGCTCGACGTGCTGCGCGGCCACTGCGACGCCGTCGGCCGCGACTACGACACGATCGAGAAGACCGCCATGATCGCGGTCTCCCCGGCCTCGACCGTCGACGACGTCGCCGAGCGGGTGGAGGCGCTCGCCGGCCTCGGCTTCACAGCGACCTACGTGTTCTCCGTCGGCATCGACGAGCCCGCGCGGGTGGTCGACATCGTCTCGGATGTCGCAGCCCGCGTCGCCTGAGACGGCAGCGTCAGACGGGCGCCGATTGGCGGCATCCGTCGCCCTCACGTACACTCGTCGGCGGTGACGTGTCCGAGCGGCCGAAGGTGCAACTCTCGAAAAGTTGTGTAGGGTAACCCCCTACCGTGGGTTCAAATCCCACCGTCACCGCCATTTTTATCCCAGATCAGCGCCCTCTTTTAGGGCGCTGATCTGCGTTGTGGGAAAGAATTGGGAAGAGCCTTGGGATTCCCGAAACTGCTTCCTATCTGGGGTTTGGTGCTGCTGTGACTCGCGCCGGGTGCGGGAGCACGGAAGTCCCACCGTTAGTCGTGGTCAGAGCGGCTCGCCCGTGTGACCACTCGGAGACTCGCGCCCTCGGAGGCGCCGCGTTCGCGGGACGGGATCGTGCGGTGCCTGTGGCCGCGGTTGCTCCCGGTCCGATGCGCCGTCAGGATCGCATCGTGACGCACTTCTGGCGGACCGACGCGGGCGAGTACCTGCGACTGCATCGGCGAAGGATGGCGTCGCTTCGTGTGACGATTCCGACGGAAGCGCCAACCAAGAAGACGCGACGGGCCTCGCGCGAGAAAGCGCGGCAGATGCTTCGAAACTACTTCGAAACGGACGCGCTCGCGCGGTATGCGCGGGGTCGGACAAACTGGCCAAAGCCACGAGCGGACATCGCCCTCGACATCTTCGTTAGTAGCGCCTCGCGCAACGGGCCCAGGATCGACAACGCGTGTAAGTGGCTCCTCGACGAACTCACCGAGCTGGTCTACAAGGATGACCGGCAGGTCAAGCTGCTCTTCGCTCGGGTTGGTCGTCCACACCTTGATGTGGAGACTCTCGCCGCTTTCTGGGGAGACGATGCCCCTCCATGGATCGCTCAGCGAGAACGTCGAGGCGCGGAGATCTGGATTACCGCGCAACCGAAGGCGAGTGTGCTCGATGATCTCCGCGTCGCGCAGACGCTTGAGGAGAGGTGGGATCCGTTCAAGGCGGTCTACGGAACGCAAGACGTATCTATGTTCGACGCTGGCTTCGAGCGCGATGAGTTGGTGGACTACCAGCGTACGTTCGACCCCGCGGTAAAGACGCAGCAAGCTCGGTTCCGGCAGATTGCCAGTCAGATCGACTACCTCGATCAGGCTCAACAACAGCACCACGTGGACCTTGTCTTCTCGTCGCTATTCACGGAATTCCCCGTCGATCGATTCGGCGTATGGAAGCACGCAAGTGCACGCCTGTCTCACTGCCCATACATCTTCAACTTGGGCACGCTGCCCGAGCGCGGCGAAACAGTCGAGTTCGAGCGACGGCTTCGCGAGATTCTCGAACACCGACGAGATCAGTTCCCGCGCTTGCTGCCGCTTCGCGCACGGAGTGGCATCTCGATGATCCTGTTCGAGAAGAAGGGCCACTCGAAGGATCTCGACAATCTCGTGCAGCAGACGCTCCCGGCGATTATGGACGTTCTACGGCCGCCCCGACGTGATCATCATGGGTGGTTGGCCGATGAGCCCGACCTTCGCGACAGTGCCCTCGACATACCGTTCATCGAGATCGCCGCGATCCCGGCAGATCAATCGGACATGCCGGCGGGGTCGCTCGTCATGGGCCTCTCGAGCGGCGATCGATACTCAAGCTGGTGGTCGCTCGTTGGGGACTACGTCGAGCGAAGGCTCGAGAACGCGTACCCCTAAGCCGTCGTCACGTTGCTATAGGTGAGTTCGTGACGCCCCGATTGGCTTAGCGGCAACGCGCCCTGTCTGTCCGACAGTTGGTCGGCGGCGAGTGGGGGCGAACGCGTGGATGCGGGCTCGGGGTTCGGCGTACTCCGCTTCGAGTTCATTGGCGCCGCGGCCGGGCGCGCTCGACGGAGTGTGGGTCGCGCGTGTTTAGGCGACCACTTCTCATCGTTACTCGAAAGCTACTGTAAAGGCCCGCAATGCTCGCGATCCGCGTGATTCCGCCAATCTCAACCTCAATGTCGCGGTGCTCCAAAGTTACTCTGAAGGGGTGAGCTCGAAGGATGTCGACCGTGCACTGGCCGCGCCGATCGGCGAGGTTGGCCCCAAGCTGCTTTCGCTGCCCGAAGGGCAGTGGTTTGACCGAAAGTCTGTGAGGTCCGATGTCAAGAGTCTCGCACCGGTACTCGTCGCTCTCGCCAATGCCGACGGGGGTGTAGTTGTCATCGGGCTTCACGACGGCATCGTGGAAGGAATCAAGAGCAATCCCGGGCGGATCAATGACTACCGGCAGGCGGCTATCGACCACACCGTGCCACCGGTGCGCTGCACCGTCGATCAAGTGGGCTGTGTCAACTCGCGCGGTGAGACCGACTCCCTAATCGTGCTTCGGGTGGACCCGGGCGAGGTAGTGCACGAGACGAAGTCCGGAGATTGCTATCTCCGGATTGGCGACGAATCGCGCAAGCTGGATCACAGCCTGCGTCAGGAGCTGGCCTTCGACCGCGGACAGGGTCATTACGACGGACAGCCGGCGGATGGCGTTCGAGTTGGTGATCTGGACGAACTACTCCTCCGTCAGTTCAGAGACGCAACCGGCGCGAAAGGGAGTTTTACACGACTACTGCAAGCGAGAAGTCTCCTAACTAGACAGGGGGACGTCACCAATGCCGGGTACCTTCTGTTTGCGCCCGACCCAGGGAACCTCTTCCCCCAGGCGCACATCAGAGTGATCCGATATCTTTCCTCGCAACGAGGCAGTGGGTCACGACTGATGGTCGACGCCGAGCACGATGTTCGAGTAGAAGGACCGATCCCTCGCCAGATCGAGGAGGCCGCCAGGGTCATCGAACGCCTGATACCTAAGCGCCGAGCCCTGAAAGCGTCGGGGTTATTCGAGGACGAGCAGATCGTTCCGCGCGATGCGTGGCTAGAGGGAGTGGTCAATGCTGTCATTCATCGCTCGTACAGTCTGGGGGGAGACCACATCCGAGTCGAGATCTTCCCGGACCGTGTCGAGGTTGAGAGCCCCGGAAGATTCCCCGGGCTCGCCGACCTGCGAAAGCCACTAGAGATCGGTCGCTTCGCCAGAAATCCGCGCGTAGCGCGTGTCTGCGCTGACCTCCGTATCGGCCAAGAACTCGGCGAAGGTATCCGCCGTATCTTCGACGAGATGCGCCGAGTCGGACTAACTGATCCTGTTTATCGCCAAACGCAGTCGTCTGTAAGGCTCACGCTCGCCGCGGTCGCGAGGCTTGATCCGTCGGTCGCGTCTCGTTTGCCGTCACGAAGCCAAGATGTGTTGGATCTGCTTCGCGCGACCGCAGCCGAGCTGGGGACGGGAGAGATCGGGGAGGCGCTAGGAATGAGCCGGCCCACTGTGATGAAGAGATTGAAGGCCCTGCAGGAAGAGGGGCTCGTGCTCTGGGTCGGAAAATCCGCGCGGGATCCGCGAGCAGTCTGGAAGCTTGAGTAGCCGATGCTCGGGATCGACCGCCAACGGATCAATGCCCTCACAGAAAGGACCGTGTCTAATGCGAGTAGATAGGGCCACGTTGCAATCTGATCCGATCACGATTAGCAGCGTGCTCGGCGCGGGCGATGACACTCACACTCCGTGATTCGTCGGGGGGATTGACCTTCGAGAGCGACTAATCGACGCGAGACTCATCGCCCGGACGTCCGAGTGCGGTCTACTTCTCGAGCTGCGGAGGCGCGACGACATGCGAGAACATCTCTCGGGTAGTCCTCGCTGCGACCCTCACTGGAAACCATCGCGCCGAAAGGCGTTTCAGAATTCGAGCGCCGCCGACAGGTGGCGTGAGCGCCGCGGAAGGAGCGGTCGGATTCGCGCCGTGCGGGTCGCGCATCGCACAATGGGCGGAACGCACAGCGGATGTGCGCGGCTCCGACCGGGGGGAACAGTGGCCAAGACGATACGGGCCGATCATGCGGATGCGGGCTACCGCACCGGCGGACGAGGCGGTGCGTCATGACGATCGAGCGATTCATACTGGCGTTGCCGGTGCCCAAGCGGGATCTCGCTGAGTGGCACGAGCGCCTGTTGCGTCTCGGAAGCGCGGACGACGTGGCCGAGCTCGAGATCGTCGGTTCCGCGAGCACGAAGAATCCGCTCCACGACGGGCGGGCGATCCAGTTCGTGCTGACCTGGGGAGCGGTTCCGGCGGCGTCGAAACTCGTCCTGTCGGAAGGCGCGCCCGACGGCTGGGCGGCCTATCTCGAGGCCTCCCAGCTCGTGACGATCGCTGCCGTGCTCGCCGACGTGATCGTCGACGCGGGCGGCGCAGACCTTACGGCCGAGATCACTGAGCACGCATACGAGCTGCTCGAGCGGTACAACCGGCTGGGCGACGTCGACTTCGCCGAAGGCGCGGCATCGGCGTACATCCTGCTGCCGAGCCATGTTCCCTCGCTGAGTCACAGCCCCGACCTGCACGCCTTCGAGAACGGCGAGTGGCGCGTCGACGAGGAAGCACGCACCCTCTATCACGCGCTCTGGCCCGAGCCCGACAAACCGTCGAGCGTCCGCGACGCGTTGTTCCACCTCGGCGAGAGGCGGATTCTCACCGAGAAGGGGAGCTCGTTCGTGCGCCGCTTCGCCGGAGAGGGCCAACCGGAGTTCCGGACGCTGGCAGAGCGCACGGTTCGTCCTCGCGGCCGCGCGCGGGTGGCGGCGATGGATTACCGCGTGCGGGAGAAGACACCCGAAGACGAGCTGGGCGAGGTGCTGTTCGAACTCGTGCAGAACACGCAGTGGCACGGCAGGGATGCCACCTCTCGTAGCGGCCGTTCGCTGCGCGTGCTGCGGTTCGCGGTTGAGCGCTATACCGCGGAGGATCTTCCCGCCGTCCGCGCGGAGGACGCCGCACTGGCAGACTACCTCGCCTCGGCGCTCCAACTGGCCGACGCGGACAGGTCGGGCTCGTCGCCCGTGCTCGTGCTCGGAGTCGTGAGCATCATCGACGACGGACTCGGACTCGCCCGATCCGTGGCCGGTAACCTTGGCAAGCTCGACGAGCTGGACGAACAGACCGAGGTCGTTCTGCTTAAGACGGCGCTTAACAAGACGGTGCGCACGAGCTTCCGGGGAACGGGCAACTTGGGCTTGCCGCGCGTGCAGCTGCTCATGACCAACCTGCGCGGGTTCATGACCATCCGCACGGGTTCGCTGGAACTGCACCGCGACTTCATCGCGCGGCCGATCCGCCCGCGGCCCGAGTCGCCGCTGTTCACCGAGTGGGTACCCGAGGACTACGACGACTTCTATGCGGGGCCTCGCGTGGGCACGGACGTCACTCTGATGCTGCCGATCGATTACACGTTGGGGGACGTGAACCATGAGACGAACGCACGTCGATAACGACGCCTTCATCTTCGCGACCGACGTGACCATCGACGGCGGGTACCGCACGACGGTAGCCGTGCAGTGGTCGGCGTTCCCGTTCCCGGCGGCACCCGCCCACCTCACCGCGATCGACCGCTTCCTCACGCCGCGCCCTGAAGTCGCCGAGGCGTGGTTCGTCTTCCCGACCGACGCGCGAAAGAGCTTCGACGATCTGAGCCAGCTCGACGAGTTCAAGAACCGCGCGCTTCACCTCGGCCTCGTGCACTATCGACTGTTCGAAGTGAGCGAAGGCGGATCCTGGACGGAGGTGCCCATCGGTGCTCTGCCGCCGGGCTACGAGCCGCTAGTGCTCGATCCGGTGATAGTGCAGCACGTGCAGAGCGATGGGATGCGGCAGATCTTCCGCGATACCGAATCCCTGTCGCCAGCGAGCGCCGGCTATCACTACGAGCGGCCCGGCCGAGGGCACTCGGAGGTTTTCATGCGGACCTCGCAGTCGGTGGCGCGCGCCCAGCACGCATACTTCATCGCCATGTGCATGCTGTCGCTGCTCACGCCCACCCCGGGCGCCCGCCTGTTCGCCGACACCGGCGGCATCATCCCGCTCCTGCACGCAGTGAAAGACCTGTGGGCGCGGATGGATTCGAGGGTGAGCGGCGTCTCCGTCGACACGTTCGGCGGCTACGAGGGCTATGAGGACAATCTCAAGCTGGTCCCGAACCGGGATTGGGTGGTGATCTCGAGTTCGAGCTCGGGCTCGCTCGCGCACGAGCTCGTCTCGCGCGGCTACGCGCCCGCCAACCGCATCGTCACGGCGTTCTACCTGTCGCGGACGCCGCCGCTCGCGGAGAACGGCGCGGTACTGTGCGACCTATCGAACCTCGACGAGCCGTACGTCGAGTCGGTGCGCGATCCGCGCCTGCGGCCCCACGACTCGTACCGCGTGTCGGAGGACCAGCACTGCGAGTTCTGCGAGCAGGGAAGCCATCCGATCGAGCTGATCGGCGACAGCTTCTTTCCCGCTCCGACGAACCTGAAGCTGAGGATGCCGTCGATTCTGGACCGCCCCCTGAACGGAGAGCGCAAGCGCCCGAAGGCGGTGATGAGGAACTTCGATCATGAGGAGTACTTTCGGGACTTCTACGGCCTCGGCGCGATCGTCGGGCCGGGAACCGTTTCGCCGAGCGCCGGCTCGTCGGACACGGCCCTGCAGTACGGCGTGTCCACGCGCCTGTCGCACCTGCTGGCCAGCGACGAGGCGCGCTCGGCGGGTGTGAGAGAGCGCATCCTCGTGGCGCTCGGGCTGATCGTGGACGATGCGGCGACGTGGGCTGACCCCGTTTCGTAGGTCCAGTCGTTATGAGAGTCGTCCTGTTGTCCGCGGTCGCGGGCAGGGAGACTGGTCAGATCATGACGAACAGCAGGAAGCGTCACACCCCGGAGCAGGTCGTCCG